>Ga0105239_10001270_pt1 | contig 34035 bp, 27 predicted proteins | sample KBSC44metaG_FD_92761 | JGI IMG/M metagenome (GOLD analysis project Ga0105239, IMG submission 92761) | Corn rhizosphere microbial communities from Kellogg Biological Station, Michigan, USA - KBS C4-4 metaG | ecosystem: Host-associated > Plants > Roots > Rhizosphere > Soil | place: Michigan, USA... | reverse complement strand
GTGGTGGCTGATTTTTTGTGGTTTTGTGTGGTTGGGATGGAGGTTGGAGAGGATATGTGTTGTTTGAAGGGGGAGGGCGATTGGTAGGGGGGGGGGGGGGAGGTTAATTAGGATTGATATAAGACGGTTTGGGGGATGGCGAAAGGAATATTTACCAAGGAAAGCTATCAAGATCACTCCTGGCACGATGCCAACCACAGCTGTAGCGGCGGGAAGGGACAGCATGCCGTTACTGACGATCTCGGCGATCATGAGAACGGCGACGAGTGGCCATGATAGCGTTTTATACTTGATGGTTGCATTTTCTTCATTGCCGAAGACGTCGTGGTCTGGATGTGAAGGTCAGGATATAGTCGCCAGTGTCGAAGAGGGCATTGTTTGAACACCAGGAGCATACCATGATCATAGCCAGTGGGGGGCCCGTCCACAGCACCTCTGGGATGAGAGGAAGAAAGGGGGTGTGGTTCGAAATCAACATCTCTCGCACCACTGAAGCGGTACTTTTCGTAATCACTCATCTTGCTCACGTTCAGGTTCGTTATTGAGGACTCATGGGTAGTACTGAAGGTTTCAAATCAGGAGCAGAGAAAGCTTTGGGATATTGGTATTCTAGAGATGCTCTATCATATGGTTCTGTTGGAACAGCTATGTTATCTCTATCGACATAGCTTGGGAAAGAAGAAGTTGATAGGCTATGTCTCTCAATCTTCGAAGAGACAGTGATGTTGTTATCGTTGGAGGATACCACGAATTACTCTGGATTAGGAAGGTGGTACAGCAGCTGAATTAGACCGCCTGGTGCTTGGTGTGGTCATAGATTGAAGTCAAGTTGGCATCGGATGAACGTTGGGAGGCCTCAGGTACATGTGGGGTAGTTATTAGGAACTCCGCACAAGGCCCTTTTGGGGGACGGAGGCCGAGGAGACTCACGTGCGCATACTAAGTCATGTGACTTAATGTCTAGGGCGGAGTGTTTGGGGACTGGATGAACATAATGTCACGTGGATGGCTGGAATGGCAATTGCAAAAACCGGGCACATGCTCACAGCATAGTATGCCCTCGCGTGTGACTTGTAGTTCGAATAATTAGTTGGTACGGGCGGCCCACTCTGCCCTGCCCTTCATTGCGCCAATTCTCAAATATCCATCCACAGTCGTCATACTTGTCGCTTGCCGCTTGACCCAGCAAGCAAGTCACCAGTACTGCAGTGGCCGTTGATTTCCCTGCCTACCATTCCTACTAACTCTGTAACACCACCTTGTTGCTCCGGTTTTCTTTGCTTCATCAATTCTATAACCGTGATCTCGATCAACCTCGCTCTGTTCCCTCCTAGACCTTTCCGTCTCGCCTCCGTTAAGCTTCCCCATCCTCCATTACTTCTGTCAAGATGAGTTACGCAGATGTTGCGGCCAGTGGCCCAAAACAGTCGCCAGATGAGGTATGGTGTTCAATTCCCTACAACCCTTTACACACATCGATATGGCTAACATTCTACAGGCGTAAGTCTATATCAATGCATCATGAACGGGCCTACGAACACTAACATCAAACTCTAGTCGCGCGGCACCCGTTCCAGAACTCAATCACTCCGAATCCGAATCTGCCAGCTTGATCGATGTCGACTCTCCTCATGTTAGCTCCGTGAAGTCCGACTTCCAAGAACAGGCTGTCAAGACAGAGACCCAGGCAGAGAGAATCGAGCACGAGTTCGAAGACAAGGCCCGTGCTGAAGCTAGAAAGGCTGCTGATGCGGCCGATAAAGCGAAGAAGCGGGCCGCCACGAAAGGCAAGGAGGTCAAGGACGCCCTGAAGAAAGATGGAAAGAAGTTGAGTGAGAATAGAGACAACCCAGTTGTCGTTGGCAACGCTATCATTTGGGGAATTGCGACTGTTGCTATTGGATACGGTGCATATCAGAAGCACAGTGAAGGGAAGTTGGACTGGAAGCTTGCTGGAACCGTGGCTGGTGTTGTCGGAGCTTTTGGCGTGGCAGATTACTTTGGAAGCAAGTGAGTATCTCTTTTCCCGAACGATATATTGATTGACTGATGGGTATTTAGGTGGCTGCTCGAAAACAAGTACCCTCCTAAATAGACGGCGGCGGTAACACCAGCATCATTTCTTTCGGAAGGCTGGACTGAACCCTCGATTCCCCTGTTGACCTCTCTACTCGGGTTGCCAAGGTGGCTTGCGGCGCAGGATGTTTTGAACAGTATCTCCTTGTATCAACGAATATGATATCCCTTGCTCTTTCGAGAACATTCCGCAACTCTAACCGGATCGTTTGATCGGGTGATTCCATTGTGGTGAACGCTCGGTTCAGGTCATCATCATTCGCATCTAATCTTCTCTATCATTTCAGCAGATTCCATCTTGAGTTTCCGGGCTTTCCTTTCCTTGGATGGTCGCTGTTCCCTGATTGGGGCTTCTAGGCACGTAAAGCACTATTTGCAAGACTACCATCACTACCACAAATACTTTGCAAGATTTGTCGTGCGCATGGACGTCGAGAAGTGGATCTACCCACGCATCAAAGGTCGGGTCGAGTAGATACGTTGGTCGGAAAATCGAGAGTACTTTGTTGATTGAGTGAAGTACTAAGGTCGGATTGCAGATGACTGCGGAAGCCAGCATTCGCTGGTTCTGTTTAATTTTTTGCCAGGTTCTCTCGGCCATCTTAGGTACGGGCGGTTGCATTGCGACTTGAGACACTCAAGCGCTTGGATTGGATTAAGGTATGGATTGAAAATTCTCGTAGACCCGAGCCAGTGGTTGTCGAGCGCAAGAGTTGGGTTCTTGTTTGCAATGGGACATCAGGTAAGACTTATAGATTGGAGAGTGCGGCCACTCAGTGTAGTTAAGCCAGGCGAAGGACTTGTAAGACGATATTCGGTGATGTCCTTCATTAGGCTCAGAATAATAATGATATGACTGCGGATTGAGCGCTTGGATGTGTTCTTTGGTGATATCTCTGACACTTTAAAATGATGAGTGAGACTCAGATATTGAAACAAAACTAGGCACTCATATCAGTGTGGCACCTTCCACCTTTGAAATCCGTTTGAACCTTTTGTGTCACTTCAAGTCCAAGCGAGAGAAGAGGGAGGGACAAACCATAGAAATATTTTGGATACCTACAAGTCACAATTTACCAAGGTACAACAACCACCCAGTTATCATCCTCTCACACCGAGTCCGTTCTATTTTCGGGCTAACATGCCGTGGGCAGCTCTTGAACGGAGTCTCTCTCAAGGCTTGACCTTGGATTTTGCTAGCAGTATTCCGAACCTGCGCAGAGCAGTGGAGAAGGATTGACTTTTCTCACAAGCGGCAATACTTGCGAGCGAGCCGAGACTGTGGTCATTGTCTTGGACTTGGAAAATATCAAGCGGGTCGATTTATGTCGCTGGCAACTGCTGTTAGAGTTCCTTAATCGCCAAAACCTGAGCGATCAGTCCATATGACCTGCTTAGATCCAAGATTTTAATCAAGGCCACATTTATAAACAATACCGTTGGAAGGCATGGGCAGAATGCTGAACCTGGCTTGCTAATGTCAAGAAAGGAGAGAAAGGGACGGCGATCGGAGTTTCGCCAGTCCAACATTTCCCACCCCCAATTATGTTTTGGGTTGGCCGCACGGTTGGCCGCGCTACGCAGTCATGCCATCCGCCATTCGCCATCTGCCTTGTGCATGGCCTCCGTACTCAAGGACAGACTGTACTTTTGGCTCTCAACAATGCCATGTTATAACCATACATTAGAAGCAATTCTTAACTTGCCTTCCAGTGTGCTTACTCAGACCTGACAGTCGTCACCAATTGACCTTTTCTCTTCACCTCCTTTCCAGAACTAGCGTCTTCCTCAATATGGTACGTATCTGCCTCCGAGGCTATCCACATCTCAAACCTGATCATTTCTTAGAACGTTCTCTTCAATTCAGCATTAAAACAGTCGACTGCGGTCCGTCGAGATCTGGAGACTTTTGCGCAGGCACCGGCGACTGCATCCCCGGCACTGCAAGGCCAAATCTCTACGACCCTGACCAGTTTCTCTCGGACCCTCGAGGACTACCAGAATCTATCACGCAATGAACTGAATGAAGAAAAGAAGGAAAAGGCTGTCGAGAGACTGAAGAACTTTCGCGCAGACCTGGCATCCTACCGCACGCAATTTGACCAGTTAAAAAAGGAGCGCGAAGGTGCTGTAGCAGCCAACAACAGGAGCGAATTACTAGGACGCCGACCACATCACGCTGCAACTCCCGAGAATCCCTATGCGAATGTAGCCAACCAGAGCGCATTCGCTCCAGCTCACCGAAATACCCAAGATGGTCTCTCTTTTGGCGCCGGCCCGAATGAGTACAGCCGAGAGAACCACGCTCTGGCGGAACAGAACTTCTTCAGTACCGCCAATGCTCAAATCGATGAGTTCCTCGACCGAGGCCGGGCAGTGTTGGGCGACCTGGGCCATCAACGGGAAATACTGAAAGGCACCCAACGAAAACTATACAGTGTCGCAAATACACTTGGTGTCAGCGGTGACACTATCCGCATGGTTGAGAGAAGGGCCAAACAAGATAAGTGGATCTTTTGGGGAGGAGTCATTGTATTCTTCCTGTTCTGCTTCCTGGTTATACACTTCCTCCGATGAGACATCGACTCCATCGGGCTGCTAGCATTGCTCATTGGATCCACGTGTCCATACCCGGCAATTGGTAACGATAACCCCCTTTGGACCGACCAATTCGATACTGGCGAAGTCTTTAGCTGATTCGGACGAAGCATTCGGATGGCCCGCTTCCACCCCGTCATCACTTACCTCCCCAGCTCAGAAAGCAGACAGTTGATGGTCCAACGTGGACCAAGGGCAAGCTCCTGCTTTGGTCTCATGGGTTTTGCTGGTGTATTGCTAATGAAATGCGCCACCATAATTTCAAGGAGAGTTGACGGTCATCTCAGCGACTCACATTGAAGCGTTGCTAACGTGGCCCTCTCTTCCACCGTATCCCCAACGGCACCATACAGCAGCGGCAGATTGAGATTTAATCATTCCGCCACACGCATAGCATGCAGTCATGGCAGCTTGCCTTGCAAAATCTTTGGCAGCACCTTGAATGGCTCTCCTGATCTGGTAACACATCGTTTTCTGTGCACGAGAACAATGGCTTTAATAGTCGCGCCGGTCAACCGCATGTCCAGATCAGGAACTGACCTGATCGTCCATCTAATGGGTAATCAACAAACTTTATGAGTCAGACCAGATCGAGTCAGAAAGGCTCTACTAAAATAGGCTTTTTGTGCCATGCCCATTTACCATTTTCATGTGGGAAATGCTTCCCCGCACTCTGGACCGGACTCTGTTTCTCTGATTGGGGCTCACCCCTGACCCGCGTACCCTGACTATCGTGTATCAGACTCCAGAGCTGATGTGGAGACGTCGAATCGCAACCTCGGGCCAACTCCATCTTCTCTGGCGTGGCTACAATGATTGTTCTAAAATACAAAAAATGTTCTCTGAGCTCCCTTCCCTCAAGCTGCCAGCTTCATCTCCTGTGCCTCTTCCATCTAAAGTCCCTGTATGCCAAAAATCCACCTGATATTTACCATCTTCTCCTGCTCCTCTTTTACTCTCACAACGTAACATAGGCTGGAAGGCTTCGTTGCTCTCAGCACGTTCCATCGTCATGGCGGGCGAGCGACCCTGGCCCCAAGTTCCTGTGGGCAACAAAGACTACACGGAGGCCAATGTTGTCATCATTGGTGGAGGGATCTCGGGAATGTGTACAGCGATCGACTTGATCAGCAGAAACAATTCTCAGAACTTTATCATCCTGGAGAAATCGGGAGGTGTTGGCGGGACATGGAGGGATAACAAATACCCTGGATGTTGTTGCGATGGTAATGATCCACAAGCCCTTCTACTACCCTGTTAGGTTTGCTCATGAGGCACTAGTATGGTCCCATCTTTACAGCTACTCGTTCGAGCAAAACCCGGACTGGACTAGGGAATACCCAGGACAAGAAGAAATACTCAGGTACTTGATGGGTGTGGCACAGAAGTATGATCTATACCGTCACGTTCGATTCAACACCGCGGTTGAATCTGCCCAATGGGACGATGCTAGCAAGAAGTGGAAGACGACAGTATCAGTTCAGGGTGGCAAGGATGCGGAGTTTGGTAGTACATATACTATCAGCTCAGATTTCCTCGTCTCTGCCGTCGGTCAACTGAATGTGCCAAGGTTACCGGATATTGAAGGTCTTGAAGATTTCAAGGGCAAGCTGATGCACAGCGCTCGGTGGGATTGGAGTTATAGTCTTGGAGGAAAGAGAGTGGCCATAATCGGCAATGGGGCAACGGCTGCGCAGATAATCCCGGAAATCGTTAAAGAAGTCGATCACCTCACAATCCATCAACGCACACCGAATTGGGTAATACCCCGGTTAGATGCTGCGATTGCCCCTTGGAAACGCAGTGTGTACAAGTGGGTTCCTTACGTCCGACAGCGTAAGAGGGCGGACATGATGGACTTCCGAGAGTCATTCTATGACGCCGTTTTCGACAAGAATTCACCTACATCTCAGTTTATTGAGGCAATGGCTAAAGACCATCTGCACAACCAATTGAAGGACCGGCCAGATCTCTGGGAGCAGTTACAACCCAACTACGCCATTGGCTGTAAACGAGTCATCATCACTGATGACTACTTCCCAGTTTTCACGAGGGATAATGTTAAGCTTGAGACGGGGAAAATCGACAAGATCACTGCGAACGGTATCGTGACTGAAGGCAATGAAGAACAGTACGATCTCATCATCCTAGCTACAGGATTCCGCACGGTCGAATTTATGCATCCTATTGAGATCACAGGCAGTGCCGGGCGCACACTGAGCAGTATTTGGAAGGAGGGCGGTCAGGCGCTTTACGGAGTCGTTGTCGAGAGCCTGCCTAACTTCGCCATGCTATATGGGCCCAATACCAACTTGGGCCACAACAGCATCATTCTAATGATTGAATCACAAAGCAGGTACATTAACGCAATGATCAAAGAAGTGATCTCAGCAAGATCACGAGGCGAGAGCTTGGTGCTTTCGCCAAAGCCTTCACGTGTCAAGGAGTTCAATGATGAGATACAATCAGAGTTGGAAAAGAGCAATTTTGCAGACCCAAACTGCAATTCTTGGTACAAGATCAAGGGTAGCGGCAAGATCACAAACAACTGGAGCAGAACGGTGGTTGCATATCAGAAGGTAAGTTGCGTCTAGTTCTGTGGGTTGGGTTGTGTTTTTGTTTACTGACATTTTGCTTGCAGCTTCTGAGTCAGGTGGACTGGTCTGATTTCGATGTGTCAGGGCAACAGGCAAACCGCCTTTCTGGGTCTTACAAGACTCAGCTTGGTCGAGTTGTGGAGGAGTCGGTGGTGAGCTACAAGACCATGGGACTGACTGCGCTCAGTCTTGTCGCAGTGGGTGCAGGTCTAGCATTCCGCAACTCTGCCCGTTTACGGCTGAGATGAGTGATGGAGCGCAAGTGAGAGAGTTTTCGATTGTTTGCCTCAGAACCACTCCCTTGCACGCTTTGGATGGGGTTCGGGCCTTGGATAAATACCTAAGCTGAGACGCATAGGCACCCAGTGTGGATAGGTACCTAGAGTGCTCGAGTGGCTATTGGAGTCCTCTGTAAATACGGAGTTTGTGAGGTGGCGACTGTGGCCTGTACCTGCAGTGATAGCCGGCGCACATCCGAAATAAACTGGGTCATGACTTGGAATTACGATAACCATCACGGTGTCCCACAGGAGTATCACCACACCTGAGCATTCACTCCTACTGTACGGAAGGAGCACATACTTTGGTAACCAGTGACAGCCTCTTCGGCTCCGGGTAGTCGCTTAGTTAAAGTCTTAGGGGACAAAGACACCTCGGACTGGCTGGATCGTAGCTGGGAGAATCACTGCCGCTTTTCGGTGGCCACTCAAAACTCAAGGACAGGGCTGGCGACGCCTCCTAACTCGCGGGTCCAGGTGGGTTTAGTGGTCCCTTCTCCTGCTAGTCCTAGGCTTCTAGCGACTAACTGCCCCTAACCAACCCACACTCGGTGCCACTACCAGTTAAGTTCTCAAGCTGCTCACTCGCCATTCACTAACTTAGCCTCCACGCAGTTTGGCGAACTTCAAAGTCATTTTTCTCTTCTCCTTCCACCCATCGTTTTATTGTTTGACAAAACCACACGTCCCAGATCGCACATTCGCATTCTCTGTAACACGACTGTCTTCACGACTCCTACCGCGAACCCACGAACACTGTGTTTACATACCTAACTCCTCCATCCCACGCAGATCACGCGCTCAAATCACCACTTTTCCACTCCTGTCCTTTACAGCTACTTCAACTCTCCCTGTGGCCTCAATTGCTCCCAATCCACAGCAAATATGCCCACTCCCTTTACCTCTACATTCGCTTCGGCTGCAGCAAGCACAAATGGTGAAAATTCAGGAACGAAGAATAATAATAGTGTAGGGAATGACTGGTATGGCCACACTGCATCAATTCAACTCCACGCGCAACATGGCCCTTCGACCACCAACCCCACAATCCGCCATCTGCACGATCTGTTTTGTCCCTCTCTACTCCATTTTTCCTTGCGAAAGCTCATTCAATCCCAAACTGATTCATTTCGTGCCTTTTAGGTCAAGAAGCCGTGTGAATGGAGCGACTCAGACTTTCCGCAGACCCTCCGTGGCCACTACACCATCCAATTCAAGTTCACAAGCACAGGCACAAGCACAACCGCGCGAGATGCCTCCTACGCCGAGCACCAACCACGGAGGAGTCTATATTCCACCCCATCTCAATGCGAATCATCCTTCGAATTCCACCCGCTCTCTCCCCTTGGGTGATGTTCGCTACAGCAAAGACCAACTCCTGACCATCTACCAGACGCTCAAGGACACTGCAGCTCTTGATCGTAGCCTAGAGGATATCTTCCTGGGGACGTGGGATCCTCTAGACGCGAAAATTAGTCTTTCAATTCTAGCAGGACGTGGAGACTCCAAAGACCAGACTACCGGACCCGAAGTCTGTTGGAATTATACCGTCGATGCAAATCCATTCGGTATGACGGATTTGACAGAGGATGAAAAACAAGTATGACCAAACCCCTTGTAGGTCCACATGTGCACTTTTCAGGTTCTGACTGCGATCACAGCTCTTTTCAACATCCGTCAATTCCCCCATTAAACTGCAACAGAATACCACAAAAGAAAACACCGGGGCAGGAACGATCACGGGCCGCAAGGCGTCTTTATCAGGCTACAGTAGTACTACGCAAGGGTCGAGACCTGGTACCCGGCGGAGGGAGACAAGTGATTCATATCCCAATAACGGGCCATTGTCTCCTGTAGAAACCAAGACCTTCTTTCGCGGTGATTCTAACACTGCCACACCACCTCCTGCTCTGCTACGCCGCCGTACTGACTACAAAGAGGAAGAGGCCACACCTCCGTCGAAGGACTATCCCGAGGGGGACGACCCTGCTGAGTCCCAGCCACCATTCCCAGGATTGCGACGTTCTGCTACTGGACCACTGAGCGCTGGCTTGCATGCACCTGGTTCTCCGTGGTCTGCTAACACACAAGGCGGAGGATTTGGCTCCATGGGAAGTTTCGGCAGTTTTGCCATCGGCTCTGCGACAACCCCAACCGAAACCGCAGACAAGAGACCCGGTTTCGGAAGCGGCCGTGGTGGGAGTCGTTTCAAGGATCTCCTGTCCAAGACAAGTTCGGAGGATATGAGTCAGAGCATCAAGGATAAGGCTTCTTTTGGTGCTCTGGAGAAGCTTCCCGAGGAAGATACAGACGCAGCTCACTCGCGGTCGCGAGAGGGATTGGCAACACGCCCTGGCCGTAGCGAGACTAATCCTTATGAGGAAATTCCTGGTCGAACTGGCAGTGCAGCTCTTGGTGGCTCCCAAGAAAATGTCCCTCCTCAAGGTATTGAGCAAATGGGCTTCTCTGCTTATGGGCCGCAATCGAACATTGGTGCGCGAGACTTTGGCAACGATGACCCCTACCAGCAGACTCCGCATGGACGTTTCAATCCTCACGAGCCTATGAGTCCAACAAATACAAATCCCTATCAAAGTCCTCATGGTCGCTTGGAGGTTGATGAGCCAGACACGAACGACGCAACATCACAAGGCTCGAGTCTTCCACCATTTGGCGGCAATCGTAGGAATGTCTTTCCCAATCTTGATGGGGGAGTGCCCGGATCTGGACTTCGTGGCGCCGTTGGCTTTGGAAATTTGGGTTTTGGCAGCCTCGGAGGAGGACCAACATGGTCTGCAGCCGGAATTGGGCCTGGAAAGCCTGCTCTTGATCGTGGTATTGGCACAGGTTTTGGTGACCCAATCTTCAGTTCTTTGGCCGATCTACAGTCACCAGGTGCTGGAGGTCTCGGGGGTGGTTTCTTTGCTTCAGGCGGGTTCGGATCAGCGGGCCGTGCCAGTCGCCTCGGTGCCATGTTCCCTCCAGCTATGCAAGAACAGATGAGAGGCGATAGCAGAAACGAAATTTCTGCCGGCTCCTTCGACTCCCGTCCTGATAGTGCTCAACATATCAGCCGAGATCCTTTTGACAACACAGGACGCAGATTGGACGGCTTTGGTCGTGGGTCGAGCTCGTTCGACGAGTCGCCTCCCGTCCGCACTGTTGAGGACGCGGGAAATCTAGGACCTGCAGGTGCATTTGGACCGTCGACATCAGGCCCTACACCAACTTCCTTGCCCACTCCACAGTCGGGTGCGGGACGAGGTCTATCTGGCGCAGAGGGCTATCAATCTGCGCATGGGCTCAGCCAGTCGAGCGGTAGCAGTTCTTCCAACCAGATGCCTGCTGCACAACAGCGGCAGATGGTCATGCCAGATCGAATGCGTTGGATCTATCGTGATCCTCAAGGAAACACTCAGGGCCCATGGTCAGGTCTGGAGATGCATGACTGGTTCAAGGCCGGATTTTTCACGGCAGAGTTGCAGGTGAAAAAGTTGGAGGACGCTGAATATGAGCCGCTAGCACAGCTCGTCAGACGCATTGGAAACTCCCGCGAGCCTTTCCTGGTTCCACAAATTGGTGTTCCTCATGGACCTCCATCTGCAGCACAAGGAAATCACTGGGCAACATCCGTGGCTGGCGCAGGAGGCTCAGCACAACCCCCATTTGCTAGCAGCTTCCCAAGTTTTGGAACCACCTTGACCGCTGAACAGCAGAATGCTCTTGAGAGAAGAAAGCAGGAGGAGCAAACCCTAATGGCAAGACAAAAGGAGCATCTGGCCCACCAACAGATGGCCATGAAGCATATGCAAATCCAGAATGGGCTCCATTCTTTGCAGCATCATTCGAGCGCGCACTCCTTGCAAAGTCAACCAAGCTTTGGTAGCATCACTTCTCCTACTGGGTATCAGCCGTCACCAATGCAAGGCCCAATCCAACCACCACCTGTGCCACAGCAGCAGCCTGGTCTATCGTTCGGCCCACTGGGAGCCCCTGGCCAGCTCTTTGGCTCAAATCGGGACGAGGATGTGCACGGTATGATGGATCGGCTGAGTTTTAGCCAGCGAGCCAACCTTCCTTATTCGGCTGGCCCTTTAGGTCCACCAATCGCGGAAGGGGGCCCGTCCTCCCAACAGGTCTCCTCCATGCTGCAAGATAGAGCCCGGCTTCAGCAGCAGCAGCAAGCACAACAACAACCTGAACTTCAAAGCCATCAGGAAACTTTTTTAGGCCAACAGGGTCGCAACGACCGGCTGGAAGAGTTCCACACCCTTCGTGGAGAGGTGGACAACCAAGCTGGCCGTCTCGGCCCTGATGAAGCCCTACCACAGCCAATCGGATCTCAGCGCCATGCCGAGGAGCAAGGTACTCATAGTGCACCTTCCAAACCAACAGTCCCAATAAGCCAGCCTATACACAAGGGCGAGCATGAAAATCTTTCCTTGGCTCAGCAGGTACAAATTGCCGCAGCAAGTCAACAAGCAGCTGCAGAGGAGAGTGCATGGGCGAGGGTTGATGCACCAATTGAACCGCCACCTGTTTCTATTTCTCCCTTGCCAGCCCCAGCAGCCCAACGCAATCGACAACATGTTGCCGATGCCCTAGCAGCTGATTCCAGATCCGCAACTCAAACCCCGATCGAGACACCGACTGTTTCCATCGCACCATGGGCCGAACGCACTGCTGAGCACCTAAAAGGGCCATCCTTGAAAGAGATCCAAGAAGCAGAGGCGAAGCGAGCAGCTGAGCAAGAAGAAATTGCCGCCGCAGCACGTCGGGCGCAAGCTGAACAAGAGAGACTACTTCAAGCCCAAGCCCCAGCCCCAGCTCCAGGTCTACCATTGACCTCCACATGGGGATCGACATCGTCTCCCGTTGGCGCGCAATCATCAGTATGGGGGGCTAAACCAACACCCACAAAGCCCGTCCAAGCCAGTGGTGCTAGTGCTAAAAAGACACTTGCTCAAATTCAAAAGGAGGAAGAGTCACGTAAGCAACGGGCAGCTGCTGCGGCTGCTGGCTCAGCAGGTGCCCAAAGTGCTGCTAGTCCTGGCTCTGCAGCTGCAGGCAAGCGATACGCGGAGCTAGCCAGCAAGGCAGCACCAGCAGTCCCAAATACCCCTGGAGGAGCGTGGATGACGGTTGGTTCAAATGGTAGAAGCAAAGCCCCAGCCCCGGTTGTGGCCACGCCTCAACCAGCAGCTCGTACTGTCTCTGGAACCGTTGCAAGCACTGCAAAAGTCAAGCCAACTCTTTCAACATCTCGAAGCTCGAACCTGTCTAATCAGACCAAGGCTAATGAGGAGTTCACCAAATGGATCAAGGGATCACTCGGGAAGGGACTCAACAGCAACATCAATGGTAAGTGATCAGATACTGCAAATATATAAATCGAGACTAACTAAAGTGGTTACAGTCGATAGCTTCGTTCAAGATTTGCTGATGCTCCCACCCGAGGTGGAGATTATCTCAGACTCTGTCTATGCCAGCTCTCAGACTCTGGATGGTCGCCGATTTGCTGAAGAGTTTGTCCGCCGCCGTAAATTGGCCGACAAGGGAATCGTTGAACCCGCGGCAAATGGTGCTCAAGGGCTTGGTGCCGACAACAAAGGTGCAGGTGGTTGGAGCGAGGTTGCGAAGAAAGGACCGGCACCAAAGGAGGAGACTAACTCTGCGTTCAAAGTGGTGGCCACCAAGAAGAAGGGGAAGCGTTGAATGTGACTGGTAATCTGTCTAGTCGTGATTCTATCCGCATGCGATGACTTGTATTGACTGATGCTGATGCTAATGCGGATGGTTGTGACGAGTTCAATGCTACTACGCTTTTCGGGATTCTTGACGCCATCAATAAGTGCTCATTACTCTAGTTATTGTGTGTCTCTATTTCTAGGTTTATCTGCCAAAGTTTAGGTTAACAATCGCTCCTGATACAGAAATGCTGGATGTTGGCAATGACATGATTGAATATCCATTTTGTTATGTGACTTCCCCTTGCTGTCGCCTCGTTCTAAGTCAAAGTGTTACCCTAATTATTGTCACGTGTGTGGAAGTAATTATATCAAACCACGTGATTACGAGCGGAATGATTCTGAATGAGACATTGTGATTGGCGCAAAGTTTCCCAGACTGAATCTTCTCCGCACTGCCTGCCCTCCAAAACTTTTTTCCTGCTTGAGAAACTAGCGGCTAAACACCAGCACAAGCCCGTATGTAAAGCAGTTGTCAAAGGGCAGGTGGGAGAGGAGGCGTGAAGACCGTCATGGAGACACAATCGAACCGCCCTCACCGGGCGACCAAAGAGAAGAAAAAGCCAAAAAGAGGGGAGAAGAATGTCAAAGCCTTTGCGGTTGCCAACCCAGGCCGGCTGGCAAAGCAGGCTGTCCGGTCGAGCGATATTAAAGAAAAACGCCTGCACGTACCTCAAGTCGACCGCATCCCCGAAGAAGCCCCTCCTATTGTCGTCGCCGTCGTTGGGCCCCCGGGCGTCGGAAAGACCACACTGATCAAGAGCTTGATCAAGCGATATTCGAAGCAGACCCTCTCACATCCCACCGGGCCCCTCACAGTGGTCACCTCAAAGCGGCGGCGCCTCACTTTTTTCGAATCCCCCTCGGACTCACTCGCGGCGATGATCGACGTGGCGAAGATTGCCGACATCGTGCTCCTCATGATCGACGGAAACTACGGGTTCGAGATGGAGACAATGGAATTCCTCAACGCGTTGAGCACGTCGGGCATGCCGGGCAATGTGTTTGGGATCCTCACGCATCTAGATCTGTTCAAGAAACAGAGCACGCTGCGCATGGCGAAGAAGAGGCTGAAACACCGCTTCTGGTCCGAGCTGTACCAGGGTGCCAAATTATTTTACTTGTCTGGTGTCATCAACGGTCGGTACCCCGACCGCGAGGTACATAATCTGTCGCGGTTTCTATCCGTGATGAAGAATCCGCGGCCGCTGGTGTGGAGGAATAGTCATCCCTATTGCTTGGCCGATCGGTTCCTCGATGTCACCCCACCGACGGAGATAGAGGAGAATGAGAAGTGTGATAGGCAGGTGGCGTTGTATGGATACCTTCGAGGGACGAATTTTCCAGCCGATGGCGCCAGGGTTCATGTTCCTGGCGTGGGGGATCTCACGGTCAAAGAAATCGAGGCCTTGCCCGATCCTTGTCCTACGCCGTTCTTGGACCAAGCTATTGCCAAAGCGACGGGCAAATCTAATCGGCGGAAGTTGGGTGAGAAACAAAAAGTCTTGTTTGCGCCAATGTCGGACGTTGGAGGTGTGCTTGTGGACAAGGATGCAGTTTATATCGATGTGAAGACAAACACGTTCGACAGAGACGCCGACGATGTTGAAGATCGTGGACTGGGCGAACAATTACTGGTGAATCTACAAGGTGAAAGAAGATTACTAGGGGAGGCCGATGCTGGTGTACGACTTTTCCAAGGTGGTAGACAACTCACAAGTGAGGGTGACATGGGTCGGACTACGAAGAGAGGTGCTCGCTTCGTTTTACAGAACCAAGGCAACACTGGAGATCTTCAGGATGAAGATGACGACGAAGGTTTCCTCAGTGGAGATAGTGACGGAGAAGATGAAGACAGCTTCGGCGACTATCCAGAGCACAGGGGGCTACCTGGCTTTGCAGCAGAGGACGATGTCGCCGACGCAGACGAGGATGACTTGGCGTTCGCCGAGAGTGACTCAGATATGGGCTCAGTCTCAGGAGAAGCCGATCAAGGTTCCGATCTATCAGAAGATGATATATCTGAGGATGACGACGAAGATGGCGGTCTACGTTGGAAAGAGAATCTGGCAGACAAAGCAAGAAGAACGCATTCATCGAAAGCGGCCTTCCGCGCTGCAGATCTGTCAAGGCTGATGTACGACTTAAAGCTGAGTCCATCTCAAGTAATGCGGAAGTGGAGGGGTGATGCAATTTCCTCAGACATGGAAAATGATGTCGATACTGAAGACGACTTTTTCAAGAAGGCAAAGACCGATCACGACGCTGAAAACGAGGATCGGCTGATACCTAGGTATGATTATGCAATATTATCGGCCAAGTGGGAAGACGAAGATAACATTCAAGGGCTCATGTCTCGGTTTACACGAGGGTCTTTAGGCACTGGTGCTAACGCGGATGATCTTGGAGACGAAGACGAAGAGAATGGCGAAGATGACTTTGGTGAAGAATCTGATGAAGGTGATGGCGAGTTCGAAGACTTGGAAGCAACTGCAAAGGAAGATCCGGCGGTACAAGAAACGCTTACTCTCGAAGAAGAAAGGGAAAAGAATGCTAAACGGAAAGAGGAGTTGCGACTACGATTCGAAGAAGAAGACCAAGAGGGATTTGCCAACAGTAAGAGCGAAGTCAAGACCGCTGAAGAAGAATTTGGCGAGGACGACTGGTATGATGCACAAAAAGCCATGCTGCAAAAGCAGTTGGATATCAACCGTGCGGAGTTTGATAGCCTAGATCCTGTCTCCAGATCGCGGGCTGAGGGATTCAGGGCTGGCACATATGCAAGAATCGTTCTTGACAAGGTGCCTTACGAGTTCGTTCGGTCGTTCAACCCTCAAATGCCTGTCATAGTGGGTGGATTAGCGCCTACTGAAGATCGATTTGGATTTGTTCACATCCGGATCAAACGACATCGATGGCACAAGAAAATTCTCAAAACGAACGATCCATTGATCTTTTCGCTGGGTTGGCGGCGATTTCAGACTATGCCGCTCTATTCGATCTCGGATTCTCGAACAAGAAATCGGATGCTCAAATATACGCCTGAACATATGCACTGCTTTGGAACATTCTACGGACCACTAGTTGCGCCGAACACGGGTTTCTGCTGTGTGCAATCATTTTCCAACGCGAACCCAGGATTTCGGATAGCAGCTACAGGAGTGGTTTTGAACGTGGATGAGACTACAGAGATCGTGAAGAAACTCAAACTCACGGGGCATCCATACAAAATATTCCGCAACACAGCTTTCATTCGCGACATGTTCAATTCGTCTATTGAGATTGCCAGGTTTGAAGGGGCAAGTATCAAGACGGTGTCAGGGATCCGGGGGCAGATCAAGCGAGCACTGAGCAAACCTGAAGGCCACTTCCGGGCGACATTTGAAGACAAGATCCTGATGTCTGATATTGTGTTTCTGCGAGCGTGGTTTCCTGTTAAGCCTCATCGATTCTATAATCCTGTCACCAATCTCCTGGACGCGCCTCCCAGTGGTGAGGTCAATGGCGACGGTGAGCATATGAATGATGGCTCGGGAGCATGGCAAGCGATGCGGCTGACAGGGCAAGTCCGTGCGGCCATGGGCATTGCGACGCCGCTGCTCAAAGACTCAGCATACAAGAAGATCGAACGACCAACCCGTCATTTCAACCCCCTGAGAGTGCCTCGTGCTTTAGCAGCGGACCTTCCGTTCAAATCGCAGATCGTTCGACAAAAAGCACGGAGCGCACCGACATATCTCCAGAAGCGAGCGGTATTGCTGGGTGGCGAGGAGAAGAAGGCACGAGACTTGATGCAAAAGCTGCAGACAATACGGAACGAGAAGGTGGAGAAGAGAGCGAAGAAGCAGGAGGAGCGACGGGCGGTGTATCGCAAGAAGGTCGCGGAGAACCTGGAGAAGAAGTCTGAAAGGGAGAAGAGAGAGCGAGATGATTACTGGAGGAAAGAGGGCAGGAAACGGAAACCGGCTGGAGATAGTGCTGGCGGTGGTGGAGGGAAGAGACACAAGCGGTCGTCGTGAACCTTGTCCGATATGAGGGCCCAGGGACGATGAGCATTGGCCTCGGCCCAATAATGTATATGCCAAAATGCTATGACATGACATGAAAACACAATCCGCTCTATAAGACCCAGACGAGGGAGAACCGGGACGGATTACAGAGTATATTGCGGGAAACTGCCACTCCAGTTGGTCGATGGGCGATCCCTCAAAGCATGTACTGTAAGGACGGATTGGGCTAACACCAGATATGAGGTGCTCTGTCATTTGTTCGATAGTGAGTGAAAATTTGGATGGCGGGGGGAAACCCTGACACGATACCACGCGCCCCATCCCACGCACGAGCACAAACCCACGATAAAAGCAGGGTGGGGGGATTATTGAATATTTGATATGCATTGGTTCTTTGGACTTATTGATTGGGAACATGCCTCTGACTGGGAATATTATTTATATTTATGAATTGGATTTCAATCTCGATGAGATCATCGCGTGTGTTTGGGTCAACGCGTGTCTGCCTGGAGTACCACGAGTACTTAACTGGTTAGAGCCTTTAGCCTTTACGCGTCGTGCCGGGCTGATCTGAAGGGAAGGAACCCCACCACCCATGAGCACACGTTATCGAGGAAGGAGCAGGTGTCGTTTTTCTTGAAGGCCACGCGACTCTAGTTAATAATTAAGTTGATTCTTATAGTTGAGGCGCTGGTAGGCGGCACAGGCATCCCGATTTCCTCCCACCCATACCCATCCCCCCCCCAGAACCTCCCGATCGGCCGCCAAACTTAAGGAGCCCCAGGCGCCCTGGGTTTCCAAGTCCAACCCGCTTGACAACCCTTGAAGCGGTGGCACCTTCCGCTGATACAACCATACAAGCCCACGAGTCCACGACTTCCACCAACACGCGTCGTTCGTCGTGTCCTGACTCCTCACAACCCAAATACCAACGACCAACTACTCACCAACAACCATCTAGCAACCATCTGCACATTACAGCCTGTCGCTTACTCACTTCCACTCCCTTTCCTGCTTGAGATCAACCCTTCCAGCATCTCCAGATTTCAGATCAGGGCATGCCGACTCTGGCCGAAGCTGATACCAGCCCACATTATGCGTCAGTCATGGCCATGGACGAAGGCCCACCACCAGAGCAACCACAACCACAACAACTACACAAACCTTTGACATCTGCCCCTGCGCCCCTACTTCAACCTGCCGCTGCACCTTTCCCCTCGAGTTCCCAGTCAAATTCGCAACGATCGGCTTCAACAGACCCAACCCATCCTAAATCTCTCAATATCTCGACGACCGACATTTCCTCTTCCACCACCCACACCCACACCCACAACAACCCGCCCACTCTCAACCACGATGATTCAACCGCCTCGCCTTCTTCTGCCATATCAAGTCGAGCCGAATCGCAGGACACTGGTTCCACAGATTTGTTAGAGAGGAAGCCTTTGCACGTTGTCGAGAATCTCAAGACCGAAGCTGGCCATGATCAGCAACGCTCACTGTCCACGTCTCAGAGCCCAGAGCCCACTTCATTGTCCGGCACCAAGCGAACAGCGACTGGTCAGTTGAAGAGATCTAGTGTCAATGGTTTGGGGGATCTTGTCGCAAAGGCATCTGGTCACACACGCACCTCTAGCATGGTCTCGAATGGGAGCAACAACAATGGGAACGTCCTCGAGGTAAACAACCCACTCAATTCTACCACCCACTGATGCTGTCTTACTAACCATCCCTTAGGTCTCTCACCAACTACGTACCAAACTAAAATACGCCATGATCAAGGTCCAAAACGGTTGGCAGTCACACACTTTTGATGAGATTGAGTCTCTTGCCTCACAGTCTCCTCGCTCCACCGTCTCTGGTTTCCAGCATTTCAATGACCCGCAGTCGATGCTCTCGCCTCGCACTGTCATGACGGGAAAGTACCAGCGCGAGTCTAGTGAGAGCGATTCCTCCGACAGTACTGTCGCCTTGGAGAGTCGTGGCCTCGTAAATATGATAAGAAGCCCTCAAGCCCCGTTGCGTCGTGGTCTCGCTCCGCCACTTGATATCATGCCAGGTTCACGACGCCGGCCCACTCCAAATGCGGCATACCACACCGTTCATGGCCCGCAGATTCAAGCGAGACACCTGCATTCCTCTCGCCCGCCAACTGGTCAACGCACCCCAAGCCAAAATGCCGCTATGGAGGCGGATGCCGTCGAAACTTTGTTGTTCATGGCCAGCCCAAACAATTCAGGTTACAACCCTCCAGGTCGTTCATCTCAAGATTCTTCCTCTACTCGCGCAAATCAGATCTTTGCTTCACAAACTTCCCCTCTGCGAACACAATTTAGTCAAACTTCAATGACATCGCCGAAGAAAGTGGCATTCTCGGAGCCAAATAGCTCCACTTCTGCCGCTGACAAAGAGGCTTTGATTGACCGCATGCTGGACGAGTTGTCTGATGACAGCGATGGAAGCCTTGAACGAGCATTCAAACTAGCCGATCAAAGCAAAGCAACAGCTCATGCTGTCCCGACCTGAGTTTTCACGCAAACTATTCTGTGGTTTCTCGCCATGTGATATTTCCCATTTACCTACCTACATACCCTAGTACGCGGTGGATTTATTGTTGTCGCATTTTGTTTGGAAAGCCTCCAGCGAGGCTATGAAGGGATGACAACCATCAAATCTGTACAGTCGCAATTCCTTTGCCTGTGATGTTTGAACGTTTCTATCATTTCTGCTTTTGCATAGTACCACTGCCCGCGATGGGAAAAGGAAAGACACCAATGGAAGGATTTTCCGGCACAAAGAAAGAGTGATCTAAGTTTATTTTGGACATACGTCGATATGGACTGACTCGGGCGTTTTGGTTTCCCCGGCAAGTGGATCAATCTATTCACCCAGTTTTCCATTTTCATCCTCGGTCGAACTGCTCCCTGTCTTGTTTCACATCTTGATGTTCCCCCGCGTTTGACCTAGTCAACCTAAACGAGTCTACTAAATGGTATGTGCCTTCTACCTCCCAGACTTGAGATTGCCGAGGTTTGCCTGAGACGTCTCGACAACATTGTTCTTCCACGCGTCCTTTCCCTCAGGCATCACTACCCTGATTTAATAGCACAAGCATCTGTCAGCAAAGGCAAGGAGAGGAAAGACGCCAGGCCCTATCTAACCATCCAGCCATTGTGCGCCGTGAATTGATCTCCTTCTTATCCCTTGAAGAATCTTGATATTGCCACTTCATTTCTGTATATTCCCCCTCCTTCGGCCCTTGCTTCTGCCATTTAACAAGCCCATTACAACAATCCGAGAAACAACCCCAAACAATATATCAACCATGTCCCAACCAGCAGCAACATACCCACTCCCGACCTCACCCATCGGCAACATCGCCTCACTGCACAACAAAGTTGCACTGATTACGGGCGGTAGTAGCGGTCTAGGACGGTGCATCGCCCAGGCTTACGCTGCTGCTGGAGCCTACATTGTGTCTGCGGACCTGAAAGAAACGCCCGCTCTCGCTCCCGTCGTCGAGACCGCCTTGAAGACCGAAGGCTCCACCCAGGACTTCTCCACCCCGACCGTTGAGCTCATCAATGCGAACTGGCCGGCGGCGGATGAGGGCCGCAAGCAGCGAGCGGTTTTCTTCAAGGTCGATGTCACGGATGAGGAGAGTGTGAAAGCCGCAGTCAAGTTTGCCGTGGACACGTACGGGAGGTTGGACATTATGGTTAATAATGCTGGTACGTTTATTGTTTCGCTCTTTGTTTCTATCCCATTTTTTTATAGGCATGGAATCGCCTTTAGGAGTGGGGGGGATTTTCTCCTCTCCCCTCATCTCATCTTTCTTGATTATATGCGTGCCTGGAGCGTCCTTCTTCCAGCAGGAGGATATGCAAGTTCTAAAGGTCGGGAAGCAAGGACCTCTGCTCCTGAAGGCTGCCCCTTTTCCCGCTCTCTCCCTCATCCCTCATCTGCGCGCGCGCTCTCTCTCTCTCTCACACACACACACCCACCCACCACCCATTCGTTTGCTCCATGAGAGCCTTCCATTCCACCAGGTTCCGCTCTCCAAGGAAAACACCGATGGCATGAGGTCTTCTCTCCTCCATCTCCATCTCCATCTCCATCTCCAGCAATGAATGACTCCCTCTCCCCTCTCAACCCACGCCTCCCAACGTCCGTCTACCCTACCTCACCCCTACCAATCCAGCATTCTAATCTCTCCGTCTCTTCATCCAAACAGGCATCTCCGCCGAATCGGCCGCGAGCAGCACCAGCACGCGCGCACCCACGCGTCTCCACGAAACGCCGGTATCGGTGCTGGACGCATCGCTCGCGGTGAACGTGCGCGGCGTCTGGCTGGGCACGAAACACGCCGTGGCGCAGATGCTGGCGCAGGAGCCACTGGCCCCCACCGCGCCGGGAACCCCCACGCCGTCGCGCGGCTGGATCATCAACATGGCATCGATCCTGTCGTCGGCGGGCCTCCCCGGCGCGACGTCGTACTGCACCAGCAAGGGCGCGGTGCTGAACCTGACGCGGGCGGCGGCGCTCGAGTACGCGGCGGACCGGATCCACGTCAACGCGATCCAGCCGGGCTTCACGGACACGCACTTCCTCGAGACCCTGTACGCGACGGCCCCCGGCGGCCGCGACGCCGTCCAGCAGCGCCTCAACGTCGCGCACCCCTGGGGCCGCACCGGCAGGGCCGTCGACATCGCCCGTGTCGCCGTCTTCCTCGCCGGCGAGGGCGTCGGCTGGGTCACGGGCACCGGCTTTGTCGTTGATGGCGGGTATCTTGCTCAGTGAGGTAGGCGGAGGAGCGGACGTAGTTGTGCTGGGGGACCTGAGTGAGTGAGTGGTGTGAGAGATGGGAGATGGGGAGGTATAGTATTAAGTGGTTTAGTTAACTGGAAGGGGTTGGGTGGATGTGTCGTGGATGTGTCGTGGATGTGCTGGGTGGGTTTTACCAGTGGGACGTGCGTGCTATGAGGCCATGAATGGACTGCAGAAGACTACCTGATGCAAATTACTGGTGTACTGATTGGTACCAGGCTGAATCGAGAGACGTGTGGGTGGGCTACCGATGCAAGGCGGGCTGGCTGGTCTGGGTGCTTGCTCAACTTGCGGCACTGCCCTGCCCGTGCGTGCCGTGCCGTGCCGTGCGGGTGATGAGCATTGATTGCAAGCAGAGTGCCCTACTTCCTGTAGTGCTATAGTGCAAGTTGGGGATGCAGTAGAACAAAATACGCCGGGTATCGTAAGTAGTTAGAATGCGCACAGAGAGAGAGAGAGAGAGAGAGAGAGAGAGATCAAAGAATGGCTTCAAGCATCCACCCATCGCCGTGAAACATCCAAGTCCTCACAGTAGGCACGTACTACATACTACATATGTACTGATGGCCTAGGAAACGAAGGAAACACGGAATCGTCGTCGTCGGCCCACAGTCATAAAATGCTTGCATGATTGTAGCAAAGTCCCTAATTAAGTCAGGTACTAATTAAGAGCAACGAATGCCGTGAGGAAAAACGAGCGCTCAATTACGTGGTCCGAAATATCCGATTATTGATCCTTGGATCGATCCATCCTTCCTCCGACCTCCTCCCCTTCCAGGTTCGTTATGACCTGATACACTGACAAGCCTGGAATCCTCTTCAAGTTCCGCCGTTTTCGTTTCCATAACCAAGGTTTTTTTGCCGAATTCGTTCGTCCCATCCTATTCGTTTATGTCGGAGATATCCCAAGGCCACCGTCATAGGAGGCAGAGCGGGATGGTTTCTTCCACACACCATGTATCTCGATAGTGTAAGTACGCAACATGGGTCTCCTATGCTTTCTTGATCTCTTCTATGATGTGAGAGTCTAGCCAGGGGTCTGGAGGGAGATTGATCAGGTGTAACCTATACACAAGTTAGCCCTGCCCTTCGATCAATATGCTCTAGATGTGGAAAGACTCACTCCTCATAGCATCAGTGAAGCCGGTACCACCTTTCAAGTCATTTTCGAAGCTTTCCGCCACTTCGATGACACGTCGAATATGCAGCATACTCAGTGGTTTCTCTTCATGAATGGCCAGCGCCTGTGCGGCCCTAACGAGATTCTTGATTTGTCGACCATTCACATCTCGACGTGCTAGATCTGTCAAGTCAGTCTCGGTGATAGCTCCCACTTCCATGCCTTCTTGCTGTCTAACTCTGTCGATGAACAACTTCCAAACGGTGCGTTTCGCCTTTGTTGTTAGATCCTGGAATCGAAGTGACAAGTGGATTCTTGACACAAAAGCAGAGTCAAATGTCTCGACACGGTTGGTGGTCAAGAACAAAATACCTTGAAAGTATTCCAGTAGTCGGAGGAAGATACTAACCAAGGCATTCCGATGAATATCATGAATCGAACGTTGCTCCAAGAAGACATCTGCTTCATCAAGCAACAGAATCGCACCCCAGCTGTGTGCAATGTCAAGGATATTTTGCAATTCCTTTTCCAATCTGGTAGGATCGGTCCCAAGATCGCCGGCAGAGACCATGTAAAGTGGACATTTTAGTAGATCGGCAATCCCCTCGGCTGTAAGTGTCTTTCCTGTGCCCGGTCTCCCATGAAGCACAGCGACCAAACCGCGACCTTTGCCAGAGATGATATCATCGATACTTTTGTGGGCGTGAAAAGCGTGGCTTGATACGAGGGCCTTGATGATGTCCTTTTGATTTTCTGGAAGGACGAGAGTATCAAAAGCCTCGTCATTGTAAACGATGTCGGAGATTCCCGAAACGGTAAATTCGAGCCATAGTTTCTCACCAAATGCAAATCCAAGCACCACAGGGCTTGCAAGTAACAATTCTTCTTCGGAGAACTCATGGCTTTCTTGCGGCTGGATGGCGCGAGATTGATCCACAACGTCAGCGTCAGGGTCGTCCTTGGAAGTGACCAAGATGATTGCTGTTTGCCCATCAGGCATCTTGACTGCCTTGAAACGCTTTTTCTCCTGGATTGTGTCCTCTGATGGGGTGTTCTGATTGTTGACGCCATCGTCGGAACTGGTGTCGCCTCCACATTCACATTCATTGTCTGAATCATTGTCATTGTTTCCTTCAAGGGAGTCCTTCTTGACGGTACTGACGGGATAATTAGGGTTGATCCGACGATGGATTGCTGGATCCACCATAATCCGGCCATCAATGTTGATCTTCAAGACCTGCTTCTTGCGTTTGGCGTAAGCCATACCCTTGTGATAACGGTGGTTCATGCCTTGAAGCTGCACAAACTTCTTGCCCCGCTCGATGAGTTGCTCACGAACTTTTTCAGGATCTTTGTGATATTGAAGTGGGAAGCATTCCAATGATGATATCTTGCGGACACCCTGGAAAGATTGAACTTCATTATGCAATGTTCCCATACCGAAAGACTTGCCATCATATTCAAGGTATCTTCCTTCCACGTTGTACCAAACACCTTTCATGAAGTTCTGCTCTTTGGTTGCAAAGTCAATTTTGAAAGCACGGCCCTCATCTGAATCTCCGTAGGTCGAGCAATAGGCGATGGTATTGGGTTTGTACAAGGCCCATAAGAGATCAAAAGTAATCTGGTTGTTGGCCAACATGGGGTATAGATTTTTCTTGGTCTCGGCAAAGTCTTTATCGAGATAGCGGACCATGATCCGAAGGTGTTGTGCCTGGGTGTTCAGGGCCTTTTTTTCCTTGCGCTTTCTTGCAGTGGCAGATTGTTCCAGAGTATCAGCATAATTTCTCATCTCTTCCAGGTAGAGAAAGAGCATGTTGGGATCCAGGTGGATGGTTTCACCGACCAAGCTAACACCCTTGACACCAACCATGATATGCTGAAGGGAGTCCTTCAAAGGTTGTGACTTGATATCAACAACGGTGCCCTGATATTTCTGTTCCCAATCAAACTTGCGGCGAACCGTGAAGATATACTGGTCCCAAACAGCCTCTCCCTTGTTCTTTGCAGTCTCGGTGAGCTTGAAGTTATGGATTGTCTGATCCCAGAGCTGATCCACGCGCTTGTAAGCAACCTTGGATGCACGTTTGCCGATCTTGCGTTTTGGTGACTTGGTTTCTTCGACCAGAGGCAGCGCATCGGAGACCGGTCTTCGCCTGATGGTTATGGTGGGATCCGGACGAGCGACAGGAGGCAAAATCTGGCCACGTTGACCAAGCTGAGTGATGGGCATGCCCATGCCTGGCTGAAATCTAAGGTCCTGTAATTGAGATTTCATTGCTCTCAGTCTGGCCGAGTTAGGGTCTTCTTCATATTCGATGTGGTCCGAGTCCTCTCCATCTCTGGTCTTTCTACTCATTTTCTTTGCAGATTTGGTCTTGGAGGGTCTGGCCTTTCGTGGGGGCTCTTCTTCAAACTCGCTGTTAGTGTCATAGGAGTCGTACTCCCCTTCCGCAGCGGCCGCCGCTGCTGCCTTGACGGCGGCCCTCTTTCTTGCCTTCCTCTGCTTCTGCCTCTTCTTCAGTTTAGTCTGTTCTTTCAATTTAGCCTTCAACTTCTTTGCCTTGAGCTTCTTCTTTTCGGCAACGGAGTCAGTTGAGGAGTCATCGTCCGAGTCAGATGAGGAGTCGCTATCAGAGGACAGATCAGAGGATTCAGAGGATGAGCTTGAGCTGGACTCGCTGGAATCCGACTGCTTGGGCTTCGAAGACTGTTTTACCTTGCGCTTAGAGGGGGAAGTGGCATGTTTCTTGCAGTGCTTCTTCTGGTCTTTGGGAGATTCAGATGGTTTGACCTTGGTGATTGCTGCCCGATCAGTAGCAGGCTCGATCTTCTTGTTCTTGGCCTCTGTGAGACCAGATGTGGTCTGATCCATGCTGAGGGAGAAGATGCGTAGAAGGAGCAAAGAGGATGGGAGGATGGCACAGAGAAAAGGAGGGAGGTAGGACAAGCAGGAACAGTCAAGGATGAAAAGGTAAGCGGGCGGTCGATGAGTGTGTTTGACGATTTGACGATTTGACAAGTAGCCAAGGTGGAACGAAATCAAAGAAAGCGATATACAGGCAATCAGTTGTGCAGTGAATGAAGTGAATGAAGCATTTGAGTGAAGACTGGCCAGGCTCCTTCAGGCCAGACCCAGGCAGAAGTTGAGACAAATGGAAAATAATGAATAATATTGCTACTCGTACGAGTTGTGGCCAGCCAAGCAAGGATACGGTGACAAGGCAAACAATAGGCAGACAGATGAATGGCTGAGCACGAGGGGCATGTGATTGGGATTGGATAGAAAGAAGGCTGAGAAGAAGCGAAGCAGGAGGAAGAGAGAGGAAGTGGTGTGCTGCCTGATGCTGGTTGTGAGTCGAAGTGGAAGATGTGGATGTGGATTTGGGATTTGATTCATCTGGTCGTCTGCCGTTGGCCAGTGGTGGTGCACTTGTGACAGTTGCCTCATTCTCAAAGTCCCATCTGGATGGATGGGACGGGCGGGGGACGGGGAGTCCCATGCCCTACTGCATCACCTCTGAGGACACCACCTGCACCACTCCGTCCTCCGTACGACTAGTTACAGAGTCTCATTTATTCGTAGGTACCAAGTACCCGTAACTACCACTAGTTAGGTGGCTTGTTAGTGACCAGGGTTTGAGGTTCGGGTCCCGAGGAAGCCCAAGGAGCCTGAGCTTCCAGGCACCTACTTAAGTACATCACTGGTTAAGTGGACTCCCAAGGCCTACTTAGAGGGACAATCCCCTCCCCCCGGAGCCAAAAGCCCAATTGACCCGTTGAAGCCTACCAATAAGTTACTACAGCGTACGGGTGCTGGAGCCCGCTGTCAAGCCTCCCCCCCCGCAGAAGCCATGGCCTCCTCCTGTAGGTGATCCACAGGGCTACTTAGAGCTTGGATCGTTCGAGTCCTAGGCACACCTAATTACAATATGCACCTACTTAGGTATCTTACTAATGAGGGAGTACAGATAAGTACATTAGTCACCAGGGCACCAACAGCCTATCAGAAGTTTGTCTCGAAGCGCCCAGGGCGACCTTCCAGGAAGCCTATTCACCCTGGTGGAACACATCTCCGGCTAGCACGGTCACTGTCACAGATCAATGTCCCTCCAACTGGTAGTCAGTGGGTGCCAACGGATGGGCGACAGGTACGCTTATTGACTAAATTAGGCGCCTGGGCCAATGGGCAATGGCACAGGGTCGACAGGGTTCTCGAATCTTGATGGATCATGACCCAGCCTCCCAGATGGTTTGGTCGCACAGCTTCACAAGCTACGAGTAGTAAGTACAACACAGACGCAATGCAAATGCAAATGCACATGCAGATTACAGAGCTAGTCTTGAGAAGTCACATTTGTGCTCTCTCTCGCGACGAGATGCTGTGATTTCACCTTACACGAATCTAGATACCTATGTAGTGACTCAGAGTATCCGTGCCTAATAAAATGCCAGACTACAGAGCACTGATCACGGATCACGGATTGCTCCTGGTCCTCCCTGATCATTCGTTGAAACGTCTTGGTCATGGCAGCTGGCTCGTATGGTTGTCAATCCATAAACCTGAACCTGAACCTGAAGCCCCATCGTGCTCCTCACACTCCCTGAAGCTCTCTTCCTCCGAAGGCACTTGGTGGCGCCGCAGCAACAAATCTATCCACTTGTAGGTCTTTGATATCATGCATCCCTTTGGCGAGGAATTGACACTTTGGATTACCACAGTCTCCGCCATTACTTGCCCATGGACATGTGTGACCATAGAAACAATTCCGAGTTCGGCATTTGGCCCCATCACTGCAAGGAATGGTTCTAGCCTTGTATCGAAGTGTGTTCTTGGTGTTCGCGTCGATCTTCATGTGCGAAAACCTACAGTTGTATGCCTCGCAGTTGTCTCGTAAATGGTGTTCATTGCAAAGTTTACGCGCCCTGATGCGGGTCTCAAATTGCGTCAGCTCGGCGACTGTTGGGATCCGGATCTTAAGATCAATTCTTTGTCCACCTCGATTGATTGGAATCCCAGTCTTGGCATCAAGCACAACCGTAGCCGGCTCTGAGGGTGGGGTGGGGGATTTGGCTAGCGTTGGCATCCCGACTGAAGCCGAGACAGATGCAAGTCCAGGTGGGACGGAGATCGATGAGCTGGTCCGACTCACTGGTGGTGTGAGTTCTCCTTCTTCATAACTGGCCACCGGAGATTCAGGATTGACTCCATCGAAGCTTGAAGATGGTGCAATTACCAACTTCTGAATCTTTGGTGTGAAGTTTAGCGGAAGAGGCTCAAAAACAGTATCGAAGGTTGTCGTCTTGAACGGTAAGCTGGCAAAGAATTGCGTTGATTTTGCAGTTGCAGATTGGTGAACTAAGACTATCTTTGGCTGAAATATGGCATAACGGTATTTCTCTAGCTCAGCGACATAACCATTATCGTGTGTGACAGCCAGGAAAATTCGCTGGCACTGAACGTTATCGGCGTAAAAACGGAAGGTATCTAATGCCAACGCCATGTCAGTAGATGCCCCGTGATCAACAAGTCTTGCGCGGGATAGAAGTCACCTTTTAATTTTGTATCTGCACGTTCCTTTCCCGGGCCACAGTCGATGAAGTGGAAGAGGGGCTGCCCTTGAGAGAATGAACAGAAGAACTGATCTAGTTGCGAAGGATGATCAAGATAGCCAGCAGCAACTAGAGCTCTAGCAAGGCCTAACTTGTTGGCATAAACATTAACAACGACATCGTAGTTTGAATTGTTACTGCCTAGAAGGCCTTCTTGTTTGAGGTACTCGGACACCGCGTTGTAGAGATCATTGGCTGCTCTCGAGCCGCCCGAGGTAGCAACAGCTTGGTACAAAGCCTTGTGGAAGATGTAACCATCTCCATCAACAAGAACGGTAGAATACTTCCGTCCAACTGCCGCTGCTGCCTCTTCGGCTTTGCGTTTCCACTCTCGGCGAGTGTTGCGTTCATCGTCAAGGTCGCCCCGAAGAGTCTTCAATTCATTTTGAGTCTCAAAGACAGTCTGTGCGAGGGTTTGCAACAGCTGATCCCGTTGAAAATCAGCCTCACGAAAGGAATTTAAAAGTGTTTCAACACCCTGCAAATTAGGAAGCGTGGCCATGGTACTCTGTACTCCGTGCTTCAGACGCGAATGGGAGAACGCGTCGAGGATGTCGTGGTGGTGCAGGAGCGTTCACAGAAAACTTGAAACTCAGAGGGAGAGGTAGAATCGCGGCCGAAAATCAAACCTGTGACGCCCAATACTGTGAATTGGATGATATTGAATTATCTGACACAGGAAGGCTTGGAGCCGCTCAAGTCGGCTTCACAAGATGCCAGTGGGTGAATATAACCAGTCAAGCCCGGGAGAAATTATGTAGTTTGTAGTATGGGTAGGGAGTAGTTAGAGTCTTGTGTTGAAACAGCGGTGACTCCTTCCGACCAACCGCGGGTGGCTGCCTCAGCCACCAGCAGCCACCAGCAGCCACAAACGACGGGCCTTGATATCACGTCGTTGTCTGTCATATGTTGTCTGTCGATGTGATCTGAGGGTGAGATCTCTCTCTGTAGCTACCGTACTGGCGATACGAGAAACCCATTGTGAATAATATATACTATACTACAAATACAAGCATCGACAGAGCAGTGTGTGGTGGATTGCTAGAGCGGGGTCAACATTGCACTGATCGGGGTGCCTATCTTGCAGAATGCACGCTATTCTTGGCCTTGAGGTTGCCTGCAGGGCACCTACAGGGGTAAAGAGAGCGTGAACTCGACATGCCTAAGCCCCCTTCATACATCATGATTCATCACGTGGCATGCCTCTCAACGACCAAGCTGGTGTCCAGATCCGTTGGAAAGGCGTGTCAAACTCCTCATCAATGTAAGGAAATCTGTTGAGCCACGTTCTAACCTCGATCCAATCCTCTAGTCCCAGCAGCTCAGAAGCTCGTGAGATGCAATTCAGATGAAAAGCCCCTCGATTCGTGGAAACATGCGCACCCAGGAAAGATACCCAGATCTCCATCCAAGCCACCGTCTGGGAGCTCTCAATCGCGGTCTTGACTTGTTCTAAAGTCTCTCGCAGATCAGTGGCAACCTTGTCATGCAGATGCTGTTTTGGGGTGCCCTTGAGATGGGTTGTGTGAATCAACAAGAGGCCTGACAGCCGGAGGCATTCCATAGCCACAGCGTGCCAGTCAAAGTCCTAGTGTGATGGCAGGGAAGCCTTCATAACCAGGACAGACGAAAGTCTATGAACAACATCCGAAGAACTATCGTTTCCCGTACTCGCTCTTCCACGCCTGGGCTCGAGTAGGCTTTGAGAATCGCGGTCGCGGCGTGAATGTCGGCCATCACATCAACGAGCGAACATGAATCTCCGAAGGGCCATGATCGACGGAGGAGTTTGCTGAATTGAGATGATGACTTTTGCGCAAAGCCTGGTACTTTTGGGAGGAGTGCGTGGACCCCCGGAGCAAGCTCGTCATAACACGCCACTGGAAGTTTCCCACTCGGGCTTGCCAGGAGTCCCTCGTCGAGCAAGAATATTTCCAACAGCAGAGATGGGATAGTACTAAATCCTCCGTTTCTAGAAAAAATCTGAGCGGAAGCACCCAGAAGGGAGAACACTGACTATGCTTGATCTGCCTCCTTGCTTGTGAGATACCACTAGTTGGATATACGACGCGTTTTGGTTTCTGGGTGAGGGCGTTGGAGCATTTCTACTTGCATTGCTGATATCATTGGTTTTGGCTGTCGGGATGCTCTTCTGCGGGTTGGCGCCAGGTGTGGCATTATTTGGAATGTTAAGAGTGGTCTTCGCAGGTAATATCGGCTGATTGAGGCCCCCGTCGATGTAGATACACGATTCCTAGACGCAGAAGATGGAATGACGTTCTTGAATATCTTGACTTGGTACTGGTATCGGGCAATATGAGATCTTACAGCCGCTTGATCTTTCCGTCTCCTCTTGGATCTGCCGCCAGTTTCGACCACTAGCCACAGATATCGCTTTAAGGGGACCATTCCGACTTAGACATAGATACGGCTCGCTAAGGTAGGTAGGAATCATTAGCATGAGACCAAGCTTGGCGGATGCTAACTCTCAGCTTGTTGTATTGACATCCACACAGAGCTCACACGGTCCAAAGCATTCCACTTTTTGATCTGATCTGGACATATGCACTGTTGAAGCCAGCTCGAGCACCCAAAATCTACATTATATGGATTGGGAGGTACATGATAAGACCTCCGCGGTCATACCGCTTCGTAACTCATGGGATATGTTTTCTGATACCAAACACTGCGCTCAAAAGAATGAAAATCGACAGCCTCAGCCCAGGCCCAGGCCCCTACAGAAGAGTGGATTGCGGCTAAGCCGTACAGGGAAGGAATATGGCTTGGCAAAACCCACTTCCACAGCCATTCCATGTCTTTTCCAACTCCACTCAAAAGCCCTATGCGAAGGGAAGTGCCTGTTTCGCAGCAATGATATGAGAAATTTGCTGACCAAGACTACTTTTCGCTTCTCTGAAAGCGTACTATTGGCGCGCAGGTCATCCCGTTCCCTCGCAAAAGTTAGGCTTTCGCCTCGACCGAACTCCCTTGCATTCTACGCCACTGGAAAGAACGATCCGTGGTCGGAGGGACTTACGACGTATGAATAAGTGGAGGTTCTGGGATTGGATTTTCTCTACGTCTAGATGGATATCGCTCATTTCCCTATCTCCACTGGCTGAAGGCAATTGTACTGCGCCTATTGGAATGCCGGATGCGAGGAGAAGCGGGTGGGTACAAGGTAGGAACCCACAAATTACAAAGTCCAATTAAATTGTATCTAATGTGCAATATTTCTCTTGATTCCGAGGAATGAGCTTCATATCGGTTGCTCGTGTCTTCAAACGGGTCATCATTTGAGGAGTGACCTTACGTCTGATGCGGAAACCACATCGACGAATCTGGGCAGAACTTTGTCCAACAAAAAGTCATTGGTCTCCTTATCATCGCCGAGGATTCCTTCCCTGGGGATCATTATATGGAAGTCAAGATCCGCTCCGAGCCTGGCACCCCCAAGTACTGCGCCGGCAGTCGTAAGTCCGCATAACACCACATGTTTGATACCGCGTGCTCGAAAATATCCAAGTAATTCCGAGGAAGAAAAACAACCGGCAGAGAGCTTCGGAATGATAATCTCATCTTCGCTACCCCAGACATCATCTTTTGGACGAAGTTCCTTCACTATGCGATAATGGGGATGATTAGGATCCTTGGCGCTTTGGTCAAAGTGACCAGCTGACTCTAATGCGCGGAACCAGCGAGCCAGCTTGTTGTGCGGTGAGATGAAACGGTTGGAGTTGATCCCAGCCGGGAAGACGTGATGGACAATGAGTGGGACTTGGCCATATGCTTGAACATGACCTGGAAGAGCTGAAGATTTTCGCCGCCTCTGAATTTCCCCTCGAAAAAGATTCACAAGTCCCAACACATCTGTAAGCATGTCCTGAAGCTCCTTTTTTGCCAGTCGACCAGCAATATCCTCCTAGATATCGGCAAGCAACAATGCGGCGGCGCCAAGATCGACGTCCACGTAAAACTTTGAAGTACCAGATGTAGTGGCCATGGGTACCTCTTCCGACTTTCGGTAGTCTCTGCAGAGTCCCCATCTCCGCTGTTCGCTTCAACATCCGCCACATCCGTCGCAGCCACAACTCAGCAGGCAAAGTTGGTAGCAGTCAGAAGGTGTAACTTCCAACGGTAGGTTAGTGACACAATTTGTGATACCGTGAGTGTGTTTCGTGCTCGGGAGAAAGTGGATCTTAGTGAGGTGACAGATTTGCTCTTCAGAAACCGAATTAGCGAATCTGGGCAGATGGCACTTGAGATGGCACTAGGCCAGGCGACAACCATGCTATCAAGGATGTCAACTTCAGTTCGGGGGAGGTTTAGCCTTGACGCAGTTTGTACTATCTCGACGGGAAATTTAAGCAGTGGCTTCGGTACAGACGAATTGAGTGCCCCCGAGAAGCCTTTACGGACATGCGTACTGGAGCCATGGTCCACAATCAGCAGGATGAATCAGGTGTCGCTGTTTGACCCACGCGGTGTTGGGCTAGCACTTGGTTGACGCAGGGCGCGATGCCAGATGCTATTTGACAACGGAGCCATGTCATCAGGTACCCTAGGTCTGCTCGTTTCATCATACTATTCGTTGTCACGCGCCATGGCTTTGTTGGTGGTGGGGAAGCTTCATGCTCGATAAGATAGCCAAGTGGGATGCGGTGAAGGCGTTGCTGCTTCCGCCTCTGCCAAATTTGAAAATGCTCGACCACTAGCGATATGTTCAGTCGAAGGCCTTGCAAAGTGAAAGGAGCCTATTACAGGGTACCAATCAGGATCATTCAGATCATCCCGGCGGTTGAGCTGAGTTCGGATTCTCGTGGGTACAAATAAACTTCAGAAGCTTTACCTAGCTTGGCTATCGTAAAGCTTGGCTTGCGGGCACTCCTCTGCCCACGGTCGACGTCGGCTCATGCACTTTCGTCAACTAGGCCACACCACATTCATGATTGTAGAGAGCTGGTAGTGCCAGGATGACTTCTCGTGACGATTAAGGTTTTTCGCCTGTTCTGTTAACTGGTCTTGAGGTTGGTGGGAAATTTCTGAATTTTGTCTTGCGGCAGCCTTGAATCCACCAGCCGACCCACTGCAAAGTCGCTGTTGTGGAAGGATAAGTTCGAATCTACAGGTACGAGTAACTCTCGATGGAAGTGCTAAAGCTTGGAAATT
>Ga0105239_10001269_pt1 | contig 34055 bp, 25 predicted proteins | sample KBSC44metaG_FD_92761 | JGI IMG/M metagenome (GOLD analysis project Ga0105239, IMG submission 92761) | Corn rhizosphere microbial communities from Kellogg Biological Station, Michigan, USA - KBS C4-4 metaG | ecosystem: Host-associated > Plants > Roots > Rhizosphere > Soil | place: Michigan, USA... | reverse complement strand
GCATCTGCGAGCTGGCACGCCCAGCCTCATTTGACATAGAGTAGTTCATAAAAGTGTCACTGGGGTCAATCAGATCAAAGAAGGATTTCTAATGCAACACCAGAACCCTCCCTACTTTCCGTGAAGTCGGAACAACAAGCATCACTTCTTCACTTCCAGGAAGGCGCAGCAGCGTCTGGAACACCACGTTAATGCTGCAGACCTCTCTAGCGGGGGCAACGGAACACAGCGGTATTGCAGACAACCTTGGGGCTACATCAGTTGTTATATTAAGTCTTTCAACACGATCACTGCTGCGGATCATAGATATAGGACGTCTTAATATTTAAAACATACTCCTACTGCCCTCGCATATATGGTAGTGATTGTAGCATGCAGTCACTATCTCAGCATCAGAGATGGCCAGGATCTCATCGCTCTCTTCAGCTAATCTGACAATGGTGTTTGTGCCAGTCTAACACTTCCAAGGCAGGGCTGTTGTGAAAATTCACTTCGTGGCTGAGATCGATGCTCGGAGCTCGGAGTATGGCACGGTGACCAGGGCCCTGTACCAGAAGATCCTCAATGTCATGGCGTGAGGGTATTTTCAAAGTTCAGTTCTTAGATATGCTGTCCTTCAACATCTGCAACACGTTGATTGAGGTAAACGGCAAGAATCAACCATGTGGTCTCACACAACTCCCGTTCATTCGCGGTCGTGGCCTGCAAGGGATCGAATTGAGTGCACACTTGGTCAACTTCCAAGTTTGGCATGTGGCGGCATAGACAACCCGAGTTTAGGCTGATTAAAACCCATTGGCATCAAGTTCGATGATCACCAGAGAATCCTCCTACCAGCTAGCATCTTGCGAGGCATGGCCTAGTTCTCGGCTGCTGCATGAGCAGGTACTAAATGTGTGATGTGATCGACCAAGGCTAGTGGGAGGAATCTTCACTCAATCAGCGTTTAGGCTACCGCAAAATGGAAGTTGATGATCACCAATAACAGGTGAAAGATTCAAAAAGACAAAAATTCAGACGCTGATCAATTGAATGCTGCAGTGGTACGGAGTACGACGAGCAGGAGTCATCACCATCAACTGCAAGGTTCGGTGTACGGAGTACATCCTCGTGGATCTAACCTTGGGAATTCCATGAAATCATGAGAGGTTGAAACGGTCATCACGATTCTGTGCCGTCCGCAAAGCATCCGGAATGGTGATTGGACTTCATCACAAGTCCTCGACAAATTCTTTGGGAAGCCGTACATCCTATTCATGACTTGAGTATCCCAATACAGGCACCAGAACTTTCCTGTTTCACAAGGTAGCGCGAGGACACTCGGGGGGCTTGTGCATGGGCTTTGACTTTGAACAAACACGCTGCGACCGGGAAACTAAAACAGACTTTCCCCCCCAAATCAGGGCGGGCCTCGGAAAACAGGATGGTGACGAACTTTATAAGTAGGAGGATCACCGCCACAGACCACCGACGATGATCAAAGACTTTTGAGGTAACATGACAGCTGTTCTGGCTGTTATTTCCCTCAAAAGATCGTCGGGCAATATCCACCCAAAGGGATGACTAACGCCCACTTACTTCTCTGCCCCTCCATTATCTTGTACCAGAGCCCGAACGGGTTGGCATGCTGTCGGTCGTGACTTGGGCGACGACTTTACATAACCATTCGTCCTCTGGAGGTCGAAAGCGACAGGGTTTCTGCTCTGCTAGTGCCACAGCAACTTTGAACCTTCATCCTGTGCCGTTCTGGGCCTCTTGAAGTGGTTTCTTCTTTAATAGCTGGGATTGTCTAACCTAAACAGAACAAGAGCTCTGACTCTCCGTTCCGTTTTGATATCAGACAGTCGTGTCGAGTCTCAGGAAGCTTCGAGCTGGGTTTTCGATATCTAGGCACCGGCCCCTTCTCTTCGCTGGAAGGATATCGGTACGACTTACCTCTGTCGTCATAATTAGATCGAGCAAGTTTTCAAGTAGCGGCTCAACTAACCACGCTTGCGGTATTGCCCATGCGCCGCGTCACTTCACTGGCACCCATGCCACTCATGATTTGCCCGGAATACCACCTGGTAGAGCGTTGCATTCTAGGCCCTGAGAAGCGGTTTCCATAGTTATGGTCGTAGAAATCCTAGCCACGCTTGCGACCTCCTATCCATATGATTCCTAGGAATAATGCACATGTATCGTACTACCTTTTACCGTCATCGCGTCGGGGAGGTCGAAAACGTGTGCTGAGCGGGGCGGAAATCTCAGACCCCCAAAACGTTTGTACGGAGTACACTACTTAGCGGGCAGCTGCACAGTGGGGGGATTGGGAATGGCATAAGCCCTTGACTTTTGTTTATGCAATATCAACCGTTGTCCTTGACCTGTCACCGTGAAACTGCTGATCTAGAGAAAGGCCATTCCAAGTAACCCACCCCACAGGAATTCAGGGCAATGAGGGCGTACTCATGAATGTGTCGGTGACCCGTCTAGAAAACCATAGCATGATGCCTCGCACAACTGAATAGCTGGACCACCTACATGATGAAAAGCATATACGCTTAACCTTAAGGCTACCAATTTACCAGAGTGCCGATTTTCCGGAAACCCGATCTTTGAAAAGTCAGCGCTAAAAGCAGATAACTTTCGAATGGGTGACTTCTGAAGGTTTCCCTTGTGATTCTTATTTCCCATTCGCCTTGCTTCTTGGTCAAACAAGGCTGTCATGGCACCATAATTAGACTTTGTGGTGCGGGGTAGGGTCAGAGTGGGAATGCGTGGAGAAGAGCCAGCCAGGCAAATAATGAAGTTGCAACTAATAACGCTACTACGGTATATCGATCCTATTGGAAGGAAATAGTGATATCGATCATATGCCAATGGCTCCTGATTTTAGCTTTCGTTGACTGTATACGCGTATTTGTTTGTGCAAGTCGTGTCGGGCTTCACACCAAGCCCTCGCACGAACACAAGGCCAAAATCCGACAGATCCAGAATGTGGCAACCAGATGGGCGTCTATGCTGTGCCTAGAGATCGGCGGACAATGTAACATGGGAGATTGCAGAACAAAGAGAGGTGCGATGGGAGATTGTCGTCTCCCTGAAGACCAAGCATTTGAGCCCGATATAGGCATCGTAGCTTCAAGTTGCTACATGGGAATTTAGATCGTCCGAGTGACGTGAACCCCCAGAGCACTGTGCTGTATTCGAACTACTTGTGGTAATGCTTTGATTTGGATAGAATTGGGGCGAAGAGGTCTAGGTGAGCTGCTTTTGATAGTACACATAATTTACATTCAGTTTGTTCCACTCTTTTCTAATATACATTAGGCTCGATGTCGTAGCCCCCCTCGAACAAGGCGGGTTCTTGGGGACCCCTTGAGAAGATCCAAGCGGAAAACGTCAAGGTTATAACCTGTTGAGCATGGCTCTTTTGACCACTTCAATTATTCCCCTGAGCAAGGCCTCGCGATAATAACTGTGAACAAATCGACTATCCACAGAGAGCAAGCCACGACTTCTCGAGAAGCGATGGCACTGTCGTTCATCAGACCTCAGTAAACATGCGTCATAGGTTGCATGCTTGTGCTACAATAGAGGTTGGAAAGGTCGGTGGGGTGTAGCAACCCTGGTTAAGTGGTTGGTCGGGTTACGCGCCATGGTCGGAGCGTAATTTGTTTTCGTGAGAGCCGCCAGCGGGCAAGGAATCTAGCTTATAGAAGTAGTTTCTGCTTATATAGCGGTTCGGCTTCTAGCAGCATAATCGAAGTCATGTCCCAATCGGGGCTGTCCCATTCATCAATGATGTTCTGTAGCCAGCTTATTGAGCGTCCGGCATCTGCAGCCTGGGATTCTTTTAATGCAAGTTGTCCTCGAACAAGATAGGACTTAGATTCATTTTCAAATCCATTCTCACGCAGGAGGACTGCAAGAAGCAGGTACCGCTGTCTTGCCCATACTGGAGCGTGTCTCATAGCATATGCACTCAATTCAATCCACCAGAAACTGGTCCGAGATTGTGGGCGCTTGCGCCTTAAGCAGTCCGGATGCCAACCTTCTTGCTTGAGAAGGTAGTGGCCCAGCTTGAAACAGGAGTCGGCATTCCCTTGCATTGCAGCTTGAGTCAATAACTCAAGCCATCTCGTAGAGCCTGGCGTGACCTCATCGGTATTTCGCAGAAGAAGTTCAGCGGCTCGGCTATCATTCCACGTGTCTCTACCTGTATTTAGAGCATCTACGTACATCTGCTGCACCGTTGCCGCCTCAGGACTGTCTTCGGGTAAGTGAGAATAGTATTCGTCGGCTGCTTTCTGTAGTTGGAACCAGGGTAACTCATACCGCTCCGAAGGGTGTACATCGTCGACAGTGGTCGAGCTGGGGCCTGCCATGGTCGAGAGGTCGACTGCGATCTGATAGGAAGTTTGTGCAGTCGCTTTACTCTGCGGCCTCCTCAACGTGTAATCCAGATAAAGGGACATGGCTCGCCAATCTGACCTGGATATAGCAGTTCGATGAATCTGTGCAAGAATTTTGGGCGGTAGGTCGACAGGCTTGACTAGAGCTTGAGGATCGCTTTTCGGGCGCAAGCCAGAGGCTCGGAGCTCGATTCTTGCAAAGTCGATAGCAGCTTCTTCGAAGCCCAACTCGAAAGCAACCTCTAGGCACAATTTCCCCATTTGCCAGTAACTGGCTCTATTAGACATGGAAAGATCAGTCATGGCAGCGGTATAGAATAGCACCCCCAAGTAATCAGGATTGGTCATTAGCCTGACTTCTACGCTGCTCATATGGTCGGCATATTTTTGCTTCCATTTGTCGCTGGTTTTGGCCAAATGAGCCGCCGATGCAGGAGAAGAGCCGACTGCCTGGAGACGTGAACGATGTAATCGAAATATGCGTTCGGCAGTCCTTATATTCTCAATCCCAATGGACTCTAGGGCTTGCATAATCATGCCATCCTCCACTACATAGTCGCTCTGACCTAGATCTTGATTCCTGATTTCGCGTTGTATACTTGCGTCAGTCCTCAATCTGGCTCGGAGTTGATGTCGCGGAAGCTTTTCAGGAAGAGCTCGTGTAGACGATAGCAATCGGAAGCTATATAGAGCCGTATTTAGAGGTAGGGGAAACAGTCTGCTGCGCCTCCAAAGGCTACAATGTTTGAGCAGCCGCATTGCGTATGGGCGGACCCATGCTCGTATGCTTGTAATGAGGTGTAATGGATCTCGCAACTCTCAGGGAGTATGCGCGCGGTAGAGCGGAACTCAAAAATTTGCGTAGCTGGTGGTCATGACCTTTGCGCCGTATAGTCTGTGGTTTGGTAGTTTGTGATGCTCAAGACTTTGGAGGTGATATTTGGCAGAGCATGCCATCTGTACGGAGTACTCGCAGTCACCCCATTGTCCCTTGTCACTTTAAGCCGATTTTGTTGCCGCTTTTTCCAATCTGTCTCCTGTTATTTCGATCACGTGATTGATATGGCTGTTTGCTTCAACGTGCTGGCCATGCCTGCCTGCGTCTCTTTGGCTGAACATGAATGAATATATCTTCCCCTTTCATTTGACAGCCATCCCTCAAGCGCCGGACGGATGATCATACTTCAAAGGCGCGTCAAATGGCTTATGACATCCAGATAGGCTGAGGAATAACCTGATCGTATCTCGCAAGCCACCAACATTCCACCAAGATTTCCTTTCTAACGACCGCTCATCCAAACCGCCCTCCGAGTCTGTTCTGGTCATCATGCCCGCTCCCGCTGGTACGAAGCGTGTGAGAGGCATTCAAGTTTACCGTCCATTTGTCTACGGCACTGAAGCTCTGCCTTTCGACCCTGACACTCGCCCCAAGGATGCGCCTGCTGACCACACTCATAAATGGAAAGTCTTTGTCCGTGGTATCAACGGTGAGGATATTTCATACTGGCTGAGAAAAGTTCAATTCAAACTGCACGATACGTACGCCAACAGTGTTCGCATGATCGAAAGCCCGCCTTTCGAGGTTGAAGAGACGGGTTGGGGAGAGTTCGAGATTGCCATCAAGTTCTACTTTGTACCTGAAAGCAACGAAAAGCCACAACAAATCTGGCACGGTCTTAAATTACACCCATACTATGGCGACGTTGAACAACAGAAGAGAGATCGAGCCTTGATCTCCAGTATGTGTTATGAGGAAGTCTTGTTCAATGAGCCCGTTGAGGCCTTCTACGATCTCTTGACTGGGGGTGGTCAGGTTTCTAAGTCCAAGGGGAAAAGTGCAAAGGCCGCCGCCAGTAAACCTCCACCCACAGCTGAGATTCCTATCAAAAGCAGTCCTGGCAATAAATTTAGCCGTGAGGAGGAGAGTAAAGAACTGGATCGGTTAGGTGAAGCCGTCAAGCAGGTTAAGAAGCTGCAGGATGAGGAAAAGGCCAAGAATCTCAAGCTGGAATCCAGACTTCAGGAATTACAAGAAACCGAGGGAAAGCCGACCAAAAAGAAATGAAAATGAAATAAGGCGTCCTCATCAATCGACAACCTTTGGAGGATAGACCTTACAGTCGGGCTGTGACAGGACTCGAGCACCCTCTGATCAACTCCACAACCCTTTCGGCGACGCCCCAGCTCAACTCATAACCTCGTCCGCCAGCACCGTAGCCATGAACGATCCGCCTATTTTGGTCGATTGATTCGATATCGACTCGGATTCCACCTTCACGCCATGGTCTTCGACCAACATTATCCTTAACCACCTCAAACTTCTCAACCGAGTCCACAAAATGAGGAAATGCTTCAGCACAATGCTTAAGTAGCATGGCCCGAGTCTCAGGCCTTGGTTCTTCATGGCGGTCTCCGATTTCTTTTGTGCCGCCAATAATTGTGCCACCTCCTCTAGGCCGCGGGATCAAAAATGTCCAGCTCCCATCACGATTCTGCCGAGTAATGGTCTCGTGATATTGCTGCTTCACCAATACAGTCTGACCCCGAATGATGTTCATCTTAGAATCCTGATCGAAATTCCGGCCGGAGCAATTGACCACGGTTCTTACGTTCCCTCCGTGGTTCGCCGGGCCGAAATCGAAGGCTTCTGTCGGGTTTGACAAACGGCGCTGAAGAACTCGTCCGCCTCGGGCTATAAATCGACTAAGCAACCATTCGCAGTAAATTTGAACATTTATAGCGTAGGTTTGATAGTCACACCCCCACTGGACACCCTGAGATAACTCACTCTTCTGCAAAATACGGAATCGATCGCCTCGGCCGGCGTATACATCACCTGTCCTAAGGCTCAAAACATCCTCCGTAGGGCGTTCCAGATACTCTATTCCCTGCATGACCGCCACACCAGCCTCAGGCGAGTCTCTCGCGATTTTTTTCATGACCTCCGCCGTGCGGAAAGCAAGTTGCGCTTCATCGCGAAGCTGTGGAGTCGATTGCGGTATGGGTCGGTAGTGCGCCCCTGCCCATACAGACGCATAGTCCGCAGATGGAGTTGTGGTGTTTGGCAACTCGGCAGCAATGATAGTAATAGTGGCCTTGGGATATCGGGATTGAAGGAGCGTCGCACAAGAGAGTCCAATGACACCAGCACCGATTACTATTATGGGTTCGGTGGAGGCAAACATCTTATCAGGTGCCCGATAAGGGGTTCAATCGGGTCCTAACTAAATGAAATTGAACCGTTCCTAGATAGAGATGAACATCCAGATACCGCTGTCCGTTGCAGTGGGAAAATGAAAACCGTCTGAACCCACCTCCGATCGACTCACACGTATGCTTATTTACCAGGACTCGGATGTGACTTTGGAAGAGTCGAGCTGACAATGGCAGTATTCCTCTAGGCTCTCTCCAATATACTCCACTGGCTTCGAGACCCAGTATCGGACTGCGGTTCCAATCAGTTGCAAGCTCGCGGTTGATTCGTTCGTATTCTATAATTCGTAAGGGTCGATTCCAACATGGAATATGTGCAGAAAACAGACAATCTCTAGCCCTTTCACCACAAACATATACCCCGATGCTACAAAGCCCCCACCAACTTAGAATGACGCCCTAAATCGAAGTGACGCACGAATCGTCTATTGTTCGCTCACTAGGAGCAAAGATGCGACCTTGACTTTCGTGAAGATCTTCGAAAGATTCTTTTTCTTGGTGGGCCTCGAGTTTCGCCTTGAGACATTTCTAAATCCCTACGCTTCGATGCAGTAAATAAGATGCCAGTGATTTAATTTGCTCGAGGAATCACAGGGCGCGGGGTCCATCCCCATCCAATTACACAATCGCCCTGCTACGAATATTCCCGACCGCCTTGCCTACATGGGCGCGATGCGCGATCGAGACTAAGAAATGGTACTCCGTACATATGCTGCCTTGGATTTCACACGCATTGACTCCCATGCTCATTTTGAAGGGCGTGGCGCAATACGACTCTTCCGGGCCATGAAGGACAGAGTAGAGTAACTGGGTGATTGTTTAGCCATTCCTGTTGACGGGTTGTGGATATCATACACCTACTTCTACGCTAGATCGCTATTTGTGGCTATATCGGCGAACATGCTCTTTGGGCTTTCTCCTAAACAAGTGTAGAAAGGGCAGATGTGCTAGGTGGGAGGGATGATTAATATTCCACCGGCACCTCTGATCATTTGTGCATGCGACATATTCATTCACTGGACGCGATAAATGTGGTATTTCCTTCTGGTAAAATGATACTCACAATAGATGCATTCAATACCCTCTCCCGGAGGGACAGGTTAGATGGCAGTCCCTCGCTCAAAGCTCTCCCGTATATCAGTGGTATACCGGTCATAGAAACGGGCCAGCTTGAGATTAAACTGCTTGTTCTTCTCGTTGATGTACGTGACATCGCCATCGTTCTCCTCACGGCCACGCTCCTTCCGCTTCTTCATTCTGATCTCGTCGGCCTTCTTCAAGTCGGCGACCAGGCGGTCGACATTTTCCCTCTTGGGCTTCTGCTCCACGAACCCGGTGCTGTCATTGTCGGCGTAGAAGCGGCCGTCCCTGTCGATGGCGACGAGTTCGCCGTTGTCTAGCTCGACGATCTCGAGGCCACCTGTACGAGCGGCGTTCTGGATGATCTCAGTCTTCTGGGCGTCGTACTCTTCGCGGGCCTTGCCGCCGTCCTTCCGCGCTGCTTTCTCAAGCTCCCGTATCTGCTTGTCGTAGATCTTGCCGGCTTCCGTTGAGTAGTCCTGGAACAGTACGTTCTCGCGCGCGCGTCGCTTTTGTTCCATCCGCTCGTCCCACCGCTCCGACTCTTCGATCGTGTAATCCCAGGCTCGCTTCCGCTCGAACGCCCCCTCGCCGTGCTCCTCCTCTGTGTCAGCTTTGAGTAGGTTGTGTGAAGCTATAGCGCTGCGTCGGGAGAGGTTGGCTAATACAGAGGGATCGATCGCCGCGCGTTGGGCTTCGGCCTTTGTCTCTGCCAGATTGGACTTTGAGGATGCTATTGCTCGCGATTTTAAAGCCGCAAAACGAGCAAGGCGGTCAGAGTTACTGGTTTGGGGAGTTGGTTCTGTCGTGGTGATCGTGTTGGATTCTGCCGTCTTCGACTCGGGACTCTGTTCGGGGGCAACAGACTCATCGTTTTTGGGTGTAGGATTTTGAGGAGAATTTAACTGTGCAGGCTCTCCCATATTCTCTGTCTCTCGCGGGGTCTCAGTGGTAGCAATGGGGGGCTCGTCATGATCGGCGCTCAATTTACGGCGTTTTGCGGCTGGCATGCTGATGGGCGTTCTTTCTGGCAAGCACTTCGAACCGCAATTAAAGGCTCAAGACTTAGACACTTGTGAGTTAAGTAAGGATGATCAAGGTTGGAATTCTGCGTGATGTTGGGGGATTATGGTTCGGAGACAAAATGAAGATCGCGAGAAGCGAACCTGAATTTGAAGTGCAGCCTTGCGGCCCGGCAAACCTTCCCTTCCAAATTCACTACGTCAACATTCCTCGAAAAAGTCCTGGGGGGTCAGTCCACCTTCAATCTCCAAAGACGGGTTCGGGGAGAGAGGCCTCTTCGTTGTGTTGGCAGTCATAGCAAGGACGTCGAAGTCTCTAAGAATTAGATCATGGCTCAAGCAGCCAAGAGGAAGCTCGTGGTCGCAGGTGGTAATGGATTCTTGGGATCCCGCATTTGCAAGTCCGCAGTTGCTCGAGGTTGGGATGTCACTTCAATAAGGTAACTTGTGCTCCTCGCTGCGCAATCTTGCTACATACTAAGGCCTACCTTCCCTAGTCGATCAGGTGAGCCAACATGGTCATCTGTATCCTCAGAAAACATGCCTCCCGCGTGGTCTACTTCGGTTACCTGGGCCAAAGGTGATATCTTAAAGCCAGCATCCTACACCATCCACCTCCAGAACGCCGACGCCGTTGTGCACACAATGGGAATCCTGCTTGAAGCAGACTACAAGGGTGTCATCTCGGGTAAAGAATCCATTGTATCAGGGCTGTCACGGGCGTTCAGTCCAACGAAAGCGGGGAGCGCAGCCGATCCACTTAACCGCGCGCCTGGTGCAGAGTTAGGCAAAGGTGAAAAAGATGGTCAGATCACGTATGAGCTCATCAACCGAGACAGTGCGATTGCACTGGCACAAGAAAGTGAACGAGAAAACGTCAAGACCTTTGTCTATATCTCCGCTGCCGCCGGCGCACCTATGCTTCCCGCGAGGTACATCACGACTAAGAGGGAAGCTGAAAGCACAATTGCCAGCCAGTTGGTGAAGTTGAGATCTATATTTGTTAGACCCGGCTTCCTATACGATACTAGCCGAAAGTTTACCCTTCCAATCGCTGCATCGGGAATGGTGGGTAGCACGATGAACAGTCTGGTGGGTGGCAGTTTAACCAAGCTATTCGGTGCAGCCGTAGAGAAGCCGCTCAAGGCAGATCTTGTGGCCGATGCGGTGGTCGAGGCTATCGAAGACGAAGGTATGAGAGGTGTCATCGATACGAAGCTAATTGAGGCATTGGCAGCCAAGGCTTGGAGGAAGGGAATGCTCTGAAAACGCAGATTCCCCAACATGATTCTGTACAATACGTTCCAGATGGATATTGAGGAGGTTGAAACGGTTGCTCATACCCAGCTTCATCCGATCTCCTTGAGGCCGTATAGACATATGATTTGTATAACAAACAGACCAAAGGGTGCGCAGATCCGGTAATAAGGAACCATTCCTATATGGATAAAGGGTCATTATGTGATAGTATTGATATGTTTTCTGACCGCCATTGCATCTGCAGACTTGTCGGTGATTCTATTGAACCAAATCCAGCCTTCTCCATCATGTTAGCACCACGCACCCGCCCCGTAGCACGTTGCGTTGCCTCTGATCATACACTACTACCCGCCGATTTTTCAAAAACGCCCGTATACTGTGGTTCAAGTAACCCGCTATGCTTATCACATCCCTGAGTGAAGATCATTGTGTCGACCAGGGAACGGTCGAGATGTCGAGGTGCACCAATCATGGTAAAGATGGTGCATGAAAGATAGAGGATTTATACATATGTGGAGAAAAAGAGAATTGATCGTAGCTTAATCGAGGGCTTATGGACGGTGCCCGCCGAAATTTATCATCGATTGAGCGATCAAAGGGGTGCAGCCTCAAGGGTCATAGGTAGCTCTTCGGGGAGTTCGAACAGAACTTTGCGGGTCAACTACAGATTTATTAGCTGGCTGATTCTTCGACCATCACAGAGAGTACTTACCGCCCAAGCACCGGCTATCGATGCCACAATACCGCCCGAAATCATCATGGGTTTCACTCCTCTCGTACTCTTGAAAAGCATGCCACTCAGTGCGCCGGCCACAATGCTGTTTGCAGCATCATGCTTGCCTCGATAATATCCTATTGTCGAGTTGAAACCGTTGTAAACCATCGCAACCACCCCAGCGGAATTCCCGAGGAAAGGCCCGCGTCTGGTGATACTGTTTAAGACACTGTTCAGTCGCAGCTTGGGAGGCGCAGAGGCCGGCGTCCGATTCAGGCCTTCAATCAAACCCCAGGTGCCACCAATTGTCAAAGCAGTCAGATAGGTAACACCAGTGCCATAGCATAGATCATCCGACCATCCGCGCGAAGGTAGTAACGATCTGGAACCAGGAAGATCTGATAGTTGGGATTCATCCAGCGAGAGGTAGTCTAGAGTCTGTTGGTTTAGCCCGGCGAGAGGATGTAACTTTGATGCGTCCGGTAAGGAAATGCTTCCCAGGAAAGAGGAGGCATCGGCGGCTGTGTTTGGGTCGTAAGGTGCAGTTGGGTAGCTACCTATCGATGGAGAGGAGACTGGATGGGAGGGTTCGGGTGTCTGCTGCTTAGATGATTTCTTGCCGGTGAAGGCATCCCACACCGACATGGCGGACTAGTATTACGGAGAAGATAAAACGAGATAAGAAAACAGACTTCACTGCTGTGGTTGTCGGCTTGGTTGACAAAAGTTCGAGCGTGGCGGTTGCGGTGGACAGTCGACGATGGATGGAGGAAGAACTTGACTCGAAAATAAATCCAAAAGTGACTAGCCCGATTGGGCTGCGAACACCGATTTTCTCCATCGTTCCGAATGGGAATTTGTTGCAAAACTCGTACCTTGGATGCAGACGAAGATGACATCAACCAAAGATATGTGGCTGCATGGTGTTCTCATATCTGCAATAATCTGAGAGCAGAGTATGAACACCCTCAACAGGGCACTGGGTTCGTCTTCCCCTTTGACTCATGCTCTTCTTTTGGAACTTGGCAAGGGGCCTCTACGAAACTATCTGCGAAGCACCGACATTCCAACGGTCTTTGATGCTGAGATTGTTCCACTTTGGCACAAATTGATTTCTACTGCAAGAAGCCAGCAGGTTATTGACAAACATATCACTGCGGCATCCAACACTCTCTGTGTATTTCTCAATGAAGGGGCCTCGAGTGACAGCCCAAAATTTAGGGATTTCGTGTCTTCGAAAGAGTTATGGTGGGACGCCTTCCAGTGCGTCCATAAAGCATTTGATGATGGCAAGACCAAGCCTGCCTTTCAGTTGCTAGACACTCTCTGCAATCTCCTGCAACCCATGACAGATGAGGCGGCTGAGGAGCTTCTCATCAGGTCTGCACTACCACTTCTCACAACCGTGATTTTGAGCACCCCTCGATCCGACCTGAAAAAGGCCTGTTTGATTTTGTCGTGGTTCATCCGGAAAACCTCACTAAGAGACCTGTTGCCTCCACTTACTGAGCAAATAGTGGAAGAGAACAACCCAAAATGGACCTACTGTTTTTCATCTCATAATATATCGGCCGATGATATTTCAAGCTTGGATCATGGGAGCATGGGTTCCTTTTTCTTTGCATTGATATTTACCATGATTGATCTTGACACAAGATCCTCTGCGTTAAAGGTCTACGCCAGCTTATGCTATTATCAATCTCACAATCCAACTTCGTCTCACTTGCAAAGGATGGGTGGGAAGGCCATCAAGTTGTTCCTTGACCGAAATCATGCCAGCTTGGGTTACTTTTCCGAGAATGTACTCCCGGTCATTCTCAGTGATAAGACAAGCTTCCTCATTTTCATTGATCCATACACCGGCTCCTGTCGAGTGGATGCTACCAAAATGTCTGTGTTTCTCGCTGCACTTAAGGTTGGTCGCCTAGGGAACATATTATCGGAAAATGGTAAGCAGACCTCGTGGCCTCTATAACTGTCGACTGTGGAGTATTAATGGTCCTTCCAGAGATGCTGGAAATTCTGAATGTCGCAGTTTCCGATTCCGCTCTACAGGGCATGCAGGAAGACAAATACCGCTCATTCAGATATCTACTTATGGTTAAGAGTTCGGAGCTGAGAGTTTTGACCTACGGCCTGTTGACATTATCACCAGCGGCAAATGCCATTGTGCCGCGGGGTGTTCTGACATCTGTATCCTCATGTATCAAATATCTGCATAACGATACTGATGCTCATGAACGAGGTGAAATACTAAGCATCACGAGAAGATTCCTGAAACGGATCTCTTCAAGTCTTGCAGCTGCACGAAAGGCAATGCCAAATGAAACCTTGTCCGAGGAGACTGCCGCCCTTCTAACAGATTATCGCAGCTTCTCCATCACCCTTTATGAGTTTATCAGATCGGAACTGGGTGCTCAGGTCTCTTACCAACGACATATCCTCAGCCTACATTCGTTGCGCTATTTCATTGATCATGTGGTAGATGCTGAGATATACCGAAATGATGTTGTGCTCATAAGACTACTTACAAGTCTAGTGCTCGATCCCTTTGAGGACGTTAGAAACACCTCTGCATCAATTTTGAAGATCCTAGGCATGAACGCGCCGAGCACTCTGGAAGAAGTCATTGATGACAATTTAATTGCTTCAGTAAGCGTTCTAGCTGTCGATACAGTCAGAGGGGATCATGCCCATGGGCTGGGGAGATTGTGGGCTTTGTATAATACTTCTCACAACAGTCTGTTTGCAACATCAGATGCGCAAAACTCGACCTCCGAGGGCTCTAAGTTTACAGAATTGTTGCACCAACTACGGCAGGCCCTCTCAGAGACAACGACGCTTGGTTCATGCTCCAGGTTTCCAATACATGGTTCTCTGTTATCTCTCAGCTTCCAGCTTCAGGATGTGAAGTCTCAAGAAGCCTTGATATCTTGCACTGATCTGTCAACAGTTCTTGAAGTGTGCATCACGATATGGGACATGGTAAGATCCATACTTTGTATTGATTCTCCGGAGACAGCATACGAAGCAGAGGATGACGACGGCAAAGAAGGGCCAAAGGATCGACTCGCTTACTCGTGGAGAGCCCTTCGAGACTCAAGGTATGCAATTCCGACTTTTCAGGAGGTGTTTACTGATGGAGCTTCCATAGTCTACTAATTCAGTCATTGTTGATTGTCATTAAGTCTGACTCGCCACTTCATTCTACGATTGGGGATATTTGCATGGACCAACTGATCTCACTTCGCCATCGGGGAGCATTTTCGACTGTCGCTCAGACATTCAACATGTGTTGTGATCGTGCTCGTCTATCCCCCACGAGTCACATACGTCTTCTTGTTGAAAAATGGTACAAGGTACATTGGAACCTGCTCACCTCGTCCCTCAACACATCTAACATTGAACAGGTAGCCTTAACTCAAATTAACGAGCAAGGCGATCGATTAACGCGCCGTTCAGCAGGCCTGCCGGCAATGTTTTCAGCATTACTCAGCCCTGTAGACTCATCCTTCTTCTCCTCAGCGGTACAGGAGCTCATTACCTTAGCCGAAGCACCACCTGATCATACTCAAGCAGGTTCCCAGAAATTGCCCCAAGTACATGCTCTCAACTGTTTGAAGGAAATCATGACGCATTCGAAATTTTCGGCTGTTATCATACAGTTTCTGAACCCGGTCCTAACACTGTCCGCAGCAAGCTTATCCTCTCCGATCTGGGCTATACGAAATTGTGGGTTGATGTTGTTGAAAGCATGCATCAATCGTCTTGCGTCAAAGAGTCCCGAAGATACCTCTTACGCAAACTCCGAACAATCCAACATAGAGATAAGCGACACACCCAGCAAGATTGCGCTGAATCTCCTAAAGATAGCAGGGGAACATATGGAACCAAATTCCGGGTCTCAAGTCGCATCTGCAGAGACAATATTTTCCGCATTAGACCTATTAGGGCACTCAATCCACCCGAATTTAAAGAACAGCATTATCGACAAGGCAATCCAGCAGCATCTCCGTCATTCCAACTGGGCAGTCAGGGATCATGCCGCGCTGCTCCTATCTAGACGCCTGTCTGATAAAAGGATTTCACTCTCAATGAGGGTTCTCCATGGTGAGGGGGAATTGGGCATATCTCGGAATCTTGTTCATGGTGTCCTGCTTTGCTGTAGGTATATGCTGAATGATTTGCAGAGTCATCCCAACAAGAAGGAATTGGACGATGCCCTTGTAGAGCTCGCGGGGCTGAGGAACCTTGTAGATATCACACTAAGGTGTCCATATGTCGAAGCTGCACTGTTTGACATTTTGAATAACGCTGCTGCTCTTATCTTGGAGCACGGATGGAGTTCAGAGCTGCTGATTACTCTATTCAACAAAGAATCTGAACCAACAGGTCGATTAAGATCTGCTCATGGCTCATACCTCGAACGGCGATTGTTACTCTTCCAAGTTTATACTCTATTACTTACGAAGACGTCAATGGCTTCAAGATCAACCGAATTGAGGGTCCATCATGACTTGCTTTCAAACCCTGAGTCACTGCGCTATGCGTTGGAGATTCTGCGACAGAAGCAGTTTTGGCCAAATATACCTCATGGAGTTCTATTTCTGGTGCAACTGATGAGAGGAATTCAAGAGGAGGATTCTATGCCACCTGATATTGTTGCCAATGCAACACGTTGCTTAGTTGATGCACTCGATCAATTTAACAAACCCAGCCTACCGGACCTATATTCAATCCTAGGCAAGGTCGATCTTTCGAAGTCAACAACACGTGAAGGAACGAACGCCGCTATGAGGCTTGAAGCATATCGGCTCTTCACTGCGACACCCACGCTGGAAGTTCGGAATGAATTTAACACACAATTTCTCCGCTGGGCTACGATGGTTGAATTTGCTTCGATGGACCTTATTGACTTCCCGACTAGATGGAGTGCAGCTAGGGCCCTATCGATTTACTTTCGACTTATCGGGCAACAACAGCCGGACAAGACGCAGCCCATTCAAGGACCGCTGCGTGCAAAGGTGACTTTATACAATTTGTTGAACGATGATGACGAAGACGTCAGGGCGGAAGCTGCGCTGGCAGCCGCAAATTTACTACAGCATGACCAAAGACAACGTGCATTGGGCTTATCTCCAATTGCCGCAAGAGAACTACTTCTGACCAGACTCATCCAAGAATACGGGAAAACTGTTGAACTTGCAGAATGTGCAGTGATACGCATCATGCTCCTTAGACAGAATATAACCGGGAGGTCTGACATGCCTAGCCTGGCTAATGTTTGCGCAGTCCCTGTGCAGTCAAAAATCCACAGGCTGTTACGCGCAAAAGACGATCTCTTCGCCGAGGAAAGTCAGAATCTCTACATTGATGATATCCAAGAAACCAAGGCCTGGAATGGAGTTCTACGTCATTGTATCGATCAGCTTACGCCAGAGCAAGTTGATCTCATTGTCAGGTGGACTTTGGAAGGATTTAGTGCCGTTCTGGATACTATTCGAGACAATATGATCGGATGCATGTTAGAGGGGCATTCTGAAAATGGTGGAGAACAAACAGATCAAGACTCGCAGCAAACAAGGATAAGGAAAGTTACAGTGCATCCACTAGGACCGACATACGATGCAGACTTACTAGTGGTCTTCGCGCAAGTCATCAGTATTGCCTCCAGTATTCGGTCTCGAGCGAGCGACATTGTTCAGGAACAAATTCTCGATCACTTGAGGGAAACAAAACAACTTTGCCGTGATGGGCAGGTCAGTGAGGTGTTACTATTTTGAGTGAATTACTGGCAAAATATTCAAGCAGACTGCCTGTTCTGTGCAAAGTAATGCCACAGCAACACCATATTGGTTGTGACCACCTGCGCAGCCAACCCATAGTCACAGAAGATCGACTATAAACCATAAAATTCACCTCAAAGCATTGGATGTGTCTATCGTTTTTTATATTGCGGTAAGTGCGTAATTTTGACCTGCCGTGGCTGTTGGCCTTGCTGAACATGGGTAACAAGAAGTCAGTCGATTTCCCGGCCACCCTCCCCTACGCTGGACACACAATGAACCCTGGATTGACAATATTCGTCTGCTTCGCTGTGATTACACCAATATGTGCTTGGGGGGCATGGCACTTCTGGATGCCGATGATGCAGGAACAACTGGAGATGGTTGAAAGAGGTGAAGCGCGGGCGACGCAAGGTCACCCTTCAACAGTGAATCCTGCATAGCTTTAGCGTTACTTTTGAATGGACATGCAGGAGGGAGAGCAAGTTTGGGATTACCTGCCTGTATGGAAGCTGACATTAATTGAGGTGTCCTGGATTCCTAAATAGTCTAAAAGGCTGTCAGGGACATACATATTGACCATCAAGCAACGCGCCTCTTCAATCGTCACTGCAACTTGAACCTCGACCAAGAGAGGTGCTATCCACAAAGCTTACATTCAAATCATCCCAAATCAACAGACCTGTTCCCTGTTGCAGTCTCCAATGTAAATCTTGAATTCCACTTTTCAACGCATTAGCCTTTCCGTTCTTATTCACGAGCATCTTCCTCGCAATGTCTTTTCTCACCCAAACGACGACCACCGAGACGACCGAGACGGCCATGATTGCCGTTTCCCCATCCCTCGTCAATGATGTGACAACTACAATCACATCCCACTTAACTACCACGCTCTTCGCAACGCAAGGCCAGACTGTCACCATCATCTCACCTGATGTTCAAGCCCCGGTACCACCAACGACCAAGTACACGCCAACCATAACGACGCAAACCGCGACGGTCACATTGACTGAAATCGACATCTATCTGCAGAACGCACAGGGCGAGATCTACTCAACATGGATTATCCCGCTACCTCTCATACCCACGATCACAGAAGGAATCCCAGCCACAGGTGGCGGAACACCACGGTCGTCAGTGTATGTTGTACAGCCAGCCCAGGGATCTGGAGAGGAGGACGTCTGGGACAACTGGTCGAAGGGGGAACGGGCAGGGTTGATTATTGGAGTTGTGTTGGCAGCAGCATTGATATTCGGTGTGATCTGGTGGTGCTGCAGAAGAAGTAACATCTGGTTTGCACATGGATGGTGGCCATGGATGGGCCAGGCGGCGGCTCCGGTTCTACCAACTCCAGGCCATAATATCGTGCAGCCTACTTATGTCAATGGTCCACTGATGCCGTATACAAATGGACTGCCATTTGGGCCTGCCTATGGAGTGCGATATTAATTGCGGAGGTGGGGATCAGGCTATGTTACTAAGTACTCATCAAGGTTGGTGGGAGCAACCGTGGGAGATGAATCAAGCAGATAAATGAGCTTAGGGGTGTACAGTCCGTGATTTCTGGTCGAGGTCAAAAGATACCAATTCAGGAGAGGAGAATTGATAAAAATTGAGGCGAATAATGGTGATGGTAGTCAATTGTGGTTTTTGAGATAGGCTGGGGTGGGGCGTCGCCTGGAGGTTTGTTGGAGGCAGCCAATAGGCATTGAAGGTGGCAGGCCGCATCTGACGTCGCCTGTCCACCCGTGCTTCTAACCACTTCCACTACCAATCCCAATACCAATCCGCAACTTCTGCTTCGACATTGACATGGACCACTCCGTCGATCCACCCCCAGCTTAATGCGGCCTTATCTATAAAATCCCAGCTTGAGTCAATATGTGGCAGGACGACGAGGATAACAACCCGTATGGGTCCTTCGACAACCAGGACTCTGCGGGTGATCCCACAACTACCTCATGTACTTACTTCCTTACCTCCAGGCACCATGCATTAGGAGAAATGATGGCTGACCCTCAACTGCAGATGCCCACCAGCCCTCCACCCCTCCTTCATCACAGCCTTCTCCGAACCAACCGTCTCAATTCCTCTCCAGACCAAGCAACATTAGTGACGAGGAGGAGGAGGAGTATGGCACACATACAGACGAAGAACAGAGCGCACCTGTCCCCCCGAAAGGCGGCTATGATGGAAGAGTACAACAGATCCTTTATGAGAACCCAGACTTAGAGATAGTCATTACCGATGCTGGCAAGAGCTCCGATGGAGGCTACATTGTCTATAAGATCCGGACGGGGGTAGGCAACCGTTTTATGGCTCCATCTTATGATCCTCGCTAAATCCAGCACCAGGACATTGAAGTCGCCCGTCGCTATTCGGAATTCAGCACCCTGCGCGCTGCTCTGGTCAGCCTCCATCCCACTTTGGTCATTCCGCCCATCCCCGAGAAGCACTCCATGGCAGATTACGCCGCCAAACCCACGAGAGCCAAGGAAGACGCAGGTATCATTGATCTGCGGAAGCGCATGCTTGGAGTCTTCCTCAATCGGTGCCGACGCATGAGAGACGTTGTTGAAGACGGTGTGTGGTGGAGGTTTTTGGATCCTAACTCTAGCTGGGTATGCTTGGCCGCATTTTGGCCCTCTGCCATGCCAAGTGGTACTGACACAAATGACAGAACGAGGTCTTGCACGCTCACCCAGTCTCTTCTGTGCCTAAGAACAATCTGAAAGCACCTCCACTGGATCCTGCGAATCCAACTGCTGCTCACAATTGGTTGCCCATCCCCCCGACCTCGGCCAAAATTCGACCGGGCGGCCAGACATCAAGTAGCGGAACACCAATCTCTCCTCCCGACCAGTCTTGGCCTTCATCTGCTGCACATACCACTCCCGGACCACAGATCTTCGGGCGCTTCCCAGTCGCCGCGGACAAATTGAGCGAAACGGACTTGGATCCCTATTTTATTAACTTTGAGTCTTCTACGAGGGAGTTAGAACTCTTACTACAAGGAAGTATCGAGAAGGTCAATCGTCGCACGTTGGAGCACTTGACCAAGCTCTCAGCCGATCTGGCTGAACTTGGCGCTCGCTACAATGGATTCTCACTTTCCGAACAGTCAACCATGGTTGCCGCGGCGATTGAACGGATAGGCCAGGCGGTTGATAGTACATATATCTCGACGGAGGAGCTGTCGTTAAGCTTGGGCGCTACGTTCGCTGAACCTATGCGGGAGAGTGCACAATTTGCGGGGGTTGTGCGTAATGTGCTGCGATATCGCGTGCTGAAACGGGTGCAGCAGGAGATGACTCGGGAAGATCTGGAGAAGAAGCGATATCTCCTTGACTCTTTGGAGAGGAGTGAAAGTGAGGCTAAACGCATTGATGCATACCTTGCCAACAGTACCATTTTGTCTAGTCCTCCTCGACGATCAACGTCAAATGCATCGGCCAGAAGTCAACCAGATCCTCAGTCGCCTGGTGGTAGAGAAGGGCACGAGGAGACCGAGTCGGTCGATTCAGACTTTCCACCTACGCATGGCGACGCACCGGGCTCTCCACCGACGTCTTCACAAGGTCAAGCACAGTCCCAGACAGGGCCAGTGTCGCCTCCAACTCACCGAAAGTCTCCTAGTGGGAACTTTGTAACGAACAAGATTTTTGGTAGCTTCAGGCATGCGGTTAACGGGTTTGTCGATGTTGATCCAGAACGCACAAGACGGGATCAGATTGGCAAGACTCGGGAAAGCTTGATCCAGCTGGAGCAAGCATTGGAGGTGTCGGAAAAGGATGTTAGGGATGCGACGCTAGGCGTGTTGAAGGACCTCAAGAGGTTCCAGAAGGAGAAAGAGGATGATATCCAGCGCTACATGGTAAGTAATGCATCCACCGAGCTAAAAGACCTTAGGCTGACACAGCGCTTCCACAGATATCATATGCTCGAGCTCATATTGAGTGGGCGCGGAAGAACTTGGAGACATGGTCAGAGGCACGGGAGGAAGTGGACAAGATTGTGGCCAGATAGCACAACCTGCCCATACATGGGCCAGGATGGGAGGATTCAAATTGGGGTGGGAGGAAGTCCCTCGGGCGGCTAATCAGCCCTGCAAGCCGCCTTGTCCATTTTAGTTGCTTGCGCACTGGTAATTAGTACCTCGTACTAGGTAGATAACAATCATGATTGGTGACTTCGAGGTGAATCCTGCTAGCTTCCAAGGTATGCAAGAATGAGTCAGGCGACTTTGGGGGCCATGCTGCCTGTTCGTTGGGGAGATTCATCCCAATAAACTAGTGCGGATGACCACAGACAACTCCTCGCAGTGATGAGAGTGAGAGTGAGAGAGTGCAAAGCCTGGTGATATATGGCCTTTTATTCCGTTTGTCATCTAATTCCATAAAGTAATCAGTCTCATTTCCCTGGAATAAGGGTGTCTAGGCACAAACAATGAGAAGAAGCACACTATTCTCCGAGTATTGTGGCCGTGAAATTTAACATGCACTCAGTCTACTTCTGACTGTGTCTGCCTGGTGCCAGCCTTGGAAAGGACGAGTACCTAAGGTAGGTACATAAGGCTGCCACTTGCACATGTCTGCCTCTGAGTCTTCCACGCACAGTTGCGCCAGAGAAAGCAAACATCAGAAAAGGTCACGTGCGGCTGGCTGTGTGGGCAAACGCAAGTGCGGATACAGCACAAGGGGCAAAAGGGCAAAGGGCAGGCGCAAGGCCCGATTAACTAATACCACTGCTGGCTCCTGCTATTATTATTCATTGCTGCCTCTCTGCGTGGCCTACGCACAATATTACCTCCTTCTTAGGGCACCTAGGAAGTAACGAAACTCGCACTACCTACCTAAATCCAGGAAGGTACGCACTATAATACCGAGTCGGCGATTGTCATTGGCGGCTTCCATTTTCAGCCTCTGCCACTTCTTCCCTCTCCGCCGCAAATTCAATCCCCATTCCAACTCGCTCACCTTCTGGAATCCCGTTTCTTGTTCCAACATACACTACTCCCGACTTTCTTTCTACCGAATTAAACCCACCCCATTACTTCTGCTTCGCTAGTCCTGGCCATCCATGGTTCTTGCATAGCCTTTCCGTCCTATCCTTAACCTGGCCCGCCAACCACTCCCCACTGGGACATGCCCGCATCCCAAAACAAGACGCTGTCACAGTCCAAGGATGATTTAAGCAGACATCTGCGTTCCGCATCTCCAGCAGTCAAGAGGCCTGCCTCAGATATGGGAGCTCAGGATAGAGAGTCCTACAACAGCGACGTCGAAATGGCCGATGGAGACACCCCCGGCCTGACGCCCAACGACCCTCAACCCAGCCCGGATACAAAAGCCAAACAACAAGATACCGGCCAGAGACACCGTGAGAAGACTTCCAACGACTCCCTCATGAATGCCACCGACCCACCCTCCATTCATCACCACCCTCCTTCCGATAAGAGTGCCAGTTCCGCTTCCGATTCCCTCATCCCCAGTCCTTCCAACCAGTCTACGGCTGGAACCTCCCTGAATACCGATGGATTCGCTATCCCACCCTCAGCCACCTCGCTTCCCAGTCTCGATGAACAGGTCGGCAAAGTCACCCAGATCACCTTGAAAGATCCTCAAGAAGGAGACATTGGCTATCTTGTCTCCAACAAATGGCTGGTCCGCGTGCAAGCCCGGAGTTCTTTCGCTTCAGATTTGGTCAATCCCCCCAAATCTGCAACCGAAGGAGAGATTGGTCCCGTTGACAATTCAGATCTGGCTATGGTCATTGAAGATTCAGGCAAGCTCATGGACGAAGCTGACAACCCATACGTTCCGCTTCGACCTGGCTTGACACAAGGAGAAGATTACCAGATTCTCCCGAAGGAGGCTTGGGATTTGATCATATCCTGGTACGGTCTTGCCAAGGACTCCCCCGTCTTGACGAGGTATGCCCATGATTCCCAAGTCGATGGCGCCGAAGTTGCCAATGTTGTCTACGAGCTGAGCCCACCCATATTTTCCTTCCTGAAAGTGCCAAGCGAGCACACAACCCAAACCCAGCGTGAAAAGGATCTTCCGCCGCAACGCCTACTAGCTAGCAAGAAGAAGCCGTTTATGCAGTGGTTGAAGGAGGGAAAAGAATTACTCCACATCGACCTAAACACTCAAGTCCGTGTGTGGAGGATTCTCGGTGGTCTCAAAAACTCCAGTGGTTCTGGTATCATTACGCCCATCGCCTCACGAAGTGCCTCCCCGGCCCCAGGTGCGGAGATCGTGGCTTCTGCCGGAGACAGAATGGTCCTTGATGTCAATACTTTCGCTTCATTGGCCATTGGTGAACATCGAGAACTTCTTGAAATTAAGGATCAGACCGGCAACCCCAAGTACAACGGTAGTTTGACGTTGGGCACGGCCGGCCTAGGACGAGATGAGGTCATTTGTTTGGAAGAACAAAAGCCAGGAAAAGAGGAGTGGCCCAGTGAGAGTTCCAAACTTACCATCAAAGGACTGAAGACCACTGCCAAAAACCTCACAGCTAGCGGGAGAACCAGCCCGGCTCCTGGGATGGTAACTCGCGGTCGACAGAAGCAAGCTGCAAGACCCCGTGGCATCACCGGACTCAGCAACTTGGGAAATACCTGCTACATGAACTCTGCCCTGCAATGCATCCGAAGTGTCAAGGAGCTCACCGATTACTTCCTTCTGGATGAGTGGAAGAAGGACTTGAATGTCACCAATGTACTTGGGCACAGGGGTGAGGTTGCCAAGGCCTATGCCAACCTCCTGCACCAGATCAACGACGAGAACTCATCGTCTACGAACCCGGGTAGATTCAAAGCCGTCATAGGTAGACACGGCCCAAGCTTCTCCGGCTACCAGCAGCAAGACTCACAAGAGTTCCTGCTCTTCTTGCTTGACGGTCTGCAGGAAGATCTGAATCGAGTCCTAAAGAAACCATATGTCGAGAAGCCTGACTCCACCGACGAGATGGTCAATGATCCAGTTGCTCTCAAGGAATTCGCTGATAAAAATTGGGAGATCTACAAAGCAAGGAATGATTCTGTGGTTACGGATCTCTTTGCTGGCATGTACAAATCGACTCTAACCTGTCCAGTCTGTGACAAGGTCAGCATCATTTTTGACCCTTTCAACAACTTAACCCTGCAACTCCCCGTCGAAAACAATTGGGCGAAAGAGATTCTGTACTTCCCCCTACACAAACGCCCATTTCGAATAGACGTGGATATCGACAAGCACTCGAGTATGATGATGTTGAAAGAATTCGTCGCCAAACGGACCCATGCTGATGTCCAACGACTGCTGGTTGCCGAGTCCTACAAGAACAAAATATACAAGATCTTCGATAACAACGTGGTCATATCCGAAGCGAACATTCAGCCCGCCGATATTATTTGCGTCTATGAATTGAATTCCGTCCCGACCAACTACAACCCCAACAAGGTCAAGAAATTCTCACTGTACACTATAGGGCGTGATACAGAGGATGACTTGGTTGAAGATGACAGCCCCGAAGCTGATTCGCTCCTGGTACCTATGTACAACAGATTAGTCAAGACTCCTGCACGAGCAGCCAGCAAGCCTTTCTTCGGGCAACCAACATACCTCGTTCTCACCCGAACAGATCGTGCTTCATACGACGGAGTCCTCAAAAAAGTTCTTGGGAATGTGCTGGGCATGACAACGACAAATCTCCTCGATGCCGAAACCGACTCGGACGACGCCGGGGTCACACCTGAAGGATCCGATACTGTCGTGATGGCGGATGATATCTCTAGTTCAGACTCTAACCCGCCTCTAGCAGCTTCTTTGCAAGGCGAAGATGGCATAGTTGATGTTTCAATGCGGGACGCAAGCCAAGCACCCGAAACGACTTCTCAATCTCCTGAATCCGGAGCTGATTGGTTCCATCGGCCAGGAGCAATGGTTCCTCAGGCCCTGAAAGGCTTATTTACCATCCATGTAGCATCTACGGGTGAGGGGATCCCAACAGGCTGGAATCAGATCACGGAGAGCCATGAGTATGACAGCATCACAACACGCATCCCGAGAAGTGTTTCACATCGACCAGCTGGGTCAAATGGTTCGCTCATTCTTGCGAATGGAGATGATGGGTCAACAACAAGTGAAGATGAACTAGCCGGGGATATCGAACACGATGAACACACCGTATCGAGTGATGACACAGGCTCTGATTCGAATGGCAGTCCCCTGCCAGCAGATCAGGATTCAGACAATGGACTAGCAGTTCACCGTTTGAACAAGGCGAGGAATCCAAAGTCAAAGCGATCTAAACGTCAACAACGCAGTAAGGGTAATCTTAATAAAAAACGCACTCAGCGCCGGACACCTCCGCCTCCACCCCAGCCTCAACCCAAAGTGGGCGGTAAAGGGTTAATTCGCCCTGGCGAAGCTATCGTCCTTGATTGGAATCCAGATGCTTTCGAGTCGCTTTTTGGAGGTTCAGAATCTAATTCAGGAGAAGGGGACGCCTTCCACGGTGCGCCAACCTGGAAGAGCGTGGAGCTCTTCCACGATGCTGAACTGGTTGCAAAACGTGCTCAGCGTTCAAGCCGGCGAAAGAATGGCATCTCGTTAGATGATTGTCTGGCGGAGTTTGGCAAAGCCGAGACATTGTCAGAACAGAATGCCTGGTATTGCCCACGTTGTAAGGAACATCGTCGGGCAGACAAGACCTACGAACTGTGGAAAGTGCCTGATATCCTTGTCATGCACCTGAAGCGATTCAGCTCCAATCGAAACTTTCGTGACAAACTCGAGGTCAAGGTGGAATACCCAACTGAAGGACTGGATCTGAATGGAATGGTGAGTGATCAGGAAGAAGGCAAGAGTCTCATCTACGATCTCATTGCAGTGGACAATCACTATGGTGGCCTTGGTGGAGGACATTATACCGCGTATGCGAAGAACATTGTTAACAACAACTGGTATGAATACAATGGTAAGTGAATTCTGTTTTTGGCTTGTTCATCGACTGATCAGTATAGACTCGCACGTCTCTCAACGCCCAGATGAGAGAACTGTGGTGACCAGTGCAGCGTATCTTTTGTTCTATCGCAGACGGGAGACCCCTCCTGGCCACCCTTTAGGCGGGCCACATATCGAGGCAATGATGGCGCGCGATCACTTAGAGGTCGACTCTGAAAACCCTCCAGCGTCACGTGAACCCTCCCCGGTGACGGGGGAAGGTCGGCGTCTCGGCGACTCCTCCCACAATGGGTCGTCGAGCGCTTTCACAGCCGGTCAAGGTCACCGCGTGGGAGCGGTTGGCTCGGCCATGGAAGAGGAAAATCCGAGTCACGATCTACTAGTCGAAACCGCAAGTCTACCGAGGTTGATCGGTCCGGCAGTCAATGATGAGCTCCCTTCCTACAGTGAGCACGAGGCTCGTGGTATGAACCAAGACGATGGCGATGAGGGTATCGACATGAGTTATGGTACAGTTCCGTGGGCAGGCGGGAATTGGTCATTTGACCAGATAAACACCCGGTCGCGTATGGTGGCTCCCTCGGAAGATGGTATGTTCGGGGACAATCGCAGTTCCAATGACAGTACACGTGTTGAAGGTAACATCGAGAGTCCTAATCATAGTCTCCTAGCCATGGATGATGTCGACGAGGTGGATAATCCTATCTACAGCGAACCTGTCACCAACGAAGATTACGACAATCGGAGTTTGAGAGAAAGTGCTCCTCCTCCTGAGATTCCAGGAATGCCCAATATATCCAATGATGATGAGGATGATCTGCCGGTAATGGAACTGACGGCTGATCCAAGCGGTGAGCTCAAATTCCGATCTGAGGCTCGTTGATTACGTATCAGAAGAAATACGGTGGTCCCAAGGGGCGGAAGAGTCGATCCGCGGGTTGTTCCGTTATGGATGCGAAACTCTTGGTGGACCTGGCACACTAAAACACCTGCTCTCGCTCTGCATGACTCGGTGAATATGGTCGGTTAGATGACTTACTACTACGCCGTACTCGGTCCTGGCAACGGGAAAACAGGGAAATTGGGCAACCTGCAAAATTGGCATGATAATAAAAGAGCCTGACATTGGTACAACGATACATGGTAGACCAACAGCGGCCCCATTACCACTCGCCAGCATATGCAGCTTGCAGGCACCATGAGATACAATGAGATACAATACTTGTACCCCGTATTCCGCATGTAGAGGGCTGCATGAGCAGCAGTGGAGGATGCTCCAAGGGGGCTTGACTTGCACTGCTTCAGATAACGGAGATGACACTTGAAAATCCACCGGGCCCTCAGCCCGAAATATTCGCTTAAGGGACGAGACACTCAGTCCCGTTAGAAAGTTCAAGGCCATTTGCGTCGAACGGAAACGGGCATTGAATGCAGACCACAATCCCAGAGCGCTCCGCGTTATCCGTGCAATATAGTAGTTCTCCGTAACAGGTCACCGTGGGGGTCAAGCCCACTCGTGAGTAACCGCGGGGAGATTGTATAACTCCGTCTCGAGCACAGTGCGCGACCTTGAGCTAGCACCAATGCGCATATGGTGCTCCGTATACTGGGATTCTGACCTGATTTCTACGGCTTAAATGGCAGGCCTTATGCCCTGCCCCTAGTTGTTCTCCATCCGAGACGGGCGAAACACAAAAGTACCTGGATAATCAGGGCACAAAGGATATTTGCTGTACCAGCCTCAGCAGATCCCAAAAAGGGGGTTACTAATCGGGGTTGCAATGCCAGTCTGTAGGCGATATGATTCAAGTTTCAGGATTTAATATATACATTTCTCAGCTCATGCTTGGAAGGGCAGGGTTTGAGGCAGACTTGTTGTCGTCAGGCTGTGCTAACCCCAGAGACTCGAGATTGCACTTGGGATGTGTCTGCAAAGTTGTCATATTAGCACACGAGCTCCGCTGGTCAATTTAAGTAATGCACTAAATCATTAGCGCCGTGCTAGCCTTATCGTACCTGAGTTCTGCATCGGTGCTAGCAACCATTAGTGGGCTTGGCGAGAGCGCAGTTTCGTCAATCCGCGTTTCCCCAAATGTCGGTTTCGTGCGGTGTCTTGGTTGGCGCGTTTGACTACATTTCTGAAAGCCTTTGAGTGCGCTCTTGCTCGTAAATTGCATGTTTGATCTCAGCCGACTCATTCGCTCAACCAAATCTCAGCCCAAAGATAGACACGGCCGGGAGTAGGAGAATGGTCAGACCCATCGCTTGTTGAGCACACACACCGACCTCCACCCACGTCCTTCCTCCGACCGACATCCCTAGCTACCCATATCTACCAATCGCAATTCTGGAGAGGAAGAGTAGAGAAGAACCAGATTTGCACCCCACAGACTACCCTAGCTATGGCCAATGCCTTGACGTCTAGAGATGAGCCGAAACAGGCTGAATATGCTGGAGGTATGCTTGCGCTGTTGATCAAACCCCCACATCGGACATTTTGCGCTTGCTGCAAGATGCGCATGCACCTACACCTCCTCTGTCTCGTTTGGAGTCGTTACTACCATCAGTACTCCAATCTGAGTTTTGGGATGATGTTGTTTGACTGACTTGTGCTGGTACATCTACTCTACAGATGAGGTTTCCGCCCTAGTTCTTGATCCCGGCTATGCTACGATCCGAGCAGGCTTTGCAGGCGAAGATACACCCAAATCCATTGTGCCTACATACTACGCGTCAGCAGGGGACCAGCGACTGTTTGGCGACCATGTCATCGATGTGCCGCGGGAAAATGTTGACATTAAAAATCCACTGGGTGCAGATGGAATCGTGGAGGATTGGGATGCGGCAGAAGCCTTGTGGAAATACTCGTTTGCCCACAAACTCACCGGAATTCGTCCAAATCGGGCACTACAAGAATGGTTGAATGATAGCAGCGCGGTGCCGGATCTACAGAAGGCCATGGTGGACGCGATGGATACAGAGAGGTGTCTGGAGGACCACCCGTTGTTCATGACTGAGCCGTCGTGGAACCCCACCAAGGCAAGGGAGAAGACTGCTGAGATTGCGCTGGAGTCATGGGCTGCGCCCGCATTCTATCTAGGTCGCGCTGGAGTCATGGGCGCCTTCGCCGCTGGAAGGCCCAGCGCATTGGTGATCGATTTCGGGGCTTCCCATGTGTCGGTGACTCCAGTCCACGACGGTATGATCCTGAAGAAAGGGGTGGTCAGGGCCAACATTGGAGGCAACTACCTGTCATCGCAAGTGCGGAGCATGCTCGCTGCGAACGAGACGGGTGCCATTACTATCACACCGCATTATTTGGTTCAGTCTAAACAACCTGTGGACGCGGGACAACCGGCAAATGCAGTTCTAAAGACGATGCCTGACGGTTTCAAGTCGCCCTTGCCTTCATTTCGGCGGTACCAGGAAGAGAAAGTGATACTTGAATTCAAGGAATTGGGCCTGCAAACTTGGACCAATCCCAACGCACCCTTCCGTGGGCAAGGGGAAGCCAGCACGAGGGAGCCACAATTCGCTCAGCCGTTTGAATTCCCAGACGGGTATAACCAGACGTTTTCGACGGAGCGATTCAGACTGGTTGAATCACTTTTCGACCCGCAATGTTATTACGCACCGCCTGCAGGATCCGTGGACGCGACCCTTTACGCGGCGCCGGACGCAGCAAGTACGATCCCGGGATTGGTTCGGACATGTCTCACCCAAGTTGACGTGGACATTCGACCGTTCCTGCTGAGCAATGTGGTGGTGACCGGGGCGAGCTCGCTGATCCGCGGGCTGCCCGATCGTCTACAGCAGGAACTCACCAAGATGTACCCGACGGCCAGAGTGCGGATCCAGGCGTCGGGCATGAGTGTGGAACGGAAGTTTGGGTCGTGGATCGGTGGGAGCATCGTATCATCCCTTGGCACGTTCCACCAAATGTGGATTTCTAAGAAAGAATACGATGAGCATGGGGCAAGCATTGTGGAGAAAAGATGCAAATAGGTTTGAAAAAAAAGGAGCCCGATGGGATAAGGGTGGGGAGTGCGAGTGGGAGTGGGAGGGCAGAATTGATTGGAAGATCCGTCTCGAGTTTCGACAGGATATTTTTCATAGGAAGCTGTCTTTCTCTCGAAGATTTTGCTCGATGCGGGCAACAGACGAATGAAAGTGGGATGATTCTGGAATCTGTGTTTGATGTGGGTGGGGTCCTGCATATCATTTTCGGCATTCCCTCGAACCAAGAACCAAGCATCCCGGGCACTATCAACGGTCCGTTTCGGCCGGATGCGCCAAACTGTACGGAGTACTGCTCCTTCTCCTGTGGTCACTGACGACGAATCTGCCTTTTGCCGTAGATTGCTCTGCAAACAGTGGAGATGCGAAACAAAAGCCGCAAGACGAAAAAGGCCGTTTTGACTTGGAAGGAAGGGGGCAAAGTGGGTTTACCTAGGCTAAGACGGGAGTAATCAGGATTCTTGTTTGCCACTGGAATAAGTTACGACTTGACAAGAAGCGCCCAGGGCGCCCGCAAACGCAGTCTGAAAGTGCACACCATGCAGAAATCAGGCCATGGAGTGATTTAGCGAGGGCCATGGACGTGAATGGCCCCGCGGGCGGCTAGACTAGATGAAGATATCGAGTCAGTCAGACCGATTTTCTAGAAATGGGTGGCCTACATAGTCCAGAGTTCTCTGTAATTACTCCGGAGTGGGTAGTGAATCTGATATGAAGTCAGAAGCTAACTAGGACAAGAATGAAAGAAGCGATAGAAGGGAAAATCCCAGGACAGGTTTTCCGTTCGGACACATCTCTGCATTGCAAGGTGCAGCATTGGAGAGCGAGGTGTAATTAGTGAGGGACGAGCACGGAGTAAGAGTGCACGTCCTCGTAAATTCGGCGAAACAAGGGACCCCTGGAGTGATAACGTCGAGGTACTTTGGGTGTCCAGCAGGCAGCAGGCAGCCATGCAGCATGCAGCCCACCCACAAGTTGAAGCGCTTCAAACAGAGACGGGGCTGTTGCGACTGGCCTTGTCCGAAGGTGCTACTAGTTGGATAGGTTGATTAGGCACCATAGTAAGGAGCTATTACCTGTTGACACTTGGGGGACGAAAGGAGAGCCTTGATGTTCACAGTGATGGCCTCGTTGACCTGACATGACCTGTTGCGGTGTGGTGAGGCCAAGTCAATTTGTCTTTTGATCCGGCTGGGGACTTGGAAGGTAGAGGTACGTGGAGGGATCTCAAGGCTGCACGATCTGTACTTGTACCCAAGGGGGGGGGTGACGTTTTGAGTTTTCAAACGTGGCGCAATTGATTATTGGACCAACCAACCTCAACGGCGGGTTGGTATTCATGAGAAGAAGTTGGGAACCACACGGCCGGGACCAAAATGCGAGGAAAATCGAGTCAGTGATGTCTACGGAGGACTGTTTTCTTTCCATTAGGCATCTGTACGGAGGAGGGAGCGCTGATTACAGCACCTCTCCGTACGGAGCTCTCCTCGCGCGAGTAATCTTGTTGATAGCATCCCCTAGAAGCGAGTTAGAAGTTAGAACACCGGAGTTGTGTGTTTGAGTACTCGATGCTCGGCAGATGCTGAATACATACCTAGGTTATGTAGGTACGTAGGTACGTAGGTATGTAGGTATGTACTCCTATCTATCTACACCCAGGCCAAAGTTTCTTTCGCAGTTACGTTTTCTCCGTTCTGGGTAATGGGATTGACACAGGTGGTTAGAGAGGTGGTGATCACGAGGCTAGGAGACAAGGATGGGAGTGCTAATTACTCGTTCTACATGGTACGGAGTACAGATTGTGATACTCCTTTAGCCGCCCCGGCAAGTGTTATTAGGTTCATCGCTCAGGCCTCGGGCACACACTCCTTAGGCTGAATCAATACTCCCTACTCCGTACGGAGTATTGTTGTTCAGACCATCAACGGCTCGATTTCGCTTTCAACCGAACCGATGAAGCAGAGTATACTCTAAAGAATGTCGTGAGGCTTGGAGGATAGATACGCGTAGGTCGCTCACTAGTTAGACGAAAGGCTTGTACATAAGTGAGATAGGGAAATGCCCCGTACTGTACGAGTACAGGTACAGTAGCTTGCCACCTAGGTATGAACTTAGCTAACTAGTCTGCATACCTAGTCAGTCGGCACTGCACCTGCGATGTTCGCCTACGTCTTTGTGGAAGAATCCCTGGTCAGTGGTGACTCTGTACAGAAGTGGGATGGGATGTGCCTCGACCTTATTTGGCTGCCATTAGTAGCGGGAGGGGGGTCTTCTACGAGTCCTTGTAAGTGTACTCGTGCATGTAGAGGGGTACCCAGGAGCAACAGCAACTACTGATAACTAGGCTGTCTTCAGTAGTTGTCCCGTGGAGCTGACACCCAGAGGTCAGCATCAGTTCAAAGTTACTCGTGTACAATAGCGCTGGGCAGCCCATGTCGGTGTAATTAATACTGGACTCGTACGTAGTTGGACTGCATCACTCGGCTGCAACTGGGCATCCCACGCTCTTAGGTACTAGATAGGTTGTCTTTGCGCCAAGTACCCAGGGTGACCGGGATGACCAGGATGACCAGGATGAGGATCCCTGTATCCCGAGCTCCCCTTCTCCCTGGCAGTCCTTGGGTTACACAGCATTGAACAATGAACACGGCATATTCCCAGGAGGATGGATACTTGGACATTGGGGGGTTCCGTACCGTCGGTAACAAGCATCAGTCGTTTGCCTCGAGGTCGAGGTCGTCGTCAGTTGGTGTGGTGGCTCAAGCCAACCTGGTCTTCTCTTCCCTTTGCCAACAGCGCCTGGAATCGTTTCGTCAAGACTAATTAATACACTACCTAGGGACCTAGATACGGAGACCTGCTCGTCCGTATGTATCTAGGTTGTACCTGTAACTAACTCCCTTGGTTGACTTGGTGCCTTGTACGCAGTTAGCCTCAGTGTGCCTGTAAGAATGGTTTACGAGTAATCTCCCTGAAGACTGCTGCTGTCCTCCGTAATTGTGCTGGCGTCTTACCGAGTCCTACCTAGTTAGTTAGCACTGTCCAACGTACCTAGGTAGGTATGTAGGCATCTTAGGTTCGCAACCTGGAACTTGGGAAACCAGAGGACGGAGTACGGAGTACGGAGTACGGAGTACTGAGTACTGAGAACTGAGAACACGACGAGTACTATTAATTATTAATTAATAATAATGACGAGAACCACCAGGACCACTTTCGTATAATCTCCCTCACTCCTTCTCGCACGTTATTACTTTACCATTGATCCTCCATCCCTTTCCTCCTTACCTTTACGCCACCACCGACTTCTCTTTTCACTGAAATTCTCACCTCTCTCTTCGGATGTACTCGTAATTTGTCGCTCTATCCTACACACGAGTATTGATTCCTCGTCCTGGTTGAGGAAACGCACCAGTCCCCTTGCTGGAGTCCCTGACTCCTGCAATATCGTCCAATTCCATGACATACTCGTACCAGTCACCACTCCGTAATTTCCACGAGGCAACTCACTCCGCAAAAAAGGCAAGCCTCTCGATAATACAGACCTCCCACAGGTCCACCACCTCGTCGCCCTCACCATCACCCTCACCCTCGCCATCACTCTCGCCATC
>Ga0105239_10001268_pt1 | contig 34104 bp, 29 predicted proteins | sample KBSC44metaG_FD_92761 | JGI IMG/M metagenome (GOLD analysis project Ga0105239, IMG submission 92761) | Corn rhizosphere microbial communities from Kellogg Biological Station, Michigan, USA - KBS C4-4 metaG | ecosystem: Host-associated > Plants > Roots > Rhizosphere > Soil | place: Michigan, USA... | reverse complement strand
CGCCGAACGGTGCTGTGTTTGAGGTGTGTTTGCCGTCAGAAAAGAATTCCGCAGTTTGATAATTTGGTAATTTGTATGATGGTTGTATAAGGCTAATATTTTAGCGCTTACGTTGTCATATTAAATGGGCTGTATTTCCTCTTTCTCCACCCACTCATTACAAATACCGAATGTTTTTCGGTGATAGGGCGATATACCGTGTGTTGCAATACTATTTCTGTGCGTCTTGGTTCCATAGCCCTTATTGTCATGCCAGCCATAGTGTGGATATTCGTGATGTAACTGGCGCATGTATTCGTCACGGTGTGTTTTTGCGAGGATGCTTGCTGCTGCAATAGAGGCATAGATACCGTCGCCGCCTATAACGCATTGATGCACGATGCCAAAATAAGGTGTAAATATATGCCCATCGATGAGCAAAAGGTCCGGTTGTGTATTGGGGACGATCTGGTCAATTGCCAGGTGCATTGCCTTAAAAGATGCTTTGAGGATATTTATGCGATCGATCTCCACATGATCTACCATGGCAACTGCCCATGCTATGGCTTTCTTTTCTATTATTGGCCGTAGCTTTTCACGATCGTCTTCGGTAACTTGCTTGCTATCGTTAAGTAATGGGTGGCGAAATGTAGCAGGTAAAATAACGGACGCGGCAAATACAGGACCGGCCAGGCATCCTCTACCTGCTTCATCGCATCCCGCCTCTACCAGTCCTTTTTTAAAAAAGCGCTTCACCCTTTATTGCTTTCAGCAAAAATAGATGAAAATCCGTGTCGCAATAGTTTTGTGGGTGATATTTATTTATTATAAAACTAATATTTTGCGCTATGGCACAATTCTATTAGGTTTGATTGTAACACATAACTTATGGGTACTGTAAAGCTTCCTTTTTACGCGCGTTTAGCGCTTACGCTACTTGCGGTAGTACTCATTGTATTCATTATGATGCAGGGTAGCAATGTATTCATTCCGCTTACGTTTGCCCTGCTTATGTCCATATTGCTTTTCCCGCTCAATCGTTTTTTTAGAAATAAACTGCGCGTAGGCAAAGCACTATCTGCGCTGCTCTCTGTAATAATACTTGTTGGCGGGCTTGTAGGTTTTTTCTATTTCCTTACCATACAGATCGTCAACTTCTCTCATGACTTTCCGGAGCTGCAAAAAAAGTTTCATGATATATTTCAAAACTTCCAGCACTGGCTTTCATCTGAGTATCATATCAACAGCAAGCAGCAGATGGACTATCTCAATAAATCGGGTAGTGGTATCATGTCTACAGCAGCACATTCGGTAGGTAATGCCTTTCTTTCGTTTGCCGGCATATTGCTGTGGCTGGTATTCATATTCATCTATACCTTCTTCATGCTGTTTCACCGGCAGTTGCTGATGAAGTTCGTTACACACCTGTTCAGCGTGCAGCACCGCGAAAAAGTGCGGGAGGTGATATCGGAAACAAAGGGTATGATACAAAGCTATGTATCGGGCCTGTTGTTAGAGATGCTGATACTCAGCATCGTGAATTGTACCATATTTCTTATTATGGGAATACAATACGCATTGCTGCTGGGTGTGCTGGCCGCTGTGCTGAACGTTATTCCATATCTAGGTATCTATTCCGCCACCGCCTTTGCCATGTTGGTAACGTTTGCTAATAGCGGCGGCTCGCAGGCGCTGGAAGTAGGTGCAGTACTTATAGTAGTACACCTGCTCGACTCTAACATACTGATGCCACGTGTAGTAGGTGCGCGTGTGAAGATGAATCCGTTCATCACGATCATTGCGGTAGTAGTGGGTGAGTTCATCTGGGGTATACCGGGTATGTTCCTTTTTGTTCCGTTGGTCGGTATCATGAAGCTTATTTGTGACCGCGTGGAGGGTATGGAGGCATGGGGTATACTGATAGGTGTGGAAGATAAAGAAGTGCCTAAAAGAAAAGTAAACCTGAGTGCCCCTAAACCAGGCACAGAACAGGTGAGGGATTAAATACTTTACGGCTTAGGCGGCCTGGTCATAGCCACAATAAGCACTATAAAAACTACTAACAAGGGTATTGGCAAAATGTACATCATAGGCTCGTATCATCAAAGAAGTGCGCAAAGTTCCTATATGTTGTTGTGTCAGCAAAGTTTTGCACCTGCTTTAACCAGCGGTTAGGATTTTACATCGTCATTTTTATAAAAGATGTTATCTTTCGTGGCTGCAATGCAGATGGGTATCGTACGTATGTTAAAGAAAATTAAAATCATGCAATACCGGTATTGCATGAACGCGATACACGTTTAAATTTGCGTACCACAAAAAATTATGCTCCGGTTTCAACATATCAACTATCTGTTCTCGCTTGCACTCGTGCCACTGCTTATACTGCTTTTTGTATTGGTGATATACGCACGCAAGGCGCGTTTGAAAAAGCTGGGTGAAGAAAGACTCGTATCAGGCCAGATAATCGGCTTTATACCGGGCAGGAGTACCTTGCGTTTTATAATACTGCTCATAGCATTTACCGCCATAGGTATCGGCTGGGCAAATTTGCAGGCGGGCGATAAGGTGGAAAAGGTGCAGCGCAAAGGTGTGGATGTAGTAATAGCACTCGACGTCAGTAAGAGTATGCTGGCAAAAGATGTGCAACCCGACCGCCTCACCCGTGCCAAGCAGCTTATTATGCTATTGATGGATAAGATGCAGAACGACCGTGTGGCGCTTATCGTATTTGCCGGTAAGTCTTATCTGCAGGTGCCGCTTACAGTAGATTATAACACAGTAAAGATGATGCTGCAGAACGTATCGCCTGATATGGTGCCTACGCAGGGTACAGTGATAGGTGATGCTATTGATATGTCGCTGGAATCATTTTCTCAAAAAGAAAGAAAATATAAATCGCTCATCATTATATCTGATGGTGAAGATCACGATGAGAAAGCATTGGATAAGGCACGCGAAGCGGCTGAACAGGGAGTGATCGTGCATACGGTAGGCATAGGTTCGCCGCAGGGCTCTACGCTCTATGATCCTGATACAAAATCTTTGAAGCTGGATGAGAATGGCAGCCCGGTAGTAAGCAAGCTGAATGAAGATGAAATGAAATCGATTGCCAGTGCGGGCCATGGCACCTACAACCTGCTGCAAGACCCCGATGATATAGCTACAAAGCTAACAGACAATCTTGCAGGCATGGAGCAACGCAAGACCGGTGCGGATGCTATGGAGTACACAGAGTTTACCAGTTATTTTCAATATTTTCTGCTTGCAGGCTTTTTAGCATTGATAGTAGAGTGGGCACTGAAGGGTGCTAATATGAAGACCAAAACAAAACAGCATAGTACCAATGAACCTACGCGTATATAAAATGATACAATGGCGGCGTACATACCTGATGTTCGTAACGGGCATTTTATTGTTTATATCTTTTGCGCAAAGAGTAAACGCACAGACAAGGAGGTATATAGAAGAAGGCAATAAATTTTACGAAGAGAAGAAATACAAAGATGCACAGGATGCATATCAGAAATCGCTGGTGAAAGACCCTAATTATACACCGGGGCTCTTTAACCTGGGTAACTCGCTATATCAGCAAAAGCAATACGATTCATCAAGAAAGATAATGGCTAATACTGCCAAGCTGGCAAAAGATAACGGCAGCAGGGCAGCGGCTAACTATAATGTAGGCAATAGCTACATGGCAGAGCGCAAGTGGGAAGATGCTGCGAACGCCTATAAACAAACCTTACGCAACAATCCGCAGGATGCCGATGCTAAATACAACCTTTCGTATGCTGAGCAAATGATGAAGCAACAGCAAAACAAGGATCAGAAGAATAAAAAGGACCAAAAGAAAGACGACAAAAAGCAGGATCAGAAGAAACAGGATCAGAAAAAAGACGATAAGGATAAGAAGGATAAACAAGATAAAGGGCAAGGTGATAAGGATAAAGATAATAAGGACAAGAAAGACGATCAGCAGCCACAAGGACAACCAAGTAAACTATCTCAGCAACAAGCCGACCAATTGCTAAATGCGTTGCAGCAGGAAGAAAAAAAGCTGCAGGATAAAATGAAAAAAGAAAAAGGCACACCGGTAAAAATGCAGAAGGATTGGTAGTGAGACAAGTCAAAAATTAAAAATAGAAAGCGGAAATTTTTTTCTGTTGTACCAGATTTACGCAATGCATTTTACTTTTTCTTCGCCTCTTTAATTCCCCGTTCATCATTTTCTCATAACGAAAGTTGTCAACACCTTTTCAACATTTCAAAAAAAATAAAAGATTTTTTTTTAGTAGTAAAAAATTCTTTTTAATATTGTGTAAGGATTGTACTTACTAACCCATCCTTTATAGAAGTCCGGCAGCCCACAACACTCGCCGGACTTTTTTTATGCCCTTCAAAAGCCTTGATGGGCGCAGGTTTCAAGCGACTGAATTTTTCTTATGCTGCGCTACTATATTTTTTACAAGCCATTTAAGGTGATAAGCCAGTTTTCCGCAGAAGGAGAAAAACAGACGCTTGCTGATTTTTTACCGCATCTTTCGAAAAATATTTATCCGGTTGGCCGTCTCGACTTTGACAGTGAAGGGCTTCTTTTGTTAACGGATGACACATCATTGACGCATCGTTTACTTGATCCTTCCTTTGGGCATGAACGAACTTATTGGGTACAAGTAGAAGGGACAATAAATGACGAAGCGATAAAAAAATTACAACAAGGTGTCGACATAAATATCGATGGTAAAAAATACAGAACGAAAAAAGCGGCAGCAAAAATTTTATCACCTCCACCTTTTGTTCCTGAACGTAACCCACCTATACGAGTGCGGCAAACAATTCCCGACTCATGGTTATCACTCACCATCACTGAAGGGAAAAACAGACAGGTGAGAAGGATGACAGCAGCAGTTGGTTTTCCTACTTTACGACTCATACGGCACAGTATTGGTAAGGTAACAATTGGCGACATGCAACCCGGTGATGTGGTAGAAGCTGATGCAAGTATAAAACAGATATTATTCGGCAAATAGGGTTACTTATGTAGTCATAATGTATTAATATATAGTATAGGCATTATTTAGTTACTTTTGTGCTGTTATAACATTTTTATCAATTCTATGTTCAATTTGATTTTATTTGGCCCCCCCGGTAGTGGTAAGGGCACGCAGTCTGAAAACATCGTTAATACTTACAAGTTAAATCACATCTCCACAGGCGACCTGCTGCGGGATGAAGTAAGCAGAAAAACACCACTAGGCGTGGAAGCACAGAAATATATGGATCAGGGCTCCCTGGTGCCGGATGAGGTGGTGATAGGTATGATAAGCAGCAGGATAGACGAGATGCCTGATGCGCGAGGATTTATATTTGACGGCTTTCCCCGTACTAAGGCACAGGCCGAGGCGCTGGACAAGCTGCTTGAGTTTAAGAATACACAGATACACATGGTATTATCGCTCGAGGTGCCGGAAAAGGAGCTAATGGTTCGTTTGCTGGGCCGTGGCGCTACATCTGGCCGCAGTGATGATAACGAAGAGGTGATCACCAAACGCATAAAAGAATATCACACAAAAACAGAGCCCGTTGCTTATTACTACAGCACGCATGGCAAACTGGAACGTGTAAAGGGTGATAATTCTATTGCCGATACTTTTAAGGCGCTGTCGAAGCACATAGATAAATACATTCAGCCCGCATAGTGGATAAACTAAACTTTGTTGACCATATCCGTATATTCTGCCGCTCCGGAAAAGGAGGCGCGGGCAGTGCGCATTTTGCCCGTACCAAATTTAACCCTATGGCAGGGCCTGATGGCGGGAATGGCGGCCGTGGCGGCCACATTATACTCAAAGGCAATGCACAATTATGGACGCTGCTGCACATGCGCTATTTTAAGAACGTGCTGGCAAAAGACGGACAGAACGGCTATAAGAATAATAGCAGCGGTCACGACGGTGAGGATATATATATAGAAGTACCACTAGGTACCATAGCCATTGACGAAGAAACGGGCGAGACGGAAGCAGAAATGCTGGAAGATGGGCAGGAGATAGTATGGGTAAAGGGTGGCCGTGGTGGGCTTGGTAATGCCAACTTTGCCACATCCACTAATCAGGCCCCTGAATACGCACAGCCTGGAGAGCCTGCACTGGAAGGCTGGAAGGTACTGGAACTAAAGATACTGGCCGATGTGGGCCTGGTAGGCCTCCCTAACGCGGGTAAGTCCACGTTGCTATCGGTGGTAAGTGCTGCAAAGCCTAAAATAGCCAACTACGCATTCACTACAATAAATCCGCAACTGGGCATTGTACCATATAGGGATAATAAGTCCTTTTGTATGGCTGATCTGCCGGGTATCATAGAAGGCGCTGCAGAAGGTAAAGGTCTTGGACATCGCTTCCTGCGCCACATAGAGCGCAACTCGGTATTACTGTTCATGATACCTGCGGATAGCCCCGACCATGCGAAGGAATTTGATATACTGGTGAATGAGTTGGAAGAATATAATCCTGAGCTGCTGCACAAGAAAATAATCCTGGCCATAAGCAAAAGCGATATGCTCGATAAGGAGCTGCAGGAAGCAATTGCGGAAACACTACCGGAGGATGTGCCACACATCTTTATATCATCGACATCGAATATGGGCATTACCGCGCTGAAGGATATGCTATGGGCGGCGCTCAATGACGAGTAGCTGATGGCGTAAAATTTGTTATACCTTCGATACAGGCAGGTATGAATATATCAACGAACAGGGTAGAAGCGTTTAGCGATGGTGTTATTGCCATTATCATCACTGTTATGGTGTTTGACATAAAGTTTACCCTTACAGGCAAATTTTCTGCTCATGAGGAAACTATGGCTTTAAGAAAGCTGATACCGGAGCTTGTTGCCTATTTTTTCAGCTTTCTTATACTGGGTATCTACTGGGTCAATCATCACCATATTTTTCATTTGGTACAAAAAGTAGATGAGCGATTGTTGTGGCTCAACCTGCACCTGCTCTTCTGGTTAAGCCTGATACCTTTTCCTACTGCTATGCTGGGTAAAAACCCTTTGTTATCAGAGTCGACCGCCATATACGGTGGCGTGCTATTCATGGCTGCGTTTGCATTTTCGCTACTGCGTACATACAGTACTAAACGGGGGTTAATGCATATAGAGCAAGAGCGTACCCTCAATAAAACGATAGACAAAGTAAACAGGCGGGCTAATACAAAAACGCTTATTGTTATGGCTGCATATTTCGTATCGGTGCCCCTGTCTTATGTATCAGTATATATAGCTTATGCATGCTTTCTTATAGCGCCGCTATTGTTCTTTATGCCCGATGGTGTGGATGATGAAGAAATGGCGCAAAAAATAGACGACAGTAATAAAGAGATCAATAATCAATAGTATGCATGAGATAAGTCCGCAGGAATTAAAGCAACAGTTAGCAGATAATAAAGATGTGCTGCTGATAGATATACGCGAAGAGTGGGAACGCGAAGCTTATAACATAGGCGGGCTGCACATACCCATGGGTGATATACCTGCAAGGCTAAATGAAATACCCAAGAGTAGAGAAGTAATACTTTACTGCGAGAAAGGCATCCGCAGCGTAATAGCTATACAGCGTCTGCAAACCATCGGTTACGATAATCTGTATAACCTTAGTGGCGGCATGAAGGCTTGGAAAGCCGCATTATAGATGTCTTACCACTTCCATTTGTCCGCCGTTTAATCCTACTGTTAATTTGTGCGTAGCGCCCAGCGTTAGTGTGTTATTTATAGTATCGTGGCCACAAGGGAAGTTGAAGCACACAGGATAATTATACTCCTTCACCTTATCGAAAATTATTTCGTTTATCGTTTGTCCGAAGGGCCGTTCTGTATCCTGCATATCGGTAAAGTCACCTACCAGTAAAGCCTTCAGATTATCGAGCTTACCACTGCGTTTCAGGTTCAGCAGCATACGGTCTATATTGTACAAATGCTCTCCTATATCTTCTATAAAAAGTATCTTACCACTTGTATCTACTACAGATCTTGAGCCGGATAGATGCGCGAGTATAGCAAGATTGCCACCGGTAAGAGTAGCCTCAGCTTCGCCCATTCTATTAAATGTGGATGGTTCTGTATGATAGTGTATCGATTCGCCGGTGAGGGCTGCATAAAATGATTTTATGTAGTCTGTGTTTACGGTATCAGGTTTAAATGCGCCACACATAGGGCTGTGTAAAGTGGAGATACCATAGTTGGCCATTATATGATTGTGCAGCACTGTTATATCACTGAAGCCGCATATCCATTTTGGTTTTTTTACAAAAGCCGTGAAGTCAAGTCGGTCAATGATACGACTCATGCCGTATCCACCACGCCCCATTAGTATCGCATCTATATTGGGGTCATCGAGCATCAGTTGCAGGTCCAGCAGGCGCTGCTCATCAGTGCCGGAGAAATAAAATTGCCCTGTGCCTATAGTGCTGCCTTTCTTTACTTTAAATCCCCAATAGGTAAGCGCGTCAACAGCATACGATACTCTTTCTTCAGACACATAACCCGATGGGCATGTGATCCCGATTGTAGAACCTGTTTTTAAATATGGAGGATGCATTTGTAAGAATTTTCGGCACTACTAAGATAGGAAGCCCACGTAAATATCTCCGTCTTTTATTTCTACAGCATACGTCATTAGTTTATACCCTTCGCCACTCGTATTTCGCCCGTTAACGGGGTCAAAACGATATTTGTGCTCCGGGCATACGATGCGCCCCTGCGCATCGAGCCAGCCATAGCAAAGGGATACGCCTGCATGTGGACAAGTGGCAGCAAATGCATAAACGGTTTCTCCCTTTTTTAACATGCCTATCCATTTACCACCCACGATTATCTCCAGCAGTTTTTCTGCTTCCATGGTTGCTACAGTAAAGTCGGTTACTTTGTGGAAAGTCAATGATTAAAAGTTAAAGCCCAAAAGTATAGTTCAACTTTAGCGGGTAGGTAAAAAATTAATTATCGTTTCGTTACAAAAAAATCTTTCATCAGTTGTGCACACTCATCAGCGAGTATACCTGTTGCCAGTTCCGCTTTCTGATGAAAGGGCCAGTTAGCGCCGGTAGTTTTCCGGTACCCGTTCTTTACATCTTCTGCACCGTACACTATCCTGCCCAGTTTGCTCCAGTACATAGCGCCGCAACACATAAGGCACGGCTCTATAGTTACATATAATGTAGCATCAGGCAGGTACTTGCTGCCTATCTGGTTAAAGGCTGCTGTCATAGCTATCATCTCAGCATGAGCAGTGCTGTCATTTAGTTGCTCTACCTGGTTATGGCCGCGTGCTATTATCTTATTATCCCACACCACTACTGCACCTATAGGTATTTCATCGGCATCAAATGCCAGTTTTGCCTGCCGCAGCGCCTCGCGCATAAAATATGTATCGTCAAACATTGTTACGCCAAAAATAGCTATTCTTTATTTTGCGTGTCCATCAATATCGTTACAGGCCCGTCGTTTACCAGGGCTACCTTCATATCAGCACCGAAGGTGCCCGTTACTACGGGCCTACCCAGCGCTGCCGACAGTTGTGTTACAAAATATTCATACAGCGGTATTGCCTGCTCAGGCCGTGCCGCCCGGACAAAAGATGGCCGGTTGCCTTTTTTATAAGATGCATGCAGGGTGAATTGGCTTACCACGAGTATATCGCCACCTGTTTCTATTATGTCCTTGTTCATCAGCCCCGCATCGTCAGCAAAAACGCGTAGTTGTGTTATCTTTTTGCACAGCCAGTCGGCATCTTCTTTAGTATCAATGATTTCTACACCCAGCAATATCATAAACCCCTGCGCTATAGCCGCGGTTTCATCGCCATTTATAGTAACGCTTGCCGTAGATACCCGTTGTATAACTGCCCTCATACCTCGAAAATAAGTAAATGTTAAATAATACTGCTTTTACATTGCTACCATTTAAATTTGGGTTACCAATGTACACCATACACGATACTATAGTAGCGCTCGCCACCGCACCCGGCGAGGGGGCGATAGGCATAATACGCATCAGCGGCAGCGATGCCATCACCATAGCTGAAAAAATATTTGCAGGCAAGCTGCTCACGGCACAGCAGTCGCATACTTTTCATTTTGGCAAAATAATGGATGGTGCGCAGATAGTAGATGAAGTAGTGGCAAGCGTGTACAAAGGTCCGCGCAGTTATACAGGCGAGGATACGGTGGAGTTCAGTTGCCATGGCTCGCCATACATACTGCAACAGGTGATAGACTTATGTACGCGTAATGGTGCACGTATGGCAAGGCCCGGAGAGTTTACCCTTCGTGCTTTTTTAAAAGGCAAGATGGACCTTGCACAGGCAGAAGCCGTGGCGGACCTTATAGCCAGTCAGTCGGCTACGTCGCACAATGCCGCGATGCATACATTGAAAGGCGGCTTTAGTGAAGAGCTACGCGATATGCGCGAAGAGCTGACAAAGTTTAGCGCGCTTATAGAGCTTGAGCTCGACTTCAGCCAGGAAGATGTAGAGTTTGCTGACAGGGCACAGCTATATGCGCTGATAGATAAGCTTACTAATAAAACGAAACAGCTTATAGATTCTTTTCGCCTGGGTAATGTTATAAAGAATGGTATCAGTGTGGCCATCATCGGCAAGCCCAATGCAGGTAAGAGCACATTGCTCAACGCACTGCTGAATGAAGAACGTGCTATAGTAAGCGAGATAGAAGGCACTACCCGCGATACGATAGAAGAAGCACTGAATATAAATGGTGTCATCTTTCGTATAGTAGATACTGCAGGTATACGCGAAAGCAGTAAAGACGATATAGAAAAGATAGGCATGGAGCGCAGCCGCGAGGCCATGAATAAAGCGGATATAGTGGTGTATCTCTTTGATGTGAACGATACGCGCATGGTAGATGTGCGCTACCAGAAAGCGGAATTCGAAAAAGCAGGGATTAAATACATACTGGCGGGTAATAAGGTAGACAAGGCAGGCGCGGAACAGGCTAAAGAAAATTTTGCAGATGCAAGCGGCGATATTCTTTACCTCTCTGCAAAAAACAAAGACAATATACAGGAATTGAAAGACGCGCTCTACTCTCGCGTTATAGATGGCGATATAAAGCACGAAGGTACTATCGTCACCAACGCCCGCCACCATTCAGCTCTTAAAGAAGTTGATCGTGCGCTATCCGATATCCGCAATGGCATGGATACCAACCTGCCCGGCGACCTTGTAGCCATAGAGATACGCCAGTGCCTGCATTACCTCGGCGAAATAACCGGTGAGGTAACCACAGAAGATAAGTTGGACTATATCTTTAGTAAATTCTGTATCGGAAAGTAATTACTTCCCTGCAGATACCTTAAGTGTTTTCCAGTTAGCCGGCTCGTTTAAGGCGCCTGTGCCCTTAAATTTTACCAGTGCGTATCCGTTAGCGTTTACAGGTTTATCATTAGCACCGGTAATAGTTATTACCCATTTAGATTCGTATGTACTATCACCCATACTTACGTGTTCGTAGTTTTTGTTGATGAAGTCTACATTGGCGGTATCATTCATCAGCTTGCGTATGGCGTAGCGCGATGCCAGTTCGCCGCCGTCTGTAAAATAATCATTGCTTGGCTTTGGCGGATTGGGGTCTATGTCTTTAGCCACACTTTCAGCAGGCGTTGCAACTTCCGGACTAATAAAAAGAAATGTTCCACTCGCTATTATTGCCAATATAATACCTATACCCGCCAGCAACTTCCATGGTGATTTCTTTTTGCGTTTCTTTTGCGACATGCAACAATCTTTTTACAACATTAGTTAAAAACATTCACGGTAAATAACAGCCGTATTAATTTCTGAATAAAAATAACAAATGATAAAGAGATGCTGTTTTATGACACCCCTTTATCATCTGTTTACAATTAGTTTATTGCAGTACTACCTTTTTGGTCACACTGCCCGATGCGAATTGACATGTAACGAAGTACACTCCCTTGCTCATCGCAGACAGGTTCAGTATATAATAATCTTTACCCTTGCCGCTCACCGTCATTACCTGCTGTCCTAAAAGGTTAAATACCACTATTTGCGATAGTGGCTCACTGGCAGCGTTGAGTGTCACCGTCACCTCACCATTAGATGGGTTAGGGAATATGTTTACGTCATTATTAACTGTGGTAGTAACTACAGAAGCAGTACCGCAGGCTATTAGTAAAGAAGGGTTTTGTGTAAGGCTGTAGTTCTCGCCTACAGATCCTTCACCGGCTGTGGTACCGGTACTGCCGGGGGGGACAAGTGCCATGGATGCCATTACTGCTGCCTGCATAGGTGTAAATAAATGCATTGCATTATCATTTGTATAATCCATATAGCTAAGGCACGCAATACCTATTGTTTGGGTATTGGTCGTGCCATGCATCTGGCAGCAATCATTTGTAGTACCACCAGAAATAGTATAGGTCGGTGCTCCGTAAACAGCATCAGATTCCGGGGGAGTATCAGCTAATCCATCATCATCACCTATACCTGCAGTACAGGTAATACCATTATCCTCGCCGGGTACTAATCCTGAACCCGTGACAGTAGCAGTAGATGACCAGGTAGGGCATCTGCCCACATCATCGCCCCATGGATGCCAGATCTCAAAGAAATGCCCTGTTTCGTGTGTAAGTGTTCTGCCCAGGTTATAAGGGAATGGCCATGTGCCGGTGCCCGATGGTATTGCACCGCTTGCTGCTGTGCAACCCAATACTTTGTATAGCATACATACCCCCATCTGATTTAGCGTAGACGATGTGCAGAGACTTCTTGGTTGTGTAAGGCCAAGCAATGTTGAAGCCCCGCCGGTAAAATTGACACACCATACATTGTAATACTTTGTTACATCCCATGCCGCAAGGCCGGTCGATGCTGTTTTGGCTTCAGGGAATGCCTCATCCACATTCGAGTAGCCCGCATCGGTAAGAGAAGAACCCGCAATGATCTTTATCTCGTATCCGGGTGAACAATTTCCGCTGGGGTCTATCCGCGCAAGGCCGAAATGTATACCTACGTTGCCATACAAAGGTTTCCATAGGGAAGGTATATTTATGGAATCCGGATTCTCCATGTTGTAATCACGATTGAGCACGGCTATTTGTGAGTCACAACGTTTAGTTATACCCACAATGCCACCCATGGCATTGAACTGCGCCGAATCAACGATAATATGAAATATAATAGGTACCGCGGATACCGTAGTGGTACGTTCAGCAGCGCCTGTTTTTACTTTCGCAATATAATCATCAGCTATGGCCTGCATAGCGGCTCGCTGTTCATTAAGTTTTTCTGCCCATGCAGGGTCTTTTGCGATAAGTTGCTCTTTAAATTCCTGAATACCACATTTTCTCGGTTGTACTTGTGCCTGTGCGGTGCAATTAAATAATAGCACGCTGCCAATGAATAATAAGAGCTGTTTCATAAGACTATTTTAAAAAGACGGTCGATCAAATTTAGCTTAAAATAATAATAACAGATTAACCGCTACTATGTTTATAATTAGCTAAATAAAATTAGACATTGAAATCCCTTGAAGGTTTAATGCAGGACAAAAAATAAAATGCCGCGAATGCTCTTATTTTGATAGTTTATATCCCAGCGTTATCCTGAAGTATGGCAGCGAGAATGGCTTATTGATATCGTAGCCACCCTGCACATTGCTCTTTGCATTGCTTTGCTGTATCAACACATCGGCCATGAAGCGTTTATTCCACTCATAGCTGAAGCCCAGCATATACCCAAAGCGCAGTAGTGTACCCTGTGGCGACGGATACAGTGGCCCGCCATAAGATGATAGCGGTGTACCGTGTGTACTGATGACAGAGCTAAAAGTAGATAGAGCAGGTGGTGGTGAGCTGTAAGAAACGAAATTTGTATCCAGAACTACAGTCACTGATTTTGTAAGGCTGTTAGTTGATGTATGCTCCGTAATAGCAGTATACTTACTAAAGGTCATGGTACCACCGCCATAAATAGACAAGCTCTTTGTCAGCCCGAATTTTACCATAATCGGTATCTCAAATTCTGTATAAGTCCCACCGGCAGTATAAGATTTTACAATAGAGTCTTTCTTTTGCGTATAGGTAAAGCTCTTTTTTATTAGTGTATCAAATCCCCCGCTACCATTAGGTATATAAGCCGGTGCGGAAGTATAGTTAGTAATGATACTTGAATCATTCACTCTGTAATAGGATTGCGAACCCGAAAGGCTTTGCCCATTTACATGCGCTTCCTTTATCGCCGGTTGTGTCATTACAGATAATCTTGGCGATAATTTATACTGTATATATGGCGACAGCACTATCTTATTCGCTGCGCCGGTACTTACCCCACCTTCGTACCCAGCTTTTACCCCGAATTCGAAATGCTTAAATCCAGCTTTTATAGCTGTCGCCACGCTATCTTTTATCGGCTGTGGTGTAGTGGCATCAATAGGCTGCTGCGCGGCAATATTTTTAGGTGCAGACATATCTACGTATACAGGCCGGTCAGTTGCGGTCTTAATACTACCTGCAGGCTGGTACAATTTACCGTTGTACACATTGTTTGTTACAGGTAATTGCAGATTAGCTATAGGTGCATTTTTCTGTAGTGTTGTTTGTTTAGCAGTAGTTTTATGCTTCGTTTCTTTTGCCACAGTCGCTACGTTTGTGACGTTAGTTCTGGCAACAATTTTTTCAGTTTTTTGCTTTTTAACCTTCACATATGGCACTACTGATAATTTTTTAGAAGTATCATCAGCAGTTTGTTTCCCTACATGCTTACTTGTTTTCTTTACATCAGCAGTGGCCGTAAGCTTCATTTCTGTGGTATCAGCGGTTTTTTTAGCTGTATGCTTATGTGTCTTCTTTACATCGGCGGTCATTGCATGTTTCACTCCTGCGGTATCGGCAAGTTTTCTTGTCGTGTGTTTGCTTACTTTATTAAGGTTCACAGGGGCCGCATACTTTACTGTAGGTGTATCAGCAGTCGTCTTAGCGGCTATTTGTTTATTTGGGTTATGCGCAGCTTCTTTTTGTTTTTTAGGCTGTATTGCTACAGTATTTTTTTGCTTTACTGTCTTATGTTTTAACATTACGGGTGCATCTGCTTTTTTATCCGCGGCTATTACCGGTGCCTTGTCTTGTGTCTGCACTTTAGCAATAACCTGCGGGGTTGTTGGCTTAGCGCGCTCAACTTGCTTAACAGGCTTTGCATCGTTTTTGATTACCGCCCTATCATTGTTGACAGCAGGCCTTGTCACCACACTTGTATTATCAGCATGGTTGTCAATCGGCATTGCAGCCAAGGTCGGCTTGGTGTCGTTTGTTTCTGTAATAGTAGCTTGTTTATTTGCTGCCGCTATTTCAGCCGCGTGTTCCGGCTCTGTCTGCACAATAAGTATATTATGCTTTTTGCTTCTCTTCTCTACATCCGGTCCTATTGCCATAGGCTTTGTAGCCGCAACGGGTTGCGATGGGGCGGTAACTGCCGGCTGCACTGTTGCTGGCTGTATGCCATTATCGGTATTATTATTAGTATTTGCAGGTATACTTTCTGTTTTTTGTGCAGCAATAGGCTTTGTATGTGCAGTTCTTACAGCCGTAGCCGCCACAGTCGTATTTTCTACTATTGGCTGTTCGTCCTTGGTTACTATCCGGCTGTTACCCCTTATTGCAGTAGCTGGTTGCTCTTTAGTTACCGCAACTTCTTTTTTAGAAACAAGGATGCTCGTCTTACTGGCTATCGATATACTAAGCAATGCGACGCCACACACAATAAGCAGCGATACGAACCACCCTACGAAAGGCGACTTCTTATTGCCATTATCGTCCAGCCTTTTCTCCAGCGAGTCCCACACCGCTGGTGGCGGTGTCTCGGTATAGCTACCAAGCTCGTCTTTAAAAAGGTCGTCAATATGTTTATCGTGCCTGCTCATTATATTTTCTTACTATGCTATATTATTTAGTTTTTCTTTTAATCTTCTTCTGGCATCATTCAGGTGCCACCTGCAATTATTCTCATTCATATTCAGCATTCCCGATATCTCTTTGTGCGAATAATTTTCGAACACAAACAGGTTAAAAACGGTTCGCTGCGCATCGGGCAACGTTTGTATTACACCCAATAGTTCCTTGTGCGACATCTTTTCTACTCCTTCACTATTCACATACGCATCTTCCGGCTCTAATTCTTTATCATGATGTTCGCTCCTGATGCTTTTTCTTAAACTATCCATCACTGTATTCACTACTATACGCCTTATCCACCCTTCAAATGCTCCCTGAAACGAATATTTATCCAGCTTGGTCAGTATTTTAAAGAACGAATCATTCAATATCTCCTGTGCCATTGCATCATCCTTGGGAATATACCTTTTTATTATCCCGTAAGCGGCAGGTGAATATATATCATATAATTTTTTCTGCGCACTTCGCGACCTGGCAATACAGTCCCTGATCAGTAAACTGAGTTCATCACCTCCTGATCTGTCATCCTGCATCCTTTGCTGTTCGCTTATGTTCTTTGTACCAGGCAACGCGCTTTGTATATTTATTTCATGCGTAAGGATATTTAAACTTTTAGTTTTAAATAATAGACGTACCCTAACATTCAAATGTTAGTAGAGAAAAATAATTTTCTAAAATACTAACAATTACATCAGTAATAGCGTCTAATAGGGGATAGCCATACGTGTGTTTTGTCGTGTAGGTAGTATGAAGGTACCGTTATAAGCAGAAAAAATGCTGCTGTAATGTACGTCTATCGGCAAAAAAAAGATAAGTTTACAATACAAAACCATTATCTGATGAAGAAGATTTCTCTACTATGCTTAACCATCCTTCTTACTGTGGCGGCTTATGCACAGCCTGCTGTTACCTACCTCAGCGAGAATTTCAATACTTCGTGTGCTACAACAGGGCATAACTACCCCACCGACTGGAGCGATTATAACAAGGTTCCTACTACTGCGGGCACCCCGGGGCAGTGGGGTTGTGGCCCTACTGATGGCAAGGGAGCACAGCCATGCATGGAGTGTACCGGGTATTATAGTGCAACATACAATGCTGATACAGCGTTTTTGCTTACACCTCTATTAAATATCAGTGGATATACAGGCAATGTGTACCTCAATTTCGATACTAAGGTTAGCTATATCTACACTGGTATCGAATTATCAGTATTTGCCTCTTATGCTGACTCTTCTACTGGTTTTGATACTACATTATCAGGGTTACAAAACTATACAGATAGCGTACAGCCTTTCTTCGGAGTGCCCGATTCGACTGACTGGGTAACACACCAGATCAATATTACTTCATTAAAAGGCGCTCCATTTTACATTGGCTTTCGCTACACTTCCCCTACAGCGTATGGCAGTATCTGGTACATTGACAATGTAAATACAACTACTACACCGCTGGGGGTTAAGAATACTGCCAATGAGAAGTTGCCACTCACCATTATTGGCAACAGTACTTCAGATAATATTTCATTCTCCTGTAGCGTCAATACTGCAGGCATTTACAACGTTGCATTGTACGATATCACGGGCAGGTGCATTAGTAGCGAAATAGTAAATTATAGCAGTGGCACCAACACGCATCACATTAACGGATTAAACCTCGCGAGCGGTATGTATTTCCTTAAAGTAGGTAATGAAAGAGCCTATGGCGCAACGAAACTTGTTGTTCAATAGCGTTGGATAGATAAGAAGACTATAAAAAAGTGTGTCGTGGTAAGCTCAAACCATGACACACTTTTTATTTATGGGAAACCCTTGCCCTGCCATGTCCTTGCGATGGCATTGCGCTCCTTCTTTTCAAGGATGCCTGCAAGGGCATGAATGTAAGTCAATTCGAAGAGAAGAGGGATGAAGCAATCTAACAGCTGCGACATTATGATTAATGTAGAGACGCAATGCTTGCGTCTTATCGCGCAACGTCATCAACACGAGTTAGTCATATACACCCCGCAGCGTCATTGCGATTTCGCCTGCGCAGCTGCGCAAGAAGCAATCTAACGGCAACAACATCGAAAACCGTAGAGACGCAATGCTTTGAGTCTTGTCGCGCACCTTCACAACTGCAATCTCATAAACCCGTTTAGACATTACGGGCAAGTATGTAAAGTTGAGTAGTCGTACAGGTAATAATCTGTTGAAGAAAAAGTTGGGTCAGTATCAAAAGTCATACCTGTACCATCTGCAGGCCAAAAAGCTGAAGTAGGTTGTATCGTGTACATAGTTACGTGCGGCACCTCACCACCCGATACACAGGTACCATTCTGCTGTGCGCCCAGCCATACAGAAAGCAGCACTGGTTGATCGAACATTGCAGGGTCAAATACATACGCCTTAGGGCCTTGTGGTGTTTTTACCGTCACTAATGGCGCTACATGGTACCACCAGTTTACGCAGCATCCACCCCACTTGTCAGCCTTTACGCACAGTTCGTCGGAACCTAAGGCAAAGCTGAATACCTTTTGCGTGCCATAATGGTACTTGTTGTTCAATATCCAGCACATTTTGTGTGCACGTGCGTAGCAGCCATCTATTGCATACTGGAAAGGGATACAGTAATCAATAGCGTAAGGGCCGGGCACTGCGCAGCATTGTTGTGCTATGTAGGTAAACATCAATCTTGCGGTAGCTATATCAGGTACCATATTGGTAAGGTGTGTAGTATCTGTTGGCGCTATACCCATCCCTTCTATATCCTTATCACTGAGGTTGTTTATAAGGCCTACCGATGCAGTAGCCATATCTACAACGGTAGGGGTATGCGTGCTGCGCAATAGTGTTGCGCTGCTGCGTTGTCTTTGCGATGTAGTAGTATTAGTAGTAGCCGCTGTTACAAGCCCGTTCCATGGGTCAGTAGTGATGGTTACCGCCTGCCCGTTCTTAAAAGCTTCTTGTAGTGTTGTAAGTATAGCAGTATTCTGTGCCGTAAATATTTCTTCTTTTTCGTTAAACATTACACGCATGCTTGTTCCGTCTTTTGTAGCGTGTATATTGGCTATCGTCACCGTGCTTATTTCCGGTTGGTGGTCTGTAGCCGGTATAACTGAAATGTTTTGTTGCTTAGACAACTGTTTACTATCCGGCTTGTTTTTGTTGCAGGCATTTACAAGCAGCAATGTACCAGCTATGGCTACTATATAAAATGCAGTAGTTATTTTTATTGTTCTGCGCATCATATGTTTTGTATTTTTCTGTTCCATGTTATTTTTTTGTTGCACCGCAATACATAGCGGCATATTCGAATATACGTATTTATATTATCGTTTCTCTAAATTTATTATAAAGGAATGATAGATAGTGTACATTTATAGACATTGTCCCAACGTTAAAACGTTTGGTACTGTCTTAAAAAACATAAAAGCCTAAACATGAGACTTACTATACTTTTACTATCTGCCCTGTTATGTGCAAATTTCGTTTTTGCGCAGCCACACAAGACCATATCCGCAAAGCATAAAGCGGCATTGACCCGACTTTTGAGTACGAATCCGCAGGCAAAGAGAGCGAATAAGTCAACAAGTGTTATTACCGGAGAGAGGGTTATAGCGCAAAGCACATATAATTATTTCAGTATCATTACTACCGATTCACTTACTGATTCCGTAAGCCTTGTCTATAACCGCCCAACAAGAGGATCTGCGTACGATTATAATATGATGTTCTATTCATACAGCTACCCTTATGCCACTACGCCAATGTTCAATTACGCCGGCACATTTACAAAGCCACAGGTACTATACGATACTTTTCGCCACTGGACGTTAGATCCCACCACCATTACATTCGGGTTTTATGAAGAAACCGAGTGTGCTTACGATTCCGCATCAAACGACCTCGTAAAGTGCAACCAGAATTATGCTGATACGATAACCAACATAAACATGAGCTATGCCGATACTTTTAATGCGGCCAATAGTATTCAAGTAGGCTACTGGTTCACGCGCAGTGCAGGCATTACAGATAGTGCCGATAAGCAGTTCTTCAGTTATGATACTACAGGCAAACTTACTGAAGATAGTATCTATCAATACTCCGGCAGCTTGTGGGTGCTGGGCGCAAAGTCTTATTACCAATACGATACCACAGGCAATCTTACTCAGATAGATTGTTATGCAAATTTCGGCGGCAGCTTTATTGAACAGCTTCAATATATCAATACGTATGATACGGGTCATAAACTGCTTACAGTCCTCACCAGCGAGTTCGATGGTACGGCCCTTACGCAGTATGTAAAAGACACGTTTGCTTATACTCCCGGCATAGGCTATCATACATCATGGAAAGAGTATGTGTATGATGGGATCAACCACTACTGGGCCCCCATCGGCTACATGACAAAGCACATTGATACCTCAATGGGCTACCCTGATAGCGTATCTATACAGGCCTGGGATAGCACAGCTAACAACTGGGTAGCACAAACAATAGATGTTATCAGTTATGATACCGCCAACCAGCCTGTTAAAATATACGATTATGAATTTAATGGCAGCAGCTTCTCTACTATACCTGCTGTTGTTACTAATTATTATTACGAGATATACCATGATACGCTGCCAAACCCAACAAATGTGGCAACCGTAGCGCAGCAGCAGGATGCGATCATTGTGTACCCTAACCCTGCATCAAATACCCTTATTATAGAGCAGGGGATAGTGCAGCACAATGCAGCTTACATACAGCTGTTTAATACAGCCGGCCAGTGCATACTACGTAATACTTATCCGCAAGGTAATGCATCAACAGAGGTGTCCATTGGTAGTCTTGCTTCAGGAATGTATTGGCTGGCCGTATATGATGGTGGAGGAAACATCATCCACAGGCAAACAGTAGTAAAGCAATAATACTAAAGGCCTAATTTATTAGACCGCGCCACTACTTCGCGTATTATTTTATCAAGGTCACCAGCCACGGTAGCCAGGCCCTCTATTATCGCCGCGTTCTCCGGGCTGTTAGGCTCATGCTCTGCGAATAGTTGTGTAAGCCCGAGTATCGTAGCTACCGGCCCTCTTACTTTGTGTGATTGTATGGTGGCTATCTCGCGCAGTGCACTGTTCTGTTCCTCTATTCTCGATAGGTGCTTGCGCTGTTCGGTGATGTCTCTTGCAAGGCAGCTGATGGCTATTACGCTACCGTTTTCACTAAATACCGGATTGAAGTCAACGGTAGTATAATGTACTACTCCGTTTATCACCATATCTTCTACTGTTCTGAATGTGCTGCCGCTGGCAGCCAGTGTATAGCACGTCTCAAATTTATTCAGGTAGTGTTTATCCAATGTCGGGGCGAGTATGTTATCACCCTGTTCAATTGACTGGCCGGTAAAAGCCTTTATCCACGTTTTAAATGCCTTGTTACACTCTAGTATATTGAATGCTGTATCAACAAGCCATATCGGTTCATCGGTATGGTTAATGAGCAACTGGAGATCATTTATATCATGGGGCATGGTAGAGATATCCGTAGTAATAGATAATGCAATTTAATGATTTTTTTATTGAAAGTATATACATGTATACACATAAATACAAGCATATATCGCAATTTACAATGTTCCGGATAGCTTTCCTGATAAGGCGCAATTAGAATTTCCGATACGACCTGGAGGTAAAAAACGCAGCACAATTAGTGCTGCGTTTTTTAAAAATCTCTCTTAATAGATAACTTATCGCAGCAATGTTACATTGCCGGTATAGGTCTTATCTGTACCATCGGGTTTAGCGATAATGATAATGTAGTTATACACACCCATGTCTTGTGCTACGCCATTGTAAGTACCATCCCATCCCTTTGTTATATCCGTTGTATTTTCATACACCTTCTGTCCCCACCTGTCAAATACCAGGAACTCTATTAGTTTCTGATGATTGATGCTGCACCACCTGAACACATCATTACGCCCATCACCATTTGGCGAGAAGGCCGAAGGCAGACAGTCCGGTACATCTGTATCTACGTTGATGGTTTCGCTAACAGTATCGCGGCAGCCATATTGGTCCAGTGCCATTACAGTATATGTTGTGGTACTGGTAGGTGTAGCTACAGGGTCGTTGATATTGGGGTTGTCCAATGTTCCGTTATTCGGCTGCCAGTAAAAATAAATCGGGTTTACCAGGGTAGTTGCGACAGCATTTAGCTGCACGTTATCTCCTAAACGTATAGTTATATCTCCGGGTGCGATATCCAGATTAAATTGCGGGCGCGGGCTGAAGGTGATACTATCCGCACTAACGCAACCAAATGCGCTGTGTATGGTAACGTGGTAAGTATAAGTACCATTGTCCAGTGCCAGGAAGTCAGGAGAAATATTGTTAGTATCAGAAAGGTCTGTAGCAGGTGACCATGTGAATGTGTATGGCGCACCCACCGGTGTTACCAGCACCGGTATTGGCATTGGTGAACCTACACAATATAGCGTATCGCCTATCTGTATATCCACATTAGGGTCTTGTATATCGTAAGTAATAGAGTGCGTTATATCCGGGCAGCCGGGGTAAGATGCGGTTACTACATATGTACTGGTAGTGCCTAGTGCCGGCGATATAGTTGGTGTCAATATCGTAGGGTCAGATACACCTGTGGTAGGGCTCCACTGATAAGTGAATTGTGTGTCACCGGTCGCTACTACCTGGAAAGGACCTGTAGAAAAACATACCGTCGTATCCTGGCTTAATATCGTAAAGTCATGCACCAAAACGTGCAACAGGAACGAATCTCTGGATGAGCAGTTGGCGGCAGGGTTACTTACCGTTACTGTATATGTTACATCAGCCACTACTCCCGGTGTGGCAACAGGGTTAGGTATTGATGTGCTGCTTAAATAAGTAGCAGGCGACCATGCGTATGTGTAGCTCGATAATGGGGGAGTTGCTGTAACATTAAAGTCGACAGACCCGCCCAGGCACACGTCCTTTACAGGTGCACCTACATCCAGTGTGGGTGGACTGAACACACTGATCGTTATCTGAGCTCTCGATGGCAAACATCCCGAGCTTGGGTATGATGCAGTAACGATATAAGTTGTAGTAACTACAGGAGTAGCCACAGGGCTTAATGCTGTACTGCTGCTCAACGTTGCCGCCGGCGCCCATGAGTAGCTAAGTACCGGATCGCCACTGGTGTTGATAAATACACTGTTGCCCAGGCATACTGCAGTATCGGCAGTGTTGATATGTACAAACAATGAATCGTAAATAGTAAGCTCCGCGCTATCTACAACATGCGGTACACCAGAGCAGCTTGGAGAATAGATAAGCAGCTTTACCGTCTTTGGTCCTGCCGGTGGTACAGCCAGTCCGTAGATATAGAGTGTATCTGTAGTATCGTTTGCGGGTATAATAACACTGTCCGCTATCGTTGTATAATCATAACCGTTTACTGCAGTGCCTGCTATGGTAAAGTGTACCACCTGTGAGTCGGGTGAAGCCTTGGTAGAGCGGAAAATGAATTTGCCGGGAGTACATTCCCTTACGCAGTATTGCGCGCCAAAGCCCGTATCATAAGGGTTGAGACCCGATGATGATATAGATATACCTGTAGATACAAGACTACCTGCCTCCAGGAATACGCCCGAATCATATGCGTCATCACCACCATCGCCTATGGCCAGTTTCAGGTGATACGTTTCGCAGGGCACCACCGCTGCATACGCTTGCAATACCGTGGTAAGGCCTGCATATACCACGTAAGGATAAGGCACTGCTGTAACATCGAGGTTGTCGATAAAGTATGTGCAGAAAGGTGAGCCAGCGCCCAGATCCGTACAAGGTGCTAATATAGGCCCGCAGTTTACACTGTTGATACATACCGGAATAGTAGTGCCGGGTACCAACGCTATATTGGTAGCGGTGGTATATGCACCACCGGTTATAAAGAAACCAAACACGTCATTAAAACCGGTGCATGTAAAACCATCATATTCTTCCGACCCGAAAACGTAGTTGAACTTGATACTATCGCCTGCTGGTATAAAATCGAACTCCAGCACGCATGCGTCCTGTGTTGTTACTGTGCTCGATAATGCGTCAAGATCCGGATCGCCCGGCATACTCCATCCGCCACTGGCAAAATCATCCGAAGGATTTGCTACCCCGTAATACACAGTTCCAAACGACGGATCCACACTGTCCACTGCAGAGCCTGTTGTAAGTACGATACCTGCACTTATGCCTATCGGACTCACAGTATCTGTTACAAATTTGCCATTCGCGGTATAGTAGCAATTAAGTGTAGCGCCGGATACGGTAACCCCCGGACCCGTAAGCGCGGTAGCTAATGCTATGCCGGTCTGGTTGCCTGTAACCTCTAACTGCGCCCCGGCATTCTGGACGAAAGAAAAAAATGTAAGTAATAATATGCCTGCGTGGTAAAAATATCTTTTCATGTAAATTATTGTCTAGGAAAAATAGGGTGTTAAACCGATACGTATAAAAATAATAAAATTTTCTTTGAAATCATAGTTTATCAACCTATTAGACGTAAATCAAAACAATAAAGTTGGTAACAGGCGCTGGTTTATTAACTGAAAGGCTATAACGGTCCTTACTTAGACTTTAATAAATTACCACTGACGCTGTAAAATATATACCAGCAGTACTACCGCTCTTTTAGTCTCTTCTGCGACACTTTTCGCAGAAAAAAAATCCTACACACTGGCATTGATGATCAATGAAGTAGTATGAAAAAATCCAACAAAAATCCTACTGCTGTATGATTTACTGTACATTTTTACCATCATCCGACCGGCTGAGTTTTTATTATTCAATATTTCAAAGAACGTAAGGCATGTATTTGCATACGTGCCTTTTACGACACAATATACTATTGCAGAGGAGGCGAATCCAAATTTTTCTTTGAGATGCGGACGGGGTAAGGGAAGTAATTTTTGAAGGCTTTATGGCAGTTTTATGGAACAGTGGAATTTATTAAATGCCGTTCTGGATTTAGCGGATAACGGGTTAACTTAAATAATCAGCAATAATTGAATCACTTTCGCATATTTTGCCATATTTTAGACAAACTTGTATATAAAATTATGGCAAAAATTAGGTTAGATGAGTCTGGTATCCATATGTTTGATCGTGCAACAGGGTGGAATTTGCTCCTTGATGAATTTTCTATTCCAGAAAATTCATTAGCAACAATGCCTACCAACGTTTCGATTGCTTTAACGAATGTATGTGATTTGGCGTGTATTTTTTGTTATGCACCGAAAAACAGAAATGAACTTGATTTTGATAAATTATGCTCTTGGCTGGTTGAATTAGATGAAGGGGGAACTCTCGGTATTGGATTCGGTGGTGGTGAACCGACACTATACAAAAGATTTGTTGATGTGTGTTCTTTTGCAAAAAAAGAAACACAATTAGCAGTAACTTTTACAACTCATGGACATCGCCTGAATAAAAGTTTATTAACCCAATTAGAATACAAGGTGAATTTCGTAAGAGTGAGTTTAGAAGGAACTGAGTCGCTGTATGAATATAATAGAAATAGGTCGTTTAAGGAACTCTCAGACAATTTAACATCATTAAAGAATGTCTGTGGATTTGGACTTAATTTTCTTGTGAATTCTGACACTTTTGATGCCATTGATAGTGTTGTTGAATTTGCGGAAAAGATGGATGCTAGCGAACTATTATTACTACCACAACAAGAAACGAAAATGGTTAGAAAAGTCGATCCTAATACAGAAGGGATGCTTAGGGAATGGGTTAAAGCTTATAGAGGTAATTTGAAACTTAGTATTAGTGAATCATCAGCTCAGGGGTACAATATCTGTCAGCCGAAAGCCCATACAAGGAATTCTATTTTTTCTTATGCACACATTGATGCTTCTGGCGTTTTAAAAAATAACTCTTACAGTACTTGGGGTGTATCCATAGGAGAGAATGGAATATCAAAAGCGTTAAAGGAAATATTAACTTATAAAGCTCATTAAAATGAAAATTTGGAATAGTTATGGTTCAGAACATTCACACAATTTGGTGATGATTGGCCATTTTAAAGAAGTAGCGGATGCTAAGGAAGCCATTAGAATTATTGATGAAATAGAGGGTTATATAAGAGAAAGTGGTGATGATCATCGGGACGAAACTCGCTATTCTGACAAGATGCTGGATTTGCTTACCAAAGTTAATTTTCATTCTGTGCAGCCATTTGAATTGCAGCAATTTTCCTACGAGTATTCTAAAAAAATTGAAGAAAAAAAAATTATCTTGACAACTGATGAAATAGACATTTCAGCCTACTTAAAAGTAATGGTTGATTGTGGAGCAAGAGTGGAAGTATATTCAGCTCACAATTATAAAGATACAGGAGAAGGTCGTTAATAGCTATGTTGGATTGGTCTAAATTTCAATCTCTTTCAGGAAGCTTGCAAACAAATTTCGAAAGCCTGTGCCGTTCTATAATTTGGTTGAATTTCAGAAAATACGGAAAGTTTCATGCCTTGGCGAATCAGCCTGGGGTGGAATTTCATTTGGAGTTTGAGGATGATTGTACAATTGCCAAATCCGGTAGATGGATAGGTTGGCAATGTAAATTTTATGAGATAGATAAGGGTGTAAATATTGGTACAACAAGACGAAAACAAATTGAAGACTCTCTTGCTAAATCTCTAAAACATATTCCTGGTCTGACCGACTGGATTCTGGTTACAAAATATACTTTAACTAAAAAAGATCAAAAGTGGTTTGAGAATTTAGGGTTTCCAGTATCATTGAATTTATGGTCTAGTGAAGAGCTAGAAACTTTAATGATTGGTCCGGCAGAACTTCTTAAGCAGGCCTATTTTGGAGAGTTGGTATTGAATTCTGACACGCTCACTCATATGCATGAAATCTCTGTAATGCCTGTGCGGAAAAGGTGGATATCCGAAGTCCATCAAACTGTAGATGCAGAGCGAGAAATTCGTAAAGCATTATTAGAGTTCACATCTTGGGATAATCTTAGGGCTGTGCAAGAGCGCATGAATACGTATATCGACTTGATAGAAGCAGATCTTGGGTTACTTGATGTTGAATTGCGTAAAAAAGTAGCAGATTTTTGTCTATTTGCTAAAACTATAAGAATCTATGTAAATAATGTCCATAAATTGATTGGTTTAAAAAAGAACCAAGTTCTACGGCAGGTGTTGGATGAGGGTCTACAGGCTATTTCGATTGAAATTCGTAAAGTGCCACGTTTGTTAAGAGCAGCAAAATCAAGGAGTGGATTGCTTGCGACAAATTTACTTGATGATATTTTCTCTTCAAAGTTTTTGATTGATGAAATAAAACGATATTTGGAATTGGGTATCGTCGCCGTGATTGCAGATGCTGGAGGTGGTAAAACACAGCTAGCAGCTCAACTAACCTCCCAATCAAGTGATAGACCAGCTGGCATATTTATACGGGGGCAACTACTTACGATTGGCAAAACACTTGACACACTTGCTCAAAGCATAACAGTAAATGGATATTCAATTCCAACATTTGAAGCACTTATAGCCGCCGTTAATGCTTCGGCCAATCGTGCTAATTGTAGATTACCAATAGTTATTGATGGTTTGAATGAGGCGGAAGATCCGCGTCAGTGGAAACCTATGCTGGCGAGTCTGAAAAAGACGTTAGAGTTATATCCAAATGTTCTGGTTGTTTGTACACTTCGAACCGGTGCATTTAGAGGCAATGATAATTATCAATATAACTATATACAGGAGGAGGTTGAAAGTCGAAATAGTTTTGTCGAGATGTCACTCCCAGATGACATATTGCAAATTGAGATACCCGATTTTGGTGAAGATACGCCTCAAGCAATTCGGAAGTATTTTGAGTATTACAAAATTGAAGTTAACGAGCTTGCATTGCCATTGGATTTCTTGAAGCGGCCGCTTACATTACGTATATTTTGTGATGTAACTAATCCGACGCGGAATTCTATAGTTGGTATCGAGGCAATACCTAGTTCTCTATCTGCAATGTTTGAATCTTATGTAAATGGTGCAATAACCCGTATCGCGGACTTATCCCCTAATACCAATAGATATTATGAACAAGATGTTCGAATTGCTATAGACCGTTTTGGAAAGAATTTAGAAAGAAGTCATTCAAGAAAACTCTTAGAAAGTGATTTCAGAAGCGAAATTGGAGATGATAACAGAACTTGGGGAAATAGTATTGTTCGTTTAATGGAACAAGAGGGTTTGATTTTGAGGATTACAGAGCAGCATAGTCATGACATTAGTATAATACCTGTTTATGATGAGCTTGGTGGCTATATTCTAGCAAATGCAATTTTGAACACAGATAATTTTGAAAGTTGGATTAAGAGCAATGATGGAAAGGATTTCTTCAAGTCTTCTTATCGAGGCGGCCACCCCTTAGGTGATGATACACTACGAGCATTGGTCGGAATTATGCCAAGAAGAAGACAAGGTAAACAGATTTGGCAAATAATAGCCGACGATCTTAAATCTTACACGCTTAGTTTATGCATATTGTTAGAAGCAACCTATTTAGATTCTGAGACAATAGACGAATTACGAAAGCTCGTAATAACTGGTGGCGGTAAACCTATATTTCACCGACTTATGCAGATGAGGAGCAGTCGCAATCACCCTTTGAATTCAACATTTTTCCATGAATGTCTAAATACAATGAGTGTGCGTGACAGGGATTTATATTGGACAGAGTGGATTAGAAGTCAATTGACCGAAATTGAATCTGACATTCAGAATTGGATAGAGCGTTGGAGTAAACAAAAGCTTAGGGACGAGGAAGATAGGCTGATTTGCAAGTGGATTATATGGAATCTAACGACAACTTCTCACTCTTTACGTCGTAACACAACGTATGCTATATATTGTTTCGGTCTAGAAAATCCAAATATGTTATTTGGATTTTTAGAGGGTACTCTGACAATAAATGATCCTTACGTTGTAGAAAGATATTTAGCCGCATGCTATGGTGTTGTAATGGCTTTATATGGCAATAATCAACTGCGATACAAAGTAGATGTTATGAAGCCGTTTATTGACAAACTTTTTGGCGAATTTTTTAATAGCGAACCGGTAACTAAACCTATTCATTACTTATCAAGAGAATATGCTCGTAGAATAATCGAATTGGTTGATAAAGAAATGAAAGATATTTTATCAAAAGATATGGCATCGGCGATTGTTCCACCATACAAAAAGCATTCGAATCTCATTTGGCCAGAAATTAATGACGAAACTGATGTTAGGGGTTCTATGCACATGGATTTTGAAAATTACACATTAGGACGCTTAATCCCCGGGCGCTCAAACTATGATTTCAAACATAACGGCTATTCAAAAATTAGAAAGCAGATATTGTACAGAATTTCAGAAATAGGTTGGAATAGTAGTGATTTTAGCCTAATAGATAGGGATATTTCTAACCAACAGAGATACTATGGAAGAACAGAAGTGAACAGAAGAAAGGTGGATCGATATGGAAAAAAATACTCTTGGATTGCATATTTCGAAATGAGTTCGTGGTTAAGAGACAATGGAATTTTGAAAGAAAATAAAACAGAACGCCCATGGGATTTGGATATTGATCCCAGCTTTCCATTGCCTTGCAAACATATTAGACTTGTCAAGCAGAATTTAATCCCTGAATGGAACGAAACTCTGCAAATGTGGATAGAAAACGGTCCTATACCAGACTTAACTAATTATTTAACCATTAATGAAATTGATGAAATAAAGGGACCTTGGATAATATTGGACGGCTTTTTATCTCAAAAACATACAAAACTAGAATTGGGAATATTTGCATTTATTAAATCCATGTTTGTTTCCAAAAATGATGTAAAGCAGATAATTTCAGACTTTAGCCAATTTGCAGATTCGGATGAAGCAAGAATTGAGACTTTGGAGAGTTATAATCTTTTTGCCGGTGAAGTGCCCTGGTGCAATTTGTATTCGAAAACTGTCAAAGACAAATTTACAGTCGGATATGAAAAATATGTAAAGAGGGTAAAACAAACTAAAAAAACGTTGACTCGAGGTGGGGTTGCTCTTTGTGAACAAGAACTACTCGAAATATTAAAAAATCTTCAAAATGAAAAGGGTACTGCTGGGTCGTCAAAAATTGATGAATCAATTTCCATTCAAAATATTTCAAGTTTTATTGAAGTTGAAAGTCGACTCACTAGATCGTATCCAGTCTATTATCCAGTAGAATATCTGAACGTTGTCGGGACATCACTAGTTGAGGGATTGAGACATGGAATATGTTTAGCTAAGAAGTTTGCACAATCCTCAAAATTTAGAATTATTCCACAAACATATGACCTTCAAAATATCAATAAAGAACAAGTTACTATAAATACGTCCTTTAAGCCAGATAGTTATGAAGACTCAGAACACATGTTTGTTATAAGGCAGGATGCATTGCAAGAAATCCTAACAAAGCTTGATATGGCTTTGGTTATAATTATCAAGGGTGAACGTGAGTTAAAATATGAAATTTATAACTCTGATATATCCGGAATGGACTATTCTAAATGCAAGTTTTGGAACGCTATTGAGTTCAAAATATAAAATACCATTCTCTAAGTGCACCTTATTTAAACAACTTTTTTACAAGATTAAAACCTAAAAACAGGGCTATTTTACGTAAATTTTTCACGAATCCTTAGTCTATTGGTAAAACCGTTTTCTGGTGGGTATTGTCTAGTATGCTTGATCGTCATTCCATTTGGCGAAAGTGTTTTCCGCTTGTGTCAGCAATACGGCAAGTCTTTTCCATTTGCAAATAACAAAAAAGCGATAACCTTCCAGTCATCGCCTTTCATTTATAAATCAGGTGCAACTATTTATTCATCGTTGCCAAAAACTCTTCGTTGTTCTTTGTGCCCTTCATCTGCTGTAGGAGGAACTTCATAGCCTCATCGGTATTCATATCATTGATATGATTACGCAACAGCCACATCTTGTTGTGGATGTCTTTATCCAGCAACAGATCGTCGCGACGGGTAGATGATGATGTAATATCGATAGCAGGGTAGATGCGCTTGTTGGCAAGCTTACGATCGAGTTGCAATTCCATATTACCCGTACCCTTGAATTCTTCAAAGATAACTTCATCCATTTTAGAGCCGGTGTCTATCAGCGCCGTAGCAAGTATGGTCAGTGATCCGCCATTTTCTATCTTACGTGCCGCACCAAAAAACTGCTTTGGCTTCTGCATGGCGTTTGCTTCCACACCACCGCTCAATACCTTACCACTCGCAGGCGCTACTGTATTATGCGCACGTGCCAGGCGGGTTATGGAGTCGAGCAGTATCACCACATCGTGGCCTACCTCTACCAGTCGCTTAGCCTTCTGCAATGCAATGGTGGATACTTTTACGTGCTTATCGGCAGGCTCATCAAATGTTGATGCGATGACCTCTGCACGTACACTGCGCTGCATATCAGTTACCTCTTCCGGGCGCTCATCTACCAGCACTATCATGAGGTAGCACTCAGGGTGGTTGCGGGCTATGGCGTTGGCCACTTCCTTCAGCAACATCGTTTTACCTGTCTTTGGTTGTGCTACTATAAGTCCGCGCTGTCCCTTACCTATCGGGGTAAAAAGATCCATAATGCGCGTACTGTAATTATTGCCAGTAGAAGTAAGGTTCAGTTTTTCAAAAGGGAACAGCGGCGTAAGATAATCGAATGGTACGCGGTCGCGTATCTCATCCGGTAGCCGGCCATTGATGCTCTCCACTTTCAGCAGCGCGAAATATTTTTCACCCTCTTTCGGCGGACGCACGCTTCCTTTCACCGTGTCTCCCGTCTTCAACCCGAACAGTTTTATCTGCGATGGTGATACGTAGATATCATCGGGCGAGCTTAAATAGTTATAGTCGCTGCTGCGCAAAAAGCCATAACCATCGGGCATCATTTCCAATACGCCTTCGCTGGCTACGATACCTTCAAATTCAAGATTAAAGTTGCTTTGCTTTTCTTCCCTGCGCGGGCGATTGTTGTTATTGTTGTTTTGCTGGTGCTGCTGTGCCGGCCTTTCAGGCGCTGCACTCTGCGGCGGTTGTACCTCAGGTGATTCCGTAGGCATGGTGATGCCCGTCTTTTCCGCTACTGTTTGTTCTTTCGGTCCTTCTTCGGCCTGCTCTATGGATGCGGTTACTACCACATTCTTATTATCAGGTGTTTCGTCTATATCGTTCTTAATCTCGGCCCATTGGCTGGCAACGGGGGTATCCGTATTTCTGTCGTTATTGTTGTTGCCGTTATTGTCGGGGCGTGCAGGCCTTGGTGTCGGTACATTATCGGGGCGACTGCTGCGCTGTGCCGCGTGCTCTGCTATGATCTCTTCCTTCGGCTTCCTGGGGCGGCGTTTTTTATCGCCATGTTCTTCTGCTTCCTCTGCTTTTGCGGCAGGTGCTTCGGCTACAGGTGTAGGAGCTTCGGGCGCAGCAGGCTCTGCTGCCGTGGTTTCTTCTTTTGGCTTGCGGCCTCGTTTTTTCTTTGGTTCTTCCTCACCTGCACCTGTTTGTGTGCCCGCTTGCTGATCCAGTATTTTGGCTACAAGCTCTTTCTTATCCATGGTATTGGCATTCTTTATTTTTAAGGACTCTGCTGCGTCTATTAGCTCAGGCACGAGCATATCGTTTAACTGGGTAATGTCGTAAGGCATGCTTAAATTGTTTCTTGAAAAAATATTTGTGGGATATTAAAATGTGGTTAACGTTATTCGGACTGTTTGTTTTGAAAAAATGCACCCGTGAAATTCGTGGATGACTGTAAAAGGCTGGAACAATGAATAATTCCTAATGCAAGTTTACAACTGTTTTCGTTAATAAAACAAAAAAGATTTATTTTTTATTTTGTTCTTTCATATATGCTGCTGCCATTTCTGTTACAGTATCCTGTATGTCTGTGTACTTAAATTCAGGAAAGGCCTTCAGGAGTTTACTATTGTCATAATGCGATGTAGATTGTGCATTCCGTGCGTTTTCGCGTGTTATAAACATTTCACTGCCCCCTATGCGGCTTTTCCACTCACTGAGCCGCGCTACGGTACTCGTAAGTAAGTTACCTGCTTTTATATGTGGCGCTTTTCTATACATCGCATCGGCCATACGGGTAAATATATCTTTAAAAGCATAGTTGCCGCTGCTTAATATATACCGCTCACCCGTTACATCGGACTGCATCAGCATATATAGGGCATTTATTACATCATGTATATCTACCCAGCCGGTAGTGCCGCCCGTATAAAAAGGGAATTGGTCATATACCGTCTTTATCAACCGGGCAGAGCCTTTCTGCCAGTCGCCGGCTCCTAATATTATAGCCGGGTTTACCACTACAGCCATCAGCCCTTCGCCCATGCCACGCCATACTTCCATCTCGGCCATATACTTACTTACGCCGTAGCCGCTATTCTGGTTGCTCTCCTCCCATTCCACCTCTTCGGTTATCGGCTTATTGTTGATGGTTCTGCCCAGTGCCGCTACAGAGCTTACGTGTACCATCCGGCGTATGCCCTGCTCGAGCGCCTGGTTTATTACAGTGGCGGTACATTCTGTATTGATATGCACCATCCGCTCCTTTTGCCTCGGGTCGAAGGAGACCATCGCCGCGCAATGATAGATATCCGTTACACCCTGCATGGCATCTTCCACATCATAGATATCCAGCAAGTCGCATTGCTGCCAGGTTATATTGGGGAGATCTAATAAAGCCGCATCGGGCGCATGTTTATGATATAGTGCGCGCACCGCCTCACCCTTCGCCGATAAATGGCGTACCAGATGCTGCCCTAAAAAACCACTTGCGCCTGTAATAAGGATCATGAAAACCTAAAGTAAAAATCACTGTTCTAACGAACGGAAATGCATAACACAGAAACGGCCTGCCATATTTTCACCATAAAGGTAAGATGGAAAAGTATATAAAACGGTCTGTCTCATGGTGCTGCTGTTATTGCCCTGCTAAAACAATGCTTTGTATACATCCTCCACTTTGTTCACCGTCTTTATCTGTATCTTATAGTTCTTCATATCCAGTCCTTTAGCATTCGCCTTTGGTATAAAGAGCACATCCATGCCTAATTTATCG
>Ga0105239_10001266_pt1 | contig 34194 bp, 29 predicted proteins | sample KBSC44metaG_FD_92761 | JGI IMG/M metagenome (GOLD analysis project Ga0105239, IMG submission 92761) | Corn rhizosphere microbial communities from Kellogg Biological Station, Michigan, USA - KBS C4-4 metaG | ecosystem: Host-associated > Plants > Roots > Rhizosphere > Soil | place: Michigan, USA... | reverse complement strand
TGCTGCCAATACTAGGCAAGTGTGCGCTTGCATCTGCACCTGCACCTGCACCTGCACCTGCACACGCACATGCACCGGCAAAGGCAGGCACGACCCTCGGACTCTCAACAAGTGTGCAGGTCGAAGCGCAGAACAGGGCACACCCACTGGGCAGGTACAGCTTCGCGACGCGAGTCGTCAGTCGCGAGTTACGGAGCAAGACAAGGGCGACCCTGGTGGCCGAGGTGCCTTGGTGCCTTGGACCCTAGGGCCCTACTGAAGAGCCTAGGGGCAATAGTTAAGGGTCTAGGGCAAACTGCAAAACCGATGTCGTAAGAGCAAGAAGCAAGAAGCAAGAGCAAGAGAAAGCAAGACCAGGGAAAGAGCGGCCGAGAGTAAGCGAAATATAAACCCTAACGACCCGTCCTAACCACTATCGTCAATGAGCACTATTCAATATTATTACGAGGACTCGCCCTCGCTACGGGTGTATCCATTTGTGCCATCCCAGCTAACCTGTTCATCTTTAGCTGAATCACCTTCAACCACTGTCAGTCTGTTTTAGGGCTTCCAGGGCTCCCTGGGCTCCCTAGGCTCCAAGGACTCCATGGGCCTCTCTTCTGGCGATCAAACAAGTTCCACCATCTTCGATCGAGATAATTCCGCTGATGGACCGCGGCCCAAATGACCCCACAACCCACAAAACCTTGACTGGTGATGGCCCGCCGGATGGAGGGGCATGTGAGTGCCAGTAAGAAGATGCACAGATGCATAGATGCAGAGATGCACAGATGCACCAGCTTCACCTCTCGGCTTCCTCCATCCAGGCGGTTCCCTCGGTTCGCTGGGCACCTCCTCGTCCACAACTAAGGAACGCCCCCAAATTGGGAAATTCGACTTGCGCACACCTACAACCCATCCACCTACCCACCCACCCACACTCTCTCACATCTCGATCACTGAACTCTCCGCTACCCCGTCATCCATACGAGGACGGGACGGCTCATCACTGACACTCTGTACCTGCCTCTGAAGTCCACCGGTCCTCCTGTCCAGAGATGGGACATACCAGGGACTTGGAATGCCCTGTACCCCAGACTTCATATTCATCGCCCACCAACTCGGTACTCCTATACTACGTACGTCCTGTTTCTCTTGTCTTTTCACCAAACATTGCTAACTTGCTAGTCAGACTGAGGACCAGCAATACGCCGTGCAGGGGGTCATTCAATAATCCACCCTGATGCCACCCCTTGATGGTCGCTGCTGTGCCGCCGTGTCCCACTCGCTCGCAGATCCGGACCATCGCAGTCAACTCATGTCCCCTGCAGTTCCCTGACGCGAAAGAAGAATAATGTGATCCCAGTCACTAGTTGTCAGCCCAAGCTGCTAGTTAGACTCCTGCGCCTTTGCTGTTGAACTTCAGTCTCTTTTTTTTCTCTGCGCCCTCTAGCCTGAATCTGGTTTGGTTTCCGGCAGCAGAACCCTCACTTCTGGTTTCGCCTGTCTGTGCCGAGGGACATTGGCCACCTCATCGGTCATCGCCCATCCCTGGTCCATGAGGCTGCCCGGATTGTTCCGATTTCATCGGAATCCACCGGCAAAGGCTCGTTCGAGTATGAGGTCAGTCTCATTGAATCCCCTCCGATTGGGCATCATTTGGGGCATCCCTATTGCCCACCTCCTCCTAACCACTCAAAATCTCCCTCATCGCTTGGCCTCAGGTTCCTATGCAGTCCCCATCCCAAAATACATCCAAATCGAAACGCTCATCCTTCTCTCTAGGGGCCAACAACAGATGGCGGTCTAGTCCCTTCAAACCGTTGGCCGTTGTTGATTGACCGACACGGATAAGTGGATGTCCAGCAACAAATAACAAACCCCGGAGTCCAGAGTCCAGCCCGAAACCACAAGACCACCGCTCCCTTGTTGTGCGGCAGTTGGACCTGGCAAAAGACTCGGCGCCTGGCTACTCGAGCAATTCCAACTTCACCGCATTTATTTGCTTGGTGCAACAACAGCAACAAACCGTCTGGTAAACCTTTCCTCCCATTCATCAACTGACTGCCTGTCAATCAAAGATTGCAGTTTTGCCCGGTCCGGTGACTGCTTCACCGCATGCACTTTTCAGGGGGCCTCGAGCCTCACAAAAGGAAAAATCCTTTCCCCGAGGTAGCATATATCCCTCACCACTACTGCTATCTTCAAGCCTCAGATGCATATGCACGCTGGCTGTTTCATTTTAAACACAGCTACATGGACCCTGTTTGATGCTGGTGCTCGTGCTGGTGCCGCAAGCCTCTCGTGCGAGGTGGGACAGTCCAAGGTCCCCAAGTCGGTATCAGGTTCTCAAGGCCAAGCCTTCCCCTTCTCCCACCCACTCATGAACTTGAATCCTCGAGTTTTATAGACCCGTTCCCAATGTGACCCACTCTTCTAGGTGCCGGATTCTTAAACCAAACATACGCACCAAGTAGTGGCCCACTGGGCTGAGAGCCTCGAAGCCACCCGTGCTGTTTGAAATACCACAACCTAGATATCATCCATGACGTGAATGTTTCCCCAGGCATAAGACCTGGGCATCTCCCTCAAAGTCCAGACTCCCTGTTGCATGGCCCTCCCCCCTCTCCTGACCAAGTTCGGTTTACGAGGTACAATGAGGAACAGCGCTGCGCCGCCAGACGCAGCCAATATCTAAACCCCCTTCCCCTTTATCCATTTCCTATCCCCTTCCATCTCATCATCACCCTTTTCTAGCACCAAACCGACTCCTAGCTCTCAGCCGCTTCCCATAAATGAAAAACACGTAGGGGAAGGGTGCCATGACAAGACACAAAAACGCCAGGAGGGTAGTCGCCCAATGAAATCCCAATTTCCGATACATCTGCACCCCGAAAAGTGGAAACGCCCCCGCGAAGCTAGACCTCGCGAATGAATTGGCCGCCAAAGCGCTCGCCGCATACAGCGGGAATGCCTCCACCAGAAAGGTGAAGACGCCAGAGAAGACCAGAATGAGGCCGAATCCAAATACGGCGATGGCAAGTTCAGGCACGATCCAGTGGACGTGCGGGTAGATGCTCCACCCGAACCAAAAGAGGCCAGCGACGCAGAACCAAGATCCAACGATGGCGGGTGCGAGGCGGAACTCGGGTTCGGATTTCAGCTCTCCTGTCTTGTGCTCGTTTTTGCGGATTAGTCGGCGGTAGTTTCGCTGCCAGAATGGGTCTGAGCCAATCCCCATGATCATCCCGGTCAGCAAGCCAACGAACGATAGTCCGACCCGGTGCAGATCGAATCCGTACACCTCAGTGAAGACTAGGTGAAAAGCCCCAAAGAACAGATACAGGATCCCCAGTAAGATCGACGAGAAGAGACACAGGTTGAAGCACATCGGGTCCAGGAACAACAGGAGGAAAGGGCGATATAGTGATCGAAGGACGGTCATGGTCACCGATCGGTCGAGGATCTCGATCGGTGCTTTCCATCTCTCCTCTCCTGTCTCTTTACGCAGCTTTCGCGCCCTTTTGCGAAGGACGACTGGCATGTATGTCTCTGGGATCAAGAAGATCATGCAGAGCAGCATGATCCCGGACCAGATGAGGAGCACATAGTAGGACCAGCGCCATGAAGCGTACTGGTTGATGAAGCCTCCGATTATCGGACCAATGCTGGTGGAAGAAGGTCAGTACCTCAGAATCAGAAGCCGCAGTGAACAGCTTACCTTGGACCAAGGAACGGAGCAGCGGAGTATATCATCATGGGCGCCTGAAGCTGGTCATGATTGAACATGTCACCAACAGTTCCACCCGCGACTGAGAGGAAGGCACTCCCAGCTAGCCCGTCAAAGAAGCGCGCGGCCAACATGGTTTCAATGTTCTTGGCCACGGCGCAGGGAATGAGCCATGTCGTGAAGAAGATATACGCGACAATATAGATAGGACGGCGCCCATAGAATTCACTTAACGGTCCCAACAACATGGGACCGATGCCCAGGCCAAAGACAAACGTCGCCAATCCTATTGTCGCGGTGAATCGCGAAGTGCCGAACTCGGCGTTCATCTGGCCTGCATCAGAGTCAGTTGATGGTCTCAGACACCTTCGAGGCCCTGGTCAACTCACCATATGTAATGGTATACAATGACGAAGTGCATGTGACGCACAAGGAGCCAAAAGCAAGGACAATCACAATCATCCATTTCCGGGCAAACCGCATATTCTTAGGATTCATGGAATCAGCAGGCCCATCCCAGCCGACCTCGAACGTTTTCTCTCCCGAGCCTTGCACTGTGACAGCTCTAGGCCTATCCGCGTCATCGTCTTCCGGGCTCTGTTCGCTAAGATAACCGTGCCCGTCAATATACGACCGTGTAGGCCGAAGGCTCGTAGATCCATGGCTGCGGTTTGTGAACACTGGCGTCAAGAAATTCGATTGCTGTGTACCAACATCGGTAGGTGCGTTCTCGTTCTTTCCATCCTCCCCGGACCCATCAGATTGAACAGGTTCTGTTCTTTGATGTCCCGCATCCCGGGTTTCTAATGACGAGGCCTTCTCCAGATCCGGTAAAGTAGAAGCCATAATTAATGCTATTATTCGCAAAATCGATGTCGATGTCGATATCGCTCTCAAATGGTGCCAATCCCGATGCTAGTGTTTCCAATTGCCGATACCAAGACCTTCTGTTGAGTCACCACCGGCTCTAGTGAGGTCTATGAATGCCGATAACGCTGTATGGTAGTAAATGCCATCCGTATCATATCTCCATGAAGAGCTTGCTTGCTTGCTCTGCCCCACAGAACTCAATGATTCATCGTAACAGTCGTAAATCAATGAAAAACCACTATAGTACGTAGTAGCTGCGGTCTACCCTAACTGGACCGCTAAAAGAAAAAGGTCCTAATCAGAAAGTAGAGGGGGGGAAAGTAAAATAAAGTAAAAGATAATGGATGACGACCGGCACTAACCAAGTAACTTCCCAAGCTACTTGACTAATAAAGTTGCCGGCGATATCGTACCGAAATCCGTCCAGGGCCGAAGGCGAGATATATGTATGTATGTATGTAATACAATAGGTGCTGTTGGAGAGGGTGGTGGAGGAGGAGGAGGTGGTGGTGGTGGTGGTGCCCTTATCCGATGCATACCTACCTACCTACCTACCTACCTACTTATCTATATATCCAACGAGATATCAAGTACTCGGTAGTGGTCGGTATGTAGGCATGTATGTACAGGAAGGTTTGATGTACGAGAGAGAATTACGGAACGGTGCTGTACGAGATGGGGCCCCCCTGGTCCGTCCCAGATAGGAGGAAGTTGGAGAAGCGAGAACTTCAAACAGGGCCTACAAGGCGAAAGAAAAAGATGTAAGTATTTACTCTACTCGACTCTACTCTACTCTACTCGTAAAGCACGGAACGGAGGAGAATGGCCGTGCGCAAATATAATAGATATAATATTAATGATATTTTGATGATTGCTAATAACAGTTACAGACAGCTTGTACGGCTTTGGTTTCTGGTTTCTATAGATTCTCTGGCATAGTTCTCTCGTCAAGGAACTCAAGTTTCAAACAAGGGTTCAAACCCCCATTGTTGGTTGTTGTTGTTGTTGGCTGGTTTGGGGGGGGGAGTCTTAACTTCTCAAGGATGATTAATTAAATTTACATACGCCCTTCCGTCGCGCAACCCCTTCAGAACCCTTCCTCCACTTTTCCCCTAATTACCCGGAGTCAACCTCACCTCTCCCTCACGTCATGCGTGATGCAAAATAATTCACGGAAAGACGATCCCGCCCTAACTCGACTGTTACGAGTATTACGAGTACGTGCCTAGTCACTTCAGGCCTCAACCTTTTAGGACGTCGTACATCGAGTCAGGGCAGTCAGTCGCTCGTCGTCATGTCATACTATGCACATGTGAATCATCATCATCATCATCTCTATATCGAATCGTACAACGACAGCATCTACGTCGTCTAGCTTATAAATCTCGGCGGGAAGGAGACCGCTGCTCCTGTTCTAGACTAGGTAAGCCTCGAGGATGAGGGGCCACAAGGCTACCTGTGAACAGGGGTTCTCATGTCGAATACAGGGACCTTGTTTGGAATCGTCAATAAACAATAATAGGGTTACATTTTGGTACTTTTTCGGCCGCTTTTTTCTGCTTCTTAATCAAACAGTTGGACTTCAGGCATTCGACCTAGACCGCCACCTTTGCTGTTGGGGGCCTTCTTGACGTCACCTAGAATGCCTCCGGCGCTGCGGTCCTTCACATGTTGTCGTAATAGTTTCAAAATCTCACTGTCTTTCCAGCGCTGTGGAACTGGTCTATACGCGGGTTTGAATGTGCCGACGGTCTGCGCCCACTCGCCGCTTCGTGGTGCGCCTTGTCTCCATGCATCTGTCTCTTGAGTTTGGCCGGGGTTTGCTGGTGAAGTGTATGCCGTGTCCTTGGTTTGTTTGTCGGTAACGGCACCCTCGGCAGATTCGAGTGATGTTGGTGTATCGGCGGGAGATTGGGTTGCCCAGTAATAGATATCCCAGTCGTTCTCATCTAGGAAATTGTCGTACGTCTCGAGCTGGGCCTTGTTCATTGAGGAAAGATTGGCCGCCGCAAACGTGGAAAGCAGAAGATCAGACTCTAATGTCCCCCGCTTCCTGCTTTGGTCTGTCATGATACAACGTCAGTCAAAGATTCTGGTTTCAAATAAAGCTGTAGCGCGTCGCTGTGCAGCGGGGTTTTGCAATCACGGACATAATAATCTCGCTCTCATGGTAGTGACGTCTTCTCCAGTTCTCTTCAAGGGTTCCACTCTGAATGATATGCCTTCCATTTGACCAACGCCATACTCGGACGAGCTTACTTTGTCAGGATGACTCTCCTGGGTTCCACCCGTCAATGTCTGCGTCTTCTCTGGAATCTTGTCCTTGGGGGTATAGTTGGGGTCGACAGAACTGATCAAGTCAGGTGGTGCCTTGTCCACTCCGACGGAAGGAATATCGTTGGTAATCGTCGAACTGGTATTGGTCATGTGAGGGTTGTCTGGCTTCTCTTTCTGGTATTTTCGATGTTCCTCGACATTGGAATGTACTCGGTCATTGGTCGAGGAGGATGCGCAACGGCGTGACAATGGTGTTGTGAAGCTTCGGCCTATCACTGACCTAGTAAAAAGTCTTGCAGGATTCATCGTAGTGGTCAGCTAGGCGCAAATAGTGAAAGGGTAAAATCGAAATACTCGTGTATAGAGACGGAGGAGACTCATTGAAGGTTGAGGTCGGAGGAGAACAGCCAGCTTTTTTGATTAATATTGACATCATACAACCTCGACTCGGCAAGGAGCATCGCCCTCAGTCACGTGGTCGGAATCGGCACCAGGCCCTCGACTGGAGCTCAGCATCTTCCTCACCACATAGGATTTCATCGACCTCTCAAACTGCCATATCAATGCGATGGGCATTCTGGACATGTCGTGAAACCATTTTTACCCTGGCCATAGCGTTCGATTTACTGGAGCATTTAAAAGATTTGCCCCGTGCTGTCTTGAGGTTCACGGTACCCCGAAACTCTCGCTCATACTCACAAACATTCGCAAATAGATAGGTAAGATCTCTTAGTTCGCTAATTACAGTTAACGAAAACCCGTGGAGGTGAGAAATCGTTGCGTGTTAACTTGATAGCGATACTACATTACATTCTACATATTGATGTCCCAGCCGTCAACGGAACTTCCCATTATGAGTTCATTGCTGCACTTTTGATTGGGCAGGTGGCCGCCATTTGCTGCAGCAAGCCTCTAGCCTCGTCAAGCTCCCTCTCTACAAAACATCCAGCTGGCCTGCCCCGCGCTTTGAATGTTTCCGCTTGTGAGTATCTCTCTGTTTCATGGGAACAATGGTTTTTCGGACCATCCATGAATGATGAACCACGTCCCACATCTCAAGTCATTACTCCCGTTATAGCATTGCATAATGGGCAGTCATGGACCCCTTTACCTTGACTGCCACTTGTGTCGGGCTCATCGCTGCCATTGCCCAGCTTTCATCACAGATCAGTACTTTTGCTACCCGCGTTAAAGATGCGCGCAATGACATGCAGGAAGTGCTCCAAGAACTTGGAGCACTTTCAACCAACCTCGAAAAGATGCGCGACGATCAATATATGTCAAAGTACCCCGTATCACTTCGCCAGAACCTGCAGGACACTCTCAAAAACTGTGGCGATGTCACCAAACAGATGTCAGATCTTGTGCAAAAACTCTCCTCTGCAAGATTCCTTGGGCGCTTCCAGTGGTCCTTGTCGAAGCGGGATAAATTAATGTCCCTCAAGTCGAAGCTAGAGGGGCATAAGTCCGCCATAGCGATTGCACTGCTAGTGGCCTCAATGTCAGTACCGACCCCCTTTCTAAGATCGAAGATACGATTTTGCAAATCAAGTCGGGATGCTGTATTAAACGTCGGACTCGATTGAAAATTTGTTGAGCGCACGCAATTGATAGTTTCTCGGTGTCTTTCATAGCTGCCTTGCCATAATGTTTGATCTTTCCTTTTGGGAGGGAAACTAACAAATCCTGAGTACAGTTTCTTGACCGTAGAAGTCAAAGAGAACACCAACAAGATCTTGAGTGACACAACAGCAATCAGGCATGAGACTGCTCAGATCCCCGCACAACTTACCACACTTTACCAATGCATGGGTTCACTGCAGCTCCATATTAAGGATCTTCAGCAACGGGGAGACAATACTGCTGGCCATATGTTCCAGCATGTGATGGACAATACCACAGCGTACATGCATCAGAGTTCCTCCACAGGAAGCACAGGAAGACGAAGCTCGGATGAGTTCTTCGAAGCCCAGGAATCTTTTGAGATTGCATTCAATACTGGGTCCCAAACAACGGCAGTCTATTCAAGGTTTGCGAGAGTTGGAATCGCAATCGATTTCGGAATGACGTGCACAGGTACGGGTTAATCCACCAAGTCATGTTCCCACAGGGTAGTGGAATAAAGCTAACTTGGTTACAGCGGTGTGCTGGTGTGATTATATTAAAGATAGTGATTCGAATCTCAACATTATCGGTAGATGGCCTGGGAATGTTGCAAACTTCGCACCCAAGGTAAATCGACAATCCCTTTTCTTGTTACTAAGACTAACATTTTTGAGGTGCCCAATCTGCTCTCATACAAATCTGGGAAGCTGGTATCCTGGGGATACTTGTCGAATTCAGTTGAAAGTCATGATGGGATTGAAGTATATGACAACTTCAAGAATTTACTAGAGCCAGGTCAGTTAGACAATCCCAATTCCCGAACACTCGGTCAGCCATTGCCTGGAGGCTTTGACAGGGTGCGGCAACTATATCTAGACTTCTTTCGAGAAATTTGTTCGCATATCGAACATACCCTTGAAAATCAGAGGCTGGATCTTGGAGAGAGCGAGGTCATTCTCTCAGTCCCTCCGAACTGGAGCAAGAGCACCCTCTATCACTTTCAAAATTTGGTCAAAGAGGCGGGCCTTGGCTCTGTCCTTGGGAAGCGTCACAGGCTCAACTTCATGACCGAGCCAGAAGCAGTGGTTGGATCTGTTCTACACCAATTAAGGGGGGAAATTGGGCAAATATCCGTAAGTTCAGGGCCGGTCTGAGTGAGAATTGTCAGCTCATACCAAACCATAGCAAAAGATGGTAATCCTTGTGGTCGATGTGGGAGGGACGACAATGGTAAGTGAGATCCATGCTTTCTATGGTGATCAACATGTCAATCACATCATCGGTACTAGAAATCGACAATGCTCAGTGTCGATGGTGTTGGGGCAAGTGACTTTCCAAAGATTTGCGAACTAGCGACGGCTGCCAGTAAGATGACTCTTTCATTCCGGCCACTCGCCAATGATAACATGCTGATCATATCATGACGTTCAGTCGATGGGATAGGCAGCAAGCTTATCGACCATGATTTTCAGCGTCTAGTGACGGCAAGACTAGCTCCTATCGAAGAACATTTGAAAAATTCTTCACACCCGGTTAAAAAGGCAGCCTTCGAGATGACAAGAGTCGCCTTCCAGTATTACAAGGCTACATTTGGCAGTCAAGGATTCTCGGAGGGAGCAATATCTTACAAGATACCGGTACCCGGTCTTTCAGAAGACTTTAGTTCGGAAGAGGCACAGGTGGAAAGGGGGCGACTCACATTCACAGTGTGAGTATAAAATATGCCTAGTTTGCTCACGAACTAATTATATCGTCCTCTTAGGAACGACATGAGGGCTCTGTTTGAGAATCAAGTTCGCGAGATATTGTCATGGCTAGATCATTTCCTGGACGAGGCACTTTTGCGAGCACCTGAATCACAGCTGGTGGGTTCATTCACAAAGTTTTCTCCCGGTTATCACTTCATTTGGTCTAATATGTTTCTTAGACGCATATTGTCCTCTCTGGTGGTCTTTGTAGTTCACCTTATGTTGTCAAGAGACTCAAGGACCATTACCAAAGTCACCACCGACATCGTCTCACTCAGTCAGCAAGATTTGTCAATTTTCAAGACCCGTGAGTCACCAGTCCCGTTACCAACCTTTCGGAAATGATGGAGTATAAAATTGACTACCACCAGGGACCTCGCTGTGGTGAAGGGCATGCTTCTAAGTCGTGGGCGCCAACAACAGAAAGGCGGCGTGATCGTGAAGGCCCGGCTCACCCGCTGGTCTTATGGCATTGTTTGGAACCAGCTATTCAACCCGCATATTCATCGTGACCAGGAACTTTTTCGAGACGAGACTGATGGCCAGGTTTATGCTCGAAATCAGATCAGATGGTTTGTGGGAAAGGTACGTTTCGTTATCACTAGTACCTGTCCCCGCCTCGAATCATTTCCTCTGACTCCTTTCCTCTTAAGCACTTCGACCTTGACAAGTTAGCAAACAATCAAATCGAACTGCCGATGGTGCACCGAGTGGCCGTGAACAAGCAAATCCAGCCGTGGAAACATCTTATTGTAATGGGAGACGGCACAACGAGTGCGAGCGCAGCACATTTAAGTCAAAGTACGTTTCATTCCTTCTCTCATGAAGGTGTTGTGGGAGGAACTACTGACTCTAAGCTTGTAGACGGTGTGAGAGTCATATTCGACCTCCTATGTGATTTCGAATCAATACCAAAGGCTGTGCGCAAACCGCTATCCGCGAAGTATGAGGAAATTCATTATTCGGTCGTACTAATATTTAGACCTGCTTCTGTCGACTTTGAGGTGAGGTTTGATGGGGAAACATACTCGAAAGCGTCACATCACCTGAGTCAAGATTAGGGAGGCCTGGGAGGGTATGTGAGGTATATGATGTATCGAGAAGTAGCTGTTTCGAGAATGAAGACTGACATTCCTCATCTATACTTTTGGCTGATATAAAATGACAATACCTCCATGTCGAGGACTTCCGAGAACCTATAGCCTACGATACGGCACCGTCGGCTTATTCCCGAGCACCTCATCGATCTCTGCCATGACCTTGTCATCCAGCAGTGGGAGGAGATCCAGGGCCTTCACCGATTTCGCAATCTGTTCAACCCTAGAGGCTCCGGTAATTGCAGAACTGACTCTAGGATTTTTGATCACCCAAGCTAGAGCTAGTGTGGCGCGATCCGTGCCCAGTTTCTCAGCTACAGGCTTCAATTTCTTAACCTGCGCGAGAGTCTTCTGCCATTGCTCATTCCCATAGCCCTCCCTCTGGCTGGTGGTGAAATTGTCAGTCGCGGTTGCAACACGGCTGTCCGATGGGATACCCTCGTCATATTTCCCCGTCAGGATGCCGGTCTTTAGCGGGCTGAAAGTTGTCAATCCCAGCCCATAGTTCTCATACAGCAGCGCGAACTGCTTCTCGACTTTTTCTCGCGCGAGCATGTTGTACTCCGGCTGCTCCATGACAGGACCAATCAAGTTCAGTCTCTCCGCGCACGCCCACGCCATCGCAATCTCCTCGGAATTCCACTCGCTTGTTCCCCAGTACAGCGCTTTCCCAGAATCGATCAGGTAATTGAACGCGCGCACCGTCTCCTCGATCGGCGTGTGCCGATCTGGGCGGTGCGCGTAGATCAAATCCACGTAGTCCAGCTGCAGTCGCTTCAGGGATGCCTCTGTGCCTTCAATGATGTGTTTCCGAGATAGTCCGCCGTTGTTGACGGGGTTGTCGCCAAACGCATTGCCCCAGTAGATCTTGGTCGAGATGACCAGGTCGTTTCGCTTCCACCCATACTTCTTGATCGCATTGCCCATCGAGATCTCGGATTTCCCTTCTGCATAGCCTTCCGCGCAGTCGAAGAAGTTGATCCCCGCATCGTACGCTGCTTTCATACATTCGAATGCTGTCTCTGTTGTCGAATAGTATTTAGCATTTACTCTGCCGGTGCTGCGCGTTAAAATGGACGCGACTTACCATCGCCAACGGATCCACCATATGTGACCCTGTGGAAATATATCAGACCACCATTCGATAGCATACGAAGGCAGCTAGTACTCACCATCCTCCAAGCGAAATTACAGACACCTGGAGACCACTCCGTCCCAGAAATCGATACTGCATCTTAGGAAGTGCCTCGCCAGAAGAAGCCATGGTGATCGTGAGGGTCAGGGTGCCGTCCCGACTGCGCCAAGTTGAAGTTCCCAAAAAGAAATCTACACACGAACGGAATACCAAGACTGGGCAGCCATAGCGTCAGCATTTGGGCCTTAGATATAGACAGCACCTGAGTCACTACTCGTAACTAATGTAATGTACGTACCCCTCACAGAGTCGTCTAAATATCCGGCGGTATCGCACCTCAAGGCCCACCCTCAAGGCCCACCATTGACTGTTTTAGCCGACTTTCCGCCAATTGGATTCTCTCCTTAATTCTCTCGTGCTTTTCCAGGCGTACCAGAGTCGGTGGTGTGTCTGGCTCCTCACGCGAAGTTCTCGCGGCTTTTACACTAGTTAGGGTTTCTCCGATTCGTGTGGTGCGGTTGATACCCACATGGCACACCGTTGGGAGAGCCTGACCTGCGTCGATCTCGTCCGCATTGTTATATAAAGGCTAAAGCTGTTCGGTATCGCGGAATATCGGAGAAGATACCCCTGCGCAATGCCGCCCCTGGTCGGTAAACGGCGGGTTTGGAGGGGATACATATAAAAATATTTATATCAGATTTGTGGGACTGGGTACCCATGTCCTTCATCAACCCTACAATTTTTGACACTGTCAATTACCATTGCAACGATAACGAGTCGAGAAGTTGCGAAGCAGACAATGGAGTGGAGGATGAGAGACGAGGGGAGCTTTGTATTCGATTCGTCATAAATTCAGGTACCTATAATACCCTCGGGTTGAGAACCGCCAGCGGCAATCTCTTCGTCAGAGCCATCTCTGCGCCAAAATCGCCCCTGCAACATCGGCCAACGTCATTCAGGCGCGGCAAGTAACTAGGCAGCAGGCCAATTGTTCTGGAAATAGTAAACACGTATGCTGGGGCCTTGTTATCGGCTCCCCACACTGGCACCACGGTTGCTCGTCCGGCGCTGCCACTGGCGCTTCCTACGCCCTTGACGATGGTCGCGTGGCCCACGACGGCATTGGCGGCTTTCGTCCTGCCATCATGCTCGATCATCCAGTATACCGCCTCACTTCCGCCCAGCAGGGCTTCGCCCTCAGCGGGCGTCATCAACAGTAGTCTGGTGGGAAAAGATGATCCTAGAATCCTCTGCAAGGATCTAACACAAAGATCTTCGCCCTCAAGGCTGCCAGTGTATCAACCTTCAAAATAAATATGGCCCTCTGACAAAGGTTCTGTTTCAACTCATTGGATATGTGGAAGCTGTACATCTTCGCCCGCACTGCATCAGAGCCGGACAGAAGCAATGGTGCAATGCCAGCAAGGATGCCAGCAATTTCCTTTCAGGTTGATTGAACACATTGAGTCCCAGTGACGATGCGACCGCCTGTCATTGCTTCAGTGCAAAACTAACATAAAATGATTGTTTGGATACGATGAGCATTTAGGATTGAAGGGAGTACGACCCTAGCTATCATGGCATTGTGAGGATTGGCAAATAGCATGTTTCGTATGAGGAATGTAGAGTTGTAAGCCACTGGTTGACAAATATCACTTCCATTAATGTATTGAGGAGGATTTCATCGCCAGTTGGTGTGAACCTAGCTGAAGCTGAACAAAAGGATGGACAGTCTTGAAGGTATCGAAATTATCTGTAACATACTAAGGACTGAGTAGCTGATGTCAACACTTTCTAGAGATCGAGAAGACAAGAAGATCATTTGGACTTTGAATGTAAATGGGCAGAACCGAGGAGGGGAGGGGTGCTTCACCCTGGATACCTGGGTACGTTCCCAGAACGTATTATTGAGGTGGAGGAAGGCAAAATGAGACCAAACGATATAATTTAGTCTGACGACGCTACCTCTCCATATAATTACATGGGATTTTCGTCTGACGAGCTTAATTTCTGCTTGGCAGGAATGACCCTGGCATAACTCTTGGCATCTGAATTTCCTGCCCACACATTATCCGGACTCGTGAACTGCGAAAGTTGAAGGCACGTCGAGTCAACCACCACCAACTTCAATTCTTACATATACCGGATCCTCAAGTAACCATGGCTGAACAGCTAATTCAACGTGGTACCCTTGAAGGCCACAGCGGCTGGGTCACCAGTCTCGCTACCAGCTTGGAGAAGTCAGTACCCAAGCCCAAAATTCCAACTCAATTCCTGGTCGCAACTTTTGCTAACTGAACCGCGCTTTCTAGCCCTAATATGCTGTTGTCTGGCTCTAGAGACAAGAGTCTGATCATCTGGAACTTGACCCGCGATGAAGCTGCCTACGGATACCCTAAGAGATCTCTGCACGGCCACTCGCACATCGTTTCCGACTGCGTCATCTCCTCCGACGGTGCCTATGCCCTGTCTTCATCCTGGGACAAGACTCTCCGATTGTGGGAGCTCTCGACTGGCAACACCACCCGCACCTTTGTCGGCCACACCAACGATGTCCTCTCCGTTTCTTTCTCCGCAGACAACAGACAGATCGTTTCTGGCTCTCGCGATCGAACCATCAAGCTGTGGAACACTCTTGGAGACTGCAAATTCACCATCACCGACAAGGGCCACACCGACTGGGTTTCGTGCGTTCGATTCTCTCCCAACCCTCAGAACCCTGTGATTGTCAGCGCTGGATGGGATAAGCTGGTCAAGGTAAGAAGACTCGGAATTTACAACTTCCCTGCCCAAGATGGTATTCACTTTTACGTATTTGCTACTTCAGAGCCGTCAGGCTATGAGACAACCATTCACCAATGAACTGAGGCACAGTCATTGAACAATCGCCAGAGAATCTGTTTTTATTGCACCTGCTCAAAAATACTGACATGGTGATTTTCTACAGGTCTGGGAACTCGCCTCTTGCCGCATTCAGACCGATCATATCGGCCATACTGGCTACATCAACACCGTCACCATCTCTCCCGATGGCTCTCTCTGTGCCTCCGGTGGTAAGGACGGCACCACGATGCTCTGGGATCTCAACGAGTCAAAGCATCTCTACTCTCTCCAAGCCGGAGATGAGATCCACGCCCTTGTCTTCTCCCCCAACCGATACTGGCTCTGCGCTGCTACCACCTCCTCTATCACCATCTTTGACCTTGAGAAGAAGAGCAAGGTTGATGAACTCAAACCTGACTACGTCGAGAAGGGCAAGAAATCTCAAGAACCATACGCTGTCAGCTTGGTTTGGAGCGCTGATGGTCAAACCCTGTTCTCTGGTTATACCGACAACAAGATCCGTGCTTGGGGTGTCATGTCTAGGGCATAAGCGGATAGATGAATTGTAGTAGATGAGAGAAATGACCTGGGGTGGTAAAATGGCGGTTGGCAAAAGTGAAATGGAAAAAAGCTGATGCCGGAATCGAAAACAAAGAAGATCCGGTTGCTTTACCACCAAACACTAGCGGAAACCTGTTTTTTAGCCATGTCCGTCGTCCACGATGGCCGGAACCGGCGCATTTGAGAAGGTGTGCTCTGTGCTAAAATCCACACAATGGCACGAGGAAATGACCAACCAAATACCAAATCCGAAAATGAAATCCTCACTTGAAAATTCTTCTGCGATTTTGTTTTGCACTGGTCACTACACTGTGCTTTCCTTGACCATATTTCTCGCCCTGATCCGTTCATCTGGCTTCAGTTTGTCCGCGACCTCACCCCCAGAATCTAGAGTCTCCTCCCACTCGTCATCGTCCATGTTCATGATCATGCAAATCTGACTGCAGCGCAAAAACGCCTCACGGAAGGAGTACTTCTGGCCCTTGACGACAACCTTGATGATCTCATTAACGTCATGCTCGAGGCGCGAGGCACCCACATCGTTGACTCTGCCGTGGTACGTCCAAAGGCGCTTCTCAATCATCTTGCTCAGATACGTGATGACGACGGTCAGTAGGGTGTCGAACGTGCGCTCCGTCATGATGCGCCCGATCGGCTTGGTCAGCGCATCCCACCCCAGCTGGAACCGCATGCGCACCTCGTCCGAGAAGTAGCTGTCCTCGTCTAACCCGCCCATCGGCCCGCCGCCGCCTGCGTCAAGCCCCTGTGCTAGATCTGCGAGCTGCTCTTTGCTTAGGTTGTAGTCCGTGTCGCGGAAGGCGTCCATCAGGATCGGCCGTAGCCGTGGTTTCATCACGTTATGAAACACCACGTTCACACCGTCCGATATCAGCTCGCTCGACTTCTCGGTGAAGGAGGTGGTGAGCGAGGTTAGTGTGAGGGAGACGGATTCGGCGTCGCCGGGGTCCGGGAAGAGGTCCTCGAGGAGTTGGTGGGGTGAGCCTGCAATTGGTTGGGTGCGGGCTCGCACAATCTGGTCGATGTAGTCCTTAGCGACATCGAGATTGTTGATGAGCACTAGGAAAGTGACAATGGTTGCTTCGGGTGGTAGTTGGCCTGGGATAGCTGCTTTTGGATAGCTCTCGTCCCGCATCTTGCGCTGCTCCATGCCGATGAAGTCCGAGCCGAGTACACGCGCAAGTGTTGGGATGACGTTCGCAACGACTCCCTTTTGTGATGTAGCCAGAGATTGTTGCAGGATTTTGTTGACGATGTACATGATGTCTTCGATCGCGGAGGTGACATGTGGAGGATTGGAATTGAGGGGTTTGTGTGGATTGAGTGAGAGATCCGGCGGTTGCTCGTCCAGCTGGAAGGCCTTTTCCACGGAGCGTCGGAAGAAGAAGGTCGTCATGGTGTTGAATGGTGTGAGGACCTTGTCTTGAATCTTCTTCATCAAGGTCGAGTTGATCAGGAATTGGGGAATTTGTGGAGTTTCATTTTCGCTGGCGGATGGATTCTGACACTTGTTGGCCACGAACCGTGTGTACAGCGACCATTTCCCAAGCATTAGTGTCATTTCGTTCAACAGTGCGTCTACTTGCTTCATGTCAACAGACTCATCCTCGCTTGCTCGCCCTGGCGCAGGTGAGTCCGATCGTGGAGTCCCAGCTGCACCACGTTGTGCAGGCATGAAACTCTGGACTAGGAACATAAATGCATATGACCTGATGTCGGTGAGTTGTCGGTCAATTCTTCGTTCGTCGGCCCATGTGTCAAGAATAATTCCTCCTTGCATGTCAGCTTCGACTTGTAACCGCTCAATAACTCTCGCCATTTTCCCAGGACCATAGTGATGCTCCACAAGACTTCCATGGCCGTCGATAATTTGGGCAATGTGCTCGAACAGCTTTGTCAAGGCATTGGCGTAAAAGAACCCATCTTTGCTCTGATTTCCACCTGTGCCAGCTTTGAGGTTGGCACGGGCGCGGGTTGCAACACCCTGACAGACATAGCGGCCGTAGACATCGAGCCCTACATCTGAGCGGCTAATGAGCGGGAACAATTTGAAGAAGCGAGTGATTCTAGCACCGTCGCTATCCTTAACTGCTTTGTCGAACTCTCTCAAAAATAGACTGCACAAGGATTCCGACGCTGCTTCGAGAGTGACCGCAGGAGCATCGGGAACTTCTGCCGTGGGGACAACTCTGGCAGCAAAAGGACCGTCAATGACCTCCTTGGGGATTTTTGAGGCTCGACTGAGATAGCTTGCAGCCGTCTCCCAATCTTGAGCTGCTCCCATGGAGCCTGAGACCCCGAGTACGCATGCTTTCAGCTCACCGACTTGTTCCACAACCGTTAGCGTAGCTTTGACTCGTTCTTGTTCTAGGTCTAGCCGTTTTACAGAATTTGAAATTCGTTTGGCATTGGCGGCAGCATCAGAGAGCATGCCATTACTCACGGCTCGAGTTTTCGATGCCTGAGAAGTAACATTGGCCCTAAAGAGATCGAGGCGTCCCAGTTCTCGTTGGAGATCCTTTTGAGCATTGATCAATGCATCGAGTTGAGTGGTTACCGTGGCCTCCTTTTGGTGCAGCTCGGCAAGGGCCGCACGGATTTCAGACACCGATTTTGCATTGTAGATACTGATTGCTTCTGGTTCGGTGTCTGGGTCAATGTGTCCATTAGAAGCCATGATAGGCTTGAATGATCATCAAACGCCAAGCAGGCATACAAAGGAACTACCCAGGGTGAACAACAGGTTTGAGACAGGTTGCTGGTGGGTGCTTGTGTTGTCGAGGAAAATAGGTGACGTATCATTCTGTTGTTGACCACCGTAAATGTTCGGTGAACCAAACTATATGAAGACGCAATTATAAAAGTCACAAAAACGTCGTGTGACGTGGGGCAATTTAAATCCATGCCCAAAGTCCCCTCATCGCAGCCTTGCCGCCGGCTCAGAACTTGTAATGTTAAGTCATCTCAACTCCTCTGCCTTCATTTAGCCCGTTTGCTGTTTTCGAGAATGTACAGGGTGTAGATTAGAATTGCACTATCAGCCAGTTTCTGAAAATCGCCACAATCCGTCTTTGCAACCATAGGTCGCCGCCGAAGAGACCGCCATCCGAATCCACGCGCAGGTCGCTGGAACTTCAACATGGGCAATGAATCATCAACACCAGTGGACGAGGCTGTACCTCCCACAACTTTATATGCTCGGAACATAGAAGCCGTTGCCAAATATATTGAGGAGAGGGATATAAAGAACATCGTGGTCATGGTGAGACTGATCGTCCGAACACCGAGTCACCTCGTTAACAAAGAATAGACTGGTGCCGGTATTAGCACTTCCGCAGGAATTCCCGACTTTCGGTCTCCTGAAACAGGCCTGTATGCCAACCTAGCCCGCTTGAATCTGCCATATGCGGAGGCTGTCTTTGATATATCGTACTTCCGAAAGAATCCTCTGCCCTTCTATGCTCTCGCCCACGAGCTCTTCCCAGGGAAGTACCGTCCGACAATAACGCATTCGTTTATCAGTCTTCTTCACAAGAAAGGAAGGCTCCTTCAGCTCTTCACACAAAATATAGATTGTTTAGAACGAGAAGCAGGCGTACCAGGAGATAAGATTGTCGAGGCGCATGGTTCGTTCGCAACGCAGCGGTGCATTGAATGCCACACCGAGTATCCAGACGACAAGATGAAGGAAGTGATAGCCAAGAAGGAAGTTCCGCATTGTATCAGGAAGACTTGCGATGGTTTGGTCAAACCTGATATTGTATTCTTCGGCGAGGCTCTTCCTGAAGCATTTCATCGCAAACGGGGCTTACCAGCCCGTGCAGACCTCGCCATAGTAATGGGCACAAGCCTGACTGTTCAGCCATTTGCAAGTCTGCCCTCATTTGTTAGAGAGGAGACACCTCGAGTACTCATCAACCTCGAGAGGGTCGGGACTTTTGGTTCACGACCCGACGATGTGCTGTTGCTCGGTGACTGTGACGACGGGGTCCGCAAGTTTGCTGATGCCCTTGGCTGGCGGGATGAGCTGGAAGAACTATGGGAGTCCACCAACCCCAACGAGGATGAGAAGAAGAAACAGCAGGCACCTCCGAAAACTCGCCAAGAGAAACTGGATGATGAGATCGAGAAATTGACCAAGGACATCGATGCTTCACTAAAGTTATCAAGTGAGGCCAATGAAAGAATCAGAGGTGAATTGGGGGACAAAAGCAGCGCAAAAAGCACTTCAGATTCACAGTCACTTTCGGAATCACTCACCACGGATAAAGTCACTACAGAGGCCGCCCCTAGTCTGGTTCATGTTTTCCCTCATTTAAAGGAAGACCGACAGGACAAACCCTCACTTTGACTTCTCTCGCGAATCGATTTGCAAGCTTCCGTCAATGGGTGGTTGAACGGATAGCTCTGCCTTGTTCGTGCCCACCTGCGCCTTTCGCTTTCCATACTCCTCCTGCCCCAACGGTATTCTGGCTACTTATCCTTGCCGGACTGGATCATCGCATCGAATATCCACCAATTCTCTACCGATCCTCAGAAGACTGCCCTTTCAAAGCACATCGTAAGTCTGTCATGTCAGCATCAACCTTGACAGAAACCTAATTTACACCTAGAGTTCTACCTGACACTAAAATCCCTCTACCACGCCCCTCTTGAGTCACTACGTTCCAAAACCATGGCCACTTTCAGCTCTCCTCGGATGAGAACCGAAAAGCCTGGCGTGTTTAGCTACCAAACGCTCTTGATCCATGTTGGCGAAGATGGTACACCATTTCACATTCACCCGGCGACATTGGCTACCACCGACTTCTTTAAGGTCGAGGGTGATCCACCAACAGCTGTCGAGAAGGAAACTCGACAAGAATTCCGTCGTACTACCTCGTCCATGGTGACACCACCCGTTGAATTGAAGCGTGAACCAGAACGCTCACCATCACGCTCCCCGACCATTATCTCTGAACAGAGATCTCCGATCAATCATGTTAGCTCCACCATTATACCCGACTACCACCTGACGGGCCATTCATTCACTCCGGCAGCTTTCGAGGTGGTTGTCAAATGGCTTTACAACCAACCACCAACTGCTCCCACCAACCGAGGGGCATGTAAGACTATTCTGCGGGCGTACGTGTTAGCTTTCCGATGGGGCATTGAGGGCCTGCAGGACGCAATTGTTGAGAACTATCAAAAATATCACCGGGGCTACGAGTTAGCCTTTGATGACCTCGTCTGGATGATCAACCGCTTTGGGGATAGTGCAGTTTGTCGCGCTGTTCCGATGGTCTGGTATTTGGCTGACCAGACAGCATATGAAATTACGACTCATGGCTACGATCAATTTGTCAAGAAAAACCACTTTTTCCACCAATTCCTCACCACTGGCGATCGCCCCATTCGAGCAATCGTGGTTGAGGCGATTGTCAATATTGCTGGAGACCCCAAGCCTGTCGACCCAGCCTCCGGCCCGAACCGATGGCGTGTGGAAGACTTCAAACACCCACCTCCACAATCCCCAGCGAGCGAGATGGAGGTCATCGAATTAGACGATTGATAGATGGATTGTTAAGATGGGCTCCCAGCGTAGGCTCGCACCAGCAGCACGTCCACGGCAAATTGACGAACCGGCAACTACTAATTTGACAAGGTGCCATCGAAAGATCAATACAGGAGGCTTGGAATTGAAGGCAAACACAAGAGCTACATGATTCGCCAGAAAGAACCAGACATCCTGACTCAGCCAGCGTCGCTTTGTCAGTAACATTAGCAGAATCAAAATGAGGCTAGTCACGAGCCCAAACAAAGTCTGTTCTTCTAGAAAATGGCGAAGGGCATGGATGCTTGGAGACAACGAGCTTCGAGATTTGTCTCATGATTGAATCTAACAACGCTTCAGGCATTGAGGTAGTAATGAACAAAAGAAAGATTGCCATTGCTTTTTCCGGGCCTTACAGAAAGAACGTGGTGTCCCTCTCAAGGCATGACGTTAAGTTTCCACCACTTGGCAGAGCTTGGAGCGGCCATTAGCACTGACTAAGATAGACTAACTCGCATCCCCTGATATCCCACTTGCCCTGAGACTCCTAAAGCAAGAATAGCGTCTTCTTATTAACCTCAGTAGCCAGTGTGGAGCCGAGTAACGTCATTTAGCTCATGGTTAATCATTAGCGCCTACTAAGTTCTCGGTAACCCCCTCCTGCAAGAGCTGTCTTGGGGTGTTTCCTCTTTTGTCCCTGCATCCCACTGCATGTCACTTTGCCCCGCCAAAAAAGCACAAGCTAGACGTATCAACAATTTACAAAACCCTCCGTGCCTCGCCGCATCTTCTCCATTGGGCTTGTTTGTTTCCTTCGGCTCTCTCTCGCTTCCCTTAACTCCTCCCACGTCTCGGCTAAAGGTTCTCAAGCTGCACCTGTTCCTTTTGAACTCCCTTACTCACCTTTCTGAAGGAGATCGTCCCAAAAGCCATCTCAAGTGACGGCGGGGTCAACTTTTCAACGTTTCCTTCGGAGCATTAAATTTGAGCCTGTAGAACATAGTCAGGCAGAATGGTGGGCTTAGGACCAAAACGCAAGCCTTCCCGCAAGGGTCAGTCACTCCCCGTAATCCCTGCTCATGCCTTACGAAAACATGGGACCTGACAATAGCCAGGGTCTATGGCCGATGTGCCTAAGAACTTGCTGGAAGAGATTGCGAACCTTGAGAACCTCTTCACGGTCGACGCTGCTAAACTCAAGCAGATAACCGATCACTTTGTGAGCGAGCTGACGGCTGGTTTGGAGAAAGATGGGCAAAACATCCCTATGAACCCCACCTGGGTTATGAGCTTCCCAGATGGAGATGAGCAGGGAACTTTCCTAGCTTTGGACATGGGTGGCACGAACTTGAGAGTGTGCGAGATTACCCTAACAGAGGAGAAGGGTGCGTTCGACATCATTCAGAGCAAGTATCGCCTGCCAGAGGAACTCAAGACTGGGACGGCCGATGAGTTGTGGGAGTACATTGCAGATTGTTTGCAGCAGTTTATCGAGTATCACCATGAGGATGAGGATCTGTCAGATCTCCCACTTGGTTTTACTTTCTCCTACCCTGCCACCCAAGACGCTATCGACCATGGCATCTTGCAGAGATGGACCAAAGGCTTTGATATCTCTGGTGTAGAAGGAGAAGATGTTGTCCCCCAATTCCAAGCTGCCCTCGAAGCTAGGGTATGTTGGTCAACCTTGCCATCATTCTGCCTGTTATGCTAACAATTATCCAGAAACTCCCCATCAAACTCGCAGCTCTCATTAATGACACCACTGGCACTCTGATCGCGTCCGCTTACACCGACCAGTCCATGAAGATTGGTTGCATCTTTGGCACCGGCTGCAATGCCGCTTACATGGAGAACTGCGGCTCGATACCCAAACTCAAGCACCTAAACCTCCCAGATGACACACCCATGGCCATTAACTGTGAATATGGTGCCTTCGATAACGACCACAAGGTTCTCCCTATCACCAAATACGATACCATTATCGACGAGGACTCACCACGACCTGGCCAACAAGCGTTTGAGAAAATGATCGCAGGGCTGTACCTCGGTGAGATTTTCCGCCTGGTAGTCGTCGACCTACACGAGAACAAAAACATTCTCTTCGAGGGCCAGAACATCTCCAAACTCAAGAAACCCTATACCTTAGATGCATCCTTCCTTTCTTTTATTGAAGAAGACCCTTTCGAGAACTTGCAAGAGACACACGACATGCTGGAGGAGAAACTGCAGATCACAGCGACAAAGCCCGAGCTGGAACTCCTTCGCCGACTGGCAGAGTTGATCGGCACACGAGCAGCCCGCCTTTCCGCGTGCGGCGTTGCAGCGATCGTCAAGAAGAAAAATATCGAGTACTGCCACGTCGGCGCCGACGGCAGCGTTTTCAACAAGTACCCTCACTTCAAGCAGCGCGGTGCCCAAGCCCTCCGTGAGATTCTAGATTGGCCTCGTGGCAAGAAAGACCCCGTTACCATGTTGAGCGCTGAGGATGGAAGCGGTGTCGGTGCTGCTCTCATTGCCGCTCTCACTATCAAGCGTATCAAGGCTGGCAATACCATCGGTGTCAAGGCGCTCGAGGTTTTGCAGAAATGCTAAGAACTTTTCGAGATCTTATGCGTGTGGGCAGGTCGAATGGATATCGAAAATATTGTGAAGCTAAAGGGTGGTAGTGGGCCTAGTGTGGTTGGTCTCATTGTAAGGAGCTGTTGGTCGGACGGGGGATAGATGTCTCAAGCGCGTCTTTCTCAGTGTGTGATCTATAGTAGCGGAGCCAAGAGCGTTAGTGAGCACACTATGTTCGGAATGGTGTCACAGTCAAATGTTCCAGATCATGCATTGCCTGTCTATCGCGTAGCTGACTCGCTGCTTAATCCAGATCCGAAGTTAAGCAGGTAAATATGCAAAAATTCACTTGTGACCATCATCCATTCGTCCCCGTTTTGTCTCTTGAGGGTGCAACAAGAAAGAGATGCTACAGGCATGTACGACAAAACTACCGCCTGTGCACCCCATGTCCAGCATTGCCTTCTCAACGTTACTTCTATTCTCTAATCTCCCATAGCCGAATCTTCCCCTGCTCGTTTCCGACCGCGAGATAGCTCCCATCCGGTGACAAGGCCAGCGAGGAGATGCGGCCGAGCGGCGTCTTGTCGGTGGGCCAGTTACGGTAAATCGTTGCAGTGGGCAGATGCGCCAGACGCAGCGCGTTCTTCTTCCACCGCGACGCCATCACCAACATCTGCCCATCGGGTGAGAACGTCAGGTGTGATGTTGGCGTCGTGAGCTGGTCGAATGAGCGGAGCGGTTTGGGCCGGTGGTCGATTGTGCCCGTGGTGGAGGAGGTTCCGTTGGATAGGGATTTATCGGCCTCGATCCAGCTGCGGCGGTCATATAGATTAACAACACCACTACTCGAGCCAAGTGCGACCCAGCGGCTGCCACCCAGGAAATCGGCACCGTGTCCCGAACCAAGGTCGCCGCCCAATGCAATGATCGTTGTTCCAACCGCGCCATCGTCAACCCAGCGGCGCACCACCCTCCGCTGCGCGATATCGTACTCGCTAACCTCACCGTTCTTGCCCACGGCGGCAAATCCATTGCCGTCGCGCCACCACGCGAAGTCCGCGACGCCGCCGCGCGAGTCAACCCGGCACGAGCACTGCCACTGCATGGTTGCCGTCGAGAGCACGTTGATCGCGCCGCCGCCTTTCTTCGCTGATGAGATGAGTCCCATGTAGCGGCCGCATGGCGAGAGCTTGAATTGTTCCATCGTGCGCTGCGAGTGCCGTGCGCTGCCGTACATGGCGCGCGTGATCTTTTGGACTTCGCCGGCTGAGAGAGACCACGTGTGGAAATAGCGCCGCCGTGAGGAGAAAAAAATCCGGGTTTGGTCGTTGGTGTCTTTTTCGCCGTTCTGGGTGACTGGGGTCTTGGCTACGGGACGGCAGAATTCTGCGGTGTGGACCGGTGTGCCTTTGACGTGGAGGGACGTGAGGATTGGATTTGGGTTTGGTGGATGCGGTGATATGTGGTATAGTGTGATGGTTGAGCTTGGCCCGGCGGAAAGAAGGAGAGGGTAGTATGGGTGGAATTGGAGACTGTCAATCGAGGAGGGCCCGGCCCCAGCGACATCCTTCGTGCGTTGAATATCAATGACTTCGGGTCTAAGCTTTCGCTTTCCTTTCGAGGGTCCAGATTTGATAGTCATTCGCGTTAGCGAGCCGGCAGTCCTAAGCAGGTCCGCAAGCGGTTTCGCAGACAGTAGGCTCTCACCATCCTCGTCAGCCATTGAAACGTCCGAGTCCGAGTCATCATTGTTCTCTCCTGCATCTTGAGACAACCGCCTCCTCTTCCTCGCATATGTAACCCATTCTGGTGTAGGATGGAGTCTTTCATACTGCCTCCGTAACCGTTCAATATACTCTCTTCCACTGACGATATCGTCATCCGCGGTATCGCGCAACTTGCGCAAGCGAGTATTCGAAGCAAGAGACACCGTAATACGGTCATCGTCGCTGTCATACCACGCTTGCTTCCGTTCAACGTTGATTTGTGATGATGAGGCCGTCTGTTCAAGTTCTCGGGCAACACCTGCAGGGAGGGCACCCGTACCGCTATCGAGAAAGAAGAGCTGCGGCAATCGTTAGAAAGGAACTGAATGTGTTTAGTATGGGAGGCTGGCACATACATCTTCGTCGGGGACATCGCTCAGGCCTCCATCACCGTCCTCGGCTTCCGAGCCTTCACTGGCGTCGTCTCTGAGATGGACCAGGGCTTTGTCATGGGCAACATCTTGTCGCTTCAGCGATTCGAGAAATCCAGCATCGTCTCCGAACAGTGCCTTCTCCAGGCGCAGTTCTACGTCGTCTTTCTCGAGTGTATCTGTGCCTTTGCTTCCCTTCTCCGATTGGTTTCTTATCCGCGTAGGTGCCTCCATGCTGCCTGCACCTGTGGCTCATATATTTGCGGTTTCAATATGGAGCGAGATCGCCTTTTGGTTCAATTGTGAGGATGAAATTAATTTTCTGCTCGGGATGCGGAGAATTTGGGATTCAAAAGTTCCTGCTTCTCCAAATATCGGCCGCTGTTTTCGGATCAAAGTTGCCGCCGCTGTAGTGGTTGGTCTTGGCAGTATCAAGCATAATTCGATACCAGCCAAGGTGTACAAGAATGAATGCATCACGGACACTATCAAAAAGCAAATAAAGACCATATATTACGAAGATTATGGAGTTTATCTATCTTCCACATTCCATGGAATGGAAGCAAAGGCTCCCTTGGATCTAATTGACTACGACTGGTGCGGACGATTTGAATGCATTGTTTTTCACTTTAATGCAATGCACTGTATGACAGGTGTTCGTTCCCCTGAGCTCACATGGCCTGTACATCATGTGTGATGTCGTTGAGGACGGAAAGTGAATCCATTTGGGGCCACCGAGATGTTCTTAACTTCTGGATTGCCAGGATAAAACTTGTCCCAAGAGGCTGTCGAACATAGCGTTCTGACTTGATGTCTCTCCTGATTTAAGGACTTTGCCTCGTACGCAATGCGTGCATATCGCTGCCAAAGGTGCACCACTGGTGATTGTTGCAAGGCGTTGAAAGAACTAGGGATAGCCTCGATGTCTGTAGAGAGTCGTTGAAGAGCTCAATCTCTTTCAACCTGGCCTTCTCAACGGATGTGCCTCTGTGTTGAGAACATACTCGTCGAGACTGATTAGCTCAGGCTCGCTGTAGATGAGGTAGAAATATTTCAAAGTCTCTGCGAGCCAGAAGCTTTCCATGCGGTCTTGCTTTGGTGGTCGTCCTTTTTCTAATCCGTTACCTTCCATACTAATGCCTGTGATGTCAATGATAGCAGCGTTCCCATATTCAGTCTCCGTAATAGCTTGGATGGCATTGAACATGTCCCAAGCAGCCTCCAGATATGAGCGATCTCCAGTGACCCGATACATGATAAAGACGCTTTCGATCGCTTCAGGGCGTAATATATACCGTCGGTCATCGATTTCTGTAAATCCTTTGGGGAGTTTCTTTTCGGAGATGATCTCAGTGGCCTTGCGGTTGGCTTGTTCAGCACCTTGTCGCTCCACCACTGCAGCTTCCCATCGCTCTTCGCTCCACTCGCACTTGTCCTTGGTGGGACAGGGCACAAAATGGGCAATTTCAGGCATTACACCCCGAGGACCATTCTGGTAAGCCCAGATACAACCGTTAGTGATCTTCGATCCTAATTCCACATGTTCTTCGCTGGAGAAGAGACGCCCACCTAGAGCTAACATTCCACCAGTGAAGCATGTCAAATGCTGGTTTCTTGGCTGCATTGAGATAACACCCGCTTCATCCACTTTCACATCCCCAGCCATAAGAATGTCCGCGTTCTCAGGGGTCATTGGCCGAAACAACATATGCTTAGTGATAGTAGTAACAGAATCATTGTAAAGTTTCTGGTAAACGGGAGACAATCCACCCAACAGCGCAAATTCCTTGGGGAAGTATTCGTAGAGCGAGTCAGACATGCCTCCTAGTGTGAAGGTACCGTCGGAAGTCAAATCTTCGTTTTTAGGGTTGACGACTACTGGCCAAAGCCCAGGTAGCTTTGTCCGGTCTTGCTGTTCATTAAATAAATCCGTGATTCGTGCGATGGCGTCATACCATCTCATATCGCCAGTCAATTGACTCAGACGGGTAAACTCGACTGACAAAGACCCAAGTTCCGAGACGAGCATCCAGGGTGGAGTTTCTTGTCGTAGGCGAAAGTCGGTGGCCTGCTTCCACTCCCAACGGGTGATCGGGAAATGGTTGGGAGTATCAAATGCAACAAGGAGCATCTCACCCACTTCAACCGCTTTGTCTAGCAGGATTCGCTCTCCACTCAGATCGTACGCTGCTAGAAACCCACCCAGGTAGCGAATTGTAGTTTCGAAAATATTGACCACTTCGTCGGTCGATTTTGAGAAATCAATCTGTCGCGCCGACTCGACTGCCTCATGGAACTCATACTCCATGCCCATAATCCACAGCGTATCTAGTGCATCGACCATAGTGGCAGCCCAGCCTCCAAAAGTATCTCGTCCCCTACCAGATATGGGAGACAGTTCATCATGCATCCAGGCGCGAGACCGGTAAGAGGCCCAGCATTTCGAGAAGGCGGCTTTGACCTTCTCGCGACGAGCCAAACGGGTGGTCTCTTCGGCGGTCGACTCCTTGGAAAATCGATGTTGTACACGGGGCAGCTGCTTCGGTTGACCTTTGGGGAGGGAATTAAGCTGTTTCAAGGGATAATGGATAGGACGATCTGCCCAGTGGAAGCGGCCGTCATCAGTCTTGGGAGGTGGTTTATAGGTTGGGAGGCCGAAAGGTCCTTGGAGGGGAGATGTACGAGAGTGGAGAAGGAGGAGGAAAAGCACGGACACGAAGGCTACGAATATGAAGAACCAGCGACGCGGGAGCGCTCTGAGCGCGTCAATCATTGTGGTGAAAGATGGCGTGGGAATGATGCTAGACAAGGCATGAGAAGACACGAGTCTGTTACTCGAAGTCTGTACTGAGTACGGCGTACAAGAATAGTAGTAATTATGACGGGCAAGATTCAGGGCGCAGTCAAAAAGAATTCGGTGTTCGTGATCAGTTGGGGCCGCAAACGTCAACGAACGAGCAATTGCAGGCGGGCGGTCACCCTGATCCCCCTGTGCGCTAAGATGCGCTAAGCGTCGGCACGAGCCGACGCTAGGTGCATTGCTAGTGGAGGCTAGGCCTACGGCGGATCACACTATTCAAGGGATCCTCCTCGGGCATATCCAGGCATTTTGCCTGGATAAATAAATACCTAGATGACTCGTGAACTCTTTGGATTGATATATGGGGTCCGGATCATTTCTTTCTTTGCTACTTAGTCCTTTACGATTGGATATACCGAGTAAGAACGCAAGGAGAAGCTCGCCCTCGACACCTTGGAGCGCGCTTAGTAATGGTCAGTCCTAGTTGTCAAGATGATAAAAAGTCTTCCCACCTTGCTTCATCTCCGTATTTCTGCTGTATTAGGTATCGTACACGATCAACCTTACTTTCCAACCCATCCGTGCTGTGCTTTCGATAAAGCCCATACTGACGCACTGCAGGGTCCCAATGCGACCAATGATTAACACCTTCGCCATGAACACACTTGTGGACCCACTCTAATCTGGCTTTGAGCGGGAGCAAGGCTTCTGGAGCGACATCTAGTGCTGCCTGGAAAAGAAACTCTATGATTCCATTCTCTGACTGTCGTTTCAAGATCGCGTGGTTTGAAAATGTCCCACATCTTCCGCTCCGGGTTGCTTAGCATTTGTGGCTCATGGGTGCCATTAGTAGAGGGTCCTTCCGCACTGCTCAGCTCAAAATCTCCCAGGCGGGCAGATTTCACCAGTGTTTCTGCTGTCACTTGAAGCAATGTTTGACCTGGATGCCCAGTTTCTGCTGGTCGTTCGCAGGCTACATTGCAAGGAACGAGACGAAGCACTGTTTCCAGCCATGACGTTGGATTTGAAGTGGGCTCATGCTTATTTGCATGAGAGACATCACGATAGGTCCGGAGGCTGCCTCTACCTTCACATGGACAAAGAAAATGAAGTAAAGTCACAGAGACTATGGCTGTTGTGGCCTTGTCCCTTCCGTTTGCGAACGCCGAATGGGAAGGCCGTAGCGAATGAAGGTAGCAATTAAGGTGATGAAACATGGCTACAAGCAAATATGAAAGAGTGGGCTTGAACGATGATCCATCATTATTTGCTTGAGAGGGCACTGTCTACCGCATAGTCAAGGTGCATCCTGCTCCTGATATCGTCATTAGCGGGTTATCGTTGACCAGGTCCACATTCTCCCCAGGTGCAAACCTGCGATCATTTCCCTAAAAGGAGCTGTAGGATCTCTTGGAGGAGGTGCATGATATTCTCGCCTCGAACTATAGATGAGATTGGAAATGCCAGTTTGAGGTAACAATTGCAATATGTACTTTGACAATAAGAATACAGACCGAATGAGACACCAAAAGGGGTTTCGAAATTCATTTCGAGTTAAGGTCAAGCTTCAACCAGTTAAATGTCCCTACTCTAAGACAATAAGCGAGCCCAGATAGGGAGAAGGGAGGAGAACAAAGCCGTTGAGTGTTGCACTCTGGGCAGTGGTACAAACGGTTGCGACTCCAAAATTCACCAACGTAGTGTGGAAAACGCTGTGCTGCAAGTCGCCCCTATATGCAGATACGAGTCTATCTCGGCCCTGGCTGTAGGCTGATTGAATCTCGTGTTCGGTCGCACTAGGCCAATGTGATTCAAAACTATTATATTCAACCAACCCACGGGCCCAGCCTCAGATTTTAGCCAGCCAATCCCCTCCAGGCATGCCATTTTCGAAAAGCGTGTGATCCACGGATACGCGCTGGGCACCGTTGTTTCTCTGACCGCAAATGGACTAATTGACTAGTAAGTTAGTAACTTTCAGACTCGCGTGCCAGAACGCAAGTCAAGATCCGCCTGACCAGGCATGTGGATGTCACAAGGTCATAGCAGACGTCTGCTCGTGGCTTCATCCACAGTCCTAGTGCGCGAGGAGAGGGCGTAACTGAGCTGAAGTAGCGACCTCCGCTTAACTGTGAAAGGAATGAAGCCCCTGACTTGCCTTTCTTTTATATAAACTGGAACTCGGTTCAGAATTTGGTCCCAAATTTCTCTACAATATTCGGAACATATGGTGTACTCCTCTTCCCTTGACAATTTTTTCGTCCATCCAGTGCCCTTTCCTGCTCCTTCCTACAAAAATGGCCACCGCCTCTAGCCTCACCGCGACAGTTTCGGTCAACGAAGATGCCGCTTGGGTTACGGAACGTGCGTGCGGGCAAAAGTGCGTTTGGATCGATTCCGGACACATCGGAGCCCCCTACCCAGATATTGTCATGCACCTTAATTGTGGATCTCCATATCTCAATGCATGTTTTTGCCGGTCTGATTTTGGGACGTCGGCCACCACATTCCTGAGCAGCTGCGTGTCCAGCCGCTGCAAGAGCGATGGCATAAACGACTACGGCACCGAGCTCTTTAGTGCACTATCGATATATTCAAACTACTGCAGCACCGCCGCGGGTGTTGTATTTGCAGCGGCCTCTGTGGACGCTACATCAGCTAGCTTTGTTGCCTCCAGTATAAGCTCAGGAGGATCTGCGTCCGGGAGGACAACAGCAGCCACGACAGCCTCGAACACGTCCTCCGGATACAATTCAGTGACACAGACTTCAGGCTCTGGTGCGCCAGCGCAAACCAGCGGCCAAAACTCTTCCACAGAGTCATCCTCCAGTGGATTAAGCAGTTCAGCCAAGATAGGTCTTGCTGTCGGACTGAGCGTTGGCATCCTGGCCATCATACTTGGAGTGGGAGCCTTTATGTGGCACAAACGTCGCAAGCGGGCCCAGCAGAATGACTATCATCACGCACAACCTGCAGTCGCTACTTTCAACCAGAACGCGTCACAGTATGCTTCGCCAGTCGAGAACAACTACCATCCAGAAACCATGTACTCTAACCAAACATCTGAGCTTGGAGGCCACCAACGTCAAAGGCACGAATTAGGTGCTTATCAGGGTCAGCGATCTGAGTTGGGCAGCTAATTTCCAGAACGGTTCTGTGTACTGGAGGTTCGCTCTGGAAACATGTGTGAGGACAAAAGGATGAGGGATCCAAAGGAGGGTGCCTAGCGCGAGCTTTTGGTGAAGAGGACTTTTGTTTACCTCAACGCTACACAGTGCTCGTTCTTTCTAATACCTGCCTGCCTGAGCTACGCGCTTTTTGTTTGCTCCTATACTGTTAGTGTGGCGCCACCTCGTACCTGACAGCCAGCAGTTTCTTCATTCTTTCACATTTCGTCTTGGCGCCGAACAGTGGCACAAGTTTCAAAGGGCATCCAGAACAATAACTCGGGCAATGCTCCACTTCTAGTTAGAATTTGTATAGAAATGTTCAAGCTGATGCCTTGACTACCTCATGCGGACGGCTGTGTGAGCCGGATCTGGAAATTCTACCAAGAATGGTGAACCACGCCCCCGGGTTGGAGTCCAAATTGTGTCACCATCCCGATGCTGGCTTCCACAGAATTGCAAGGTCTAGAATCAAAATCCCAGGAACTTTTAGGCGGTCGATCTTGGCTTCGTATAGAAAAATGCGTCGAGCCCACAAGGTTGAGAAATCTGCCTCGTCCTCGAGCCTTGTAAAGAGGAGTGGGGAGGATTCCCGAAGAGGAAAGTGCAACAAACCACACAAGACAGCGAATCAACACCATGATATCCGCACTACATGAATTGGCCCCTCAGCCCCGGGATGCCAAGATATCTGAACGATTGACACTTAAAAAGCTTCCGAAGGGCAAGCTTGCTGAAGCGCCCGCCACAAGGCTTCATTTCTGTCCACTTGGCCTGGCAATGTAGGGGCACAGGATCAAGAACCCATCCACCCACAAGCTTCACCTTCAAGATCTGGAGAAGGACCGATAAAGCCGGATGTTTTGGCTGGACTCTGAATGCGGATCATTCAACGATGTCCCTGACCGGTGAACAATAACTTCCCGAGGGATACAAAGGTTTACAACCGAACCAAGACAACGGTTGTCGTTTTGACACCCTTCAATCGTTCAATTGGACCATCTTCTGCCACTATCCACCTTGGCATTGGATGCCCGTCCACCAGGACGTGCAAAGGTAGTGAGCCCCAATCTTCAAGCCGACTGCAGAAAGGGTAAACTTCTCTGGGAAGAACTCGAGGTCTCCTTGATTCGGCACTAGGGCTAACGGTAAGGCTGTTCTTGAGTATCAGGCTTTCATCTCAACGAAATCTGAATGGCTGCAAATACGGGTCACCAGGCACCCACCAGGGAAACTCCACTGGAAGATCGCTACACTGCAAAGAATAGAACGGCGGCGTAATATTGGAATAGGGAGCTGAAACTGAGCCAATCAGGAGAAGTGAGCAGTCAAAACTATCCAGTGTTTTCTACTCCTATGGGAGGTTTCCATCTCAATATTGAAATACTCGCGAGGAGCAAGCAAAACTTAATGTCGCCGACAGGGTTAGCCTTGTGCTGCCTTTTCAGCTTCTGCACCTAGGCACAACCGGACCCGTACATAGGGCGAACACTGAACAGTGAGTGTTTTATATGCGAAGAGGAAGAGAGCCTGCAGCTGAGACAGGTGCAGCGAAGTTGCCTGGAGAGGGATAAGCCTCGGTGCTTCAGAATATATGACCTCTGGAGGACGCCTCAACCTCTCAACTCCTCTGCTGCCTCCTCAACCCTTGGAGAAAACAAGAACGAAGATACTGAAGTACTGGACTCAGAGCACTGGCAAAATGCATCAAGCCATTTTATTCTTTCTTCCACTCGCACTCACCGGGGTGTCTGCCTCCATGCACAAAAACCTAGCCGCCTTGCCAAATCCTTTCTTACCACGTCAGGCATGTGCGTCCACCGATGTTACTTGCGGATTTAAGTGTCTCACTGCTGGGAGTGACTGCTGCTTCGGTAGCTCCACCCACATCGAATACTGCGATCCTGGGACGTTCTGCTGGGGCACTGCCAATGCTTGCTGCCACCCTGGAGATGTCGCTTGTGGCGTCAATTGCATGCCACCGGGCTCAGAGTGCTGCGACAGCACTGGCCACTACTGTGACCCAGGAGAATACTGCTATGTCGAATCTGGATCTCAATACTGCTGTCCAGCGGGCCAGACTTGCACCGGAACCAGCACTACTTACGCCGCTGGCGAGACACTTACGGGACCTTCTGATAATACC
>Ga0105239_10001264_pt1 | contig 34205 bp, 34 predicted proteins | sample KBSC44metaG_FD_92761 | JGI IMG/M metagenome (GOLD analysis project Ga0105239, IMG submission 92761) | Corn rhizosphere microbial communities from Kellogg Biological Station, Michigan, USA - KBS C4-4 metaG | ecosystem: Host-associated > Plants > Roots > Rhizosphere > Soil | place: Michigan, USA... | reverse complement strand
TTGAGGAAGAGGAAGAGGAAGAGGAAGAGGAAGAGGAAGAGGAAGAGGAAGAGGAAGAGGAAGAGGAAGAGGAAGAGGAAGAGAGAAGATCGGTTGTGTGAAGAGCTTCAATGTAGAAGAGAGCAAGAGCAGATCAGTTCCACGAGGAGCTTCAAGCTAGAGGATAACAAGAGAAGAGAAGAGATCGTTTGCGTGACAAAGTTCGAGGTTTAAGAGAGCAAGAGAAGAGATCGGTTTCGCGAAGACCTTTAAGTCAGAGGGAAAAAAGAGCAGAAAAGAGAAGGTCTGAGTCTGTGTGATGAAAGAAGAGAAAAGAGCCAACAACAGGCGCAGGCGAGGGCACGCTGGTCTCGATATCTGTTGAACTCAGTGGATGGGTAGAGAAGAGAAGAGAGAAGATGGAAGAAGGATTGTCTTTGGTGATATAGTTCAGATTGGAATCACCGAAGTGAAGAAAAGAAATGTGGGCAGTCACAGCAGCCAACTGCCTGTAGCCTTCATCATCACCACTTTGAGCTGTGAAGAAATTTCATTGTCCGTCTGGTGTGAAGCAGTACATTTCAGCCTCTCGCCAAGCATCAAGGCTTCGTACCAGAAGGGGTTAGATTGTCATCAGGTGATATTCGAGCAGCATCGTAAAGTCGTGTCAGGAACATGAACCACTCGCACTGGGAGAAGGGGAGTAGGAATGGAGAGGCAGAACATGAAGCAAACGGAAGGAACATCAACAGTGTCTGGGAATGGGGTATCAATATTGTACACTCGTAGTCACAAACACCGACCACGAAATGTAATTAATCCTCACAGGGAAAAAAAATCCAGACCATGTGCCACACTCTAAACGCCTGCAAGAAGACAAAAGTCCGTCTCGTCGTGTACATGCTGGGGAGATTGGGTGGAACTGTCATACTCATTGATTCGGCATCATTCCTTCATTCAAATTATCGCTCAGGACGAAATCGTTATACCCTTGCTGACCAAATTCGGCCCAATCCCATTCAAATGTCATAGGCATCTGCCACAGGTCTTGGGGGACGAACGGTTGTTGAAAAGAACCAACGTTAAGAGGTGACATAGTAGAGCTTGGAAGGTTCTGATTGACGAGATCGGGACTGAGACCCGTCTGTGGCAGCATGTCTAGGTAGTCACTATCGAACGCAGCCATGTTGGAAAAGGGTAGGTTGGGGTTGATCCCATTCAGTTGAACATGGTTGTTCAGAGGTGTGTTGGGCATGTTCGATGACGGGAGTGTGGACGGCGCCAGCGGAGAACCTCCAGTACCAGTGGCGCTTGATCTTCGGGAACCGGCTGCGCGTCCGTTCAGCTGCGATTGTATCTGTGACATGGCCGATTGATTGACCCGCAGCACCTCCTCTGGTACTAGCCTGCGCTTCCGCTTGGAGCCTTCTTTCTCAGCCTTTTCAATCACCACTCGGGCAATGCGGGCAAACTCGCTGCAAACTGTAAGCATGCGTTTGAGCGACCCAGTATCTTCATCGTGCGAGACATTCGTTAAGAAAGTCACGACGAGATCCATAAGCTTGATGTCAGCTCGTGCACGAGTGTCCTGTGGATTTTGCAAAATATTGGCAAAAAGTGTCACCAGGGCAGAGACTGGGAAGTACAGGACTAGCCAGACACAGGCAAAGTCGCCCTGGGGGATGTATTTTATGAGGTGTATGGAGGCTCGAGCAGCTGAAACACAAAGTGCGGCAGACGAAAAGACTCGCGGATTAAGGGGTCGTGCATTGAGTCCTTGTATAGCGTATTCCGATAACCGGCTGGTCCAATAGCCATGGTGAACGGACATGCGATGGATTGTGGTTAGACAATTATAGTAAGAGAAATGTAAAACGACGATATGCAATATGAGAGGGGTGTGGGCTGTTTTGATTTCGTGCTCTGGTCGAAAGTCGAGTGGGATGCTGTCCTTCCAGGCCTCGAGTTCTTTGTCTAGTTCGCCGATTGTGTTCAGAAGTTCACCATCGCTTTGTTTCGAAGCTCTGACCGAGTAGAGTTGGCGATATACTTTGCTGGAAATGATGGCGAACTCACACATTAGGCGGAACAGGTTGATCTTTCCCTTGCCATCTGCGAGAGGGACGTTGCCAATGTTATCAGGAGGGTCCTCAGAAGGAAGCTCGACATTCATATCGTCGTCATCTTGGGCAGGCGGCCGGCCGGCACGGAGACAGGTGTCTTTATCCAGCAAGTACGCAATCCAGAACACTCGTTTGCGCTGCTCAGCTTCGATGGGATTGAGATTGAATGCAGAGCCACGCTTGTGAAGACCAATGGTATGCGAGCATCGAATGGCTGCGGCAATGAGGAAGAATGACGGTTGTGGATTTGGTGTCCCTTGAAGGAACAGAGCCATACCTAGCAGAGCTTGGACACTGAGGAGATCGGTATTTCGCATGGTTAATTCGGTGATGACTCCCATTGCATTCTTTAGATAGAGCCAAGCCTTTTGGTCATCTTCCTGTGGGACCACATTACTCATGACTCTAATGCGGTATGCGATGGCCAAAGCAACGTTGATGCTGGCCCACCAACCGCTTCCCTCATAGGGGTCTTTAGAATACTGTTTGTCGACTAGGTGCATAAAGGTTGGCTCGTGAAACAAGGGGAACATGCAGTTGAAGTTTTCAAAGAAGTCTTTGAATAACGACAGGGCTTCTTCCCTTGGAGGAAGTGGCTTGAAAACGCGGCGAACGAATATGTCTCCGAAGACTTCGGGCTTCCAATATTGCCATTTGTTTTCCTCTTCATTGACGGCATTTTGAATGGTTTCTTGAAAGGAAGCGTCGCCTGTTTTTTCATTGACCCACTCGATACCTTTGGATGAAAAAATGGAAAATGCCGAGGACGAGCCTAGGAGCGAGTCAGCTAGGAGAAGGGCGAATTCCAGTCATGGACTTTAGACTTACCAATGTATCTGGTCTCGCCCACGTTGTTCGTGACTAGTGAACACATGGCCTCGGAGAGATTCTCGACATCTTCGCGACCAGTCTTTTCGCCTTCAGTGCTGGGAGAGCCGATCGTTTCATGTGGGGTATTATTTGAATCTGGCTGAGAGCCAGGTCTGGGAGAACCGTCAGCCATGGAGGCTGCGCTGCTCTTGCCACCCGCGGGCGAATTTGTCCTGTGAACATGGGGTTCTTTGGCTGATGCCTTTTCGGCAAGGCGCTTCTCCAGAGTCCCTAGATCAGTCCTCCCTGCTTCCTCTTCGGTCAACAAGCCAGACATGCGGAGGAGAGACTCCATGCGGCCAAGGCGGTTTTCTAATCCTTCAATGTATTTCGCCCTAGAGGGACTGTTAGCGGCGACCCGAAGCGAATGGACTGGAGGATAGAAACCCACCCTTTCGGAGGATTGCGCTTCTTTTCGACTTGTGTGAATACGCATTCTGTTTTATAGTTGATGCAGTGGCCACATTTGGGCATCTTCCCATCACACTTGATCTTTTTCTTCCGACACATGTCACAAGCCTACAAAGCGATATGAGCAGGAGTTCTGTTTCAATTGTTGTAGATGTCTGAGCATACCCTTGCAATTCTCCTCCGCTTTGGATCATTGTCGTCGAGGCCAGCATCGGTAAGATCGCCGAAATAGTTCCCGGGAGGTAAGGTAGGAGGAATAGGGCTTCCGTCGGGATGGTAGGCGCCGAATATCTGGGGAGGTGGTTGCGATACAAACTGGGTTATATCATAGCCCATCGCATCGATGCTTCCACGATGATGGTCCATGATGAGGCCCGGAACTGCCACCGTCCCGGTCTCTGCCCTTTTGGGGATTGGGGTCGTAGGATTACAGGGCGAGATGCAGGACGAGGTCGGTCAAATGGATTCTTGCACGGACAACTATGAGGATCGATAAGCCAATCGGCTCATGGTTTGAGCTGGAGGAGAAAGTCGAGCCGACAGGAAGTTGATGGCGAAAAGATACTGGGTCTGGTTACAGGTGCAGGCACAGGTACAGACCCAAATACCTTTTCTTGTGCTCCTGTCCTGGAACTCGCGAAGCTGGTGGACTCAGGTGGGGGAGTCAGAATAGAGCAGAGGGCAAAGCTCGTAAGCTCGGACAGAGAGGAGGAGTGGTGAGTGCTGATACACAAGGTGAACGACAACACGGGAGGAAGTAATACGAAGAGAGTCAGAGATGTGCTAAGTGCTCGAAGTTTCTGAGGCAGAGAGTTGGTGGCAGTCAAGGCGATCAATTGGATGGAGCGATGGGTGTGGTGGATGTGGTTAATAATTCAGAGAATCATACCTGGGACTCATTTGAAGGCGATACGAAGGATTACGGGAATTACGAGACGAGGGCGGAACAGGGGGAGGGGACTAGGAAGGTGCAGATGCAGGTGGGAGGGTGGGTGGAGGTGGGCAGCCATGGCGTGCATGGAACGTGAGCAGAAGGAGAACAACGAGAGAAGGGTGCCCCCGAACTCGAGGGACTCTAGGGACTCCAGGGTGTGCTGGGAGGTGGGATACGAGGTACGAGAAGATGGTATGGACTCCGTATTGGATACACAGACAACGGGTGCAGGCGGGTGGTGGGTATTGGGCTTGGGCAATGACGAGGTGATCGCAGCCTGAGCCGTTAAGCCTTGGGGGGACTCCAGCGCCCTGAAGAGCACACCGAGTCGACTCTGAAACGTCGCGGACAGGGCTTCAGGCCTCAAGTTGGCGCAGCCAGGCACCCGCATTTCTCAGACTAAAGGGCTCGGTAGTCAGTGTCTAGAACTTCGTTGGTGGTTGGCTGGTCCTAGGGAATAGCCTACCGGGCATTGGACCCTGGTCAGCGCTAGAAGGCGTTGCGATAGGCCGAAGATGGCGGTCCGCTTAACTATTCCCCGCCAGGATGACACCCAGAGAGCCAGAGTCCCAGACACCCAGACACCCAGGCGGGTATCCCCAGTAGCGGCCCCTCCAGGGCTGTCATCCTGCACCTTCTCTGCTTGGAATTCAGGGCTGGAGGGGGGCCCCTTCGGGCTAACCCCTCGCTGGGGTTTAACCATTTCAGGCCTCATCAGAGAGTGCCCAAGGCCTGGCGTAACCAACATAGACTTTCTGCTGTGAAGGGTGCCTCTCGGGGTTAAAAGCAGTCAAGCCATCTGCCTACCTCCTGCTGGCAGGAGCATGCACGTGCAGTTGCACTTGCACTTGCCGTTGCAGCTCCAAATGAAGGACATGTTCAAAGTGTGAGAGATGTGGTCGCTTTACCATCCACATGGCACAAAACCAGTATCAGGCTTCGTTGCCCACACAGGCTAATCACCCGGGGATGATGGCTTGAGTATCACTAGGATCAATCGAGGACTGCTAGCGACCTGGGCAGCAGGGACGGCAAATCCTATCAGTTAGTCCTCCCCGTCTAGGACTATTCAACTGTTTGTTTCCTAACCCGATCTCGTTTACGAGAGCCATTCCTAAGCTTGTCTTGGTGGTGAGCCTGTGACTAACGACCGAGTCTGTGCCTCCTCGCGACCTTTCGAGATCTGTCCTGAACTCGACTCACACATCATCTTCCACATTACGGAGGACGGAGCAACTTGGAAGACATATCATCTATCAGTCGCTCCGATCTCCATATCTCCATGTCTCCATGTCTCCAGATGTCAGCATGTGGCCCCCGTATCCGTATCCCTTGTCCAACGTGGCTTCTTGAACCCAAGGCTCCAAACTGCTATTTTCTGGGATGATCCCACTTTGGGCGGTATTAATTACTATTAGCCACCTTGAGACACGAGACCGAGCGCGATCATCGAAGCAAAAAATCCCCTCATCCACGGGCTCTCCACGGATCAAGCAACTTGCATTTCCTTTCCTAGAACCCTAGAAAGGACGGGTGTGTTCGTTCACCGTTTGTTCAACTTACTGGGTACTGGTCCTCCAGGCTATCAATTTCCAGTCATGGGATCACCGCTGCATCGTCACCATCTCTCACAAGCCTGTCAAGCCTCAAAGCTTGACCACAAGCATTGAGCAGGATCTTGCCTACTGAGCACTAGCATTCCAACTTGAGAGCTCCGCGATACGCGTATTCGATTCGACTGCAATACCTGCGCACGGGTTGCGGAGGAAGAAGGCACCGAAATCTCCGCCGCACCCGAGACCTGAGCTTTTCTCCGTCCGAGTGGTTCGATAAACGCGATTCTGCACCGCGAAGTTTGGCTTTACACTCTGGACAACCCTTCCAGGCTCGCTACATGTACGGAGCATCGGTAGATCCCAAAGGGATCGTCCAGTCCGTCCGCGGCCATTGTAAAGCCCGAAGATGCGGCTCCCGTGTCCCCGACCACACCCCAGAGACTAGCTTGCTCGGTACTTTCAGAACTTTGTTATCGACTGCTTCTCTGTACAGACAATACACGATTGCTTCGCGGGGTCTGTAAGAACTCCAATCACCATTATTAATGACGGTTCCGCAGGCCAAGGATCTAGACCCAGTCAATGGAAGACCGTCAAGAATTCAGAAGTCAGCATCAGTCTTCGAGCCATTAATCAGGAAATCATTGATTAATCACGTGGCAGAAATGGACGTTTTCGGCCGAAAGCGCGCACAAAACGAGCAAAACCGGACCACCAGCCAAAAACGAAAACACCTGCCGGCCGAGTCGAAGCGAGAACGAAATCTCCGGGTCCTTTCAATTCTCGCAACTCTCCAGACGCTGTGCATGCGCATCTCTCTCTCTCTCTCTGTGCAAATATCTCTCTTGGCACGAGATCCTAGAGAGAAAATCAAGCCCAATCGAGGCAACCGTTCATCTTCCGCCTTGCCGTTCAGTTGTCTCAATGTGGATCGCGACCCTCCCATCTCTGTAGCATATACTAAGTAGTAGCTAAACTTGTATTACAGACCTACAGATCCCACGCCCGCCTTTCCCTTCCCGCTGCATATCCACACACCGGGGAGGGGGCCATCTTTACGACAGCCAACTAGGCCCGCCATTCTCGGCTGAGCCATTTTTCCCAACTTATCAATTTCCATTTCTCCCCTGGAGGGCGTTGCGCCATCTCGAATTTTAAAAAAACTGCCGGGTTCTCCTACTCCTTAGTTTAGTAATACAGTATTCCTCAGACTCCTTGATTCAGTACTACTCCCTAATCCGTAATTACACAGTACTGTCAGTAAAGAGAAAAAAGGAATCGCTGATCGTTGCCCACGGGCAGAAAAATTAAAAAGTGGGGAACCATCCCACGAGCAGTGATATTTACAAGTGATACAAGTGATACAAATGCGGGTGTCTAGATTTCCAAGACCACACACCCCTTTGTTTTCCGATTTCTAACGAGCAACCTACGATAATTACATAGTACCCTTTTTTCCCATGTGATTCGATTCGATAATGCTCGTTCGACTGCCTCTGGGTATGTAAACCGACCGAACAAGCGAAGATACTTTGCATGAAGGATGGCATGATTGATGGGTGGGCTATGTATGTACTATTAGTATACGCCCGGGTGTCTTACGAGCCATGTTACTTGCTCGCTTTTTTTATATATATAATTGGTTTCGCAACTCAGCTTTCAGGGCCTGGGGTCGGTGCCGAGGAGGGCTGACACCGATCCTCCTCCCCTCTTCGAGGGTCGTCGTGTGACAACATTCCTCTCAATGATGCTCCATGTAAGTAAGTTGCCTAGTCTTGGGCCTTGGGCTTTGGTTGTCCTTGAGTCTTGACCTTGAGAGCTGGGGGGGAGGCGGGCGAAGATGGATTCAAGATTCCTTTTCACCCGGTCTCACAACTCCCATGTATGTACATACGAAAGCATTCAATGCTGGGTTAATTATGCTAATTAACTATAGCAACTATTGGATATCCATCTTGGGAAGTTGCAGAGCAAAAGCCTATTAATTAACTCATTAACTAATAGTTAGTGACATACAAATAAATCGTCGGAAGGATCCTGGGGAATCCTCGTACTCGCCTACTAATAACCATAGCCGTACGGAAGGAAGTACGGAGTGCAGTAATAGCAGATTCAGCAATTAACTAAGCCATCTCATTTCGCTTGGTCGCTGGCTGGTTTGGGTATGGTCCACGAGAATATTAGAGGGGGCGCCGTGGGTTATGTAAGCCATCAACTATTGAGCTATGTATGTCCTGGCTGTCTACGAATAATAACCAGATACTTTGCGACTCGACGAGTCAGGACGAAGGGGAAGTGGTTCACGTATACACATAATAGTGTGGTAAGCGGCAAGCCACTCGATATTGAAATTTCTTTTGGTCTGTATTTGCGATACACAGCTGCTCCCGTCAAGCCAGTTTATATGGTGGTTGGTCAGAGCTCTTCTTCAGCCGATATCAAGTTTAGTTACAGCTACGTTGGGGGGACGGACGAAGTGTTCGATATCAGGTATTATCTCAATCTCAAGTGATTAGCCAAATTGGCAAATACTTCTCAATCAATTCTATTCTATGGTACAGGGCACGACTCTTGTGTCGTTGCCGGGAGGGGTTATCATTCATGCTTCGTCATTCAATCATTGAACATCGTGTCTCATCAGTGGCAGACAGAGACAGCGCAGCGCGAACAGGAGATATCATCCATCCATCAGTCCTGGTCGTTTTCGATTCTTCATGGGCTCTGACATGCAATGGCATCACTGCCTCCATGCTGGTCTTTCTCTGCCAGGGGTGCTGCTATATCATTAGTTCCCTTTTCTGCCTTTGTTCTGTGTGTGCTGAACTTCTCGGCGCCTGGTTTCGCAGCCGTTCTTCGTTGTGCGAGTATTTTCCCTTTTCCCAATTAATGTTCCTTCCTGGCAAATGTTCTACAACGTCTGTCTGTGCGCTGACTTTTGCAGCAGTTCTTTGTTGTTCAAGTTCCTTGCTTTCCCATTCCACTGTTGTCTCAGGCAATCGTCCTCGATTTTCACTTTGATGACCCATCATTCCTCCACTCCAAATTCTCCAAAACCCAAACCAACCGAACCCTCAATTTCCCTGTGGCTATCGCTGTTGCTCCTTCCGTGCAGCCCTCGCAGCCCTCCGAATCCGCTTGCAATGATGCACAATCTCCCAGCAGTGGGCATCGACAAACCAGGGGTTGCCGAGCAGATAGTTCTGGCCCGCCATGGTGCGCAGCCACGCGGGGTTCTCCAAGACCCAGCACTCTCTGAACACCATCCGGCCCGTTCGCTCACTGACCTCCATTCTGGGGATCAACGAATTCGGAGCCGGCTCGATTGTTCGGAGAGCTTGCTCGATTCTGCCGCGCAGGTAGCCCGGCTGGTTCCAGAGCTCGGGGTTCTCGGGCTCCACGACTGACGAGGCGTCGGATCCAGAGTCCTCCTCCTCGTACGTATCTCGGTCGAGGGTCAGGCCAGGGATCGTGTTTCGCTCTTGTTGCTCCTGCTCCAGTCGCCGCGCGAATCGGCCAGCGCTTAAGATCGGACTGAAGGACGGAGGTGGCAAGAGATTAAGCTCGCCAGAGTGAGCGGACGAGACGTCGTCGTCGCCATCATAAACGGTCCCAGCATCTTCGTCGCCATTGCCATAGTCTGAGCGTGCTGGCGATTTTACCCGGTGCGAGATCTCGTCGCCGTACACGGAGTCTGTCTCGCCTTCTTTGAGCAGATCCTCTTTGATCTCCTTCTCCAAGTCCTTCCGAGGCATTTCGTCCAGTCTGGCTTTCTTGGTGTTCTTGTACAGATTGTCGTCACTCGCGTCCTCGTAGTCAGACGGCCGCTTCTCTTCCCGATTCCTGGGGCCTTGATTTTCGTCCGCAGCGTCTGGATTCTGGTTGTTGGAGGCAATGATTCTGTCAAGCTCAGCGCTCACCGACTCATCTCGCGTCATAGTGTTCTGCGCGTAGACTTGCGGTTGCCCAGCCTGCTCGTAACCTGATGGGCCAGTCTGTGGCACTGTGTTGCTGAGGGGTTGAGTTGTGTTCCCTGCATTGAACATCTGGTCGTAGCCTAGGAGCCGGTCAAGCCCATTTGCGACCATGTCATTCAGGATTCCTATGCTCTGAGCATCGATCTGGGGCCGCATTGTCTGTGGCATTGTGCTGCTGGGTGCTTGGTCTCCGTTCGCTGCACCATTGTTCGCATTGAAAGCCTGGATGAAGTTCATCCCAGTGCTGAGGAGCTCATCTTGGAACCAATCGTTCTGTGCGGAAGGCTGTTGTTGGCTTGTGACATCGTTGCCAGGGATGTTATTGTCCGTCATCTCAGTGTCGAGTCTGTCCACTGTCTCTGCCCAGGAGTACCTATCGGGCAGGTTCTGCGTCACTGGAGCGTTGGAGTTGAAGTTGAAGTTCTGTCCGTTGTTTGCTCGCGTATTGTCATTGGTCGCGGCGCCTTGATTCCATTGTGGAACTAGATCATTGGCCACGAGCCGATTATTCTGTGGAGCTGGTCCATTGAACGAGAATACATCGCTGTGTGGCGGTGGAGCATTGAACCCAGTGGCCTGTGGTGCTGGAGCGGCTGGCGTGAAGGCTGGCTGACCAAATTGATTGATGTGAGGGAAGACTGCACCATCCGGCAGCAACCCAGAGCCATTGTGCTGGAGGTTGTTGGCCGTACTGGTATTGTCATCGACATCAACCATCTGATCACAGATCGGGACCAACTCCATCCCCGTGGGGCTTTCCAAGCTTCCCACTCCAGTCTCTCTTCCGTGACCTGGGGCAGCCTGCGCTGTGTCCCCCATCACAGGATCCTCATCGATGAATGGTGGAGGTCTTTGGACATCATCCATATCCATCTCCACCCGCTGCTCCTTGTTCACGACATCCATGGAGTCCTCCGGTGAGTCATCGAGAGTCACGTTTCCCATGTCGCTTATGATGCCATCCAATGCCTCCGACAGCGCTCCTTGGCTGGCAGGTTGGCTTGGTAGGCAGTCAACCCAAATCTCTCCATCATCTTCTTCGCCATCATCCATCGATTTGGGGCTCTGGGGCTCGTCATCGTCACTGTCAGATTCGTCGCTGCTGGGTTCCCGGTAGGCATTTCCCCCTGATGGCAACGTAGGCTGTTGAGGCTCAGGACCACGTGGAGCTGGTCTCGGTCTGTGAGGCGGTTGTGTGGTGGGAACACGTGCAGTTGGAACAGCTGCAGGGTCAGCTGCGTAAATGTCGCCAAAGAGCTCTTCCCCGTTCTGCTCATCTACCAGCGGTGTTTCTGTTGTCGACTGCGCAATGGTTCGTGACTGGGGGGTTGCCACTGGCCTATGATCCACGGCCGGAAGAGGCTCCTCTGGTTGCGGGGCAGGGATAGCAGTGGGAGCAGGAGAGGGAGCAGGAGAGGGAGCAGGAGAGGGAGCAGGAGAGGGAGCAGGAGAGGGAGCAGGAGAGGGAGCAGGAGAGGGAGCAGGAGAGGGAGCAGGAGAGGGAGCAGGGCAGGGGGCAGGGCAGGGGGCAGGGCAGGGGGCAGGAGAGGGATTCTCAGATAGACTGAGCTGGTGCAGAATATCCGCCAAATTGTGTGGAATGACGAACGGCTGTGGTGGATCTTGAGTCTGTTCACGGGCTCTGGTTCTTCGTCCCCGGCGAAGTCTAGGCTGGAGGATGACGCGATGCGCGATGCTTTGTCTCGGGGGAGACTCAGGCTCATTTGCATCCCAAGGTCGATCCTCAGTTTCCCGGAAGTCTGATGATTCCATGGGAATGTAAGGAGCAGTCTCGCTGGGGATGGAGTCCATGGCATCTTCTTGAGACGAAGGAAGAAATCCAAGACCTGGGATCACTTGTTGTTCAGCTTCGTCAATGGCAGCTGGTGAGAGGGAAGTGAAGCCTGCGAGACCTTGGATGCTAGGGCATTCAGATTCAGCGGGAGGAGTGGCCACTTGTTGACCTTCATTCTCGGTTAAGACTGCAGAGGGTTGCTCATGTTCTGAGACGACGATCGAATCCGAGTCGTCATCACTGTCGTCAAGCACCACAGGATTGTGCTCTGACCCCTCAGGATGGGATCCCTCTTGTAGAGTCTCTGCAGAATCAAAGAGCTCCTGCTCCTGCTCGATCGAAGTGCCGGAATTGTCGTTCTGCTCTTGTTTGTCAACGACAGAAGGTTCCTGGGAGGCAGGAAGAGCAACCTCTGCTGGAAGAAGTTCAGGGGAAGCAGGAAGTGGCACATCGACTGCAAGTGGCTCTGGAGAAGGAAGTTGCTCATTCGCAGCAAGAGACTCATCGGAAGCAGGCTCTGCGTCGACAGCAGTGAAGGGCAACGTTTGTTCTATGACAATACTGGCCTGGTGATTCCGCTCAGGCTTTGCTGCGGAATCCTGAAATTGTTCAAGGGTTTCAGACTCAGTGGCACCAGCTGCTGGAATGGATGGCTCCTGGAGCTCTGCAGCATCGGCGACCTGTTCTTCTGAAACCGTCTCAGTGACTTGATTGTTGTCATCTTGAGAGGTATTGATGCAATTTGATTCTCTTAGCGGCGCTGGGACTTCGTCATCAAGAGAATCTGGCCTAGGGCCCGGGGCAGTCTCAGTCTGGGATGCTGGCTGAGACTCGATGCTAAGGACGACAATCCTGAGACTCTTGATCGCGCAAGGATGCAGCAATCGGCTGAGAGTCGATGGTGGTGACAATAGTGCTTTCACTTTCAGGAGCACTAGATGTGGTCGGTTCATCTACTGAAGGTATGTCGGTAGGTGGTTGAGCAAGAACCTCGCTCTGCAGTGCAGACTGCGAGTCCTGATCGCGCAGTGGTGCAGCAATAATGTCAGGCTCAGCAGTGTTGGCAAGAAGGCTTTCTTTTCCAGGAGCGCAGTCTGTGTTCGACTCGAGCGTAGGAGACGGATCCAAGGTCGGTTCACTCTCGACGGTATCGAAAATGGTGCCCTCAAGGGTTGGGGAGGTGGTCGTTTCTGGCTTAGGAGCCGAATCAGCAGCTGACTGAGTTTGCTCGATTGAAGCCTGGCTGCTTTCTTTCTTAGGCTCATCAGTGATTTTGACCGCGCTCGGTGATGGCTCTGCTCCTGAAAACGCCGAAGGGGCCTGATATATTGGGGATATCAAATCCGCACTCGGAATTTCCAGCCCACGCAGATGTTCGGGGATTTCCTCGCTGGTCAAGTGTTCTTGGTTTGTTGGGGCAACGGGGAAGGGTCGGCTATCAAGCTCGGCAACTTCGGTCTGGTTGGACACCTGCTGAGCTGCGTTCGTTGAGATAGAATGAATGTCATCATTGCCATGGTAATCGCCATCGTCATCGCCGTCGTCGGGATGCTCTCCATCAGTGGAAGATGTTTCAAAGCGATCGCCGGTTGGCCTGAATGGATTGTGAGCAGGAGGCTGGGAGTCATCCTCATCGTCGTCACCACCACCACCACCACCGCCGCCGCCGCCGCCTCCTCCTCCTCCTCCATTTCGTCCTCGAAGCATTTCTTGTTGAGTCAATACCCTCAACCTTGCCTTTTCAGTTTCGACGGCTAGCTTCCGCCGATCCTCCTCCAGGTCAATGGTCGTTTGGAATGCTGCATCTCTTCGGGCCTTTGTCAACTTTGTCTGGCGCTGTCTCTCCTCCACCTGCTCTTGAAGATCAAGCAAATACAGCTCATGCTCTTTTTCTCTCACAAATTGTTTGTATGCTTGAGCTGAGCGGCCTGCTACCTTCTCATGTATGTCATGAGCTGCTTGGTCATAACGCTTAATGCCATCCATCAAGATGAATAGCAGAATTTGAATCAATATGTGTACCGCGAGGTGCACTGTCCAGTAGACTGGCGAGAAATTCCAAGTTGCGACGATCGCTCGGAGCAAGACCCGGGTTATAGAACCCAGACACTCCAAGAGCAAATCACACAACCAGGTGTCCCAAGCTTCAGTGATCGCAGCCGGAACAAGCTTCAGGGCTGCTAGGCAGACCGGTACCGATTCGCGTATCAAGGACACGCAAAATTTTGACCAAGCAATAGGGTAAATCTGCGGCATTGTAGGATGGTATGGTTCCAATTCCTGGACGATTGCCAGAAGGACTGGGATATTGTTTTCTGTTTGAGAAGCGAGAGTCCCAGAGTCGGTAGACTTCACAGCCGCAAGCTCGGTTTCCAATGACTCGAGGCAAACGACTGCAGGGCAGATGTCTTGGTGGGTGACATGGAAGGAGAACAGAAGATTAGGACACTGGTCGCATGGGATAGGGTGGATATCTGTGGTCATATTGACTTTAGTGGTCGTGCCCAGTGCTTTCTTCTCTCCGGTGTGATTCTCCGGTAGGATGGCAGATTCTTCGAGAGGGAAATGAGGAACTCTCCAACACATCGTTTGGGTCGAGATTTGGTTTGCCAGTGGTTTGGGAGAGGTGGGATTGGCCACGGTGATTATAATGGTAGACCGCACCGAGGCCCATGCCAGCGCCTAGGGTGAACCCTATGACATCCAGAAAATTGAATGCCGTGGCAAGCGGAGAGAAAAAGAGGAGGAGGATGAGAACGAGCTTCATAGGCGTCATGATTGCTCAATCCACGAGGCTTTCGGTGGGGGTTCTTGTGAGAGGGTGTGGATAGCGCTTGTAGGAGTGTTTGATGAGGGGCGTTTGAATTCGCAGATCCTGAGGGCACCTGTTCGAGTATGATGTGGAAAATTGAGACGTGCTATGAAATCATTGAAACCAACTTGCGTTATAAAAGCAGTTGATGACCGGATAGTGGTAGAGATCGTGGTGTTAGGGAGGAAGAATGGGGACAATACGGGAGAAAGACAATGCAGCGCAACAATCATTTTTGTGATGAGTGTCATGAATGAAGCAGTCTATTCATTCACTGCCTGAAGGACGCTTCACTGCTGGAGGCCTCCTTTGCCAAATGCAGTTTTATTGAGGCCAACCCAATCACCTGCTGTAGGCAGTGCGCTGACCTGACAACGCCGGAACGAGTTCAGAGCAGCCATGGTCGCCGTCGCCTAAAAAGGTCGGTAAAACGAACTTAGCATGGACGAAATACTCACTCTCTTTATTTACATTTCCCTCCTCTGTGGCAAATCTCTCTGATATATGTATATGCGAAGTTGGACGAGGCTCCCGAATCCAGGGGATACCACCCCCAGATCCAATAGCCTGCAAGGATTCCACAGGATGAAGAGGGGAGCGTGCCATGATAGGCCATATACCCAGTGGCATTTCAGATTAATTAGCCCACTTGCTATCTCACCGTGTTTGCTACTGACATATTTTTGTCGTTTCTAGACTCGTGCAACGTCTTTGGGATCAATCGCTCTTTGTTCAAATAAAGAAAGCCAAGCTTTTTGTCGGCTTACTGTGCGGTACTGTAATTTACCATACTGCCACCCACACTTTCAAATGACACGAAATGGCACAACCTGCCAAATTCTGCTGTCATTTGTAGATCGGATGATGTCGATGGCTTGGGATCAGAACTTCAGACTGCACATGCCTCGATAGGCCAGGGATTGCTTGTCTTACAGATGGATACCTTGATACTTTGCCCTGAAAAGGAAACCTTGAGTTTGAAAAACCTGTTTCTGAAATCTATGTTCTTGAGGGCACCAGTAGTCTGCTCAAGGCTATATCAGTACGAAGATCTCTGGAATTGATACCCGCTCTCTTTATCTCTCAGGTCTACTTTGAAAGGCTCTGATACAACTACCTTTGAACCCGAATCATTATCCCTCAAGTATTTTAAACCACCCGCAAGGCAATACCAACCAAGATGTCTGAAGACGCAGGCTTCTTTAAGAAGACATCAGAGGCCATGGCATCTGCTGGTGCTTCTGTCGCCGGAGCAATCTCTGGAAGCCTTTCCTTGGGTGCCAATGCATCCCACAAGAAGACAACCACCACCAAAACAAGAATCCCAGCCGACGCTGCTTATCAGCAACAACCAACAATTGCCCAAGGAGTCCCAGCTACACAGCGTACTGTTGGTGGTGGAGAACAGAAGCGTCTGGCTCAGCCAGAAGCCGATGCATTGTATGAGGAGAGAATGGAGGATGAGTATGCAAAGAGGGAAGGCGGTGCCTAAATCTATTACTACTACCATTCAACTCGTTTGGAGGGAGAGAAGTCCAAGTCTAATTCGGACAGGCCATGCAGAGATGAGAATGGAGTTCACGGAGACAACGCATCAGGCGTAGGGATTTCAATGTATGGCAATAAAACAATAAATGCAGGACCCAAGTATCACCATCTTCAATCAACTCATCGTTCTTCCTTCTTCCTTCTAGTCTCAACCATCTAACTCCATCCCGTCACAATCCCCTGCGTTGAGTTCCTAAGCTTTGGAGTTTGTGAAGCAAGTGTAGGATCGCCAATGACGTCACGTTGCATGAACCCCCCAGCAGGCTCGTTTTGAATCTCGCCTATCACGAGTCGGCCATTTTCGTTCTCGTTCTTCTGTGACAAACCACGAAGCCAGGGCCTCTACTGAAACAGCCGAAGCGAAACAACCTTAGCCTCGCACGCGGAGCCTCACACTCAGCAGCCCAAATGGCACCGAATCTCGCAAAAGCACTAGCAAGGATCGATGCCGCCCATAGCGAAGATCCTACCAAGGTCGACATTGATGGCGAATCAACTCCCTATGAATTGATCTACGCAAAGAAGATGACCAAGTTCCTAGAATTGCACACGCCAAACCCGGATGCACTCCTCGCGACAGCTGCGCGGGCTCAGCATTTTCGGCGATGGGAAGTGCCTAGGGATACTTATCCAAAAACTAAAGCGGGCTACTTCGCTTGGAGAACGTTCCTCAAGAAACGGCAAGCTGACCAAGTTCAGCAGTTGTGCCTGGAATGTGAGTACAGCGAGGCAGAGGCAGATAGGGTTGCTGCTCTGATTGCGAAAGAAGACCTGAAGAAGGGCGAGGGCAAAGGTGATGCTGATGCTCAGATTATTGAGGACGTGGCTTGCCTCGTGTTCTTGGATGATCAATTTGATGAGTTTGAAAAGGTATGGATGCAATTATAGGGCATGTTTATTGATTTCAACTCGCTCTTTCTGACTGGTATCTCCTAGGGGCATGATGAAGAGAAAATCATTGGTATCTTGCAAAAGACTTGGGTTAAAATGGGCAAGCGCGGACAGGAGCTGGCATTACAGATGGATCTTAGTGATCGAGCGAAGGAGCTTGTTGGAAAAGCGCTTTCCGGATGAGGTGACCTTTCATTTCGCCTGTCCAAAGCGTAACCGTTGCTACTAGACGGCTGGTTATGAAATTTCTGGCCGACATCCAGGATTCCAGGCGTACAATTTTGACCCGAACGAGCATACATCAAAGGTAGCCAGCGCCATGGAGCTAAGTTTGGATGCAGCCAGGGAAGGACAGTTTGCTTCTGGGATACGGGCCATGTCTCCAGAAATCGTTCCCAGATCAGCCAGCAAGGATCTCGAGCACAGGAGTGCTCGTGGTAGAAATAAATGGAGTACTCATTGCGGGCGGGGCAAGGACAGACGTATCTACTTCTGACAAGGCTCGTGAGGGTGGGAGCCAGAGGAGACGTACCAATGATTCCCACATCCCACCGTGGGACGCCTTGCTCGGTCCCTTGCCCAAAGACCCTCGACCGTTATGTCCGAGTAACAGACTTTGTTCCACCTAACAGAGATGCCTAAGAAACGAGAATCATGTATCTCAGCGTCTTCTTGAGATCGCTATCATGTTTGATCGATGGAGTGCAGCGATGTATAAGCTGTTGCTAGGTACCCAAGCTTACTTCCGATTTGGATAGATCTAGAGGCAGAGAACATGGACTTAGATGGGCATTTACACTCGAGTATTCGCATAAGGAGTGCATGCCACGATAGATACGCATTTTCTAACTCCACCCTGTCCAAGCTTGACCTAGATTATTAGCGAAATGTGGGAATATTCAACCCTGCATTGCCATTGTGACTTTACGAGTAAGTAGTCAAGATCTCTCCGCACTCCGCAACCCCGCCTCGACTTCCGCACGACTAGGAGTCCGTCGTACGACCCAGGACAGACAGAGTAGGCAACATATTCTTCTTTCATCATTCTTTGATCTTCAAGCATCCTTGTTTCAGAACATCTTCAAAGCGTCCTGTACTGCTGCTCTCCCAGTCACTTCTAATGATGAGCCCCTACGAGAAGATTGACTGCCATTCCCACTATCTCCCCGAGTGAGTGCCACCATCGGAGGAAGCCCGAACAAGGCTGAAACTCATATGTCTCCCAAGGAAATACCGAGAAGCACTTGCAGCTAATGGACACAAGAATCCAGATGGCATGCCCGCCATTCCGGTAAGTTCAATCTAGTTCACACAATTATCTACGTCTGCTTAAGGACAACGGCAATTCCCTTTTCCATTCTAACGAGGGACATCTACCAATCTAGCACTGGAGCGAAGAAGACCACCTGGCGATGATGAAAGAGATGAACATCACGAAGTCTATCATCAGCGTCAGCTCCCCTGGCTGCTACCTGAAGCACGGCGAAGACCAACTGGCGCGAGACCTGGCACGGCACGTCAATGAAGTCGGCTCTGACCTGAAAAAGCGACGCCCCGAACAATTCGGGTTCTTCGCATCGTTGCCCCTCGCAGACGTCGAAGGCTGTCTCCAGGAGGTTCCCTACGCCCTGGACGAGCTAGATGCCGATGGGTTCGTAGTCATGACGAACTTCGGAGGGCGGTATCTGGGCCACAAGGACTTTGACGCCGTTTTCGATGAGTTGAATAAGAGGAACGCCGTCGTTTTCATGCACCCTACCACGCCCTGCTTGCCCACGGGCACGCCCGCGACGCCGATTACGGATTTCCCCCGCCCGATGTTCGAGTTCCTCTTCGATACAGCACGAGCGGTAATCAACCTGTTCTTGTCTGGGACGGTCAGCAGGTGCCCGAACGTCAAGTTCATCGTGCCACACATGGGCGGGACTTTTCCTCCGCTGATCAATCGATTTGCAACGATAGGGTCTTTACTGCAGCTGCCCAATGTCGACCCTAATGTGAATCCGGCTTGGGTCAAGGAGCGTCTCAACTCGCAGTTCTACTTCGATACCGCGGGTTGGGCTTTCCCGAACCAGATCAAGGGCCTGCTGGAGTATGTTACAGTGGATAGGATGTTGTATGGGAGTGATTATCCATTCACCAATGCAAAGGCTGTGGGCGTGTTGTCCAAGGACCATGATCAGTATTTGCCTGAAGTGTTTCCGGATGACGAGGAGCGAGCCAAGCTCGTGAAGAAGAATGCTCTCCAGTTGTTCCGTAAAGGTTGATTCGATGGCAGATGCAGGGCACGGACATTTTTAGCCTGACTCGCCTTGATATTCCTAGCACACCAAGGCCCACTAGCTGGCAGGCGCAATATGGATTTGTCGGGTAGACACGCCAACCGAGATAGACAGCGTTGCCATCGTTCATGTCGCGCAGCGTCTTGAATCAGTATTGAGAAAACAGATCATTTTTTAGAAGATATAAATCATGGCTGTGCAGTAACTGTGACTGTTTTGCTTTGCTCGGGAATCCTATCCGGCCTGGGCATGTCCACTTCCCATTCTCGGCAGCGTCATGATACAATGATCTCCTGGTGAAGTCATACTGAATAATGTGAACCAGGGGGTGGCAGCGGCTGTGGGGATTTGGGATATAAGGACAGAGAGAGATTTTTCGAAGGAGACCTGGAATGCTCGCGAGACCACAACTTATGTAACTGGCCCCCTGAGTATCTGAACGAAGTCTACCTAGAGACAAGCCAGAACCTATAACATTGCAAGCACAATCTTGTCGCACGACAGTCAAAACACAAAATCATCTGAACGATTGAAACCTTCTCATCAACCAGCGTTAAGATGTCAAGCAACGGTAAGGCGCACCGCGGAACGAGCAACAAAGCAACACAAGCAAATGGCTAATTGAAACCAACCAGTCGAAGCACCCACCGCCTCACATTCCGAGCTCTTCGGACTCACGGGGCAAAAGCGAGCCTCTACTACAGCTGGGGCAGGAGCCGGATCAGGAGTAATTGGCACAAGTGGACACGCAGGCGCAGCGAACAGAGCAGCAGAGACATTGGGATCACAGCCAGGAATCCACTCTGAGGTCTCAGGGATAGATCAAGGTGGAAAGAATAATGCGATGATTGGATCTGGAGGGCAGCAATTCGCAATGGATCAGGGATCAGAGGATGTTGCTGAGGAGAGCGGAAAGAAGAGTATTGTTGATAAGTTGAATCCTTTGAAGTGAGGTATAGTGTACCTATGAATGATGTCGAAGTTGTCACCACGGCAGACAGGTAGGAATTGAAAGTCTGGGGTGATTTCCAGGGATGATTTTGCCGTTGGTATATGTTATTTAAGTTGCGTTGAGTGTGCACATTTACGCTGGTGAAAGATGAGACGATGAATCCCGATGGTTCTTAGAAGTTGTAGTCACAGAGTTTGATGCAATTGACCCATCCATACTGCACACCTGGATGATAGACTATGTGAGTACTCCAGGTGGTAGGCTTCGATAGAGTGTTGCTTATTTACTAGCGAGGCACTAGTGCAGCTAGTGACTGCCTAGTGGGTTACTATTGGGTTACTAGTATACCGCCAACATGGAGGTCGAACTTGTTCGAGGCAAGTGCTCTCTGGTTAAAGGTGGCAGGACAGGGGGGGAAACCGTCACCCAGCTCCCACTGGCACATACGAGTAAGCAGTGCAGGGCAGATGCTCCTTCCTTGCCGCCGCATCAGAGCCGCTCCCTAAGCGGAGGGAGGACTCAGGCAATTGAACTCCGTACTCCGTACTTCACTCCTCCAAGTTGTCTCCATCCCATTGTACTCTGTGCTCTGTACTCATATCGGGCCATCTGCAATCCAGTTTATCTGCAAGCTCGACGTCACTCAATTGCCACCACTTTACTCGTACTCCTCGGGTTGAGTGATCTCAATCAGGAGGAACTGGGTACCAGGACAAGCCTCCTTGCTTCTCATTTCAAGTCTCTGGCGCCGCCATTTCATCCCCATTGGCATCCGACGGACACAACACACGCTTGAACTTGCAACCGATTGCGCGCTTCCAGTCCAATCCAATCACTCGACTCGAATCGACTTTCTCTAGTCACTTATCAACCCAAGCCTCCTTTGTCACCACTTGCCCACCACGGCGTTGTCGACTATCAACAATCACGACGCCGACCAAGACAAGATCGAGTTTGCTCCTCCACCCCAGTTTCCCGGTTCAGAAGTCGCTTCTTCCTCAGGACCTCCGTCTCCCAGACCTCCACCTTTCTCCTCTCTATACTTCCCTTCCGACGCCGAACTTGATCGCCTCAGGGCCTCTGTTACCGAGACTGCTTGCGACAATCTTCTCGTAACTGCTCCGGCACCCTCCTTCGAGGAGGCCCTCGCCGAAGACGACGCCGAGTCCAAGGCTGAAGCCGACACCAAGGCCGCCCTTCCTCAGGACACCAAGGCGCAGTCTTCCAAGGCAGTTGACGAAGGAGAACCTCCGCCTCCCTACACCGAAGGTTCCAGTCCCATAGACTCCTTTTCCTACGTCATGGCTTCTGCTGGTGGTCCTGCCAGTATTATCACCCAAGTCCAACAGTCTGCTGGTCCTCCCATCAATACTTTAGGAGGTGTGTTCTTTCAATCCATACTTGGCAAGGCACAGGTGACGCTAATATCATCCAACAGCCGGGGAAGCAGCTGCGGATGAGCACATCACCCTAGATTTGAGGTAAGATGCCGTTCGGCTGCGTAAGCATTGACTCTGGCTGACACAGCCACAGAGGCACACAGTTCACATTATCTCGTGATGAACTCCTGACCCTCCCCGAATTTGTACTACTATCATTATTCCCCAACGGCCTGTTACCAGATGGTCACATGAACTCGTTTCATGATGGCGATGTTTATCCAGTTGATGTATGTCCCGCTGCTTCAGCACCTCCACACGTCATGTCCATTCTTAGCAATCCTTATTATTATATTGGAGATTTAACATATTCTTCACAGTATGATCCAGCCTCGCTTCAGTATATGTTAAACTTCTTTCGGGATGTTGCTCAATCCATCCCATCAGCAACTCCATCACCCACCACACCGCCCGACCATGATCCAATATCAATCGAGCCATTGCAAAACTCAACCAAAGACATGCTTCAAGATCGAGCCGGCATTATTGTATTGCGGGAAGATCTCGATTTCTATGTCATTCCTCCCAAACCAGATATCGAACAAGCCGAAATGACCGAAGTCAAGCGAGCAGCCGGCAAGTCATTGCTCCAGCAAAACGGAATCTTTTCTGGATTGAAGCGGAGTGAAGAGGCTGGAACAACCGAACAGCATCTGATCGAAATGTTGACCGCCGGGTAAGAGAACATGCCCTGTTGCGTGATATGTTTGCTGATGTCAATTAGTGGGTTCAATCACGACGATGCCTGGGGTCACCGAGCGGGAGAACCAAACAAAGCAGTTATTTGCAGTCTCGCGCTGGCCCGGCTTCGGACCGATATTAAGGGTGATTTAGCTGGCGGCAATGCTGTTGGCATGGCCCAGAAGCTTCTCCTCTTCTGGAGGAAACCCGCACGAAGATGTTGGTGGGAGGGGGTTGATCTAGATGATGTCGAGGGAGTTGAGGGCAAAGTCAAAGTGTGGATTCGCAGGGTTTGGACGTTGGAAATGGTAAGCACTCAACAAATCCTAGGATCCCAAACTTGGTGCTAATACATTCAACAGAGCGTAATTGGATTGCGGTGATTCTAAAAAGGTTCTCTCTTATGTTGCAAGTTTGGGTCAGGGAATGCAATGCAGATCAACAAAATCGATTTAGTGATATCCCACTGGACGGCATTACTGGGAGCATTTGTTGCGTGTCTGAAAAGGAGAACGGATGTAAGACAACCGTGACTTCGGGAAAAGGCGTGCACAGCATCAGGATTGAAGACTCGGTTCTGAAAAATAGCGAAAGGAAGCGAGATCTGAAAGACCTTCATCGTATACAATCTTTAATATTTACGAGTACGGAGTACAGACAACCCAAACCTAGGTAGGCAGTTCTTGGACAGAGTGCGTCTAAACTTGTCCCCCCAGCACTTGAAAGCCAATTGATTATAAGCCTGTTCACTGGTCATAGTACTATAATAACTGAACGAACACTGCACAATGTTTCACGTGACCTACCCTCAATCCCTTGATTATGTAATAGTCGCGATCTTAGCTTGGCGTTCCGATTTGAGGGAGAGTCTGCGTCGCGACTTTTGGGATCGGGACATTTCTGGTCCAGGATCACAACCGCCCGCAACAGGACCATTCTTCACTCCAACAGACCGCTGGCGCCTCGACTTCAGTTCTTGAGTGTTTCGCACCCACGGTCCGTCGGCCATGTCATAGCAACAGCCACTATTTATCTCCCCCACTACGGACATGGCGCAAGCATTTGTGACTAGCTATCCGCCACGAGTTCGACAATACGCCAACACCCTCCTCCAACCCATCCTTCAAACCCAGAATGTTGCCCCGGGAGGACGCACCACTAAACGAGGGACCACCATAATCAATTATGCCGATGATGCGTATGATGAAGATGACTTTGAAGACAGCGAGGGTCCCGGACGGCGTCCAACTGGTCTCCGATCCTTGCGACGAGAAGATCTTGAGAAGAAAGAATCACAACAAGTCAGGCTAGGGAAAGAGTTACAGAAACCCGTAGATCTCCAGCCGATCTACAGGGAGTGGATTGGCAGGCGCACTAACAGACTAACGTAAGTCACTCACTCGCAGAGATGAATTGCTTTCGGCTGATAAGGTATCGCATTCGTATAGCACGGAAGCCCAGGTTCATATCCAAGCACAACTTCCGTTAACCCTTATACCCATCCGAATAGACCTCGATGTCCCACCCCATCAGCCAGAGAGCCCATATCCTATTCCTCGCGGAATGGACCCAATGACCGCGATGGCTACGTCGAACGTCTACAAACGGCCAGACGCGCTACCAGGATACAAGATTCGAGATATTTTCCTGTGGAATCTCCATGAGAACTTGGTCACACCCGACGACTTTGCCCAGTGTTTTGTGAAGGACCTCGATTTACCAAATCAACCGAGCCTTGCTGCCAGCGTAAGCCAGCAGATCCGGAATCAGCTTGAAGATTACGCTGGTGTAGCCATGCATCCATTGTTCCATACCCAGCCGAAACGGCAAGGCCAAGGCGCAGAGACCGCCAATGCTCCCACACCGTCCGGGATGCAGAATGGAAGCTCTCGAGATGGAACACCTAGACTTATCGGAGCCTCGATATCCCGACCAGCTTCAACAGCCCCGGGAACCCCAGCGCCGCAAACACCCCGACCATTGCTTCTTCCCAATGGCGCCTCAATCACAGCGGTAGCCTCACCTCTACCTGCGGCAGAGCTTGCAGTGGAACCACCCGAAGACCCCTATGATCCATATCTCAACCCTGACGATACTTATCGTTGTATCATCTCATTATCGATATACCTGTCGTCAAAGCTGTACCAGGATAAGTTCGAGTGGTCACTACTCCATCCGCCGGGAGCTGCAGAAATATTTGCCAAACAGACTTGTGCCGACATGGGGCTGAGTGGAGAATGGGTCATGGCTATCACACATGCAATCTATGAGGCTGTCTTGAGGCTGAAGAAAGAGGCGTGCGAGGGCGGAATGCTTATGCTCGGTGGTGGGGCGTGGGGTGGAGGAGAGCTTGATAATCAAGCTATGAGACCAGAAGAAGGAGCAGGGTGGAGATACGACATCGACGACTTTGGGGCAGAATGGGAGCCTAAGTTCGAAGCCCTGAGCAAGGAAGAGATTGAGAAACGCGAGGGTGATCGAGAACGACAACTTCGACGATTAAGGAGAGAAACAGCCAAGTTCAGTTCAACCTCCGGAATGGTTCTGTCTGCCAGGGAGCAAGAAGCTCAGTTACGTGGAAGCTACTTTGATTACACTGCAATCGGTGCTGGTGGAGATGAAACCCCATTGATGGGCCGTGGAGAGCGGAGCAAAAAGAAACGGAGATTCAGATCACTAAGCCCTGTTGCGAAGGCCCAAACTCCAGAAGGTGGCAGTTCAGCCGGTGCAGGCTGGGGCGGCGAAGGTAATCGTTTGCAAGAATACGAGAGACAGAATTGGAGGTGCAAACACTGTCTGATATGGGGTAATGCTGTGTGGGCGGTGCGCGATGGACCACTAGGACCAAGGGTGAGTTTCCTCACGACAGTGCTTCTGGATTCCTCGAGACTAACTTGACTTAGACGCTCTGCAACAATTGTGGCTTGATCTACGAGCGGGACAAGAGACTTCCAGTGTGGTCAAAGGACCTGCACAGGCTTGCACAACCTATCGGTAGATGATCTTAGGAACACAGTTATGTTGTTCTTGAGTTGGGAATATGCATTTCACGGTTTATGGGAATCTATGGTTGCAAGATCGCTATTAATGAGGCTCGCGACAGTCTCAGGAATTGCAATGGCATGGTATTGAAAGCAAGGCGTTTGAGTTCGTGGCCCGGGCACAGTCTGGCAGGGGGATGCCGTTCTACCTCGTGCCCTGTAAAACTACCGACTATCTTAGGGAATGAAGCTGGCGCTTCTTTCAGGTACTCGTATTGTCCTGCTAGAGAAGGCTAGCATAGGGCAATATTAAGGCATTTAGCTGGGGTAGAAATCAAAATGTCACAATACTAGAATTCGGGTTGTTTGGCTGAATCATCAGCATTCTGACTTGGATATCCGTATGGACTGTAGGAAGGGTCGTCCAGGGGGTGTCGTGAGGCCAAGATAAGATAAGATCTTGGCCTTCATGTCAATTGTGGAGGTTGCGGGCAATGGAAGTGAAATGGGCCATGTCGCGACTTCCCTGCGAACGAAAGTTGAGTTGATGCCAGATCGCGGACACAAACGAACTCACCACAACACAACCTCTGCATCTACGCCACCTAATCTTTCCGTACAAGCACCGATTTTGAACTTCTCTTCTCTCAACACCTCATCTGGAAATGCGGTAGTGCTTTCCGTCGGCCCAAACCACTCCTTTTCACTCCACCCACTCCCCATTGTCATCGTTCAAGCCAGGAGGCGTTTATACTCAGAAACATGGTACGTTGAGCCCGACGTCTTTGGCCTGCTCTCCCTAGCTTCTGGATATGAGAAGCATTGTACCAGATACATGGCCACGAATGAGAAAATATGAACGTTCTGAGGCGACAATCCCAATGCTAATACTTCTCCTACTCATAGGCGCAAGTCATTGCCAACTCGGGGCACGACGATATGATTGTACGTCTTAATCCTGCTTCAACTATCTTCTTCAACATGGACAAGGCCGGCACTGTCGTCCTAGAGCGCCCTCCCTCCTCTCATGCCTTCCCGAGACACAAGAAGGAGAACAATAACTGACTATGGCAATTGCACCTCCAGCACGATGCAGTTCTAGACTATTACGGCCGCCGACTTGCAACATGCTCGAGTGACCGAACTATCAAAATATTTGAGATCGAAGGCGATCAACATCGGTTAACCGAGACCTTGAAGGGGTAAGTCTTCATGCTGCTTGTCAAAATATCATACTCAAGAGCAGTATTGTCTAATGCTGTGCTTTCAACTAGTCATGAAGGAGCCGTTTGGTGCGTGTCCTGGGCTCACCCCAAATTTGGCACCCTCCTCGCCTCATCATCCTACGATGGGCGCGTTCACATCTACAGAGAAACACCCTCGTCCCAAGCGACACACGGTCCTCAACAAACGCCTCAGTCCCAATGGTCCCTCGTCTTCACCTCTACCATCCACACCGCTAGCGTCAATATGGTTTCATGGGCGCCGCCTGAGCTCGGATGCCTCCTCGCGTGCGCCAGCTCTGACGGCAACGTGAGCGTCCTTGAGTTCCGTGACAATCAATGGTCGCATATTATCTTCCCTGCTCACGGGATGGGCGTCAACGCTGTTAGTTGGGCACCAGCCGGTATTCCGGGGGCTATCGCACGCAAAGACACAGGTGCGGCAGCTACTCCTGCATCCTCCTCAACCACTCGCCGCTTCGTCACCGGGGGTAGTGACAACGCCGTCAAGATCTGGGACTTCAACGCACAAACTCAATCCTACGACAACACTCTTGTTCTCCCACAGGGCCATAGCGACTGGGTGCGGGATGTAGCATGGAGTCCCACACTTCTATCAAAAAGCTATATAGCATCCGCCAGTCAAGACCGAAGCGTAAAGATCTGGACAAGCCCCAACCCCAACGACCCGTCCTCCTGGGCCCTTGCAAAGTCTCTCGAACTGGACGCCGTGCTCTGGCGTGTTAGCTGGAGTCTTTCAGGAAACATCCTCGCTGTGTCTGGCGGTGACAATAAGGTCACGCTGTGGAAGGAAGATCTTAAGGGCAATTGGGAGATTGTCAGGGAGGTCACTGAGTAGCGCTCGGAAGATCAACCTATGGATGGTGTAGGAGGTGGAGGCACAATGACTCCAAAATGCCTGCTCGAGATGTGAAAGCTGAGAGCTAAACCAATCCATATATTGCCGATCGTGTTGACGTAACTGCATGGCAAATTCTGGCTCAGGCCATAGGAACGGGAGCAGTTGTTCGTTCCAAGACAGACGAGACGAAGACGATGCTACGAGAGCAGAAATATAGACACAAAAACTAAATGAGCGTTAACACTGTGTGTACTGATCGAGTCCATTGAATTTCCCAGTCCCAGCTCGAAAGTTCAGAAGGCGGTTGCATGAATAGTCAGTAGCCAGTAGTCAGTGGGAGGGTAGGAATCATTCCCGATTGGTATCTCACATGCAAGCACGTCGAGTGATTGGAATGGAAATGGAATGAATTAGATGTGTGGAGGAGGGTGAGATGATGGTTTGCCCGTGTCCGGGTTATACTGGGTATTTTAATACACCTAGTCATGAATACTATCGTCCTATTACTGGCAGGAAGCTCAAGTTGATATAATACATATGTATCTTCATCAGGTATCAAGGCTTGCACAATTGAGAGAGAGAGAAGGAAGGTCAGACATCGAGCTGGCATTTCATTTCTCCTGACGCTTCTGTTCCTGCGCTTTCGAGTCTGGCATCGCATGGCCCGTCCACTTATACTCCTTCTCGAAACGGCGCTTGCCATCGGCATCGCCTTTCCAGCTCTGCTCCTCGAGGGGTTGCGCGTTGCGAGTCTCCAGGTCATGCAGCGTTGCGTTGGCGGCCTGGATTCGTGAGATGCAGATGTCGCGGGGGATGAGATCCAAGATCTTTGAGACGGCGGGACCGCGCTCTTGCTTGATCAGCGCCCAGCGGAGATAGTGGTAGAGCTGTTTCTTCCACTCAGATGCGGAAATGGTCTCGTCGGGTGGAGTTTCGAGCGCCATGAGGTTCGCGCGGTGGACTGGTTCGGTCCATTGCTCGTCTGGCACGAGGGCCAGCGTGCTGGCGGCCACGCGGAGGTAGTGTGCGACCTGTAGATGGTCGGCTGCGCTGGGCACAAGCTCGCTGGATTCTGGGGCGTCGTCGAGAAATATGCTCATTACGTTTGCGTAGTCGGAGGCAGTTTTGTAAGTATAGGACCCGAGGCGGAGCATGTTCGCCACAACGCCTCTCATTGGTTTTTTCCCGATGAAGTTCATAATCCGTTGGTCCCCGTACCTGTCGAAAAGGACCACCGAAAGGTCGGTGATCATTTGCTCGAAGGTGTCGTCGCCGAGTTCGATGTGTCGACGGGCGTGTTGTTCTCTGAGGTATCTGAGTTTATCGAAAGTAACAACAGTATTCCCCTTTGTTATCTTCATGTCGAAAACCTCGATCAGTCGCTGGAGGTCCATTACATCCTTCTTTTCTTGGTGGGACCAGCCCAGGAGGGCAGCAAAGTTAAGCAGAACCTCAGGAGGGATACCAGCCTCGCGGAAGCGGGAGAGATCAGTATCTAGGGCACGTTTGCTCAGCTTCTGGCCGTTTTGATCGACAAGGAGGGGAACGTGAGCGTAGGTTGGAGGTGTCCAGTTCATGGACTGGTATAAAGCAATATGAAGGGGGGTGGAAGACATCCATTCAGCGCCACGAACAACATGAGTAATTCGCATTTCATAGTCGTCGCACACATTGGCCCAGTGATAGGTTGGGAAGCCGTCTGACTTTATCAGAATGGGGTCCTCATAGACAGGCTCATCAACCTGGAGTTTCTTAGCCTTATTGACGCCATGGCCAGTTTTACCAAAAACCAAATCATGATACTTGGGCCAAACATCGGGAGCACGAAAGCGAATGACATTTGGCTCCAGAGCCGTGAACCTTTCATCAGCTTCAGCTTGGGACATATGTGTGCATTTTCTATCATAACCCAGAGGCAGGCCCTTTTCATGGCGACGACGATTGAGTTCATCAATTCTTTCCGAAGTACAGAAACAGCGATATGCACGGCCAGAAGCGAGAAGACGGTCCATCTGGTACAAGTAGTATGGCAGTCTCATGGATTGTCGGTAGGGACGGTGCGGGCCATTCACCTTCGGGCCTTCGTCCCAGTACAGGCCAGCCCATCTTAGATCTTCGTATATCTTTTCTTCTGCGCCTGGGACCGTCCTCTTCAAATCAGTGTCCTCTATTCTGAGGAGGAATTGACCTTTGGTGGCTTTCGCTAGTAGATAGTTGAAGAGTGCAGTCCTGAGGGAACCAAGATGGAGTTTCCCTGTAGGCGATGGAGCGAAACGGGTACGAGCTGGGTGGTCTGGTAGGTGTCCTCGTTTGCGCGGAGGGGCCCCGGTTGCAGTGGTGGTGGCTGTGGACGAGTTGCGTGTCAAACGGAAAGAGAAATGTTCAAGCGCAGCTCGGGAAATCCGACGGGGACTCGCGCGACAGGATCTGCATATCCAGTGACTAGAAGACGATGGCGCCTTCATGAGGGTATCCGGACTCAGTGAGGTAGTATCAAGGAGGAGAATCGGTGTGGTTACGTGGCAGTGGAGCGGCGGAAGGCACGAGAAAATGCGAGTGACAATATGAAGCTGCAATCTGCCAATGACCTGCCAGCCTTGCCACCGTAGCCTCGTAGCCTTGTCAGCCTTGCCAGCCTTGCCAGCCTTGCATGACAAACTCTGCCCTCAGCCCGTCTGCCATACCCGCGCTGTGCCTTAAATGGCCCCCGAAAATTATTCATCAGTGTCAGGTTCATCCCATCCCACCTAACTGCCACTGCCCATTGTCCATCCCAAATTTCTGCCTGACTGCCGCATACGAGGTGCTCGGTCTTTATTTTCTTGTTTCAACCACCAAATTTGCTTGTCCTCTTCTCATCCCTAAGATCGATCGAATCATCCAATTCTCAACATGAACGGTGCCGCACCTACCGAAGAAATCGATCTCTACGCCATCCTCGGTGTTGAGAAAGATGCTTCCCAAGCTGATATCAGAAAAGCCTACCGGAAGGCTGCCCTCGCCCATCATCCCGATAAAGTTGCCCCCGAAGAACGTGAAGAAGCCGAAGTTCGTTTCAAGGCCGCTTCTCAAGCCTACGAAATTCTGTACGATGACGAGAAACGACATCTCTATGATGCTCATGGGATGGCCGCCTTTGATGGCTCAAGAGGGCCTGGAGGCATGGGCGGAGAGGTCAACATGGAAGACATCTTAAACATGTTTGGTATGGGAGGAGGCATCCCGGGAATGGGCGGCATGGGAGGCATGGGAGGTGGCCCCCGGAAAATGCGCCGCTCTCCAGATGAAAACCAGAAATACGAAGTTTCTCTCGAAGATTTGTACAAGGGCAAGACTGTCAAGTTCTCCTCTACAAAGAATGTCATCTGCTCCAAATGTGACGGCACTGGTGGAGCTGACAAGGCCAAGCCCAAAGAGTGCTCTGCTTGCAAGGGCCAGGGTGTCAAACAGGTTTTGAGTCAGGTTGGTCCGGGTATGCTCACTCAAAGAATGGTTGAGTGTGGTGCTTGTGAAGGCACTGGGCAAGTCTTCAACCCAAAAGACAAATGCAAGAAATGCAAAGGCAAGAGAACAACGGAAGAAAAGAAACAACTCGAACTCTACATACCTCGCGGGGCTCGGGAGGGCGATCAAATTCGCCTTGAAGGAGAGGCTGATCAAATCCCCGGTGCTGAACAGACAGGTGACATTGTCTTCCATCTGGTCGAACAACCACATGATGTATTCCAGCGCACCGGTAATGACCTCTCAGCCAAGCTAGAGATTTCACTCGCCGAGGCCTTGACCGGCTTTCACCGTGTTGTGCTAAAACATCTCGATGGCCGTGGCATTGAGCTCAACCATCCTCAGGTTCCTGGTCAGATTCTTCGCCCTGGAGAGGTTCTCAAAGTCCACGGTGAAGGTATGCCGTTGAAGAAAACCGATGTCAAAGGTGATCTGTACCTCGTCATCGAAATCATCTTCCCAGAAGATGGATTCTTCACGGACCCTGCAACAATTGATGGTCTACAAAAATTGCTCCCTCCTCCACCAGAGCCCATTGAAGCTGATGAAACTGACGAAGTCGCGTTCGAGATCGCAGATATTGATGACATTGGGGGCGATGAAGCACCAAACCAATGGGAGGACGAGGATGGGCCACAGCAAGCACAGTGTCAAACACAGTAAATTTCGGAAACTGCAAAAAGCTGGTTGGGCTCAAACCACCACCTATCTCGAATCCATTTCGTGGCCACCGCCTTTGACGACGTGATGAGTTACGAACCTTTATCGGGCCAAAGTAGGGGGAAGATGATTGTTGATTAGCTCATTTTCGCCTCGATACCCCAATACTCAAATCCCTCACTGAACGTTTCAGGAGAGAATCTGCGATATGCATTGGATGGAGTAATATTTTTAGTTGGTTATGAGTCAAAAGCATTTCCTGGCGTTTTTGGATAGACCGGGGAGAAAGGGATTCAGGAAAGTTGATCTATGAATCTGATTGACTCGAATGATAAAGGAACCCGACCTTCTGATGGTGCTTGCAGTATATCACGCGTGAGCCGAGGATGAATAGCGCTTATCAAAACTCTTTAGCAAATCCTACTCTATAGACCAACTATTCCATCGTTGCTCAATGTTCCTTTACCCATGAAGAATAAAATTCCGTTTTCTCCACTCTGACGCCCCACTTCCACAATGCCAACATTTTCCTATAATATATTGACTCATCTTGCTATTCCATCCTTTGACTGGTCGTTTCTATTTCGCTCACGCGACTACGAGCGAACTAGACCAATGGAAGGTTCCAAGAGGTTATGCATTGAAATTTGGGAATTGTAGTAGTTCACCGATAAATCGATGACCCAATCACATCTCAAATCACAGTCACTTCTTGCTGGTCACATCGAAGTTTGCGGCGCAGCCTAGTTCAAGCCTTGCTGCGCCTCCACCAACCAATCAAACTCTCCGTGAGTCATCTATGAATATCTAGGTTGTAAGATGTACCTTGGCTATGACTGGTTGATATTGCTGGTGTTAAGGCAGACTTTGAGAGCCTGAGCATTGTTGATATGGTTTATTCTTTCCCTTCCCACTGTCGCATGTTTGCTTCCTTCTTTCCTTTGTCCTCGGCTTAGGAGAGTAGTCGGTATTTGAAACAGTGACGAAGGCTACGAGAATGTCATCAAGCACCGTTATAAATCAAGGTTCTGGGCCTGCCTCTGTATCCGAAACTCTTGGGAGCAATGACAGCAATTCTGCCACAAGACGTTATCCGACACGAAACTCGAACAGAGGAGTGGTCACCAATAGCACATCCTCCGTGGCCTCTTTGTCTACCAACCCAAAGTCCTCGCACAAGCGTAAAGCAGCTGCGATGACACAAGTATCTAAATCTGAAGCAGAGACAGAAGCCTCGCGGTCTAAAAACAAGAACGCACCGAAGAAGGCAACCGGTAAGGGTCGAGGCACACGAATCACAGAGAAGCACATCATCTTCTGGGGCGGGGTCTTGTCGAATTGGAACCTTGGTTCTCCATTCTCTGGAAAGAGAATCGTTGAAGTCCTGATCCCTCGTCTCGATGAGCAAGGAGTCAAGCACCCTGGCCTGAGCGCAATGAGCACTAAGCTACTTGAACACCATAGCTTTGTATGTGGTGAACAGGCAATGATGGCCTTCAAAGCCTGGCTATTTGAAAGGGACACAGTGCTTGAACAGGACCTGGCGGATGTGAAGCTGAATGACTACGACTCTAATGCCTTGTTTGATGCGATCCTTGGACCATCGAGCCTCTCCAAGGACAGCCATCCAAGTTCAGATGAGATTATATTCAAGGCACGGAAGACAAATCTCTGCCAGATTCTACGAAACTCCAGCCCGCGTGACCAGAAAGCCCTGGGCCGCAAGGTTCCCAATTTCGCTCCCGAAGTATGGGATAAATCTTCCGTTCCTATTGTCGTCAGTGCCTCTATTGCCCGTGCAGAGAATGAGGAAGATCTCAAGAAACTGTATCTTCAAGCCGGAGACCGAACTTTCGTGGAGGGCTCTCCCATGGACAGGATCTGGGGAGTCGGCCTGAAATGGGATGATCCACGAGCTGACGTTGACGAAAACTGGAGGGGGAGGAATTTGTTGGGCAAATGCCACGATCAAGCTGCTTCGTTTTTGAGGGGAATTGATGTTTGATAGTATGTAACATCCCTCGGACTTTTGTGTCGATCAAATTGTGCAAATGAGCTGGACTCACGTGGGCTGATATGTGATCGTGGGGTGAGGAGGCAATGTTTTCTGATCTCTGTTACAATCTATCCTCGTCCTTATATTCATCGTAACATATTTGCGTCTCTTACCGAGCTATACTCTATAGCAAGCAAAATAGTCTTACCAACATGAATCGGGTCAAGTTCTCCACAAATATATATATATATATATATCTGGGATGACTCAGTGTACCCCGTCTTCTATTGACTCATGATTCACGCTGCTCAAAATCAAAATCACGTGATTAGAGGATTTCAAAAGTCGCTGCGACCAAACCACCTTGTCTTCCAGGTTACCACCACGCGAACGGGGCTTCGAAGCCCAACCCAGTGACTCTGCATTCCCCCTCGGGCATACCAGCTCTCGAGATTGAAATTCCTCAAACGGGAACGAATCGCACCCGCAAGAGATAGAAGTCTCCTGTTTCCAGTGAGTCTATTCCTCTCAGCCTCCAACATGGCAGACAGAGCGAGCAGTTGGCTGAAGAGACCTCACCCTGAAGACGACGATGAAGTTCAAAAACGTGCTAGATCAAATGATGGATCGCCGCGTCCGACTGCGCCGGCTGCGCCACCGAAGCAGGATGTCAGTCAGATGTTGGCCGCAGCAAAAGCAAGGGCCGCTGAGTTGAAAGCGAGGATTAATGCT
>Ga0105239_10001263_pt1 | contig 34264 bp, 34 predicted proteins | sample KBSC44metaG_FD_92761 | JGI IMG/M metagenome (GOLD analysis project Ga0105239, IMG submission 92761) | Corn rhizosphere microbial communities from Kellogg Biological Station, Michigan, USA - KBS C4-4 metaG | ecosystem: Host-associated > Plants > Roots > Rhizosphere > Soil | place: Michigan, USA... | reverse complement strand
TGCTCCATCCAACGTTGCTGTCGATCAGCTTTGTGAACGGATTCATCTTACTGGCCTCAAGACTGTTCGAGTCACTGCCAAATCTCGAGAAGACGTTGAATCCCCCGTCGGCTTTTTGTCCCTCCACGAGCAAGTCAGAATGAACGACAGCAATGTTGAACTTGCCAAGCTCAACCAGCTCAAATCCGAGTTGGGAGAACTGGTCAGTGCAGACGAGAAGAAGTATAAGTCTCTGACCCGCGCCGCCGAACGAGAAATCCTCACCAATGCCGATGTCATCTGCTGTACTTGTGTTGGCGCTGGTGACCCCAGGCTAGCCAAGTTCAAGTTCCGAACCGTACTCATTGACGAGTCCACTCAATCTGCCGAGCCCGAGTGCATGATTCCTTTGGTCCTGGGATGCAAACAGGTCGTCCTGGTAGGTGACCATCAGCAACTCGGCCCTGTCATCATGAACAAGAAGGCGGCAAAAGCTGGTCTCAATCAGTCCCTTTTCGAACGACTTGTCATTCTTGGCTGTGCTCCCATTCGTCTCAATGTTCAATACCGCATGCATCCGTGCTTGTCCGAATTCCCTTCCAATATGTTCTATGAAGGATCACTTCAAAACGGTGTCACCATGCACGACCGGCTTCTCGACAATGTGGATTTCCCATGGCCAGTGGCCGATAATCCCATGATGTTCTGGTCCAATCTTGGTAACGAGGAAATCTCGGCCTCAGGAACTTCTTATCTCAACCGGACCGAAGCAGCCAACGTTGAGAAGATCGTGACGAGGTTCTTCAAGGCCGGTGTGAAACCGTCTGGGATCGGTGTCATCACCCCATACGAAGGTCAACGTAGCTACATTGTCAGTTCCATGCAAGCGAACGGCACCTTCAAGAAGGAACTATACAAAGAGATCGAGGTCGCGTCAGTGGATGCCTTCCAAGGACGAGAGAAGGATTTCATCATCTTGTCTTGTGTGCGATCCAACGATCATCAAGGAATAGGCTTCTTGAGTGACCCTCGCCGTCTCAACGTGGCTATGACTCGAGCCAAGTATGGTCTGGTTATTCTCGGCAATCCCAAGGTTCTTTCAAAGCATCCTCTCTGGCACTATCTCTTACTGCACTACAAGGAGCGAAATTGCCTGGTGGAAGGCCCTCTGACCAATCTCCAAATCTCTCTACACCAGTTCAGCCGACCCAAGCAGTCTTACCGAGGACCCCAGCGATACCAAATGGCTTACAATCACGCCAGTCACATGGCCAACGGTATGATGAATGGGCGAGCTCCTCAACGTGGGGAATATCGCGAGGCCGGTTCCGTTGTTGGCTACATTCCGGACGATGTGTCATCCATCCATTCTTCCGCAATTGGTGGTGTTGGGGTTCCTGCTGGCTACCCTCCCATGTTTCAAGGTTTCACGCCCGACAATTGGCCTTCCATCACAAATGCGAATGCTCGTCGTCCAAATGGTATCAAACCTCGACCTTTTACAGCAAGTGTGGCAGGTGAGTCGACCGTCGCTACGGAGTCGGATATCACAGGCAGTGGCATCGGAGGTGTCGCGTTGGATCAATTGTCCATCCACGATACGAACAAGCCCGCTAGCTACAACCAGGCCGATCGTTTGAAGAGGTATGTCGAGGGAGGCGGTCCCAACCTCGGGTATCTTGGGAACCACAAGGTCGGTAAGGGGATTCACGAGGACGAAGATGCTAGGAGTGTATCGACCGCATTTGCCAGCCAAATTGGAGGTGGATACGACTGATTGAAGCAATGATGAAGACTACTTCTGTGACAAGAAATGAGCTCACAATGGAGCATCCATACTCTTACAGTTATTTATGACGCAGTCATCAAACCTTCGATGGGTTCTATTCAGCTGAGCCCTCCCTAACAACCCAAGCATCCTGCTTCGGAACTGCCGAGGAGGCGACCCGGATCCCGTCGAGATCAGCATCGCCATTACGACATAAGCAAGTGCCACCAAAGCCTGCGGCAAGATGTTGATGGCCCCTGGACGTGATGGCCAGGGTTCATATTGATGGAACAGCGAGAGAAGCTCGGAGCTGGTCGGGGGAGAAGGGCCTTCAGTCTACGCAGTGGAGAAGGTTCTGATTGAATGGCAAGGAGATCGTTTTGGCGACGAGAGCAGTGCAACCTTGTTTTGCCTCGAGGCGGAGGATTGTGGTGGGAGAGATGATGGACAGAGCCGGTGGCGGACGTAGAAAGGATCAGATTGACAGATTTGTGTTATGTTTGTACTTGTCATTCTTTATTGCCTGGGCAAGGATTTCCTAGCCACACACTCATTAAGTATTAGGTTACCTTGTGTACAGAGTATTGAGTGATCAATATCACTTGATCTGCAAGGGTGATCTGTTTGTATTAGAAACTACGTATCTACCCACGAGTAGGTGCGCCTATACAGCACCTGGTGGTAGGCTATGTGATGCTGATGCAACCTTGAGGTGCCTTCAGAGATAAGTGCGATCTCCAAGGCTGGGCTATCCTCGATTAACGAGTGGTGCTCAGTAATACCTCGTATGCACCTAGCCTGTAGAAGGTACCCTGTACGGAGTACCAGTATCCTCTTTATAAAATGGACGACTTTCCGCATATCCATACCCATCTGTAATATGCCTCAAAGCGGTTGATTACTAACTGGCTTGTTTTAAATGTCCCAACTCACGAGTACTCCCTTGCAGAGAGGGTCGATATACTCCGTACTCCGTACTCAATACGGAACCATCTCATTGCGTCAGCATTTGTGATCTGGTTAAGTGGGCACCCAGAGCACCCTGGCTAGATTTCTCGCATTCAAGCAGGTTCATTCAGAGAAAAGGTACTCGGTAGTTGGTAGCAACAGCAAAATGTAACAGGCAACTCGGTACCCCGTAATAATGGGCACGGAGCACCCTGTCTTGAATATTCCTTGCATTTCTGCGGAGTGAAGATGTAAATACAGGGGTTCAGTGGGTGTTTTGGCGGGGTTTATCGATGTTGGTGAGACTGGCATCTTGTGGCAGCGTCCAGCCGCTAGTATGACAGGTCGCCGCTAGTTGTCACCAGCCGACACTAGTCGTGTTTAGTGCCCGAATCCGGTTAGTGCATGGGAGTTTGACGCTATCTCTTGGCGCGCATGAAACCACAGTTGCCGAAACCCACCAGCGGCATTTGGGGCACGCTCAACCACTCAAGACATCAAACGCCCATCCCTCCCTCCTGATGTTCGCTCCTCAATTTATTGAGGCCAATTGCAGGCCTCGAGTCTGCTCTTTTTTCTCCGAACGCATCGACACTTGAGTTTCGGACCATGGGTGCTCCGACACATTGAGTTCCATCTCCTGCGGCTGAGCCATGAACCTCCTCTCCCCAATGGCGATTTGGATGACAGCGAGCTTCCTAGGTCATCCCAGACCAGCTTGGGTCTGATCTGGGCCCTGAGCTCGCGCCTACCCTGGTGTAGCTTAATGGTAGGGAGGTAGGTCATCAATATTCACTTTTCTCCTCTGTTCCCTTCTTCTTCATCTCAAAGCTGCTGGTCACTTTCGACGGAGGTTGTTGTTTTTCCCTAAAGAACGCGGATGTGATCGTGCAGCTGGAATCCACCGGCACATAGTCTGAAAACACACAAAACTGGGAATAAGAGTGAGAAACGAACGACATCTCAACGGAAACGAAATCAGATTGGGTCTGTACCAGAGTAATCATGGCCGTCGAAACTATTCCCAACCAGCATGCTATCAAGAGAGCTTTTGAGCATCCCATCTATGCGTCCGATGGCTCGGCCCTACCGTTCAGTGCCTTGTTCGACAATCACAGTGAGAGCTCAACGCCTCCAGATCGAATATTGGTCATCTTCATTCGGCATTTCTTCTGTGGAAACTGTCAGGAATACATCCGAAGGCTCTCCTCGCCCGAGTCTCCCTTTCATCCATCCAACAAAACCCACTCAACCGCAGCGACCAAGAACTTCTCTAAGCCGGCATCCCACCCATTGCCTTCAATTGTCATCATCGGCCCTGGCATGCCAACATTGATCACCACCTATATTCGTATCACACAATGTGCCTTTCCCGTCTACTGCGACCCAACCACTCTGCTGTACGATATGCTGGGCATGCACCGTACCCTGTCACTCGGCCACAAGCCACCCGCCTACATTCAGCATTCTCTCTTCAGCGGTGCTGTGAAGTCCGCATTGCAGATTGTTCGTCGAGTTGGCAACGGCGATGCTACCGGCGGAGGTGACTGGAATATTAATGGTGGAGAGTTTCTGTTCGTTCAGCCTCGCGTGCAAGTGACGGGTTCGAAGTCACGATCTCCATCAAGATCTGCGGGCGGAAGCGCAGCCTCTGCGACCCGAGCCTCACCATCTAGTTCCGTGTCAAGTTCCAGTTCAACCTCAACGTTAGGCTGGGAAGTCACCTGGTGTCACCGGATGCAAAATTCACGAGATCATACCGAGTTACATCAATTGCATTACAACACCTGCTTTTCTCCTGTGCATCCTTCACGGACCCCCTCGCCCCCTCGTTCGATCCTTGTCAATGGGAATCGTCAAGCTCGGCCCCAGAGATCTCAGACTCATCCTACTGCTTCCACGGATTCATTCAAGAGCTATTTGAATGACTGTCAAGGTTCCTGTCCCGGTCCAGATATTCCTCGATCGAGGGAAGAGGTCCTCACACATCGTTCGCAGTCACCTGCCGCTGCTATGAGGCCCAGGAGCCGCAGTCGATCGCGAAGCACAAGCGCTGGCGCCAGTACAATCGCAAGTATCCCAAGACCCAGGTCATCTGCGTCTCGCTCAGCGAGTCACAACCGAAACAATTCGGAAAGATCAGCCTCCATTAAAGAAGCTCCGCCACGGAAGAGTTTTTCAGAATCGATTGCCGAGAAGATGAGCAGCCTGGTCCGAACCAAGTCATCCTCCGGAAAATCATCGAAGGCACACGCCGCAGACGACGATGGTATTGCCCGCAGACCTTCAACCCGATCACTCAACCGACCTCGCATGTCACTGAGTCTTGGCCGTACCAAAAGAGCCAACACGGAACCCATCTTGTCAAGTGCAACTGCCAGCAGCTTTCTTCCTCCGCCTCCGCCTCGTCCACCGCCACCACCACCAACACAGCTCGAATCCGACTCAAGCACTCCCTCCAAGTCTAGCATTCCTGCCGAAGATAGCAATATGGTGCCTCCGCCCCTCCGCCCGCGCTCTCGATCTCGCTCTCAGTCCCAGTCTCGATCACGGTCACAATACAACCCCAAACCGCTTCCATCCACGCGAAACGAGAACGAGATCGACATGGACGAAAATGGAATCATGATAGTCGACGGGGTCGAGTTCGTCAACGTCATATCGGTGCAGGCCCGCGTAGAGTCAGCAACGGCACCGGCACCAACACCAGCACCAACGACGGCACCAACGACGGCACCAACGACGGCACCAAAATGGAAATCCACGAAAACGAAACGATCTACCATGATGGCGGCTAACATCGAGGGACCGCTCTCCCAGCAGCCAGGCCGCCCGCAACCACATAATCAAGGCTATACACGCGGCAGTGTGGGCCTGAACCTGCTGGTTGACCGCGGCATAGCAGCCAGGCTGGCTGCAACCAGCACGCCCAAGATTGGCACTGGTGAGGCACTCGGGATCATCGGAGAAGATGGGAATGGAAGTCCGAACCCGAACCCGCATCGAAGGAGCCATTCTCACCACAATCACACTCACAACCACCATCCCTTGCAATTAAATCACCGCAAACTTCAGCACCCCGGCGCGTTCCAGCCCAACAGGGCCAGCTTGGCACTGACAATGACAACCAGCGTCGCACCAGCTATCTCTTCGCATTAAGCGTTAAGCAACTTGCAACTTGCAGCATTTGAGACGGTGTTCATCATACCATGATGAACTCCCTGTTTGCTTTGGCAATTTTTTCTCTTTTTTCCAGGATACTATGCGGATATACGTACCCTTATTGTTTTACTTCACTGTACGAGTACATGCATACAAGCGACGGCGTCCCGGTCCTTTCCTTTTTTCTTTTCTTTTTTGGACCTTTTTCCAGATACAGAACATCCATCCGGGGAAGGGTGTTCCTCCGCCTCCGCCTCCGCCTCAGCACAGGAATGGGATTGGAATGGGTGCTGAGAGTGTTGAGAGTGTTGAGAGTTGAGTATAAGTGTCGTGTTACAGCAAACGCCAGACCAGAGGCTATGCGAAATGCATCAGATATCGGGGATGGATCATATAAGAGGGCAGGCAATAACTCTCGCTGGTTCGAGATCGAGCCGGTCGATTTGAAATCGATCAATGACTGGGATGAATGGGTGAGCTAGGAGCGTGCAGGCCGGCGCCCAAGTACCCAACCACCAACCATAAGTGGGCTTGCCTAATGGGTAGGCGAGCGTGGAGAATGAATAGAATGTCCGCGTCCATGAAACTACGAACGACATTTCCGTCTGTACATACATACCTACCTACTGATATATCTATATCTATATCTATATCTGTCAAATGCAATGTATATACATATCTTATTACTAATGCGCCGAACTGACCAAGACCGATGACCACATTTGTTTAGGCAAGTGAGCATGGCCACTTTGATCGGTCACGTAGAGGAGCACGAGAGTGTGACGCAACAACGTGCCAAAGCAGCAAAGCAGCAAAGCAGCAGCAATGGAACATAGCCAGGGCACTGGTGACCAGCAAACATTCTTCTCTATTATTGTTTATAATTGCAAAGAGTTTGACTCTCGGGGCTACCTTTTTTTTCAGCGCTTCTTCGAGGCACCTAGACAGTTTATGCCTCTCGTAGCATTGATACTGGCTCTATTGGCAACAATTCTATGTAAACAGGAATGGAGTGTCAATACACGAGAGTTATAAAGACTTGGTTATCATACCAATGACTACCACTCACTAGTTACTCACCCTCTGCACTACAATCTCGTTCCCTACACCACCCCTGTACGGCATTTCCTTGTAGATCGACAAACATGAAACAGCAGAGGATCGGACTGAGCACGACACGGCTGAGTCGAAGCGGAAGTCATCTTTCACCGCTTCACAATTCCATGTGCTTGAAGTCTTCTTACGGATAGACGACTTGAACAGGGCGCCAGGCTTGGTCGAAGAGGTATCTGTACCTCTTTTTTAATTACATCAACCCGATTCACAAGGAACTTCTCGGAGCCTTCCAACCTCATGGTTTGAACAAGGCTTCAATATTATCTACGGTTTAAAACCACAGGATGAAAGTTAAGCAGACGGAGTGAGCCTCCAAGCATTGCGGTTAGCCCGGGTCCCTATGGCTGCGGTCCTCTATTGTATCCGCTTAAGAGCGATCCACCAAGAGTGATGGTCATAAGGTAAGAGGTCGAGCCGCTAAGGCCGCACTGGCCCAGGTTCGAGGCGGCCCTTTAACTACCTTGTTGAGGTCGGCAAAATGATCTCCTGGATCGGCGTCACCCTAAACCATGGGCCATGCTGTCATTGCTGCGTGGTTGGTGCTAGGTGCGGTGGGGCAACATGGTAGGTCTGCCGGTGTGACCGGTCTGAATGCGACCGGTTCAAGTGATTGGGCTGGCTGTTGGCAGGTGGTAGTTAGGAGTGGTTCTTCGTCAGCGAGCAGGGGAATTGGAATGTTGCTGTGGTGGCATTGGGCGCGTCTATTTTCACAAGTCCTGGTCAGTATAGGTGTTTCGTGGCAGGTTTCATATGTTATCAGTGATTACTTAGATTTTGACTCACTTGATCATTTCGAAATTCGCCATGAGGCTCAATCACTTGAAATGTTAATTGCGCTCATCTCATGCATTTCAACGACATGACGAGAGAATCGGAGATTGTATGGATGAGACTCACTATCCTCAAGAACAGCACTCGGTAGTTTTCCAAGATGAGACCAGGTTTATTTCTATGCTCCAGACCAAGGTCATGGAATTCCCGTGGCTGCATAGAAATATCGTCGACACGGAAGGCTGGGGTCTCATGCATCGTGCCACGGTCTTCGGCATGCCGGAGGATGTCAGAATGCTCATCCAGTCTGGGGTCGATCCATTTCAACCCATAGAGAAGATCGATATCAGGAGCTGCTAAGCGCAATCGATGGCGTCATCTGCTCCAAGGATGAAGACGACTGGTATGATTCCGATGACCAGCTATGGTATGATGCGGTGGAATTCATCGCGCTATAATCCAGGAGCGTTGTGATTGACTTCTTTCATCCTTTTTCTTTTCCCTTTCTATGCCTGATATATCTCCCCATGAACTTGACGATCAACTCATATGATAAGATCCAATTTACGGATGGAATTCCCTGGTCGAGCTGTGGAACAGGCCATTGCAAAGAGTGTGAGTTGTGCTAGGAACTCTTGAGAGACTTGTTAGCAGGGTGCGAGTTGGAATCTCATTCTTATGTAACTTTTTCAACTTTAGCGGTAGGCAGGAGCCGTTTACAATTGATTAGGTCATGGAAGTGTCTGATGGGATGTGCCTGGCTTTGGAAATGGTTCTATAGAGAATGCTGGCGAGGCCCACGAAAAGTGGTAAAAAAAATGGGAGGGACGCAAAGAAGCCTTGGCATCTCGCTACCTACGTGCGCATCGTGTGAGAATGCTGGTACCTTTTCTTAGCGAGACTCCTTCAGCGTTGAATTCTTGCCCATAGAAGAGGAAAATCAGTTCACCTCATAAGAACTGATATCGTACCTGGGCTATTATCGCTAGACCGACAGACTCCTCTCCTCATAGTCTTTCGACGGGTGGAAAAATCAGGCAATGTCTCTTCAGAAACCGGTGTGTCATCTGACTGTCCGAGGGTATCAAAATTTTTATGTCGCTTTCATTTTTTCATGTTTCATGTCGTTCTATCTATCTAAGCCTTGCTTTGACTGGTCCATCCCATTCACTCTTTGAAGGCTTGGATATATATCTGTCAGGGTCATTACCATCGTTTCAAATTATGCGCCGTTCGCTATAGGTGGAGAATTTGGAGCAGGTATAGTTGATCTCAAATCATTCGGTGGGCCATGGGTGAGGAAGGGATCAATTCCACTCCAGTTGGAATTACTCGAATCAAGCAGATGATTGGATCCAGCACAACATGAGCGAACAACTGGTGGAATTTGGACCGTAGAGTAGGAGGGGGCTGACGCGAACGAGTCTAGGTGTGGTGGATTGTATTCAGGGTGTTGTAAGGTATCCATGTCGAGTGACATAGGTTGAGAGTCGGGCGGATTACTCGGAATTGCAAATGCCGTGTAAGCGTTCTGGGGAAGGAGCTGCGAGGTAGGTGACGAAATGCTGTTGCTTGGGTTAAAGCCAATTGTATTTTGGAGCATTGAATCAAAATTGACGAGGGGAGAAATCGATGGAGTAGGTTGCGGAACTTCAAGGCTGAAGTCGGAAGGACCCGAAATGGAGGCAACAGTTGCCTGACCGATATTGTAATCAGTGCCACGGGATGCGTCAAAATCAACCCAGCTGAAACCGTTGTCACCCAGTTGGCTGTCCGAAAAGTTCCAGGTGCCATTAGAATCGTCAGGCAGAAGCTCCCAGGGCACAGAGGTATCGACAAAATCTGTTGAGGAATCGGTAAATGGATCGGCTGGGTCAGGAGTAACAGACATTGGTGCGGACGGGGAAGACATTTGCGAGCAATGAGCGGCCATGGGCTGGTTAGTCCAAGAGTGTTGTTGTATGGGATAAGTAAGATAGATGGCATTTGGATTGAGGTTTTCAGGAAAGAATTGTTGGAGTTGTTGCTGGGATATGCCAGGGGTGCGCGAAAGGAAGAAGGTTGGACGGCCACCCATACACGACCTAGAGTGTGTTTCTGGAATGAAAGTAGGATTGGGGACAAATCCCTGACCGGTATAGGCCTGTTCGGCGAAATTTTTGACTTGCTGTCGGGTGTGGTTAAGGGAAGTGGCGTTGTTAGGATGATCAGGACAGTAAAGACAGGAACAGCCAGAACCACAGGAGCATGCGGCCATCAGAGGGTCGTTGGTAGATTTGATAGAGGGGTGTAGCTGGTCAGGGATAAGAGGGTCACCACTAGGAAAAGAGGAGAGATTTTGACGATGTCGGCAGCCTCCAACGGAAAAGGTTTGTGGAGGAGATTCGGGTTCCTGATTGAGTTGTGGTTGTGGTTGTGACCGTTTGGTTGCACAACATGACTTGACGGCTTCGGGGGTGGGAGGCAAGCCTTCTTCACGCTCCTTGGTCTTCCTCCTTCGCTTGTTATATTCCTCCTCATCGATTTGTTTACCATTTGCATCGGCCCAGACCTTCTTGAGAGTCATTTTATTTCCGTCGGTATCCTCCCAGACGGGTTTCGGAGTTGGAGAGGCATCGCGGCTGATCAATTGCGGGCCATCCACTCGGACGATGAGATACATGTCCTGGGTACAGGAACAATCACGCTGGCATCTACATGTCTTTGAGGTGCATGCACAATTCCTGGGGCATTGACAGCCACGTTTCTGACCTCCTGAGGGTCTCCCTGGTTGATTCGTCTCTGAAATGGGTCTTGTTCGACCATGGTCGCATTTGTGGACTCGATGGCCGCGCTTACAGGATTCACAGGCGTAAGTTTTGCCGTTGATGTGTTGGATGGCAGTGATGGTGGGTTCAGCCTTTGTCGAGGACTTTAGTTTTTTGATTTTTCCATCCTCAACCCGGGAGGTTTTGGGCGGGCTGGAGACTCTATCGGAAGATTTGGAGAGCATGATCCATACAGGGAGTCGAGATAAGCCGGTTGGTGTGTCAAGTCGTAGGATAGCGAGCGAAGTGTTGGAGGGCAATGAAAGGAGTGTGGATGGAGTGAAGGGAGGAAGTTGAGGGACGATCAGGTGCGGATTGAAGATCGCAAGTTAGATCGGATCGGATGCGCAAGTCGGCCGTCACAGTGGCATTGGAGTAGGAGTGGGCAAGTGGAGGGGAACAAGAGCCTTGAGTTGTCTGAGTGGTGCTGTGGTACTACTCGTATCGAGGATACCCTCCGTAACTTGGTGAGAAGGTGGTGAATTGGGCTGAGTGGGATGCCCGTCAGAATTGAAGAGAATGAGGACTCACAGTTCCGAGGGGGATGGCCTTGGTGGGAGGGTTCGTGCTGACAAGGGTCTAGGGCGTCTTAGCGCCTGTGGTCCCCCTGTCAATCTGGATTGGCGTGGGAAGGACAAAGCATGGGATGTTCATGGGATGCAGCGATGGGATGATGGGATGATGGGATGACAGGACACGAGTGGGATTTCGATTACTTCAGAAGAAAGGAGGCGAAGCTGAAAAACGTGACTAGTAAGACAAGGAGAGAAGTACTCGTGGTCCGTCGTTCTTTCCACTTCAGTTTGGAACCTGCAACTTCTTTCCTTGCAACTTCTGAGCAAAATGAGCAAAATACTCGTCCAGAGGAGCGGCCATGTATCAGGGTCACGCCATTGCTATTCCTTATAGGTACCACCTACCTAATGGGGACCCCTAAGTTCTGTCTTTTAGGGACCATCAGCACCCTGTTAGTGGGCGAGTTGGAGGGCACGGGGGGCTCGCTTGGGCCCGAGGCCTATTCTTACCCACCCCCCAACTCAACCTGAAGGCTTATAATTCGCTCAGACACCCCAACTCAACCCCTGCATCTGCATTCTTCCAAGCCGTGGAGTAGGCATGGCAAAGACTTCAGCGCTTTGGCCTTGATCTTCACGTGCAAATGGTGGCACCAAGGCGGTAACACTGGGACTGGTACGGGCGAGGGGGTTCAGGTTGCCTTTCCCTAGGGATCCTAATCCACGCTTGAACAAACTTGGTTTAGCCCAGCCTTACTCCTATAACCCACCCTTCTGATTCCCGCTGCGGTCCTTCCGAACTTCAGCCCTCAACTTCTGACGCGCCTCCTTCCACACAGATTTCAATTCACGCCTCTTCTTGTCCTTCATCCCCGGAAGCCTTGTACGCGGCTACAGAGCTACAGCTCCTCGTCATTCTTTACCCTCTCCCCTCTCCCATCCACTGGTCATGACTGACAACAGTAATCATCCCTCAAAGTCCAAACCCACAGCATCAAAATCAAAGTCACAGGGACAGACCGAACCAGCCAAGTCCTTTATACCCGCACCCGTTCGACGCCTCTTCGACCAATTCCCCCTCCTCACCTACCCAGCAAACCCACTCCCTCAACGTACTCCCACCCTTCATAATGAGAATGTCCTCTATATCTTCCAGAAGACGGATCCCAAAAGCCGGGATGCACCCTCCTACAATCCTTCTTGCTTAAAATGGCAAGCCTATCTCAAATTCAATGGCATACCGCTGCGTACTCGTCCATCCAACAACCATGCATCTCCATCGGGTGCCCTCCCTTTCCTGCTTCCTGCTGCCTCTGACCCTCAGCGGCCTCCATCCCCCATTGCTGTCAGTCGAATTCCTAAATGGGTCGTGTCGCAGGGAGGGAAGGAAGATCCTCTTCATTCAGGCCAAGATGCATATCTCGCTTTAATTGATCACAACATCAGAAGTGCCTGGCTCTACTATCTCTACCTTGACCAGCAAAACTTCCGTGCTGTGGCCTGGCCTATGTATGTCGCCTCTAGCTCGTCTACTGCTGCAGTTCAGTTCAGCCTTGCTCATCAACTGCAATCTGCTGCCAAGGAGGAGTTGCTCAAGACAAACCACATTATAGATCCTGCCCATCTCTATCAAAAAGCCAAAGATGCCTTCCGAGCACTGTCTATCCTTCTAGGCAACAACAAGTTCTTCTTTGGGCAGCCAACCCCTGGTCTCTTTGACGCCAGCCTCTTTGCATACACTCAGATCATCCTGGATGATGACATCTCTTGGCCCTCCAACATTCTCAGGGTGGAACTACAGAAACATACGAATTTGGTTGACCACCGAGATCGCTTGATCCGGGGCTTCTTCCGAACCAGCAGAGACCGCACCGACAGTGTGGCAGTCGGCCCACGCCCCTAAATCTAACTATTTCTTTCTCAAAATTCCCCCAAACCACACCTTCACTCCTATCCACTTGACCGAGCGCTCGCCCAGCTGGGACACCATATCTCGCTCCACGCATACTTCCTGTATCTTCTCAATCACTTCCAGTCCATACTTGCCGGCCTCCGCCTCCACATCTGGTACAGTATGGGCATAGCTGGCCGGTCGAATCTTTTCTCCTGTTTGAGGGTCGATGAATCCTGCCTGGCTGATCCCTCCCATCTCCGCATGCATGTTGGTCAAGAGGAGGATTCCCCCTGGTTTGAGCATCTGGGACACCTGGCGGAAGAAAATGTCGGCGGGGATGTGCTCGATGACGAGAGTCGACACAATTGCATCCGCCCATGTGGTCAGAGAAGATGGCACGGATTGTTCAATCATGTCCAAGACCTGTAATTGAAGTCTGCCAGACCCCACTCCGTCTTTGAATCGCTGCTTGGCCACTTCCAACATGCCAGGACTCACATCCAGGCCGATCACCTCAGAGTCTCTCACTTCCAATAGGGCTGCCGTATTGCGTCCAGTACCACATCCGAGATCTACCAACTTCCAGGGCCGAGCCGGGTTAGTAGATTCCAGTAGTGTTAGCGCCCATGGGAGAAGACTCCTCATCTGGATGGTGTCTAGAGCCTGGAGAAAATTGCCATCTGTGTCATAAACATTGGCCCACAGATCATAGGCTTCGGCGGTCTTGAGATAGCGGATTGAAGGATCTTGAACTTGCGGGATAGCCATATTCAACTCCGGGACTTGAGCTGGACCTGGATCTATGTCGAATTGATGGAGCAGTATATATATTTTGAAAACGTGTACAACAGAACGGCTGTAGAAACAAGAATTAGACCTTGCTTGATATCTGTATTCTTTTTCCTTTGTGCCTGCAAAAATCTATGAAAATGGATTGAAGATATAGAAACTCTTCTACTCGGTTGTAGATAATAGAGATTAGAGATTTGAATGGTGAGTTTGGTAGGGTGCGACCACCATGAATAAAAATATAACAACACTCCGCACCATCCTCGTATACAACTTTCGAGTTTCACGTATTCAACATATGACTCATGAGTCACGCCTCAACACCACCACTGGTATTATACCAAGCCATTGTCCCTTCTAGTATCTACTTTCTGTCTCCATGTTGCATGTTGCATGTATTAGCAACAGCACTAGTGGATGAGTGAGGTAGCATTGTACCAAAAGCTGAAACTTGCAAGCATAATTACCCAACATAGGTCGGGAAGTGACACAAGTGACAACAGTGGCAGGCAATGCGCTCGATCTCGCATCCTTAGGTACTCATTCCGACTGAAGTTGCATTCCATATCCCTGTTCGATCATCCATTGTAGTATTAAGTATAGTACATTATATCCCACTGGGATGATTGTGAGTGGGGTTTGACATTTGTTGGATCTGCTCTCGATGCAGTACATGTGAGCCGGTCTATATTACCACAAAGCTGGAAAATCGCTAACTGTCAGTGCTCGATACATAAATAGCTCTGGGGAAACTCCTAGCATAGTGCAAGTAGAACACAAATCCCGTTCCATTTCAATTCGTGTATGCAATGCCACATCAAGGAGGGGTATATCTAAACGTCCACCATTTCTACGATACAGGATACAAGATACAAGACAAAACATGGTCATTGTCATGGTCATGGTCATGCCCATAATCATACCGATCCCACGCCAAACACACCTCCACCCTCTCTCAGGTCCTCCACCAGATCCTGCACGTTGCTCAGATGCTTGCCGAGCAGAACCTGCTTCTCCTCCGTCGTCCTCGTGGCACCTGTGGTCATGTTTGGCTCAACCCCGTTGACAGTCTCCCTCCGTCGATCAAAGGCGGCAATCACCTCTTTCCCTCTGCCTCCAAGAATGGCTGTGTTGCTGGCTGATGTCGACACGGATAGCTTGGGTGCCGGTGTTTCTGGCATCAGATAGAAATATAGGAACTCCACCAGTTTCAATTTCACTTCTCGTGAAGTCCCGCGGGCCTTGAATAGTGAGGTTACGACTAGCAGGCCGTCAATGGTCTCGAAGGTTCGTGCGTTCTGCGGTTGGTCGAGGAGAGAGGTCACCAGAGCCATAATGGTAGAGGACTGAATGGCGGGGCAGTTGGATGGATCAAGGAGGTCCAAAAATAGCTAGAAGTCTGTTAGGGTGCGAGTTTGTATGCAGAGAAAGAGCAGTCACATACATTCATGTAGATTTCCTGGGCGAAAAGGGCACGTGAAGGGGGATGCAAGAGCAAAACACCCTGAATGAGATCAAGTGTCTGGATAACCAACAGGTCATGCGTGCCGTTGCTTTCCTTGCCTAGCAGTCTCTCAAGACAGGCGACTAATCTCATTGCGATGTTCCATTGGAAATTCTGCTGCAGTTTGAAGAACTCTCGAAAAGCAGGGTCGCTGGGGAGATCAGTCAATTTTTTCCCACCACCGGTAGAAGGCGAAGAGCCCAGCAAGAGCATTGACTGTCTTTTGTTGGCGTGGGAAGTCCTGGAGAGACATAGCTGGGCGACCAGACCTTCTAACTGACGCAGCCCTTTGCGGATCTTTTGAGGGGATGACGACGAGAGATAGTCGAACGAGTGCGAGAGGAGAGTCTCCATGATTGCGGAGGGTGTCAGTGAGTGCGTGAGTATGGTATTTAATGCTCAGTGGAAAGGAGTCCGACTCTGACCTCGGGTGCAGTTGTATAATGGATGTGGAGGTGGAGGTGCAAAGGTCTCGTAGGTGCATATACAGGTAAGTCTGGCCCTCGGGGAGGCTGGTGGAGAGCAAAGGCGCTTCTGGTCGTCAAGGCCGCAACAGGTTAGATCTAAACATTAGGTAATGGGGAAGGTGGGAGGGGGGCACCTGGGCGCCTGGTGGGTTTGAACCGAGGATTTAGTTGGGAGGCACTCCTGGTTTCTGCCACCGCCTTCCTGGGGACTCAATGCTGGCATGTGACGCAACCACGGGTGCCCTGGAAGGCGCCTGGCTTGGCAATTGTTCCAGGGCAGGCACGACCTCGAATACTGGTTGCGGAATGCTCCTCTTCTCTAGAGACCAAAGACCAATATTAATACAAGGGGATATTTACTCATTGGAGGGATGAACCAATCGACTTGAATGGCATTGTAGTATCAAGTAAATACGAGTCGGTGGGTAGTCGGGGAGGGGAGTCTTTGCACAAAGAAGAAACTCGAACGGGCCAGGCGGGGGCCCGAGGCGCACTGGAGCTTTGGCTTTAGGCCCCGTAGGCGCTCTTGGTTTCCTCTTTGGCGCCTCTTGGTGCCTGGAGCAAGCCTCGCCGTTTTCGTCATCTGACGTTTGCTCGGCCCAATGCATGCCCAATCCTTGTCTAATATCTTTACCCATCCATGCCTCGTGCATGTGCCAGAACTGCATCATCATTTCCTTGACATGCGCAACTGGCAATACATATATGTACAGGTACTCGTCCAGAAGACCATAGGTGTCTCGTATTCCAGTTTGACGCGGATGCCTAACCGCCGACTACCTACTGCCATACAGCTACAACTACAAAGTATCTACCTTGCTATAGCTACCTTGCTGAACACCTGAGGAGCAACTGCCTATTGCTATTACTGTCATCTCATAACCCCATCGTTTGCACTAACCGCCATTGCTCGTTACATTACGCATGTCAACCCTCACCGAAAACCCGGCGTCACCCAACGCCATACCCATTCGCTACAGCTCTGCTGGCGTGCCAAATGGCATTCAGCATCAAGCCTCCAAATCCGTCCTCAAACCTCTCCCAGAAGATAGCTGGATCGCTCAGAAACATCACTCTTTGCCGCCCCCGCTAAGTCCGCCGCTGGCTGATCAGTCAAATGGTCTCAACAGAAGACACTCCAAGAAGAAGTCCCTCCCAGAGAACATGAGCCCCAGGAAGATGGGCGATTGGACTCCACAGAAAGAGAAGATCATACTCGGGCCCTACGATTACCTGTTTGCACATCCCGGGAAGGACATTCGATCGGCTCTCATCAAGGCATTCAATGCCTTCCTGCAAGTGCCCCCCAAGTCTCTGGAGATCATTACCGGAGTGGTCGGTATGCTACATACATCCTCTCTTCTGATTGATGACGTCCAGGACGGTAGCCAGTTGCGGAGAGGTATTCCAGTTGCTCACAACATCTTTGGTACCGCCCAGGCCATCAACAGTGCCAACTATGTCTACTTCCTAGCCCTTCAGAACCTCCAGCACTTGACAAACAAGGACGAAGCTATCGAAATCTTCACCACCGAGTTGCTCAATCTTCATCGTGGACAAGGCATGGATTTGTACTGGAGAGACACCTTGACCTGCCCCACCGAGGACGATTACTTGGAAATGGTTCAGAACAAAACCGGCGGCTTGTTTCGCCTAGCAGTCAAATTGATGCAAGCTGAGTCACCGGAGAAGGGCCGTATTGATTGCGTCCCTCTTGTCAACCTGATGGGCCTGGTCTTCCAGATATGTGACGACTACCTCAACCTCTCCTCCACCACATACACCAAGAACAAGGGCTTGTGCGAAGACCTGACCGAGGGCAAATTCTCCTTCCCAGTCATCCATTCCATCCGAAGTAACCCAGGGAACCTTCAGCTCATCAATATCCTGAAACAGAAGACCACCGATGAACAAGTCAAGAAATATGCCGTAGCCTACATGGAGAACACCGGTAGCTTCGAATATACCAGGCGCGTGGTAAAGGAATTGAAGCTAAAAGCAGTGACTTTGATATCTGAGATGGATGCCGGTTCAGGCAAAGGCGACGAAGTTAAACTGATTCTGGATCGCATGGACGTCGAGTAAGGTCCCATTCACAGTTTCTCATCCATCGATGCGTGGCGTACCCGGTGAATATCCCAACTTGAAATACCCTTCGTTTACGCCCATTCATTCTTTGTAATTATGATCTCTATGACGGAGGACCTGTTTTATTAATACCGAGCCAGACTGGACTTTCACCCATTTGGCGGTTCCATACTATATACTACTGTCTCAAATATGACATTTCATATCTACTTGTCCACTTAGCTGCCGCTCCCTCGACAGGTCAGCAGTTTTCGCCTGCCGTCATCAGTAGCCTCCATTGAACATTTGTTCATTTTTGTGGGGAACTTGAAACACAGATGTTTCGATGAGACCGCTGACAGCTGACAGCTGGGCATTGATCGAATCTTACTGGGCGCAACATCAGGCACCCATCAGGCACCCATCACGGAGGTCGTACGCTACTATCCAAGCTGACTAATGAGCTTGGCTATCCCTTGTGCTGGTCATGGTTGGCGAGGCTCCCACCCCTTAGTACATATGTAATGAAGACTCCATTGAACCAGGTGGGCTGCATTTCCGGTTTGTCTCTCGTCAATGCGTACCTGGTGTCTATTCCACATCCCGTTTTGAAGATCAAAGATCCTTCGTAGATAGTTACAGCACCCTGCACTCTGAGATTCCAGGGCGAGGACTTCACTCTAAGACCTCTCACTCTCATTTCACAAGATGGCAGAAACAGCGCCGAAGAGACAAGCATGCCGTGGATCCTGCCATTGCGGATTGACGCAGTATGTCGCCTTCCTCACACTTCCACATCCATTTTCATCGTCTCATCCACCACAACCGATCCAACAAGAAGTCTACCGCTGTAACTGCAGCACGTGTTACAAAATGAACTTCTTCCACGTCCATCCTGCAAACCCTCGAGAGGATTTCATGCTCCTTTCACCGCTTGATCCAGATCATGAATTGAGCACCTATCAATGCTACGAAAAGAAACTGAAATACTACTTCTGCCCAAAATGTGGAGTGCGATGCTTTACGTTTGGTGGCGTGGGTGAGACCGATGTCGTGGATCTTAGAAGGCTAGGTGTACCAGGAGGTAATGACAACGAGGGGAACAGAGAAGTCTGGCGCGCGAAGTGGGATGGAGACGAGGATGCAAGACCATATGTTTCAGTCAATGGGACTTCGATTGATTTTAGAGTGGATTTCGACCTCCGTGTTCTCACCGAGGAGAAGAGAGTGCAGTATTTTGATGATCGGTCTGAGCCCGAGGACAAGAAGAAGGAGCCAAGATGGGACAGGCCACATTATGGCGGAAGTTATTGACTGTTGGGCTTGTTTGCGAATGGGAAGCCAACAGGATAGAATGGACGGATTTACTTCCAGGCGGATACATCCGTCCAAGCGGACCAGCCCGTCACGGAGATTGACCCAGACCTATGTACCTGAGCACGAGTACAATATTTAATAAAGTAGTCGGCAGGAGCATAAATCGCCAACCCGCCAGAACAATGAACTAGCCTTGACCAATCCTCAACCTATCGTACCGTTCCTCATCCTTTGATATTCAGCCCGAATTTCGACATGGCTGCTGTGCAGACCCAGAGCTTTCCTTCGGAGGAGGTGCTCAGACTTGCAAGCGATATTCTGCAAGGAAATGGAATGCCCACCTCAGAGGCGAGTATCGTTGCCAAATGCCTGGTAGCGGCTGATCTCAGAGGAATCGATACCCATGGATGCAACAGGCTTCCTTCCTACATGGAACGCATTCGTCAGGGCGTTCTTGACCCCAAGGCTAAACCTACTCTACAAGAGACCACCCCCGTAGTGGCTCAAGTTGATGGACATAATGGGTTCGGCTTTCTAGCAGCATCTTTGGGAATGGAGAAGGCTGTAGAAATGGCCAAAATCTATGGCATCGGAATGGTGTCCATAAAGCACTCTAATCACTTTGGCATGGCCGCCTGGATCGTACAAAAAGCTGTCGACGCAGACATGATGTCTCTGGTCTTTACCAATTCATCACCGGCCCTGCCTGTCTGGGGAGGTCGTTCAAAGCTTGTGGGTGTTTCCCCTTTAGCGTGTGGTGCACCGGCTGGAAAGACGAAACCTTTCATTCTAGACATGGCTCCTAGTATCGCGGCAAGGGGAAAGATCTACAAGGCGAAACGAAGAGGTGAAAAGATTCCTATGGACTGGGCTTTGGATGGCGAGGGAAACCCGACTGATGATCCGGAAAGAGCTTTGGAAGGCGTCATGCTTCCCATGGGCGGACCTAAAGGCTCTGCGTTGGCCATAATGATGGACGTCTTTTCAGGCGTCCTCTCAGGTTCTGCATTTGCCGGGCACGTCACGAATCCCTACGATGCTTCGAGGCCCGCGGACGTCGGGCATTTCTTGATTGCGATCAAGCCAGATCTATTCCTCTCAGTCGACGAGTTCAAGGAGAGGATGGACTATCTCTACCAGCGGGTTGTCGACTCGGAGAGGAGACCAGGAGTCGATCGTATCTACTTCCCTGGAGAAATTGAACAGATCACCCAGGAGTCGCGTGAGGTTAGTGGTATACCATATTCCGAGTCGGAAATAGCGAGTCTCAATGAGGAAGCGAAAAAGGTTGGCGCTCAGCCTCTGAGGCCGCCTCGGTAAACAGGCTGGGGGGTCATGTGGGGAGGGAGCCTGGCTGGGAGCTTCCAAGCGCTGTGTTGCGAACCAGGTCACTGATGAGGTCGCCAGGACAGGCACCCCGCGTTCCGAGGGACAGTATGAGGAAGGCTAGCCGATGGAGTACGAGGCTACGTCACGTGACCCTTGCGAAGGTGTACATTAGTGCATTAATAGTGCAATAAGTGCTTTCGGGAGTAATATAATAATACAATAATACAATGATACGGCAATATAACCAAGTCAATATTATATATACACGTTCCTTACCCTAGATAGGACTACTTATAGTTAACTTCGTTAACAATCCTATACCTACATCTAGGATAACCCGAACGAGAATAGTTCTCTTTATTCTCAAAGCCTGGTCATTCCCATCTGATACCCACTTATTAAGGCACCACTTTGGTCAGTACTGCTTCGCGGTTCGGATTATAATACGCTGCTTCTTTGTCAAGGTCTTGTTGTGTGAGTTAATGTTAAAAGAGTCATAGGAGCATATGCTAGTGGAATTTGGTAGAATTTAAGATTGAACGAACATCTATCTTCCGTCAGCTTTTCGTCATCCTCTTGACACTTGACTATCAAAATGTTATTTATCGCTTCTCTCCACTGGTTACGCTCTGGGTAATATTAATACCATGCGGGGAACCAACCTTGGAACCCCGCACGGCTTGGCATGCAAGCTCCGATGAGATTATCCGTCTGAACCTTAATTCAATGAATCTCGGAACCATCCTTCCTTTCCTCGGATCCAAGCCGCGCTGCACCCTCAATCTACGCCTTTCTCAACATGCAACACCCATCACAGGCAGATGAAGACCACAGCCTTACCCAGCGGCCTCCCAAAATACGTCGCATAAGATTAGCATGCCTTAGGTGTCAGACTAGAAAGATCAGGGTAAGTGCCATTGAAAAGCCTATCTCCTATCTTGTGGCTCTCAGCGCTGAGAACTGGCTGGCCACTTCGAGAGCTGTTCCTCGTCCTCATTTTGAATATCACTGCAAAGGACTGTCATGTCTACACCACCTGATTATCCCCATAAATAATGAGCTTCCAATACTGACTGCTTATCGCCAAAGTGTGATGGAGGGATTCCCAAATGCGCTTCTTGTCACAAAGCCGGCGCTGAGTGCGTTGACGGGAAAACCTATCAGGAAGGAAGCATTTCACGGCGGTAAGATCTACAACTAACGTGACACATATTCCATAAATATTGACACCCTGAATCAGTGAAGCAGCCACTCTCCATGACCATATTCGCAGGCTTGAGGATGTCCTACGCAACAAGTGCCCCGACGTCAATCTCCAGGAGTTGTCTGGTGGTCGGTATCCTGCCGCACTCGAACGACCGAGAACTCAATCCGGTCCCGACTCTGAGGCACGCCTGTCTCCAATGCTACAATCATTAAATGTAAATAAACACGATTCTGTTGGAAATCTCGACCCCAGTTTTAGTCAAGGCCTCAACGACCTTGCACCTATGGATATAAGTAGTTCCCGCGCCGTGGCGACACCTCAGACACCTGGGCCCCCACTGAGAGACAGCACCAGTATCATGAGCAGTGGCTCAAATCGGGAGATAGCACATGAGATAGGTCTGATACCTCTTTCTGCCGGAATCAACAAATACGTCGGCCCCTCCAGTGGGTTTCCGTTCGCCAAATTGGTCTTCGCGAGGGCAGAGAAAGCCAGTCCTGGAATCATTCAATCGCTAGCGCGCCATGATTCATCACTAGACTGGAGAAATGCTTCGTCGTTGGTTGTTGGGCCTACCGAGCTCCCGAAATCAGTCAACGAAGCATTGGATCTGTCGAGGACGTATTTCGACCACGTGCAGCCTCTGTACCCCTTTCTACATGAACAGAGCCATTACAAGCTCGTCAATAACGTCTACAGCAGCCTCAGCCAGAGTTCTCCCGCCGATAAATTTCAGGTGACAATGGTGCTTGCAATCTCGTCCATCATCTTATCCAAACGTTTTCCAATTCCATACACTGGCGAGGGACTCTGTACAACTGCTATGGAACACATGGATCAGATCGATTTCCAAAGTTCGGCTAAAGGGGTGCAATGCCTCCTTCTGATCGCAATGTTCACGCTATACAGTCCATTCCTCGGTATAAACCCATGGTATCTAAACTATCAGTGCCTCGCCGTGGCCCTTGACCTTGGCTTACAGCGAGATGTATTAGTTAGCAACTCGGTCAGCCCTTTCGAAAGAGAGATGCGCACTCGCATGTTCTGGGCGATATACAGCATCGATAGAACCATTGCCACCACACTCGGGAGACCTATTGGGGTGAGAGATGAGGCTTGTGATCTAAGAGTGAGTTTTCACTTCCTGGCCGAATGTTTGCGTGGATTCTCCAAAAGTTGCAGGAGGAGAGCTCCGCTTCTTCGGAGAAGAATTTTGGTAAGCATTTTTCGACTAACTGAACCTAGCTGCCTTCCGGTACAGATGATGATTCCTTCGACGACAATACTACCTTGGCTTTTTTGTCGGATAAGCAGCCCACAACAATGTCACCAATGGCCTGTTCCATTGTCATGTTCCGTTTCGCCCAGCTGAACTCTGAGATCAAATATCTCCTCCACAGTGTTGCCCCAAATGTCCCGAGATACACCTATCCGCAAATCACGGATATTTTGGCCTGGCAAAGGGACGTAGAAGAGCGACTAAGAATCGTTGCACCCGAGAGTCTTCAATGCAACGACAATACCGAGCACTTGACCAAGCTTTGTCAAATCAGGTATCATGAGCTTGTGATGCTGCTCTTTCGGCCCACTCCTCATATTCGGACACCATCAAGAGAGGCTTTTGCCAAATGCTACCAGAGTGCCAATATCGTGATCCAGCTTTGGAAGGAACTTTACTGTTCTGACCGGATTTCTTACCCTTGGACCACGATACACTCTCTTTGCCTCGCTTCAATCACAATGTTGTACTGCGTCTGGATGGTACCTGAATTCGCGGCTTCAGTTAAGATTGATGATTTTACTAGTACCATGAGATCATCGTCGAATATCCTGAGTGCTGCAGGTGAACATTGGACCGACGTCCGTCGCAGTCGCAACAGGCTGGATGACCTGACTACTGCGACAATTCGCTGGTTACTCGATATACGGCTGAACAAAACCTCACAGAGTAGTAGTACAGTTGCTCATGGCATCTCCGAACTCCGAGCTACAGGATTAGCTGCACCACAGAGCCCGCTGCACGGTAACGCCAATGATCTACCTGAGTTTGACTTCCCCATGATTGATACCTACATCAGTGGTGAAGATTTCGCGTCCTTCATCGGTGCCCCGGATCCATTTTCTAACGACTTCTCCCTTACTATGGAAGGATTGTTCAGCGAATATCAACCATTATTCGACTTCAATCTCTAGTGAAAGTTGTGGCAATCCTCGACCGATATGCGAAATTCTAGTGGTCGATACTGGGGAGTGAATATTCTTCACTATGTACGAGCGATCCAAGTCCGATGATGTCTGGGTCATAACTTTGCATTTGGTGAGCAGAGAAGTATTCTGGACCGTTGATCGATTCCCAGTTCCTTGTCTCCGATAGTGCCTAGCCAGTCAGCCAGGACCTTTTCTCCGTCCCTGCCCTTTTCGAGCAGTGGAAACTCTTCCTGGCTTTCGACCTGTGGATTTGAAAATTCCGAGAGAACAACGAGTGGCTGCAGAGGCTTCTCAATCTCAGCCATTCGTAAGACAGGTGTAACGCAAGAGTCATTGTGATCGAAGATGCGTCGCCATGCTGCCTGGGTTTTCGTTTTGAATTTGCCACGAAAGATCTGCTTGACCATTGGCCAACTTGCTTGGTCCCACTGTTCCGGAAGCTCGCCTGCGTCCAACCCCAGACCATCCAAAAGAAGCTGGTAGAACTTCGATTCTTGAGATCCCACCGCCATATATCTCCCATCGAGCGTTTGGTACACTTCGTAGAACGGTGCGCCTCCATCTAGCAAATTTTCCCCACGGGGCTGGTTCCAATTCGGGGTACATAATTGCTGCCTTGCGAATGTCGCCAGATAAGATGTTCCATCTACCATGTTTGCGGACACCACTTGTCCTCTCCCCGTGAGAGACCTGTGGATCACCGCGAGAAGTATTCCAACCACACAGGTAAGTCCTCCACCCGCAAAATCTCCCAGGATATTTGCCGGTGGAGCAGGTATCTCATCCTTCCTCCCGAAAAGCGAGAGTGCACCAGATACTGCAAGATAGTTAATGTCGTGTCCGGCGCGGTCGGCATAGACGCTACTGCTGTCTGGCCTGAATCCATAAATATGTGCATATATCAACCGTGGGTTTCTTTCGCCCAGGACTTTTGGACCAGCACCTAACCGATCCATCACTCCCGGTCGGAATGGATCAATAACAATGTCTGCCACATCTGCTAACCGGATAAATGCCTTTTTGGACGAGTCTGATTTCATATCAACAACAATCGACCTCTTTCCGCGACAAAGTGTGTCTTGTGGCCCATAGACCGCAGACGGACGATCCACCCGAACAACGTCTGCGCCGTGATCGGCAAGTACTAACCTGATAATATGAGCAAACTGGTGTCTTCACGCGGACAAAGCACCTTACCCAGCAAAAGGCGCCGTTGCCGCTCCTGCAAGCTCCAAAACTATGCCCAGCAGATTCTTAGCAACACTCGTCCTGGAATCGGCAGTTTTGCTCAGCACATACCTTTCAAGCTGGCTAATGGTGACGGCGTCATGTCAATGGTAGCCTGATAGGCATGGCACGAAATCGTCAGAACAACCAACTAAGCCATGATCAACCATGAGGTTATAACACACCGAAGACCCCACATTGGCTGAGACTGCCAGAGATCCGATACCTTTAGCTGCTCGGCGGTAAATGATGTTGATATTGGGTTTCTCCAACATCAAAGAACCCCAACTTTCAAGCTCTGGGGAGCAGCCCCGGCCTGTGGCCCCCGCCTTCCCCACCCCCAATAGCTTTGCATTGTTGATTGGGATGGATATTGGCATGCTTGTGTGGCTTTCTGGGGATCATAACTGAGTGGTGAAGATAGTCTTTACACATCTCTGTTGAGTCCTTCAGCTATTACCGCGTCTCCATTCAGTCTTATTTGCGCCAGTCAACACCAGCCCACACCAGCCCTTCCACAAAATCAACCAGAGAAAGAAATGAAGTTCACCTGTCCGGACGAGATTTCCATCCCAAACGAGGACATTTTAACCTTTCTCTTCTCAAGGACCAAATTCATGGACAATGACGTGGTCTGGATCGATGGGGAAAAGCCACAGTTAAATGTCACATTATCCAAGGCTCGAAGGCTTATCGGCGAAATAGGCCAGGGGTTGAGAATTCTCGGAGTTGGTGCAGACGGTCAGGGCACAGATATTGTACTCTCGTTCGTTGAGAATCAAATCTTCATAGCCCCTGCCTTGTTCGGAGTTCTCTGTGCCGAAGCAATTCATTCCACCTGCTCACCTCTCGCCACGCCCTTTGAACTTGCTCGACAGGTATCGCTATCATGTCCAAAAGTCTTGATTTGCTCGGCTCAAACCAGAGAAATTGCACAGGAAGTACTGAAGCGCAACAAGAGTACCTCAAGTCCTGTTCTTCTTCAGATGGATTCAGTGAAGCAGGATCTGGTGAACCTTGAGACTGGAAAATCCATCCTTGGCTATGGCGAGCTGCCCTGGAAGCGGTTGACTGACCCTGCTGTCTTGCAGCGGAGAACAGCCTGTTTGATTTATTCGAGTGGCACCACCGGTACACCTAAGGGCGTCGAGCTTTCGCATGCAAATATGGTAACCAATCTTTGTCAAATGGGGTTCTACTTTGGACCGCGTGCTGATAAGATCCGCAACGAGGGGAAGACGCCGAGAATGACAGCCTTGCTCCAAAACTCCGTTGCCGTTGGAGTCATTACCCATAACATGATGTCCGTGCAACACGGGATGGAAGTCGTGATGATGGCAAAATATGACTTTGAAAAGCTCACGAGGTACAGTAAAAAATATAGCTTATCAGTCTTCTTCTTGGCCCCTTCAATATGGAACCGAATTGCCAACGAATGGCCAGAAGCGGATTGTAAGAATATCCGATGGGCGATGAGTGGAGGTTCGCCATTGTCATTGGTGCTTCAAGCACGAGTCAACAAGGCTCTAACACCTGGCACTTATCTACTGCCGAACTGGGGAATGACAGAATTGGTCTGTGGAGCCACTCAGATTAACCCTGATGAGGGAGACGATGAAGCGAGTGTTGGAAAATTACTTCCACGGATGGAAGCGATGGTTATTGGGGAAGATGGCCGGAGCCTTCAAACTGGTCAATCTGGCGAGCTTGTGGTTAAAGGTAGTCAAAATCCTCCTCCCGTATCGGAAGAGTGGATCTTTAGCTGACTGATTCTTAAGGACCCAATATTATGCGAGGCTATTATCAAAACCCTAGCGCGACAGAGCAATCTTTCACCTCATCAGGCTGGTTTCGTACCGGAGACAAGGCAATGATTGGTGCGAACGGGAAAGTTTTCATTGAAGGTCGATACAAGGTAACAACCACTCAAGATTGGACATGAAACACAACATCGCTGACGATGGAGTCAGGAACTCATCAAGTATAAAGGCAACCAGGTCTCCCCAGTGGAATTGGAATCCATCATCAGTCAACATCCAGCTGTCGTCGATGTCGGCGTGATAGGTGTTCGGCTACAGGATGGAAACGAGCTCCCCCGAGCATACGTCGTCCAAGGAAGCGGGTCGAACACTTGTACAGAGCAGGACATCATTGACTACATCAAACCTCTCCTGAGTAACTTCAAGCAATTGAGAGGCGGAGTCGCCTTCGTGTCTGAGATCCCACGGAACCTCAATGGCAAGATCATGCGGGATGTTCTCTCGAAATGGGCGCAGAGCGAGAGTGCTAGGCTTTCGAAATTGCATCACGCGGGATTGGCCAAGTTATAAACAAGCATCTTGAAGTTGGAAAGAGGGCTTGCACAGTTAGAGAAGCGAGAAAAGATCCCAGTAGAGCAAATCGTCTGTGATGATGCTGACATATCCCTAAACTTTGACATACATCCTCATTTTACTCTTCGTCATGCGCGCAGCAGCCAGAAAGCCTGCCCCGAGGATAATAACAACCCCGGAGAAGATCCGTGTCCCGTCATACGTATCATGCTGCGCCTGAATGATGGCACCGTTGATAGGCGGGCCGGCGAGGGATGAGCAGCTAATGGCCATAAAGAAAACGCCCATGCGCCCACCAAAGGTTCTCATGTCCTCTGTCATGCTCGATATGACTACCGGAGGCATCGCAATCACCGCGCCAGACGCGATGCCGTACAGCACCACCACGATGAGGAAAGGCACAGTCGCATGGACCTCCAACCAGACCAGCACCAAGATTCCGCAGAGGAGCAGAGCAGGGGTTTGGATGTTGAGCGGGCCGAGAGTGTCCGAGCAGTATGCTGGAACTATCCGACCGACAAGGCTGGCGGCATTGAGTATGGGAAGGATGTACTCGGGCTGGAGCGTGCCATTGACAACATTGCTGCGGACTGCCCATACTTCGACAAATCCGTACCAGGTGTACAAACCGAACATCGAAAAAAACAACCCCGAGATATAGAGGGTGAATTCAGGTTGTCTCAGGGCTCGGTATTCTACCAATGAACCCCTTCCCCTTGGAGGAAGACGCGGTCGCGCAAGACACATACTGATTGCCAGTGAGGCGAGTGAAATAAAACCGAGGACCCGGGCCGCCCATGGAAAGTTCAACGTCGAAATCATCGATCGTGCTGCAACTGGAAGCACGATTCCAGCAATGGACGCTCCGCTTGAGACCAACCCAACTGCGATGCCCCGGTGTCTAACGAACCACGTGCTTGGTAGTCCAACTGAAGGCACCAGGAGCAGTCCCAGGCCAAGTCCCACGCAAAATCCCTGCGAGAGGAGCACCTGGTAGTAAGACGTCGCGAGTGAAAGCATCATCAACCCAATGACGATCAAGAAACTCCCCAGCAGGATCATATGCCGAAAATAGCCTTTGTCGAACCATACTCCACTCATCGCGCCCCCGAACAACAACAAGAACGTCTGCACTGAGCCAATCCATGCAATCGCCGACGGTGACTTATTGTCATTGATACTACCACTGGGCGAAGTGTAGTATGTCTGGAATACACCAAACGAGAAGATCGTCCCCCACGCGTTGAACATCAGGAAAAACCCGGCAATCACTTGAAGCCATGGTCGGATTCCTATGTCTGGTGGGGGCACATCAATATCAGGTGGAGGAGGTCCATGTGCTAGAGATTCAGCATGGATGCAGGCACCGCTACTGGGCGAGTTGCAGGTTCTTGTTCTTGGGTCACAGACAGGCTGAGAGATACCAAGCTCAAACCCATGAGCTATTACGATTCAATTGTCAGTCAATGGGTTCGGGGGGGGGGCGTGGAATTGGCGATCCGCCGGCCTTTTTCCACCAGGCATTGGACTGACTGACCTGGGACATCAGTGTTCTCCGTCGAAACCTTCATGATGCAGGATCTGGGCGATTGGCGCACGTCTCGGCAGAATGCCAGGCCATTATCTATCGCCGAGCAAGATTCGAATTTCCTTCAGATCTGGACAGGACAGGGAAAGATGACCATCTCTCCCAGGAGAGCGAAGGGAAAGGTGATCATCGCCGAAGAACATTGATTACCTTGCACCCACTGGGCACCTTGGGTAAACCTGACTGTCATCTCCGCCTTCTCCAATGCTGAAGACGTCGAATCGAACCGCTTTGTGCGGGGATACGCGCTCGCCCTCGCGCTTCAGGCCGAAAACCTGGTCATCGGAAGGGAATGAGGGACCTCGGCAAACTTCGAGTCGCGGGCTGAGGGCTGACGGTGAGCCCAGGAAGTCCGTTTAACCACTGATCCTCGACCAACAGAGTAGAACTTGCGTCCCTGCAACTGACGCCTCATCATCTTTGATATTCAAATCCCCTCCTCTGTGGAAAACTCGTCGAGGACATCTTCATAGAGGCGTGGAAGTCACGATTGCTAAGCCGATATTTGCGCGATGATCTGAATCATGAAGCTACCAACAACTCAAATTGAGAGCATCCATGCTGAATTGAACAGCGAGGACGTCGAAACAGATGAGAGAATGGTGATGGTCTGGACTCAAGTTATATATATACCCACAGGTGCTCCTCAGGATTGTGTGCTCAATTGCGTGATCATGATCGCCAAGTGGCTGGCTGCCTCGTGCATCTTTTGCCAAGGATGCAGCCTGCATGAGGCTGTGCATGAGGCTCTCAACACCTCGTGGCTCGAGCTGAAACTCATATTTGCTTCATTCAGCCTTGCAGCTTGACCATCCTCGACAACCTCGACAACCTCTTGCGGATGCTAGCACTGCAGTCATGGAAGCTTTGGCAGCTCTATCGCTTGCTGCAAATGTGATGCAAGTGGTGCAATTCGCGGCTCAAATCATCACCACCGGGAATGAGATCTTTCAGACGGGATCAACCTCCCACAATGCTGAAATTGAATTGGTCTCGGCCGACCTTAAAGTATTAAATGATAACCTGAAGGGCTTCGCGCGGCCCGACTCTCTGGTCCAGGGGCCTCTCACGCAAGATTACCAAGTACGTATCCCTACATTGACGTGCTGGAATTACAGCCTCTCACGCGCGATAGGCTTTGAACGATCTAGCAGATGAGACTAACAGACTCGCTGATGATCTGCATGCAATGATGAGTTCGTTGCGGATTGACAAGGACAGCGGCCGCACCAAACGCTTCTTCCAGGCAGTCAAGACTGCCACAAAAGCCAGCAAGGTCGAGGAAACCAAAGATCGTTTACAATGGATTCGCGACGAATTACAATTTCGGATCTTGGTCTCCATAAAGTCATCCATTGACCCCAACGCCCTCCGTACCTCAAAGGAGCTTGATGCTCTAGATACGACCACGAAGACCCTTGTCTCTGCCATCATAGATGGCAACCAAAATCTGAGAACAGTGATCGATGACCAGGCCGAGGCCAATATACGATCTCTCGCCAAGTTTGAAGCGTCGGCCCAAAACCGGCACGAGAAGACCTTGACAGAGATCCAAAATTTATACGTCAAGATCGACCAATCATGGAGAACTGCTGCCACGACTGCACTTGATCCAGACTCGGTTTTTCAAAGCCTGACACGACTCCTTAATTATGATCAAAAGGATGATCGATATGAGGATATCAGCCCGGCATATCAATCCACCTTTGAATGGATTTACACATCAAAACAGCGCCTCGGAACCACAACCGTGCAATGGGATGCTTTTAATACTTGGCTTCGTGAAGAATCTGGCATCTACTGGATCTCTGCAAAAGCCGGCGCAGGAAAATCGACCCTCATGAAATTCATTTTGCAAGATGACAGAACCAAAAAGGCTTTGCAGGAATGGGCCAGTGGCACCCCGGTCCTGTACTTGTCTTTCTTCTTCTGGAACTTAGGTACCGACCTTCAGAAATCGACCAGGGGATTATATCAATCACTACTTCACCAAGCTTTGAATCACTACAAAGATCTTGGACCCGTGCTATTCCCCGAGCAATACAAGGCTGATGCAAGATGGGAAACCTTTCCCAGCCCTCGGCAGCTCCGCAAGGCGTTTCAGAGGCTCCTGGCTCAAAAAGATGTGCCGCTCAAGCTATTTCTGCTTATCGACGGACTTGATGAGTTCGAGGATGCAGAAGATAGCTTGAACGAGCTTGCCGAAATTCTCACATTGGCAGTAAAATTATCGAGCGCCAAAGCGGTTCTATCCAGTCGACCCCACCAAGCTTTTGTTCATGCGTTTGCACACTGCCCTCGGCTTGAGCTGCATGACCTGACTCGCCCTGATATCATGAAATACATTAACGGCAAGCTCAAAACGCATCCAAGGATGGTAACTCTATGTTCACATTCACCCCAGGAGACAGACAAGCTGATCATAGAAATTGCCAAATCCGCATCTGGAGTGTTTTTATGGGTCAAGCTTGTTGTGAGATCACTGCTGGAAGGTCTTCAAAATTATGACACTCTCCCAGATTTGCATGCTCGCCTCGTCAAGCTTCCCAAAGATCTCGAACAGCTATTTGATCATATGCTGTCAAAGGTGCCGTCGGAGTATTGGCAACAGAGATCTGAGCTCTTCCAAATCCTTCGACTGAATCAGGGATTTGTAAGTAGAGATACCCTGGAGAGGTTCTTCTCGGCACCATCTCTGCCATTGACGGCAGTGGACATCTTCGGTGCAACGCTTACTGCTGAGGACATCATCAACCATGCAGCTCAACCGATGGACGATCGGGAAGCGAAACAAAAGATCCAAGAGATTGAAGGACGACTCAGAAGTCGAACTGCTGGCCTTATCGAACTCCAAAGCGCTGCTAGTCTCGAAGAAGATGACCTACCAGATTCTCAGAGGGCTACCTTGGTCAATAACCCCAGCGTTCAATATCTTCACAAATCGATAGCAGAATGGCTCTACAAGTCGGAAGTCTGGTCGAAAGTCCTGAATGAGACGAAAGAAACTGCCTTCGATGTGAATGTCTCACTCATGAAAGCCATGGTTATGAGGATTAAGTTGTCCAAAAGCCTTTCGCCGACATTGTATGGTCCAGGCAATTCAGCCATTTGGGCGTTGATTCGTCGCGCATTTTACTTTGCAAAACAAGCAGAGTTATCTTCTGCTATACCGCAGGAGGCTTTGATAGACGAAATCGACCGCGTTCTAACTGAAAAATTCAATGAGACAAATGACGAGCCAGGTCCTCGGTGCAATGGTTGGTGTGATACCATAGAAGAAGACTATTATCGGCCAGCCCCGTGGCATGACAATGTTCTTGCGTTCGCCGTTCGAGGAGGCTTGGAGCTTTATGTTGCTGCAAAGTTCAAGAAACATGGCATGTCTCTAATCTCAAAGAAGGGGAGACCACTGCTAGATTACGCCTGTCGACCCGAACCTGGCTATAGCGGGTGGATAAATGCTATTGACCCGAAAATCGTGGATATCCTTCTCCGAAACGGCTCTGACCCTAACGAGAAGTTCAATGGTTTTACTCCGTGGCAAAACACACTGTACAAGCCCAATGGAATCGAAGGGGCCAGGCTGCTGCAAATAGTTCTCCTTCTACTTCAAAACGGTGCTGACGTTAACGCTTACGTTGAAAGGGACATCAAGCTTGGGAAACGGAGATTCCAAAAGCGAAGATATTCGATGATGTATGTTCTTTTAGAGTTTGGTCTTAGGGCAACCGAGGGAGAGAATACCGACCCAGCTCGACAGAAGCTCGCAGAAGCGGTGCTCAAGATTATGAGGGACCGAAAGGCTCCCGTATACGTCTCTCATCGTACCTATACTGAAACAGGCGTTGAAGTGTGGGAAGAACAGATACTAACCAAGGATCAAGCACCCTTCTTGTCAAACGATGACCGCAAAAGCATGAGACGCAGAGCGAAGCTGAACGGGGCCAAAGTCAAGCGCTCGAGGCTTCCTATGTTGTTCGGAAAGCTGACCGATTACTTCTAAATGATGGGCCAAGATTTATGCCAAGGTGTGCAAGGAGGGATTCGATTGCCATAGAATCGCTGAAACGTTTCGGAATATGCAGCAAACTCTCGTATTCAATCTTCGCAGAGTGAATGATATGACTTTTTGTGGCTAGGCATAACACAGCAGAGGGACCACCGTTTCATGATTAATCACAAACCACTCATCCAGCCTGGTGAGACTCAAGAGTTGGAGGTATCCACCCAGTACTGGGTAACTCATTGATCGAAGAAGACCGCAAGCGTGTTCACGCATCAGATGATCTTCCGAGTGTCGACTGGGCATCAACCTCAGCGTCTACGCTTTGAACACAGAAGTGTATGACGAACTAGCTGATAGGGGCGACCTCTTCTTGGCTTGAACTGGCCCTGTTCTCTAGCAGCGATCTTCAGAGCTCTGCGACCCGAATTGTCAGATGCTGAGAGCCCACTCGAATATGAATTAAGTGGTAGATGAGACGAGCGATGGAAGGAACGCATTTCCCCTTTCCCCAATCCAGAGCGGTGGACATCCCACTGGCCGGCTCGGAAACCGATTATGCCATGATTGCGAGGGAGGGATGCTCTAAGAGTTCCAATTCCGTGCTCGTTTCGTGGCGTGGAATATTGATTGCATGTATCTACCGCTGGGTTCTACAGCAGCCGATCCAGGTTTGTTGTGCATGATCTGCATGATCTAAGATGGTTGACTTGAAGTATCAGAGAGGCCTGATGATACTGAATAGTAATATTGGACCTAGCCATGTACTACTAACAAACGAGGGCAACACACCATATAAGCGGTGTGGACTGGATCCTATCGTTGATGTAGCGAACGCATTGGTAGGCTCAGGCTGCAATGCCAACTAGAGCCTAGGATGGCTTGTTGCCGCCAATAACCGTGAGGCGTCCTCAGTGCCTCCCGCCCTGCCTACCAATAACAACAGGGTTTACCCAAGCCCCTTATGTTGTGGGGATGGATTCGAGATCTAACACTTCTCCAATCTACAAGAAGTTGTGTAAATCTGTTCTTCCCCGGGCATGGACGCGTGGCATGAGAATATGAATCGGTCCGCCTTTGCAAGATGTCAGGCCGCAGGCGCACAAGGGACAAACAACAAAACACTAGAATGGTTGATATTGATCAGCGTTGGCAGTTACCGAGTCTGAGTCATTAATAATTCGAGTCATTCTCATTTCATCGATGATTCGAGTCACTCATGATTCACTTGGCGATTCATTTACTCGGCTACAATTGCCCAATTG
>Ga0105239_10001262_pt1 | contig 34266 bp, 21 predicted proteins | sample KBSC44metaG_FD_92761 | JGI IMG/M metagenome (GOLD analysis project Ga0105239, IMG submission 92761) | Corn rhizosphere microbial communities from Kellogg Biological Station, Michigan, USA - KBS C4-4 metaG | ecosystem: Host-associated > Plants > Roots > Rhizosphere > Soil | place: Michigan, USA... | reverse complement strand
TCAGTGAACTTTATTGCATTGCCGACAAGATTGATAAGCACCTGGTTGAGCCGGTAAGGGTCGCCGGTGAGGCGGCCGGGGATGTCGGCGGACAGCTCAATATCGAGGCGTAATCCTTTCTTCTTTACCCTGTGTTCGAAGATGGAGGAAATATTATTGAGGACCTCCTTGAGATTAAAATCTATCTTTTCAATGTTGAGCTTGCCCGCCTTTATTTTAGAGAAGTCGAGGATATCGTTGATGATGACGAGCAGATTGTTGGCGGAGCTCTTTATGGTGCCGGCGAGCTCCTGTTGCTTAGGCGACAAGGGAGTATCGAGGAGGAGGTCGGTCATGCCCTTGATGCCATTCATGGGGGTGCGTATCTCATGGCTCATGTTGGCAAGGAACTGCTCCTGCATTTGCCGGGCGGCCTGTGCTTCGAGGATGGCTTTTTCCAGGTGCTTCTGTATCTTTTTACGGCGGGTGATATCCTTATTCAGCTGCCAGAGAAAGAAGAGAACGAAGAGGCCGGCGGCGACCCTGCCTGCCACCATAGCATACGCTGTCCACTGGCGCACTTCCTGGTTCTGTCTGATCCGGATGTGAAGGAGTTTTTTTTCTTCCTGTAACATGGATGACAGCAGGGAAAGCATGGCGGGTCTGTCCAGGGCGGGCTGACTTAGATTGTGCCGGAGCGCCGCAATCCGGGATGGCTGGTCTTTGTTGTCAAGAGTAAGGAGTACCAGCGTGTCGGCCTGTTGCTGTAAGGATTGTACCGGTGCAGATAAAGAAACGGAGTAGCTGAGCTGTTGAAGGCAGGCAACTGTTTCGTGGGTGAGACTAAGCTTGTTGCCGGCCTGCTCGAGGGCATTTTTCCCATAGATAATTAGCCAGCTTGCCACTCCCAGGGAGAAGATGGAAAATAGCAATAGCCATGTTATCTTGCGGTGTATTACAATCATCAGCAGTTTGAAATAGGGGTCTGTACTTAATGAAACGTAAAAAGTTCAATTTGATTATGTAAGGGCTTCAAACTATGATTATATGTTGCAAATAAATTATGTGTATGAAGCATATCAATAAAACAAATATCTGGTTTACTGCATTGTTGTTGGTGGGTCTGGCCGTTGTGTCGGGATGTAATGAGCCGGCAGGAGCAAAAAATGAGAAGGAATTCGAGGGGGTGATCACATAGGAGATAATACGGTGCTGATCACCAGGACCTATACAGCGGTGGATATCCAGGAACAAAAAGTAGATAGCAGTATCTTTCATGTGGATACCGCTATCACAAAGCCATTGATACTGTAATACTACTTCATGAACTTCCTCACGAAGAAATTGGCGGCGGCGGCATATACGGTGACGGCATTGTCAAAATTCATCCAATGATGGGTGTCGTCGACGATGACGAGGGTCTCGTAGAGGATGCCTTTACTTTCCAATCGCCGGACGAGGTCTACGCTTTGGCTAAAGCGAACGTTCCTGTCGTCATCTCCCTGGATGACCAGTACGGGGGACTTCCATGTATTCATGGAGGAGACGGGAGAGGATTGCCAGGCTGTCTTCAGGGCCTTGTCGTAATCGGGAGCTTTTTCATAGTTATCTTTAAACATAGTGTAGAGGGATGTCTGGCCGAGCCAGTCATGTACTCCATGGAAATCGACGCCGGCGGAGAATAATTTGGAATCCCTTGCCAGAGCCAGGGCTGTCAGGTAGCCGCCATAGGAACCGCCGTAAATACCTATCTTATTCGTATCGACAAAAGTTTGTTTGCGGAGCCAGAGCCCCGCGGCCTTTATATCCCTGTATTCGGAAGCTCCTGCCGCGCCCGCCTCTTTGGGTTTATGGAATTCATAGCCATACCCGATGCCCAGTCGATAGTTTACGGCCAGCACTACAAATCCCAAACTTGCGAGGTATTGATTGGAGGCGTAGGCATTGGAGTAATAGTCGGAGTAATGCCAGCCCAGGAGCATTTGTCTTGGGGGACCGCCATGGACGTATACGATAGCGGGTTTGCGGGGAGCGCCTGACGGGGGAAGGAAGAGGTCGGCGTGTATGGTGAAGCCGTCGGGTGATCGAAAGGTAACGGGTGTGGGGGCGATCAATTTATTTTGGGGAAAATCAATAGGTATCCTATCGGTGGCGAGGGGCTTGAGGCTTTTGCTTTGATCATTCATCGGCATGATAGCCGGCAGGGGTGGGCGTTGGGGTGTTGCGCTGATAAAGGCCAGGGTATTGCCATCGCCTGTAATAGTGGGAGCCCATTCGAGGCCTGTTCCGGGTGTCATGACCTGCATGTCGGGTTTGTCGACACTGACCATGGCGGCGTGTCTTCGCTCAATGTCGTGCTGATCGGGGCCTGTGTTGGCGCTGAAGAGGAGTTTTTGTTTGTCGGGGCTCAGCTGAATGTGCTCGCACATAAAATTGCCCGGTGTAAGAAGGAAAGAAACTTTTGATGATAGATCAATTGAATAGAGGTGCGGCCATCCATCCTGGTAGGAAAGAAATACAATGCGATGACCGGCGGCCCAGTGCAGGTTGGCTCCCCCGTCTGTTGTAGGATACGACCCCCGCAAGGTGAGGGGACTTTTCCATAATAGGGCGGCGACGCCCGTGGCGGTGTCCGCGATATAGATGCTCCAGGGATCGGGTTTAGCGGTCAGGATGGAATCGGGTGCGCCTCCTGCTCCCGGCCTTCTGACAAAAGCAATATGGCTGTCGTCGTCCGACCATTGGGGGGATGCATCGCGACTAAAGGAAGGGGCTATCCATTTCAAGTTGGATGTTCCTTTTGTATAAATGCCGATGATGGCGTGGTCGGTCCGGGCGGATACGAACAGGAGCCGTTTACTATCTGCCGACCATTGTAATGAACTGACCCGTCCCCTGGCGGTAAACAAGCTTTTTGCGGCGGCTGATCCATCTATGGGAGCAAGCCAGGCCTGTCCATTTTTTATAAATGCCACTTCTTTGCCGTCGGGTGAGATGACGGGGTCGTCCCCTTCGGAGAGGTATTTTACCTGTCCTCCGGCCAGGGGAATGCTGGCTACCTGTACTTTGAAGGGGTCGGTATCAAAAGCAGGATTGACCGGCATTTCGGAATCCCAGTTGGCGCCGTGATCGCCTCCACGGACGAATACGACCCATTGGTCGTCGCCCGAGATGGAAATGCTGGTAATCTCCTGTCCATCGTCCTTTGAAAAAGCGGTGATCTTTTGCGGCTGGAAGTCCGGCGCTTTGGCTATATAAATATTACGTTGTCCCTCTTCGTCCATTGTCCATGCGATGGCGGATCCTTTTGTGGAGGAGACCAGGCCGGTGGTGAAAGGATATTTCTTAAAAGCACGGAACGAATCGGATTGCGCCATGGTGTGCAGTGGCAGCAGTAGCAGCAGCAAGGATATTCTCATGTCGATGAAGTTTGGCCGGATAATTTACGTCCTTTTTGGATAATACCGGGATGGAAAAATGGACGGATACGTAACAAATGTCCATGAATGGAGCTACAGGAAGGATGAACAGCGTACTATCAATTGCGGAATAAAAGTATATATATATGCAGCGTGGGGGATTACATTTTTATAAACACGGTATTTGGACGGGGTGTTCTATATTCGTGCTATGATCAACAAACGTCATTTATTGGAGCAGGTGCTGGATGGGCTGATGCGCAGATACCAGGAGCGGGTGCCGGATGTATCCGCCATTCTGGGGGCGATGGTGGCGGAGGGGCTTATCAAGTCCCCGGCAGATATTGAGAATGACCATATTGCCTTCCGCAGTCTGGGGGTTCCGCACCTGGGTATTGCCTCGCTGGAGAAGATATTTCTGCACCTGGGCTATACAAGGCGTGATCCTTATTCCTTTCCGGCGAAGAAGCTGAATGCCTGGTGGTATGCTCCCCCGGAGCCGCGTCTGCCCAGGATATTTCTCAGCGAGCTGCGTGTGCAGGATCTGGATGCTGCTTCACAGGAGATCATCCACGGATATACGGGAGCTATTACCAGCGACCCTGTGGATGCGCTGGACCTGGATAATGCGGCTGTTATCGACTTTTTTCTGCATAGCAGCAATTGGGCCGTTCCAAGCTGGGAGGATTATAATGCGCTGGCTGCTGTCAGTGAATATGCTGCCTGGGCAATTTATAACCGCTACTATCTGAATCATTTTACCATCAGTGTGCAGAATTTGCCGGAGGGTTATAATACGGTGGCGGCCTTCAATATTTTTTTAGAGAAGCACGGGTTTGTTCTCAATGATTCGGGTGGAAAGATCAAGACGAGCCCGGATGGATTGCTGTTGCAGAGCTCTACTGTAGCGCGTCTGGTGGAAGCTGAATTTGCCGGAGGCCATAAAGTGTTTATTCCGGGATCATATGTGGAGTTTGCTGAAAGAAGGGTATTACCTGCTTTTGCCCATCTGCCTGCTGCGGATATACTGCGGGAACATCGCAGGGAAGGGTTTGAGGCGGGCAATGCGGACAAGATATTCGAAAGTACTTTTACCAGCCAGACGGACAGACGTTCCTAGATACGTGTCGCGGCCGGAGAGATGGCCGGGTCGGGCGAGCTGGCGGGTCTTTATATTGTGCGTATGTCTTTTCGACTGATACTATCTACCTCACTTATCCTATTTAGCCTGTCCCTTCGGGCTCAACCTCGTACATCCTCCTCTCACTATATCCGTGGTACTGTGCGCGACAGCGCCAGCGGGACTGCGCTGGAAGAAGCCACTATATCCTGCTGGCCTGTTCCGGGGGACCAGCCTATTCATAGTCTGCGCAGCGGACGTAACGGCTTTGCCTTTCGTCTGTCCCAGGCCGGCAAATACCGCCTGATAGCCACCTACCTGGGGTATATGCCCGATACGGTTGCCCTTTCCATATCGGAAAATGATACGGCGGCTGTGTTTGCGAAATTCATTTTGCGGCCTTCCTCGAAGCCCCTTATGGAGGTTATTGTCAAGGCAAGCATTCCTCCTGTCATCGTGAGATCGGATACGATAGGTTTTAATGCTGCCGCCTTTCCCACACGGCCCTTTGCCAGTGTGGAAGATCTGTTGAAGAAGCTGCCTGGGATCATGGTGGATAAGGATGGTAATGTCACGCTACAGGGAAAGAAGATAGATAAGATACTCATCGATGGCAAGGAGTTCTTTCTCGGTGATGTCAAGACGGCTACTCAAAACCTGCCCGCAGAGATTGTTGCGCAGGTGGAGACGTATGACACACAGACAGAGAAGGGGAAGCTTATAGGCATCCGTGATCCTACGGGAGGGAAGACGCTCAATATTAAGCTGAAGAAGGATCGAAAGAAAGGCTATTTTGGGAATGCCTATGCGGGGGCCGGCAATGCCAGCGGCTACTCGGTGGGTGGTACGGCTGCCAGTCTGGATCCTACGCGCAATATTTTCTTCAACGGGAGCACCAATAATATCAGCAATCTATTTACGGGAAGGGAAAATAATTCAGGACCCATATCGGGCGGGCTGCAAACCCTTTCGAATGTTAATTTAAATTACAGGGACAACCTGGGTAAGAAGATCGTCGCTGTGTTCAACGGGGGCTATTCCCGCAATCAAAGCAGGATGGCGCAGTCGTCCAGCCGTCAGACTTTTCTTGGGGACTCTTCGCTGATCGAGGATCGTCTCAGTAATGCATCCAATACAAACAGCGCGGAACGACTCAATGCACGTATGGAATATAAAATAGACAGCTTGCGGACCATGACCCTGCAGTCGAGCTGGAACTCCCAATCAGGCGACAACCATTCATCGGATACGGTTGGTATCAATACACAGAAGGGGACAGGAGGGCAGGCGGAAACATGGAGGAACAGCCACGGGCTGACGGATAATACGAGCAACACGAACGGCAATTCCTTTTCCAATACCGTGGACTTCCGGCAGCTGTTCCTCAAACAGGGACGTACTTTTTATATAGGTTTGGGTCAGTCAAACAACCGGCAGCATGTGAATGCCGGTCTTTATTCCCTTGTCGATGCTTTTGACAGCCTGGGGAATAACATTCAACATACTTTGGAGGATCAGCGATCCACTCAGACATCGAGCAACGAGAGCTACAATATACAGATGGCCTATACGGAGCCGCTGGGTAAACACCAGGTGCTCGACTTTGGCTACCAGTTCAACGTGGCTACGAGCCATTCCGACAAGCAGAGTTTTGACTACGACAGCGTCACGGGAAGGTATGATCGCCCCGATACGCTGACCACGAACCAGTTCTACAATCGCAATACCAACCAGAACATCAATGCAGGTTTCAACTCGGATGGAACCAAGTGGCACTATCAGCTTGGACTGGCAATACAACTGACGAGCCTGTACAATAAGAATTATTCAATTAAGGACCCTATCCTGCAGCATTTTGCCAACTGGTATCCCAGGGCCAGCCTGATCTGGTCCATTTCTCAGAACCGAAGCGTCCGGATAGGGTATTCGGGAAGCAGCTCAGCCCCTTCCATCGACCAGCTGCAGCCTTTGCCGGATCTGACCAATCCTTTCCTGGTGCGAATAGGTAATCCAGATCTGAAGCAATCTTTTCAGCATAACATAGATATGGGGTTCAACAGCCTGAATGCAAAAAGTCTTCAGAACTGGCAGTTTTCCATACAGGGAGGGCTTACGGAACATGCTATTACTGCCTCTACAAAGCTGTTGGCGGGCGGTGTTCAGCAATTGCAATATGTAAATGTGGATGGCAATTATCAGATGTCCGCATTTCTTACCTATGGGTTCCCGTTGTGGTCACGTCATGGCAATGGCAATGTAAGTTTGCATGGCAATTATGCTCATCAGAATGATTTTCTCAACGGGCAGCCGAACAGTACAAATACGAGCGGGGTGGGTGGGGACTTCCAACTGAACTATCATCCTGCTGAAAAGATATTTTTCAATACCAGCGCTTCATTGAACTATAACGCCAACGGATATTCTCTAAACCCCGAGCAAAATTCAAATGTGTTTGTGCAGAACTATACCCTGGATCTTTCTTATGAGCTGCCCGGGGCGGTCACTCTATCCAGCTATTTTAACTGGCAGCAGACGGGCGACCAGGGATCGTTGCCGGCGCATGCTGTGAGCTACTGGAATGCGGCATGTTATAAAAGTATCTTCCGCAATCACAGCGGGCAGATACGGCTGTCGGTATTCAATCTTCTCAATGGCGCGAGCAATGTTTCCCAATCAGCCGGTCCGAACTTTATCTCCACCAGCCGATCAAATATTGTGGGGCGTCTGTGGTTGTTGAGTGTAGTATGGCATTTCCGAAAATTCCCCAGCGGGGGCAAATGAGTGTGCGAGGGGCCGATAGCCCATGATGGTGCAGGATGAAAGATAGAGAAAGGAGGTGTACATTGGGTAATGGATCAGATCACATTCAAACTACGCCTTGCCGGATTTTTCTTCTCTTTTTTGGTGATGCAGGCTGCATGGGGACAAAGCATGCTAACCGGATTCCAGTCACCACCGGACTCCATTCAAACAAGCGTATACTGGTATTGGGTATCGGGTAATATCTCCCGGGAGGGCGTTGTAAAGGACCTGGAAGCTATGAAGAGAGCGGGTATCAACCGGGCCTTTATCGGCAATGTGGGTATTGGGGGGACGCCTGAAGGGAAGATCCGCCTACTGTCACCTGAATGGTGGGACATTTTGCATGCTACCTTTCAAACGGCAACGCGGCTGCATATCGACATAGGGATGTTCAACAGTCCCGGATGGAGCGGGGCCGGCGGCCCCTGGGTAAGGCCCGATCAGGCTATGCGTTATCTTACTTCTTCAGAAACTGTGGTACACGGGCCGGGTGTTTTTCATGCCGCACTTCCTGTGCCTGCTGATAGTTTTCAGGATGTGCGGGTGATCGCGTATCCACGGCCTGGGCAATATGGGGAGAGTATTGCCGCTTTGCATCCGGCTGTGGCTGCCGTGCCTGATCTTTCTCCGGTGGATAGTTTGTCCAGCCTGATGGATGGCAGGGATGATACGGAGATGCGATTGCCGGATGGGCATGAGGGAGATCCGCTGATTGTCAGTATTTCCGTGTCTTCGTCCTATACGGTGCGGAGCCTGGTGTTATTGCCGGGGCGTCGTTCTATGCGTATAGAGGGGACGATAGAAGTGAAGGAGGCCGGCGGGTATCGGAAGATAGGTGATTTTGACATGGACAGGAGCAATGATGCTTTGAATGTCGGGTTCAATCCCTATGGGCCTTTGGCGGTGTCGCTGCCGGCGAGTTTGGGCAGGACTTTTCGTATCGTCTTCTATCGTTGGACAAAGGGGAGCGGTATCCGGGAGATGACGCTTTCCGCGGCGCCTGTAGTAGCCAGCTATACTGAAAAAACCCTTGGTAAGATGCATCCTACTCCTCATCCATTCTGGTCGGCCTATCAGTGGCCGGTGCAGCCCGAGGCGGGAGATACGGGGCTTGTCATCGATGCAGATAAAGTAGTGGATATTTCTTCTTCTATGGATAAGCAGGGCGTATTGCGTTGGAATGTCCCGGTGGGGGATTGGGTGATACTGCGTACGGGAATGACGCCGACGAAGGTGGTGAACAGCCCTGCGCCGCCGGAGGGGACGGGATTACAGGGGGATAAGATGAGCAAGGAGCGGGTGGCAGAGAATTTTGACGCCTTTATAGGAGAGGTGCTCCGGCGTATACCGGAGGAGGACAGGGCGAGTTTTAAAGTAGTGGTAGAGGATAGCTATGAGGTGGGAGGACAGAACTGGACGGATGGGATGATCGAGGCTTTTAAGCATCGTCATGGATATGATCCCACTCCATATATCCCTGTGATGATGGGGCATGTGGTGGGCAGCGAGGACAGGAGCGACAGATTCCTTTGGGATCTGCGGAGATTTATAGCGGACAAGGTGGCTTATAATTATGTGGGAGGTTTATGGGAGGCGAGTCATCGTCATGGGCTTACGACCTGGCTCGAGAACTATGGGCATTGGGGATTCCCCGGCGAATTTCTTCAATATGGCGGGCAGTCGGATGAGGTAGGAGGTGAGTTCTGGAGCGAGGGGGATTTGGGAGACATCGAGAACAGGGCCGCTTCATCCAGCGCGCATATCTATGGAAAGAACAAGGTGTCGGCGGAATCCTTTACTGCTGCGGGTTGGGCTTATGGGCGCTATCCGGCCATGCTGAAGCCAAGGGGGGATCGATTTTTTACGGAGGGGATCAACAATACACTACTGCATGTATTTATCTCGCAGCCAGACGAACGGATGCCGGGGATCAACACGTGGTTTGGAACGGAGTTCAACCGGCATAATACATGGTTCGATGAATTGGATGTTTTTACTACTTATCTGAAGCGATGCAATTTTATGTTGCGGCAGGGGCGGTACGTGGCGGATGTGGCTTATTTTATTGGGGAGGATGCGCCCAAGATGACGGGTGTGCGTGATCCGGAGCTGCCGAAGGGATATTCCTATGACTATATCAATGCGGAGGTAATTGAAAAGCTATTGTCCGTCAAAAATGGGCGATGGATGCTGCCGAATGGTTTGTCGTATAAGCTGCTGGTGCTGCCGAAGCTGAAGACGATGCGTCCGGAGTTGCTGCGACGTTTGGCCGAACTGGTGCAGCAAGGGGGTGTGTTGCTGGGGCCTCCGCCGGAGCGTTCACCCAGTCTGGAGGATTATGGCAAGGCGGATGAGGAGGTGCGGACGCTGGCGGGTCTGATGTGGGGAGATATGGATGGGAAGGGCGCCGGGGAAGGAGTGAGTGGGATCCGGCAGCTGGTGGGGAAAGGGAAGGTGATGTATGGGGTGGATATGCAGGCAGTGCTGGACAAGCTGAACCTATTGCCGGACTGTAAGATCACGGGGAGTGACAGTGTATTGTTCCTGCATCGTACTACAGTTACGGGCGATCGCACTTTAGGGGCGGCGGATCAAACCCTGGGGGCTGGCGACATTTATTTTATCAGCAATCAGTCGGCAGGTAAGGTTGTTGTGGAAGCGGCTTTTCGGGTGAAGGGGAAGGCGCCTGAGCTTTGGGATCCTTTGCTGGGGAAGGTTCGGGAATTGCCGGCCTATGTGCAGGAGGATGAGGTGACGAGGGTGCCGTTGCAGTTGGAGAGGTATGGGAGCTGTTTCATTGTCTTTAGGGGAGTGAAGGGGAAAGCTATTGCGAGGAGACCGGCGGCGACCAGGGGAACTGGCGCGGATGTGACGGAGAATTTCCCGGCGCCTAAGGTTGTTGCAGATGTGAAGGGACCCTGGACGGTGCGGTTTGATAAGGCATCGTGGGGGCCTGTGAAACCTGTGGTCTTTGATTCGTTGACAGACTGGGCGATGTGCAAGGATACTGCTATCAAATACTTTTCGGGCAAGGCGATTTATAAGAATACGTTCCGGATCGCTGAGACGGGTGTGCCTCTTTATCTCGATCTGGGGATGGTGCGGGCTATGGCGAAGGTGAAAGTGAATGGCGTGTATGTGGGAGGCGTATGGACGCCGCCGTATGTGGTGGATATCGGTGCGGCGGTGAAGAAGGGTGTCAATGTCGTGGAGGTGGAGGTGGTGAATACGTGGGTGAACCGGCTGATTGGGGACAGCCGGCTGCCGGAGAGAGAAAGGAAGACCTGGATGAATGTGAATCCGTATCGGCCGGATAGTAAGCTGGAGTCCTCGGGGCTGCTGGGGCCGGTGAGGATTGTTGCGGGGCCATGATGGTTAGCTTTTATTTTTCTGCACCCGGTAAGCGGAGGGGGCAACATCGAACTCCTGCTTGAACTGCTGGGCGAAATATTTGGGATTGTTGAAGCCCACGGTATAGGCAATCTCGGAGATATTCATCTGGCTTTTTTCCAGCAGCTCGGCTCCTCTTTTCAACCGGAAATAACGGATGAATTCAACAGGTGTTCTTCCTGTAATGAGCAGCAGGCGTTTGTAAAAAGTGCTGCGGCTGGTGTTGAGCAGGTGGCTCAATTCTTCCACAGAAAGATCGGGGTTGGTTATATTCTTTTCCAATTCACGTAATACGGACTGGAGGAATTCGTCATCGGCGGATCGGATCTCTATATGAGCGGGGCCGGCATCCACCTGACGCTGATAGATGTTCCTGATCGTCTCCTTGTATTCCAGCAGATTGCGGACGCGGGATTGCAGCACTTCGAAATTGAAGGGTTTGGCGATAAAGTCACTGGCGCCTGTCTCCAGACTTTTGAGCTGTGTGTCCTCTTCGGTGAGCGCGGTCAGCAGGATGACGGGTATCTGTTGGGTACGCGGGTCTGTCCTTATCTTTTTGCAAAGCTCGATGCCATTCATAACGGGCATGCTTATGTCGCTGACGACGAGGTCGGGGTGCAGGGAGAGGGCTTTTTTCCATCCGTCCCGTCCATCCGAGGCTTCGTGTATGGTGTAGTTGGACCGTAAGTTGTCCTTTAAATAGAATCGGAAATCCTCATTGTCTTCGACGATGAGGATAGTCTTTTTCTTGCCCGGAGTGTATTTTCTCCCATTGGGTGCGTCGTGCTGGTCGGGGGCTGCCGGGAGCGGTGTGGAAGGCTCGGAGATAGCGGACTGCCCGTTGCCTGTGGGGAGAAGAGGGATATCCTCGGCGGGTGCTGGGGCCATACTTTCGTCGATGGACAAACGCTTGCAGGGCAGCATGACGGTGAAGCAGCTGCCTTTATTGACCTCGCTCTCCACGGTGACGCGGCCGCGATGCATTTTTACGAATTCGAGTGTAATGGCCAGTCCGATGCCGCTGCCCTGGTTGAGGATGGAGTCTGGTATCTTGGTCTGGAAGAACCGGTCAAAAATCCTTTCCTGCTGGTCGGGGGCGATGCCGATGCCTGTATCGCGGACTTTTATATGAAGTTCCGCCTCCTCCTCATTGACATCGATGATGGAGGCGTCTACCCATACCTGTCCGTTCACGGGGGTGAACTTGAATGCATTGGACAGAAGGTTGAACAGTATCCGTTCGAGCTTGTCGTGATCGAAGGAGGTGTAGAGTGGAGATATGGAGGAGGCTATATAATTAAAGGAAATATGTTTTCTGTCTGCCAGATCCACAAAGGACATGGATACATCTTTTACGAACTGGAGGATATTGCCGGGGCGGGCGTTCAGCTTCAGCTCGTTGGCTTCCATCTTTCGAAAGTCGAGCAGCTGGTTGACGAGGTGCAGGAGACGTCTGGCATTGCGGCGGATCATTTCATACTGCGGCACGTGTGTCTGTCTGCCCGGCTGTTCGAGCAATTTCTCCACGGGGGCGAGGATCAGGGAAAGAGGTGTTCTCAGCTCGTGGCTCATGTTGGTGAGGAAGCGGATCTTCATCCTGTCAATCTCGTGCATGTTGCGGGCGTTCTCCCGTTCCTGTTCGAGGGAAAAGCGCATGCGTGCCCGGCGGAGGACCATTTTCCTGGCGAAGTAGAGGACGGCGAGGATTGCCACGACATATAGTGCATAGGCCCAGCGTGTCTTCCAGAAGGGGGGGAGGACGTGTATTCTCAGGGTGGCTTCGTTGCTATTCCAGTTCCCGTCCTCATCAATGGCCCGGACGCGGAATGTGTAATCTCCCGCATCGAGGTTGGTATAGGTGGCTTTACGCGCCTTTCCATCCGTGACGAGCCAGGTCTTGTCGAATCCATCCAGCTTGTAAGCGTATTTGTCCTTTATACGCTGAAAGAAGTCCAGCGAGGCAAATTCGAGAGAAAAGACATTGTCATTATGCCGCAGGGTGATCTGCCTGGTACTGGACAGGGATTTCTCCAGGATGACGTGTCCGTTAACGGGTTTACCGGGGCTCACGATCTTATTGAAAAGCTGCAGGTCCGTAAGCACGATGGGAGGGATGAAGTTGCGATGAACGATACGGGAGGGGTCGAAGATATTGAGCCCGTTGTGTCCTCCGAGGAGCATGGTGCCGTCACTGAGGATCAAACCAGCCTTTTCATTGAACTCTCTGCCTTGCAGGCCATCCGACTCGTAAAAATTATTAAAGACGGGGTGCAGGCTACCCGGCGGGGCGGACCAGTCGCCGGACAGATGGCTAATTCCATTCAACGTGCTAATCCAGATGTCATGCTGTTTGTCCTCTATGATACATTGAATGGTATTGTCGGGGAGGCCGTTCTCGGCGGTAAAGGACTGGAAGCGGTGCCGGGCGGGGTCAAAGATATTGAGACCTTCGCGGGCGCCTACCCACATATATCCATGGCTGTCGCAGAGGAGATAGTTGACATTATCGGAGCTAAGGCCGTTGCTGTCGCTGGAATAGTGGGTGAAGCGTCCGGAGCCCTTGTCGAGCACATCGATGCCATAGCCAGTACCTATCCATAATTGGTGGCGGCTGTCCTCGGTGATACTCGATACGTAGTTATTTCTTATGGATCCGGGGATGCTGATATTATAATGGTAGAAATTACCTGTCTTTTTGTCGAGTCTATCCATTCCCTGTGCGAGGGTACCGACCCAAAGGTCATTCCCTGAATCGTCATAGACGCACATCACCCTGTCGTCGGAAAGGCTGGAAGGATTTTTTGGATCGTGTCTATAGTGGATGAATTTCCTGCCGTCGAAACAGTCCAGCCCTCCGAAATAGGTACCTATCCACAGGTTGTCGTTCCTATCCATCTTCAGGCTGACGATGACGTTGTTTGACAGGCTGTTGGGCTGTGCGGGGTCATGCCGGAACTGGCGGAATGTGCCCGTGGTCCTGTCAAAATGGATCAGGCCTCCGCCATTGGTGCCTATCCAGACGTTCCCTTTTTTGTCTTCGGCAAAGGTGCTGATGTCGTCGAAAGGGAGGCTGGAGCTGTTGCCGGGCTGGCGCCGGTATTGTGGGAACTGGAACCGCTCCTGGTGGTAGTAGCTGATGGCGCTCTTGAAGGTGCCTATCCAGATGGTGCCGGAATAGTCCTGATAGACCGTGCTGATGCTGTTGTCGGGAAGACTTTTACGATCATCCTCCACATGAGTGATGGTCTTTATGGAAAAATCTTTTTTGTGTACGATGTCCACGCCGCCGTGGTCAGTGGCCATCCAGATGTCGCCGCGGGCGTCCTGGATAAGGTTTTGGATCACATTGCTGCTCAACCGGGTGGGACCGCTGTCCTGGGTCAGGTGTTTCAGCTCCCCTGTGAGGGGGGAATAATAAATGACCCCTTTAAAGACCCCGTTGGAGGAAAGCCAGAGATCATTCTCCCTGTCTATGAAGATATGGCAGATGGATAGTGGAGGTGTGACCGTCTGCTGAAGGATGGCTGTATTCAATACCACCTTATTCAGGCGGCTGTCTATTTTTTCCATTCTTGCGTCCTCATGCACTACCCAGCAGTTGCCGTCGCCATCCACCTGGGCATTGCAGATAGGGGCGGGGCTGATAGAATGTATATCGCCCTCATTGGGCTGGAAGGGAACGATCTTGCCATCCAGCTGCTTGTGGTAAATGCCTTTGTCTTTGTAAATGAACCAATAATCGTCTTTACTGGCAACGATGTTCAACAGCCAGCTATCGGGGAGGGAAAGATTTCTCAGGTAGTCCAGATAATTCTGGCTGAACCTGTCGGTGGTGAGATCGTACAAATTGAACCTTCCGGCGCGCGACTCTACCCAGAGCCTGCCGTCGGGACCCTGGAACATCTGTTCTATATAATTGTCCGAGAGGCTATTGGTATCGCGGGCGTCGTGCTTAAAGACCTTGAACTGGTAGCCGTCCCAGCGGTCCAGACCCGAGGCGGTGCCAAACCACATATAGCCGCGGGTATCTTTATATATACAGGTAATGTGGTTATTGGACAGCCCCCCAGCTACATCCAGGTGGGAAAAGGCATAATCGTTGGACTGACCATATTGCCGGCCAAAGGGCGTCCATAATAATATAAGCAGTAGTATTCGCGACTTCATAAGCTATATGGCAGGTTTCAAATATAGTGGTTATGGGGCATCAATTTGACCCCAAGGGGGTCTTTTGATTATCTTTTAAAACATATGACTACCCAGTTTGATCATTTTGGGGTCCGTCATCCCCGTTGTAAGCTCCTATTTTTATACAACCATCAAAATGGATGGCCAAAACCAACAATTGATTGCGATATGAAAAAATTATCAGGGGTCCTTTCCCCTCCCTGCTGCACATTGCTATTTCTCTCCCTCATTCTTTTTCAATCCCTTTCTGCCCAGCCGGGTACGGCTAAACGGATCACAGGAAAGATCATTTCCCAGAGCAATGGGGCGGTCGTTCCGGGGGTCAGCATTATGGTCAAGGGGACAAAGAACCTGGCCAATACCAATGACCAGGGGGAATTTGTCATCATGGCGGCGCCAGGTGAGACGCTGGTGATCTCTTCGGTGGGTTTTGCCCAGAAAGAGGTGAAAGTAGGCATGTCGGCGGTGATCAATGTGGCCCTCACGCAGGACTTCAACCATCTTCAGGATGTGGTAGTGGTAGGGTACGGCCGGATGAAGAAGACGGACCTGAGCAGCGCGGTCAATACCATTTCGAACACGGACCTGAATAAAACCGTGAATGTGACGCTGGACGATGCCCTTCGGGGTAAGTCGCCCAATGTATATGTTTCTGCCAGCAGCGGGGCTCCGGGTGCGGGGGCTGCGGTGATCATCCGCGGGATCAGCACAGTGACGGGTAATTATCAGCCTCTTTATGTGGTGGATGGGGTGCAGATACGACCGACCATGGCTACGGGTGGAGCGTATAATTCCAATCCGGGTTTGGCCAATGAGGTGGCGGGTATCAATACGGATGATATCGAGAGCATCAGCGTGCTGGAAGGTCCTGCCGCCACCTCGATCTATGGAGCGGCGGGCGCCAACGGGGTACTGATGATAACCACCAAACAGGGGAAGTCGGGCGTCACCAAAGTAAATTTCAACGAGTCCCAGACCATTCAGACGCGGCCAAAGAATCTGCCTGTCATGAATTTGAAAGAGTATGCGGTCTATATCGGCAAACTGCAGCAATATGGGCTGGTAGGGGTAGAGCCGCCTGAACTGCAGGATCCCAGTATACTCGGGCCTGGTACGGACTGGCAGCATGCCCTATACCGTAATACGATCATGCAGAACCATGCCATGTCGATCAGCGGCGGTACGGAGAAATCCACCTTTTATTTCTCGGGAGATTATCTCAACCAAAGCGGCGTAGCCATCGGATCGGGATTCCAACGGGGTACGGTGCGTATCAACCTCGCGAACCAGGCGACCAAATGGCTGAAGTTCGGCACGAATCTCAGTCTCTTTGCCACCAAGGAGAAGGCAAATACCTTCCAGAACAATATCATCAACCTGGCGCTGGAGCAGAACCCCACCATCCCGGTAAAGAACCCGGATGGCAGTTTTGGGGGGCCGGCCAACCTGGCGCAGGCGCAATATGCGGTGACGAATCCCATCGCGATCGCGAACCTGAATAACAACTACAATACTTCCTTTGGGGCCATCGGAGGTCTTACGCTGGACATCACGCCGATAAAAGGTCTTTTATGGCATACGGAAGCCAATGGGAACTATACCTTCACCAACGGCTATCAGTTCAATCCTTACTATACGCTGGGGTCATATTATCAAAGCTCCCCGACCTCAGGCAGTCGCAGTGCGGGGAATAACTACTGGGCCTCGCTCAATACGCGGGTGCAATACAATTTCAATGTCGGGCTCCACAATATAACCGCGATGGCGGGTCATGAAGCATCTTTTTATGCCTGGCAGTCGTTGAGCGCGTCGGGGCTACGGTATTCCACCAGCTCGATCCAGGAGCTGAGTGTGGCTGATCCATTGTCACCTCCGGGTACGAGCTCGAGAGGGAATGGGGCTAATGAGAGCTATTTTGCCCGATTGAACTATATCTATAATAACAAGTACATTTTAGAAGGAGTGGTGAGAAGGGACGGAAGTTCTAATTTCGGTCCGTCAAACAGATGGGGCACTTTCCCCGCCCTCTCCGTCGCATGGAAAATGTCGGACGAGCCCTTTATGCGGGGACTGTCTTTTATCAATGACCTTAAGATCCGTGCGGAATATGGCATCTCGGGTAATGCCGGCTCGGGCGGCGCGGTCTATTCCAATCTTTATTCATCGGCTACCGTGTGGGGTGGCGGCTTTCTGCCTTCCAACTTCCCCAATCCCGACCTGAAATGGGAGCAGGATCAATCCACCAACCTGGGTATCGACGTTCATCTCTTCCAGGATCGTGTCGAATTTATTGGCGATGTCTATTATAAAAAAATATCGAACCTTATCCTGGAGGCCAGCGGTCCCATGTATCTGGGCGGATATCTGAGCGGTGGATATGGCGGACAGGTACAGTGGCCTGTAAAGAACTATGGGGGCATGGAGAACAAGGGTTTTGGTCTGTCGCTGAATACGGTGAATATTTCCCGTCGTGATTTCCAATGGCGGACAGGTATCAACTTCTCGATGGACAGGAATAAGGTCACGAAGCTGGTATCGAGCATCTATACGCAGTATTATTCCCAGATCAACGACAGGCAGGCTGAATTTGCCACGCAGGTGGGGCAGCCTCTCAGCATGATCATGGGCTATGAGGCCGAAGGTCTTTTCCAGAACTATAAGCAGCTGGCTACGCATGCGATCCAAACGGGTACCAGCGATGCGCAGGCGCCTCGGATCATCGATGCCACGCGGGGTTCATGGGTTGGAGATGTCATGTACAGGGATGTCAACAAGGATGGCTATGTGGATACGAAGGATATATTGCCTATCGGAAATCCGTGGCCGAAATTCACTTATGGGTTCACGTCCACGATGTCCTGGAAGGGATTTGAGCTGAACCTCTTCTTTATGGGTGTTTATGGCAACCAGGTGCTGAACCTGACGCGCTATCAGAATGAGACGTTGCCGCAGGGGACGGGTCCATATAACAACCACTTCAAGAATGTCATCAATTTCGCGGTGCCGAGCAGTCTCAAGCCGGAGGATGTGCTGATCGCGACGTTGACTAATCCCGGTCACCGTGTGCCCAATGTCTTTGTAGACGCAAATGGCAACAACCGGATGTCGACCTGGAATGTAGAGGATGGGTCTTATCTCAAGCTGCGGAATGCCCGTATCAGCTACCGCGTGCCCAGCAGGTATATATCCCAGACGCATGTACTGCGGAGTGTGCTTGCCACTTTCCAGGTGCAGAATGTCTTTACCATCACGCACTATTCGGGTTATGATCCCGAGGTAGGCATCTATAATTATGGAGGTGTCAATCTTGTGGGTGTGGATGAGGGAAGATATCCTTCGACGAGGGCGTACACATTTAGTCTGTCCCTGGATTTTTGATCTTTTGCTTGCGCCGCCCAGCGCGGCTTAGTCAGGGCGTAGGTCCCGGACATTAAACATGAAAAAAATTATAACAATGCGACAAATCAATCTTGTCATCTTTATAACAGTTCTTGCGGCCATTGCTATGCCGGCGTGTAAGAAATCCTTTTTGGACCGTCCGCCGATAGCTTCTCCGACCGCCGCGACTTTTTACAAGTCGGATGTAGATATATTGAATGGCACCGGCCCCTTGTACAATGGCAGCTGGGGCGGGTACAATGGTACTTCCCTACAATACATCGGGGATATCATGGGTGGCAACAGTCTTACCGACAACTATAATGGCCGTGGTTCCTATCTGAATTTTACGGTGACGGCGCAGGATCCGAGCGGTGCGTTGCAAAGCGCTTATCAGGCGTTGTGGTCTGTGATCGCCAATGCCAATATCGTAGCGCACAATATCCGGGGAGCGGGTGCGGGCGCCAGCGAGGCAGCCAGGAATTCGGGGCTGGCCGAGTGTTATGTGATGCGGGCTGCGGCGTATTATTTTATTGCGTTGGTCTGGGGTGCGGCGCCTATCATCTATGACAACAGCGTGCAGATAGGGGACAGCTCTATTCGCCGGAACAATCTTTCCGATGTGTGGAAATTCATCATATCGGACCTGAGCTGGGCCGCGCAGAATCTGGGAACGACCGGGGCACAACCCGGCCGCGTAACAAAATGGACAGCGGAAGGCATGCTGGCGCGGGCTTATCTCGTGCGTTCCGGCCTGGGGCAGTCTGGCGGTCAGCGTAACCAGGCAGATCTGGACAGCGCGAAGTATTGGGCCAGCGATGTATGTAACAACAGCGGTCTCAGTCTTTATCCCAGCTATTATGATCTTTTTACCAGCGCTGTCTTCAGCGGCAACAAGGTACCAACGGAATGTCTTTTGGGTTTGTACTGGGTGCCTACCGGACAGTGGTTTGTTCAAAACCATATGCAGGCCAATCTTGCGTATGATTCCAAGATCACGCAGACCGGTGATGGCTGGGGCGGCGCTTTTGGCGCATCGCCCAGTCTGCTGTCTTATTATATGGATCCTGCGAATGCGGCCGACTCGGTACGTCGTAAGGCGACCATATTTATGCCAAACACGAACTATGCCGATATCAACAAGGCGAATGGGGGATGGCATGTCGATACGACCTTGTTCAATGGCGCCACCAATTCGCAGGGCGGGGCGCATATAACGGCTCCTATCAGCAGCGGCTCCTATTATTTGAATGGCGACCGGGCGTATGTCAAGAAATATGTCATCGGCTCGCCGGCGGACAATGGTGGATTGGGAGGACAGCAGAATGAGAATATCGGCACTTATATCTTCCGGCTGGCGGATGTATATCTGACATATGCGGATGCGATCCTGGGGAACAATGCTTCCACGACCGATGCGGAGGCGTTGAAGTTCTTCAATGCTGTACGGTCGAGAGCCGGCGCCACGCCGAAGACATCTCTCACGTATGCGGATATCTATTTGGAGAAGAAGATCGAGTTCGCCTTTGAGGGGCATGCCTGGTATGACTGGAAGCAATGGTTCTATTTCGACCCCAATGGGGCCATGAACTATTTTAATACACAGAACAGGGGTATTTACAATATCACCTACAATGGCGGGAACTCGTTTGTCACGTGGTTCAACGATGCGTCGTCGCCGGCGACGCTGGGGCCTCGCTATTACACCATTACGGCTGACAAGGCCGATCTGCCTTATCCGTCGTCGGAGATGCTGGTAGCGCCGAACCTGGGGCTGCCGCCTGTGGCATTTGACTTTAGTAAAGTAAAATATTGAGATACCGACCAGGAACTGTCAAAGGCAGTTCGACCAGTCAGACATTAAACAAAAATGAATTGCGTTATGAAAAAGTATTTATTTCTTCTCCTGGTGTGCTTTGCGGCCTTGCTCGAACTGGGTTGTAGTAAGAATGGGGGCAGCGGTTCGCCTGTGATCACCAATATCAGGCCGCTGGATATTACGAAAAAAGATATGAAGATCATAGGTGCATCTCCCGGGGCGGAGATCGTTCTGCAGGGGCATGACCTGGATGGCGCACAGCAGATATATTTTAACGACACGCTGGCGTATTTCAATCCTGTATACAATACGAGCACGAACCTTATCGTGACGATACCGGGCACTGCGCAAACGGCGGCCACCAATCCTTCCGTACCCAGTACGATAAGACTGATAACGAATCATGGATCGACCACTTATTCTTTTACATTGATCCTTGCTGCGCCTACGATCAGCGGGATCTCGCTGGACAGCACCGGTACTGTGATCGAGATCAATGGGACGAACCTGGCGGGGATAAAGAAGATAACATTCCCAGTGCCGGGTAATGATACGGCGCTGTCATATACCGTGAATAAGACTTTTACTCAAATCATTGCGAAGATCCCGCCGGGGAATGCCTTTACGGATTCGCTGCGGGTGCAATGTCTTTTTGGTACGGCATCATTCCCCTATCCGCCGCCGATGGTCATTGGTTCTTTGTCAAATGAAAATGCGGCTCCGGGCACCACGCTGCTGATCAATGGGGTGAATTTCATCGGTGTCAACCAGGTGGTTTTCCCCGGCGGCATTCAGGGTATCAACCTGCAGACCGTCAGTGTCAACCAACTCTCGGTAGTGGTACCTCCGGGTATTACCGCACCTGATTCATTAAGGATATATGGACCGCTGGGTGAGGCGACTGCTCCGCAGCCTTTTGCCACGTATCTGGCCTATACCTCGCCGGGCTATCTCTCTACTTTCGAGCAGCAATGGGCTTCTGACAATACTTCTTTTGTAGGCTGGACCGGAGGTTATGCCGATGCGTCGACCACTTCTGCGAACTATCCGGGTGGAACCGGCGCGGCGGGAGTGATCATCCAGGCGAGCCCGATGGCAGCGAACAGTTCTGCGGGTTCCCAGGGGAATGGAGGGCTGCTGCAGCTGAATGATGTGCCCTGGGTGGCGGATAAATCCTCGTCTGTCAGCAACTATTCCTTAAAATTCGAGGTGTATGTGGCTACTACCTGGAGCGCGGGTGAGATCTGGATATCCGTGGGTGACTGGTATGGCTGGAGCTCGTATTCCGCCAGATTTGCACCGTGGGAAACTGCGCCGAATGGCAAGTACAAGCCCAGCGGCTGGGTGACGGTGTCGATACCGTTGACGCAAATGATCCAGGGTAATCAGTTCTGGCAGACCGCCTGGAATCCGAATGGCAGCGCCGCGAGGACTTTTAACGATTATCCCACTACCGGTGTCGGGTTCCTCGTCATGAATGACCAGGCGAGCGCGGTGCCGGCTAACAGCATCAATATTGCTATCGACAATGTCCGTATCGTACAAGGAAAATAAAAGTGCAGGAATTGGTCTGAAAGAAAAGCAGCCCAATCCCTGTATATCGCTAATGTCTGTCGTTCAGACGAACCGCTTCCAGCGGTTAAAAAATATCTATCTCCTGATTATGCGTATTAAAACTTTCAACATACAACCTGCAGCGCTGACCTTATCGACCGTACTGGTCCTGGCGGCGTGTACGAAGCATTCTTCTCCTGGCAGCACTGAAAAGCCCTATCCGGTGGAGACCGACTCTGTCTATCAGCCGGCAGATCCATCCGTACCGCCGACCGTGGGGTTCTTTTTGAATGGATGGCAGTCGAAGACATTTACGATGCCCGATACGACGACCGGGTCTGTACCTTCCAATGCTGCTACCGACTCGCTGACCGTCAATGTCAACCAGGTGGTGGCAAAGGTCTCGCCGTATCTGTATGGCAATAACTCCAATCTCTGGATGGGGCAGATCGTCACCGAGTCCAACCTGATGCAATATATCAAGGACCTTTCTCCGAAGATCATTCGCGCCCCCGCGGGGAGTGTCAGCGATACCTATTTCTGGAATGGAGTGGATTCGGCCCACCGGCCCGCGGATGCGCCCAATAACGTGCTGGATGCGAGCGGTAATCCCGTCTCCATCGGGGACTGGTATGGCGGTAACTGGGGGAACTGGACGCTCGCGCTGGACAACTATTATACGATGCTGTCGCAGACCGGCAGCACCGGGATCATCACTGTCAACTATGGATATGCGCGGTATGGCACCGGACCGAACCCTGTGGCTGCGGCGGCTCATCTGGCGGCCGACTGGGTGCGTTATGACAACGGGCGGACGAAGTTCTGGGAGATAGGCAATGAGACCTATGGCAGCTGGGAGGCCGGTTATTATATCGACACGACGAAGAATCAGGACGGACAGCCATACAAAGTGACCGGCGCGTTATACGGGTCTCACGTTAAAGTATTTGCCGACTCTATGCGGGCTGCTGCGCAACAGGTGGGTGCTACCATCTATATTGGGGCTACGTTGTATGACCATGCTCCCGGTGCGGGGGATGATCCGACCATACAGACCTGGAATACCGGTGTGCTGGCCAATGCCGGGAGTGTAGCCGATTATTTTATCGTGCATAATTACTTTACGGCTTATAATACCAATTCGAGTGTAGCCGATGTCCTTTCCAGCGGACTGACCGTGCCCGGGACGATGATGTCCTATGTGAAGCAGCAGGTATCGGCGGCGGGCTTGAGCCAAAAGCCTATTGCTCTTACGGAATGGAATATCCAGGCTACCGGGTCCAAGCAGGATGTGTCCTATGTCGCGGGTATGCAGGCAGCGCTGACGCTGGGGGGTCTGATCAAAAACCAGTATGGTGAAGCAAGCCGCTGGGATCTTGCGAACGGATATTCTTCGGGGAATGATATGGGGATGTTCAATGCCGGGGATGAGCCTGCGGCGCCGAAATGGAACCCCCGGCCCGCATTTTACTACCTATATTATTTCCAGAAATTCTTTGGCGACAGGATGGTGTATGATACGCTGCGAAAGGCGCTGTTCAATTCAGACATCACTACGTATTCTTCGACGTATAGTTCGGGGCAGGCCGGAACCGTGATCATCAATTCCGGGTCGTTGAATCATGTAATGGCCGTGGATTTTCAGCACTTCCCCGCCGGAAGCCATTATTACTATTATACATTGACAGGCGGTACCGACAATCCGCCCTTCTCCGGGCAGGTATTTGTGAATGGCACCGGACCTTCCACTGCGACCGGGGGGCCGCTGAACTATGCTACGCTGAAGGCGTATAGTATGCCGCTGAAGGGTTCGATCAAGGTGTGGGTGCCGCCGTACAGTGTGGTGTACCTGGTGGCTGAAAAGAAATAAAATGTCTTTTTTGTATCCAAAAATATTTCCGATGCCCATTGTCCGGACCCTCTTTCCCGGGGTGGTCCTGTCCGTGATGTTATTGTCCTGTAAAGAGCAGCATCGGAAGGAGGGGTTGCACTTCACATCGATGGAACCGTCTGTCACGGGGGTATATTTTAAGAACACGATCACCGAGAGCGACTCGCTCAACATGTTTGTGAATGAATATACCTATATGGGCGGCGGGGTGGGGATCGGGGATTTTAACCGGGACGGTCTGCCGGATGTATTTCTGGCCGGCAACCAGGTGAGCAGCAAATTATATCTCAACAAGGGCGGGCTGCATTTCGAGGATGTGACTGTTAAAGCCGGATTGACTACCAGCAGTTGGTGCACCGGCGTCAGTGTCGTGGATATCAATAATGACGGCTGGCCCGATATTTATGTCTGTGTCTCCGGCAGGGTGCCCGGTGAGAAGAGAAAGAACCTTCTTTTTATCAACCAGCATGACCTGACGTTCCGGGAGCAGGCAGAGGCCTATGGGCTGGCGGATACTTCCTATTCCACACAGGCTGTCTTTTTCGACTATGACAGGGATGGCAGGCTGGATATGTACCTGCTGAATCATACCTTAGATGACTATCATCCCAATGATATCCGGGACAGGAAGGTGGACAGCAATGCGATGGCGCGGGACAAGCTTTTCCATAATGAGGGTGTGGCAGCGGGTATGGATCATCCTTTCTTTCAGGATGTGTCCAGGAAGGCAGGCATCATCGAGGATGGAAATGGATTGGGGATTGTGGTAAGCGATGTCAACGGTGATGGATATCCGGACATATATGTGGCGAATGACTATATCCGGAATGATCTTTTATGGCTGAATAACAAGGACGGGAGTTTTACGAATTGTATCGCCGCCGCCCTGCGGCATCAAAGCTATTCGAGCATGGGGACTGATGCGGCGGATCTGAATAACGACGGACGGCCCGACATCATGACGCTGGATATGCAGCCCGAGACGAACCAGCGGAAGAAGATGATGTATTCCTTTCTGGGGGAGGAGCGCAGGCGGCTGGAGGTTGCCAAGGGGTATGAGCCCGAGTATATCCACAATATGCTGCAGCTGAACAATGGGAATCGTATGATCGAAGGGCGGCCCGTTCCTTTTTTTAGCGAGATAGGCAATATGGCCGGTATGGCGGAGACCGACTGGAGCTGGAGTGTGCTGATCGCGGACCTGGACAATGATGGGTGGAAGGATGTGCATATTACGAATGGGCTTGGCCGTGACCCTACGAATATCGACTTTTTGGAATACCGGCATGAGCGGGTGGTGCAGACGAATGTTCCTGACAGCGACCAGGGGCAGCGGAGGGCTTTTATGGAGCGATTGTCCGAGATGGGGCCTGTGAAGCTGCGTAATTATATTTTTCGTAATAAGGGTGAGCTGCGGTGGGAGGATGTGTCGGCTGATGCGGGGATCACGGAGGCGACGATATCCAACGGCGCTGCCTATGTGGATCTGGACAATGATGGGGACCTGGATCTTGTGACGAATAATGTGAATGGGTATGCGGGGGTTTTAAGAAATGATGTAAGAGATACTGTTGCGGGGGATGAAGCTGCTGCGGGGCCAGCCGCTGCCGCGGCCAACTTTTTGACGGTGCGGCTGAGGGGCGACTCGTTGAACCCGGAGGGGGTTGGGGCAGTGGTGTATACATACAGTCCGGGTGTTTGCCAGGTGTTGGAGGAATATCCTGTCAGGGGTTATTTATCATCGGTGGACAGCCGTCTGCATGTGGGGCTGGGGAATGCGGTACCGGACTCTGTAAAGGTGGTCTGGCCGGATGGGAAGCGGCAGGTGATCGTTGGGCCGGGGATGAATAAAATAATTGAGTTAAACTATATTGATGCCAAAGAAACTACTGAAACAATTTCTTCAGGAGACCACTCCTATTTTAGCGAGGCGGCCGCGGCGTTGAATACCGTGTTCCTGCATCGTGAGACCTTTTTTTATGACTATGCCTTTCAACCCCTGATACAGCAGAAATATTCACAAGAAGGGCCTTTTATGAGCGTGGGCGATGTCAATGGGGATGGGCGGGAGGATGTTTTTATCGGCGGGGCTTTCCGGCAATCGGGCAAGCTGTTCCTGCAGGAGGGTGACGGCACTTTTCGTGGGAAGGACCTGACCGTGGGGACCAAGAATGAGGAGGACCTGGGAAATCTGCTGTTCGATGCGGATGGGGATGGAGACCTGGACTTGCTGGTGGCGGGGGGCAGTACTGAATTCGAGAGCAATTCATGGTTTTGCCGACCCCGATTGTATCTGAACGACGGGAACGGAAATTTCAAGATGGACAGCACGGCATTTCCGTCGCAGGTGATCACACCGGGCAAGGCTGTTGCGGTGGGAGATATGGATGGGGATGGAGATATGGATGTCTTTGTAGGCGGGAGGGTCTCGCTGGGAGTTTTCCCCGAGCCGCCGAGAAGTTTTTTGTTACGTAATGAACATGGTAAGTTCCAGGATGTGACGGATGCGGTATGTCCTGCGCTGAAAAATCCGGGGCTTATCAATGCGGCGTTTTGGGCGGATGTGGATGGAGATAAACGACCTGACCTGATATTGGCGGGGGACTGGATGCCTATCCGGGTGTTCCGGAACAATGGATCGACCATGACCGAGATCACGGCAACCTGTGGACTGAAAAATCTGCCGGGCTTTTGGAGAAGCATTGCGCTGTCGGATGTCAACCATGATGGGTATGTGGATATTGTCGCAGGGAATCTTGGATCGAACAATCCCTTTCATATCAGTACGGAGCGGCCTGCCGAGCTGGTGGCCAAGGATTTTGACGGGAATGGGATCGTGGAGCCCCTTTTTTGTTATTATATAAAAGATGAGGAGGGAGGATATCAGCTGCTGCCGGGCATCTCGCGGGATCTTTGGGCTACGCAGATGCCTTCCATCAAAAAAGTATATGATAAGAACGAGCTGTATGCGAAGGGGAGAATGAATAATATTTTCACCAAGGAGATGATGGATGGGGCTACGGTACTGGATTGCCGGGAGGTACGCAGCGGCTGGTTCGAGAACGACCATAAGGGTAGATTTATCTTTCATGCATTTCCGCCGCTGGCCCAGATCGCGCCTGTGAATGCCATTGTCTGTATGGATGTCGACGGGGATGGGAATATGGATATTATATTAGGTGGCAATGAATACCAGGCTGCTGTCACGACCGGGAGGTACGATGCTTCTTATGGCGTCTTGCTAAAAGGGGATGGGCGCGGCGGGTTCAGGGCTATCGGTCCGGGTGCGAGCGGATTGATCCTGGATGGGGATGTCAAGGACCTGAAGGTAGTGCATTCGCCCGAAGGGCGGATACTGGTGGCGGCAGTGAATGACGGACCTATGGAGGCGTACCGGGTGAGGGGGAAGTGAGGATTTGCGTATATTTATCAAAATATACAGATATCCGGGCCGGTGGACACCAGTGAAAAGCATGTAGTATGGATGGGCAAGGGCTGGACGATAATAGAAGAAGAGAGGTGAGACGGGGAATGCTGGCGGTGATAGCGAGGCATGCGGCTGCCAAGGCAGCGGAGAAGAAGAAACACTGGTGGAAGATATGGGCCTAAAACGTCACCGAAATGAATCCAGCGCATTACCCAAAAATGTATTTGTACCGGCGGATCGTACAGGCCAAGCTCTTTATTGATCAACATTATTCGGAGCCTTTGGATGTATCGGCCATTGCCGATGAAGCATATTTTTCAAAATTTCATTTTATAAGATTGTTCAAGTCCGCCTATGGGAGGACGCCTCACCATTACCTGATAAAAGTGAGGATCGACCATGCACAGCAGCTGCTGTCAAAAGATATTCCTGTGGCAGAGGTGAGCATGATGGTGGGATTTGAAAGCTCCACCTCCTTTGCGGCGTTGTTTAAAAAGCAAACGGGCATGTCACCTTCCGTGTATCAACGCCGTCAGCGTATCAAACGAATGATGATCCATTCCAATCCCCTTACTGCGGTGCCGAATTGCTTTGCCGAGGCCGGCGGCTGGAAAAATCGCAATTTTCAATAGCTGATCTTCCGCCCGAACCAGCATCTTTGTAAATGTCCGGAAAACGGGCCTCATTCATTAAAAAAATAGCAAAATGATTACAAAGCTTACGCATGTATGCGTGTATGTGCTGGACCAGGAGAGTGCATACGACTTCTACGTGAACAAATTGGGATTCAAGGTGCATACGGATGCGCCGATGGGACCGGGAAACCGCTGGCTAACGGTGACGCCGCCGGAGCAGCCTGAACTGGAGATCACTTTATTCCTCATTACGGAGGGAGGGGTGTTTGATGCAGAAACGGTGAAGACGATGAAGGCGCTTGTCCGGAGGGGTTCGTTCGGACCGGCTGTCATGACCTGTAACGACGTGCTGGCGACGTATGAGGAGATGAAGAGCAAGGGAGTGGAATTTAAGAAGCCGCCTACCAGGGAATTCTATGGTTTTGAAGCGTTGTTCGTGGATGACTCGGGTAACTGGTTCTCACTTTCACAACTCAATCCTTAGATCATGAAGACTTTATTTGATGGAGCTGTACGGGAGGAGCTGGTTGCCCGGATCGGTGCGCTGTCAGAGAGTGACAGGGCGTTGTGGGGTAAAATGAGTGTCGGTCAGATGGTGCGGCACTGTGTCCTTTCGCAGGAATGGTTCCTCTCGGGCAGACGGTTGAAAGGAAAGTTCGTGGGGCGGCTGATTGGCGGGTTGATCTTTAAACAGGTGATGAAGACCGAGCGAATGCGAAAGAACAGTCCTACTTTGACAGAGCTGATCGTTACGGATACGAATATCGATCTGTCACGGGAGCGGCAGGCGCTGGCGGGGTTGGTGCGGGAATATGGGACGTATGCGTATCCTGCCGGCGGATTTGTTCATCCTTTTTTTGGGAAGATGACCAGGGAGCAGATCGGGGAATTTGTATATAAGCACCTGGATCATCATTTGCGGCAGTTTGGGAGATAGGAGGTATATTCGGGCCAAATTTTTGGATCATGGGTTCATTCAAGCTGTCTATCGACGCGACGCCGGAAATCATGGCGATGAAAGTAGCGGACAGGTTCAGCCAGTGTCTGGAAGGGGTGAAAACCCCATTGGTGTGTCCGGCTTCGGGGACTACGCCTGCTCCATTGTATCATGAGCTGGTACGGCGTCATCAATCGGGAGCAATGGACCTTAGCGCATGGTATTTTGTGGGGCTGGATGAGTGGGTTGGGATGAATGGCGGAGATGAAGGCTCCTGCCGGTGGTGGCTGGACAAGGATCTTTTTCTGCCGTTGGGCATTGGAGAGGATCGTATCTGCTTCTTTGACGGGCGGTCGGATGATCTGGCGGCGCAATGCGCGGCCACGGAGCGCTTTATTGAGCAGCGGGGAAAGATGGATGTGGTGATCCTGGGTATCGGGACAAATGGACATATTGCCATGAATGAGCCGGGTACGGATGTGATGGCCGGATCGCGGGTCGTGTCGCTGCATCCGACGACACAAACGGTGGGACAAAAATATTTTACCACGCAGACGGTGTTGGAAAAAGGCGTTTCGTTGGGGCTGGGCACGATACGGGAGGCGCGGCATATATTTCTGCTGGCAACGGGGGAGCACAAGGCTTCTATTATTCAACAAGCGCTGGAAGGACCTGTCAATGCGGATGTGCCGGCGAGCCTGCTGCGGGATCATCCGGGGTTGGAGGTGTGGATAGATGAGGGGGCGGCGGGGAGGCTGGGGCGGACAGGCCTGTGAAGCCATGGATAGGCATGTGATACAACAACAAATAGGAGAGACATGTCTTACGCTATCGGTATAGACCTGGGAGGCACCCAGATCAAATATGGTCTTGTTGATGACAGGGGCGGGATCGTCGCTGCATCCATGTGTGCTACGGGCTCTCAGCGGGATGGGCAGCCTTCACGAGTCATGGAGAACCTGAAAGCGGCTGTTGCGGAGATGCTGGATGCGGTGCGTGAGAGAGGGTGTGTGGTGGAAGGGATTGGTATCGGGGCACCGGGGATCATCGATGGCGATCTTGTCATTGCATGTGGAGGTAATCTGCCGGAGATGGAGGGAGTGGCGTTGGGGCCTGCCATTGCGGAGATGTTTGGTTTGCGGGTAGTGGTGAACAACGATGCCAACTGTATGGGACTGGCGGAGGCAAGATGGGGAACGGCGCAGGCGGTGGGGGATGTGGTCTTTTTGACCATAGGCACGGGGGTTGGTGGAGCGCTGATCCTGGATGGAAGGTTGTATGGCGGCTACCGGAACAGAGGAACGGAACTGGGACATATTCATGTGGCAGGGGGCGAGCGGCTCTGTACCTGTGGGGCCAGGGGCTGTCTGGAGGCGCAGGCATCGGTGACCGCGTTGGTGGAGGATTACAAGGGCCTGGCGGGCCAGGATTTGGCGGGGGATGGAGGGCTATCAGGGGGTGCGGGTTTACTGGGGGACAGAGAGGTGTCAGCGGGTGCTGCCATTGATGGGAAGGAGATCGTCCGGAGATATCTGGTCGGAGAGCCTGCGGCTGTCAGGGCGATGCAATGGCACTTTGACTATCTGGCTTCGGGTGTGGCAAGCCTGATCAATATTTTTGCGCCGCAAAAACTGATCATCGGGGGCGGCATCTCTGAGTCGGGCCATTTTTATGTCGCGGAAGTGCGGGAGAGGGCCATCAAGCTGGCTATGAAGGAGACGTCCGAATATACGGTGATCGAGACGGCCCGACTGGGGAATAATGCAGGATTTCTGGGTGCGGCGGCGCTGGTATTTTAGTCGAACTAATTTTATCTGATGAATATAAGATGGCTGATAATCGTCCTGGCTGCAGGCAGCGTCCTGATTTCGACCTGCCCCGTGATGGCGCAGCAAGTACTTCCTTTATACTACCCCGACAGTATTCCCAACTCCATTCCCCATCCCAACGAGGAGGAACGGACCACGGATGAAAAAGGTGTCCTGCTGGTGAGCAAGATCTCCCGGCCCACGCTGACGCTTTTTCTTCCTGCGCATATACAGGGGAACACACCTGCCGTAGTAATCTGTCCTGGCGGCAGTTATTGGATCAATGCGGTGAATATAGAAGGGTACGATGAGGCAAAGGTGCTGAACAACTGGGGTGTCGCTGCCTTTGTACTAACCTATCGCATACCGGACAGCGCTTATTGTATCCATCCCGAAATAGCTCCCTTACAGGATGCACAGCAGGCCATACTCCAGGTGCGGCGTCACGCATCCGAATGGCATATTGATCCTCACCGGGTGGGTATTATGGGCTTTTCGGCCGGTGGTCATCTGGCATCAACGGCGGGTACGCATTTTGACAAAGTGCTGGTGCCGGACCCGGATAATATCAGCGTACGACCGGACTGGATGATCCTGGGCTATCCTGTTGTCAGCGCTAATGCGGCCATCGTTCATAGAGGGTCTTTTGACAAGCTGCTGGGAGGGAATGCTCCCGATAGTCTGCTGCGCTATTTTTCCAACGAGACCCGGGTCACGGACAGCACACCACCCGCCTTCCTCGTACATGCGCAGGACGATGATGCCGTATCACCGGAAAACAGTATTCTCTTTTACCAGGCGTTGACGGCTCATCATGTACCGGCAGAGCTGCACCTCTATGAGAAAGGCGGTCATGGATTTGGGCTGCACCTGCCTGTGAAAAATGTCAGGAAAACGACCCCCCGGGGAAATGTAGCCCGTTCTGAGGAACAATGGATGGATCGGTGCAGGCACTGGATGCAGCTGCATGGGTGGATCAACTAAGCTACAAACGTCGCGTTCTGACGCTCCATCTGTTTCATGGCGCTGCCGAGCCAGCTATCCTCTACAGAAACCGACATGGGATCGGGGAAAATATCTTCTACTTCTTTTTCCACTCCTTCAAAGATGCCTTGAGCGATGACCTGCGGGGTCGATTTTGGGATATCGAAGCCCTTGGTCATATCAGTGTCCGTGGGACCAGTGAGAACGGCATAGACCCGTACTCCCTGTCCGGCGAGGAATGCGCGCAAGGACTGTGTCAGGGAGAATGCGGCCGCCTTGGAGATAGAATAGGATGCAATGAGCGGCAGGGGGGCAAGCGCTGTCACGGAAAGGTTGTTGACGATGGCTCCTTGTGAACGGATCAGCGCGGGGAGGAAGGCGCGGCTGAGGGCATAGGTGCCGAAGAGATTGACGGCGAGATGTCTGTCGATCATGGCGCGATCGCTGAGATCGTCGTAATACGCCACGCCAGCATTGTTGATCAGGATATCGAGCGAGGTGACCTCGCTGGCTGCCTGCTGGATCTGTTCGGGGTCGGTGACGTCCAGCATCAAGGGTGTGACACGCGGGTCGGGATGCGTGAATGTCCTGCGTGTGCCTGCATATACTTTTTTTGCGCCGCGCTTCAGGGCCTCTTCGACCAGGGCGCGTCCTATGCCGCGGCTGGCGCCTGTGATGAGAATGATCTTGTCTGAGATGTTCATAATATTTTTTTAATTGTCCTGTAAAGCTACCGTCCTTAATTGTATCTGAAGGGGTGTAAAATAGACTTTATAGCGGGCTGATTTGGACGGCTAAATCTGTATATTTGGGAAACTGTTTTTTATGAAGCATCTCACGATCGTCGTTCCGGATGGGCCGAACAATATAAGCAGCATCACGGGCTCCTTTGAGATCCTGACAAGGGCCAATGACTATTGGAAAGCCAGCGGAAGGATGCCTTTGTATAAGATAGAAGTGGCGGGTGTTTCCACCACCAACGAATTTGAAGACGGATTGTTCACCGTGCGGCCGCACCTGCAAATTTCCAAGATCGACAAGACGGATCTTGTCATCATTCCATCGCTGAATCACAACTATCAAAGGGCGATGAAGGGGAATAAGGAACTGGCGGATTGGATCGCCTGGCAATATAAGAATGGGGCGGAGATCGCCAGTGTTTGTACGGGAGCGTTCCTGCTGGCATCGGCGGGATTGCTGGAAGGGAAGACCTGTTCGACCCATTGGAGCGTGGCGGAGAATTTCAGGAATATGTTCCCCAATGTGAACTTGCAGACGGACAAGCTTATCACGGATGAGAATGGGATCTATACGAATGGGGGCGCTTATTCCTTTCTGAACCTGTTGATCTACCTGATCGAAAAGAAGTATGACCGGCAAACGGCCATTTATTGTTCCAAAGTCTTTCAGATAGAGATGGACAGATTCAGTCAGTCGGAGTTCATCATATTCAAGGGACAGAAGCAGCATGGAGATAAGATGGTGAAGGAGGCACAGACCTATATTGAAAGCATGCTGCATGAAAAGATATCGGTGGAGCAATTGTCTTCCAAATTCGCCATCGGCAGACGGAATTTTGACAGGAGATTTATCAAGGCGACGGGTAATACGCCGTTGGAATATCTGCAGCGGGTTAAGATCGAGAGCGCCAAGCGGGCATTCGAGACCAGCCGTAAGACGATCAATGAAGTGATGTATGAGGTGGGGTATTCGGATATAAAGGCATTCCGGGAGGTGTTCCGGAAGATCACGGGGATGTCGCCGCTGGAGTATCGGAATAAGTATAATAAGGAGACGGTGTCCTGATTGGCAGCGGCCAGGTGAGGTCCGCCCGGATGGGCGGACCATGGTGAACTGTTACTGTTCTATTTTCCATTTGTCAACCAACTGGGAATTGAAGCTTTCCACTTCTTCGGCAGGTGTGGGCTGGCCCTGACCAGTCGTGATGAGGCCCCGCAGGCTGTCCTTTATGAAGTGCGTCCATGCCTCGTTGCACACTTCATAGCATTCATAATGGGGGACAAGGCCCTGGTGGGTGAAGTGAACCTCCGTCTTGTTGCCTTTTTTTGAAATCTCGAAGATCATTTTTGTGTCTTTCCACTCTTTCTCGTCTTTTGTGAAGTTGAAATAGTTGTCCAGGACGTGCCATACCACTTTTTGTTCGGGGACGAGCTCGATGATCTTGATCCGGCAGAGGTGGACGTCCTTGTAATGATAGTTGTATATGCTGTTGAGCTGGTCGGTGACGCCTTCTATGCTTTCGGACCACCATGCCCGCGGGTTGTTGATGGCGGTGAACACTTCACTGGGAGTCTGATCTACCAGGAAGGTGGTGGAGAAGTCTTTCTCTTTCATACTTTACTATTTTTGGTGAATGGTGTTTTTTCTGAGATCAAAGCTACTCAGTGTCTATCACTTTTCGGGGGTGTAAATTAGACTTTATAATGGGGCGAATTAGACAGCTGATCGCTGGCTTGGCCTGCCTATTTATTTAAGCGGGCATTTGCGTATTTTTGGTTTACTATAGATATGAAGCCAATAATTAGAGAAGGGGATTTCGGAGGTAATGAACAAACCTTAGCCATTCGCGCCGACGATATCGGGCAAGGCCTGGAAATAATGGCAAAAGAAGGGATAAAGAACCTGACTATTGAGGGGTGTAAGTCGCTATAGCTGACCAATTGGGATGTGTATCCAATGACTTGCCTTACGCAGATCTTGTCAACATCATAGAAGATGTGGTAAGTCAGCAGCTAAGCCGTTAAATTAAAGCCGGATAAACTCTGGGATTAGCTGGGGGCATTTATATGTTCCCTTTTTTCAGCTCCTGTATAGCATTATGCGCGGCTCGTGCGGTCAATGCCATAAATGTAAGCGAGGGGTTTTGATTGCCGGTGGAGGTCATGCAGGCCCCATCCGTGACAAATACATTTTT
>Ga0105239_10001261_pt1 | contig 34275 bp, 39 predicted proteins | sample KBSC44metaG_FD_92761 | JGI IMG/M metagenome (GOLD analysis project Ga0105239, IMG submission 92761) | Corn rhizosphere microbial communities from Kellogg Biological Station, Michigan, USA - KBS C4-4 metaG | ecosystem: Host-associated > Plants > Roots > Rhizosphere > Soil | place: Michigan, USA... | reverse complement strand
CATCGAAATGATGAGCAGCAGGAAGGCCGGCGGCAGCAGCCAGAACGAGATGTTGTTCATGCGCGGGAAGGCCATGTCCGGCGCGCCGATCATCAGCGGCACGAACCAGTTGCCGAAGCCGCCGATCATGGCGGGCATGACCATGAAGAAGATCATCACCAGCGCGTGGGCGGAGGTGAAGACGAGGTACATTTCCTTGCCGGCATCGAGCGCCGCGTCGCCATGCACGCCATAGACCATCTGAGCCAGACCGCTAAAGATCTGGATGCCAGGCTCCTGCAGCTCCATGCGCATGACGCCAGACAGCGAGGAACCGATAACTCCCGCGATGATCGCGAAGATAAGGTACATCGTGCCGATGTCCTTATGGTTCGTCGAGTAGACGTAGCGGCGCCAGCCGGTCGGGTGACCGTGCGCGTGCGCATCGTGGGCGTGGTCGTCGTGGGTGGCGTAGGCGTTTGCCATGGCTGTCCGTCTCTTCCGGTAACTAAAGTCGCTTCACTCTAACGTCAGGCTTGAGGCTCTCGCCTCACGAACTCGCTGCTTCGAGCGGCGGCAATGTTGCATTGGCCGCACTGACGCTGCCAGCGGCAAGCGCCTTCGACCAGGTATCATATTGTTCCTTCGTGACGACGCGTACGGCGATCGGCATGAAGGCATGGTCCTTGCCGCAAAGCTGCGAGCACTGCCCGTAATAGATGCCGGTCTTGCGAACGTTGAACCAGGTCTCGTTGAGGCGGCCCGGCACCGCGTCGATCTTGACGCCAAAGGACGGCACGGCGAACGAGTGGATCACGTCGGCGCCGGTGACCTGGACGCGCACAGTGGTGTCGACCGGCACGACGAGATCATTATCGACGGCGAGCAGGCGCGGCTCATTTGGCTTCAAGTGCGGCCGATCCTTGCCGTCGGCGCTTGTCTCCTGAAGGATGTTGGAGTCGAAGTGCTTCTTGTTGAGGTCCGGATATTCGTAGGTCCAGAACCACTGATTGCCGGTTGCCTTCACCGTCAGCGCCGGCGCCGGGACATCGACCGCGCCAAAATTATAGATTGAAGCGCCGAGATATTTGCGCACGCCATCGGGCACCGTCTCCTGATCGGTCAGGATGCCGAAGGAGGGAATGGCGATCACGACAAGGATCAACACCGGCGCGACGGTCCAGATGATCTCGATCAGCGTGTTGTGGGTGAATTTCGAAGGGACCGGATTGGCCTTGGCATTGAAGCGCACGATCACGGTGATCAGCAGCGCCAGCACCAGAACAACAATCGCGGTGATGACCCAGATCAGCAGATTGTTATGGAAAGATTCGATCTCATCCATAATCGGCGTCACGGAGGTCTGGAAGCCGATCTGGCCAGGCTCCGGCTGGCCTGCCTCGGCGGCAAACGCCACGCGCGGCAAGAGCGCCAGTCCCAGGGCCGGCAAGGCCTTCCAGAAGCGGAAAAACTGTCCCGTCACCTAAAAATCCCCTTGAGATCGTCCATACATTCTCCGCCCGAACGAGAGCGGAGCAGGTGTCGCACTGTCATGCATGATCGCGTCGGAAAAGTCTCGTGACTTTTCGAGATCAGGCCATTTTCCACCCGGCTCCGGCCGAGGGCACGCCGGCGATCATTTCCGCCGCCTCGACTCGTGCCCCGAACGCGCGGGCGCAACGCTCCCTAAACCACATCCGGAGGAGCATGGCAATTCTCGGTTTGTCCCCTCGGATGCGTCAAAATGATCGGCGCGCCGCCCGTCGCCGCCTCATGCTCGCCGCAGTTCTGGCCGACCCAATCGCGCCAGTTGCCGGTGCACGGGCCGACCGGCTGCGATTGACAAGCGCGCGCCGCTCACTGAGATAGAGAGTTGGCGGCCCGGCCCCGCCCGTTCGTGGAGTGACCGACCAAGTGAAGCCAGTCCTGTTGCGCGTGCTAGGCGCCGCGGCCCTCGTCCTAGCCTCGCTTATCGTCGCAACGTCGGGCGCCATGGCGCAGGGCGTCGTCAAGGCGCAGTACGGCGACTGGCAGATGAGCTGCGACACCCCGCCGGGCGCCAGCACCCAGCAATGCGCCATCATCCAGAACGTCACCGCCGAGGACCAGCCCAATGTCGGGCTCTCGGTGATCGTGCTGAAGACCGCCGACCAGAAGGCCAAGCTGCTGCGCGTCCTTGCACCGCTCGGCGTGCTGCTGCCGAACGGGCTCGGGCTCAATATCGACGGCAAGGACATGGGTCGCGTCGCCTTCGTGCGATGCCTGCCCAATGGCTGCGTGGCCGAGGTTGCGATGGACGACGCGCTGATCAAGACGCTGTCGACCGGCAAGAGCGCGATCTTCGTGGTGTTCAAAACCCCCGAGGAAGGCATCGGCATCCCGGTATCGCTGAAGGGCTTTGGCGACGGTTTCGCGCAACTGCCTTAGGCGTTAGCTGCCGCCGCGGCCCGTTACCACTTCGCCATCCTCTTTCACGAACCGGCCAATGTCCGGGTTCCGTAATATTTCCAGCACCATTTCGGACGGCCGGCAGAGCCGGACGCCCTTTTGCGTTACAACGATCGGCCGGTTGATCAGGATAGGGTGCGCCAACATGAAATCGAGCAATTCGGCGTCGGTCCATTTCAGATCGGCGAGACCGAGTTCATCGTAAGGCGTGTCCTTGCGCCGCAGCAGGTCGCGGACGGAAATACCCATCGCGGCGATAAGCTCGATCAACCGAGCGCGGGGCGGCGGCGTCTTCAGATATTCGATGACCTGTAGCTCCTCGCCACTTTGCCGTATCATGGCGAGCGTGTTGCGCGACGTGCCGCAATCGGGATTGTGGTAGATTGTGACGGTCATTTCGTTCTCGGCGGCGCAAGGGGTGGCTTGGTTCGACTTTCGCGCCTAGTGTCCGCGCGTTTTTGTTCGGGGGTCGAGCTTGGCTGATTACACTGATCTGGAAAAACGCGGAATATCAATCGGTCCGAATGTCAGGCTGGCGGGGCGCAATATTTTCGAAACGCCGAGCAGGTTGTTCGGAGGAAACTACGTCATCGACAGCAGCCTAGGCGCGCACTCTTCACTCAACGGCGGGACGATCATGATCTCGACCAATGTCGGGAGGTTTTGCAGCATTGGGGAAAGTTGCGCGATAAACCCCGGCCGACATCCGGTGAATTGGCTGACGACGCATGCTTTCCCTTACGACGAGATAAAGTACAGCGATCCGGCCGACCTGGCGCGGCGCGGCTTTATATTCATTGAACCAGTCGAGATTGGCCACGACGTGTGGGTCGGAACGCGGGCCTGCGTTATGGGCGGCGTTAAGGTTCAGCATGGTGCGATTATCGGTTTTGGGGCGGTGGTGACGAAGGACGTGCCGCCCTATGCCATCGTCGGCGGTTCGCCGGCCCGCGTTTTGAAGTACCGGTTTCCCGAGAAGATCATCGAGCGGCTTTTAGCCTTCCGGTGGTGGCAGTTCGACTTGCCGGAGGCCATGAAGGCCGGTCTCAAGATCACATGGCACGAGCCCGAGCGAGCGCTCGATGAGCTAGAGGCTGCTCGCCTCGCCTACAAGCTTCCGCTGATCGGCAATCGGGCGATCGCGGTGAACGGCGCGTAGGCTCGGTGGGGACTTTACTACGGGCAAAAGCAAAGGCTAACCAAGGCTTGGCGCTCGCGCCTTTTCGTCGTACCACGTTCGCCTATTTCGTTGATTTAGGATGCGGTGTTGGCAGACTACACGGAACTGGCGAAGCGAGGAATACAATGCGGCGCCGGCGTGGCGCTAAACGGCCGCAACATCTTCGAAACGCCTGCAGAGTTGTATGGGAACAATATTCTCCGGGACTGCAGTATCGGGGCGTATACGACGGTGAACGTCGGCACTTCTATGCGGGCGACCAGCATTGGCAGGTTCTGCAGTATCGGCGACAATTGCGCCTTTGGCCCTGGGCGCCATCCGACCAACTGGCTCACCACCCACGGCTTTCCGTACGGGAAGGCATTGGCGCAGGGACGTGACGCAGACGTGGCTAAACTCGGCTTCGACTTCGTCAAGCCGATTGAATTTGGTCATGACGTCTGGGCCGGCTCCCGATCCTGCGTCATGGAGGGAGTTCGGATCCAGCACGGGGCCATCGTCGCACTCGGCGCCGTCGTTACCAAGGACGTTCCGCCTTACGCAATCGTGGCAGGAGTCCCGGCCCGCGTGGTCAAGTATCGATTCCCCGAGAAAACGATCGCGAGGCTATTGGCCTTTCGATGGTGGCAGTTCGACCTGCCGGCCGCAGCCGATGCTGGGCTGGCCATCTCGTGGAATGACCCCGAACGCGCGCTTGATCAACTCGAGGAAGCTCGGCTCGCCTACAAGCTGCCGCTGATCGGCAATCGAGCGATCGCGGTTAACGGCGCACCAGCTTAGTTGTAGCCAACCTCACCGGCGCCTTCGGCCAAAAAAAAAGGCCGGGCGTTGGCCCGGCCAGTCGTCAGGAACTGAAAGCGATTGCCGCCGGGTTAGCGCGGCGGCCAGACGTCGAGGCCACGACGGCGGTCGCGGATGGCTTCGATGTCGAAATCTTCGGAGCGCAGCGCGCGGCCGAGATCGGCGCGGGTGACGCCGAGATCCCAGAGCCGGTACTCGTCCATTTCGAGGAGAGCAGCCAGCGCTACGCGTTGCCGTCGCGCTTTGCCGGCGCGCGTCACGACACGGACGAGAGCGGCGAAGAGAGCGGTCGGCCAAGCGGCAGCAGTCGGCCGCTCGCCGGAGAGCGAGTAAGCCATGGCAGATCTCCAAAATCAGGGCACCGGAGGGAGGCTCCAGCACGATCAAGCGATGCGGATGCTTCGCTTTGTCTGACATATGCGCGCTTGCTTTCCATAAGGCCAACAAATAGATTTCATCCTGCTTATCAATTCTGGTGATGGAGGGAAACTTGTCCGCACCGCTCGATCTCGACCAGTTGCAGAGCTTTTGTGCCATCGCCGATTGCGGCAGTTTCACCGAGGCGGCGCGGCGCGTGAACAAGACGCAATCCGCCGTTTCCATGCAGATCAAGCGGCTCGAAGAACGGCTGGGCGACGAGTTGTTTTTGCGTGATGGGCGCACAGTGGTGCTGACGGAGCAGGGCGAGGCGCTTTATGCCAAGGCGCGGCGCATGCTCAGGCTGAATGCCGAGATCGTCGACATGTTTTCGGACGAGGATCTGGCCGGCTCAATCCGCTTTGGGGTGCCGGACGATTACGCGGTCCGTCTGCTGCCGGTGATCCTGTCGAGTTTCCAGAAGACCCATCCGCGCATCGCGGTCGATGTGCGCTGCCAGCCCTCCGAGGAACTGCTCGAGGGGATGAAGGCCGGCAAGTATGATGTCATCGTCTTCACGCAGGGCACGCATCAGGAGTTCGGCGAGCTGTTCCGCACCGAAAAGGTGTTCTGGGTGGCCTCGCAGGGCGGCAGCGCGCTCGACGTTGATCCCCTGCCCCTCGCCACCGGCTCGCACAATTGTTGCTGGCGAACCAATGCCCTCGACGCGCTGACCCGCATCGGCCGCGATTTCCGCGTCGCTTACACGTCGTCGAACGCGCTCGCCATCACCAGCGCGGTGATGTCGGACCTTGCGGTCGGCTTTCTGCCCGAGAGCGCGCTACAGCCGGGGATGCAGGTGATTTCGGAGGCGCCGGGCCTGCCGCGGCTCAACGATGCGCAGATCGCGCTGATGCGGGCGAGCCACGCCTATGGCGGTATTTACGATGCGCTGGCGCAGCACATCGTCGCCAGCATGGGCAATCTCGAAAGTGAAGGCGTGAAGACGGCGGCGGAGTAAGATCGGCAGCTAAACGTCCTCGGCCTCCGGATCGGCGAAGTCGCGGGGGGCCTCGCCGCGGCGAATCTGATCGCCGATGCATTTGGCGAGCTTGTGCGCCTCCGTTTCGAAGGCGGTGGCCTGGGCCAGGCGCTCATCTACGGTGATGTGCCCTGAGACCACATGCTCCTGCAGCAGGGCGGCGCGCTGACGGTTGATGTAGGTTGAAACTTCCATGTAGTCGACGATGGCCATGATCTGGTCGAGCGTGAACCGCTCGAAGAGGGGCGGCAGCACGACGCCGAGATGGCCCCAAAGCTGCTTGTTGAACGCCCTCGTCTGCTCCGTCACCTCGATCCAGACTTTTCGCCGATCGTCGGTGTCCCGGGTGCGACGCATGTAGCCGGCCTTTTCGAGGCGATCGACGACAGCGGTTACCGCGCCGGTCGTGAGTCCGCTTTCGGCGGCCAGCCGCCCCGCGGTGCATTTGCCGAGGCGGTCGACAATGTCGAGGCAGCGGCCGTCGCTGCGGCTGACGCCGAGGAATTCCACCACCGTTTCGTCAAACATGTCATCGGCTGTTTGCGCCGATCGCACGGCGTTCATCAGACGCCTCGCCAGCTCGGGCGACATTTGCCTTGACGAATGACTATCTTGATCCATAAGATACTTTTATCCTGAGATGTCTACCAGCGCAAGCGCGATCAAGCGCCGCTTCCGGCTGCAGGCTAGTCGACGGGAGATAAAGGGGACCGGTCATGTCTGCAACGGGCGAGCTGATCATCGAGGCCAAAGGGCTCAAGCGCACCTACAAGGCGCGCAAGCAGCTCATCGAGGCGGTACGCGGCGTCGACCTCACGGTGAGGCGCGGCGAAATCGTTGGTTTTCTTGGGCCGAACGGGGCCGGCAAAACAACGACACTCAAGATGCTGACTACCCTGCTCGACCCGACGGGCGGCAGCGCCACCGTTGCCGGGAGTGATCTCCGGCGCGATTCGGTCGGGGTGCGCCGCAAGATCGGCTATGTCAGCCAGGCCGGCTCGACTTCGCCCGAAGCGCTGGTTGGCCAGGAGATCGTCAGCCATGCCCGGCTCTATGGCATCCGGCCGGAGGTTTCGAAGAAACGCGCGGAAGACCTCCTCGCGGCGCTCGACCTTTCGGACATCTGGGAACGCAAATGCGGCTCGCTCTCAGGTGGCCAGCGGCGTCGGCTCGATATCGTCATGGGGCTCATCCACCAGCCCGAGCTGGTGTTTCTCGACGAGCCCTCGACCGGACTCGATCCGCAAAGCCGCGCCAATCTCTGGACGCATATCCGCAAGCTCCGCGACGAGCTTGGCACGACGGTGTTCCTCACCACGCACTACATGGACGAGGCCGATTCGCTCGCCGACCGCATTCTCATCATCGACAAGGGCGAGATTGTTGCGGAAGGTACGCCGGCCGAACTCAAGAAGCGCGTCTCCGGCGACACCATCACACTGACGCTCCGCACCGAGGCAGACGCGGGCAAAGCCGCGGAAATCGCAGCCGGACTCACTGGCGCCGACAAGCCAATCGCCGAGGCGAACGTCGTGCGTCTCCACGTGCCGGATGGTGCAGTGGCGCTGCCGGTGCTGCTCGGCGACCTCGTTAAATCGAACATCGAAGCGATCGGCGTCGAGGTGAACCGCCCTACCCTCGACGACGTGTTTCTGACGCTGACCGGGCGGAGCTTGAGGGATTAGCCATGCCGACCTATCGCGTCCTGATCGACGACAGTTTTAGTTTTGCCGGCAAGGGTGGGCGGGCCGAGCACGGCAGGTTCGAGACCGCCGCCGAGGCCATTGCGGCCGGCCGCAAGCTGGTCGACGCCGCGCTGGCCAAACTGCATCGGCCCGAGATGAGCGCCGACGACTTGCTCGAAGAGTATTTCTCGCTCGGTCACGATCCTGTCGTTGAGACGCCGCCTGACCTGCCGCCTGTCAATTTTTCAGCCTGGGACTACGCCGCTGCGCGGGCCGCCGCCATTTGCACGGAGATCGAGGCATGACCTTTTTTCGCGACACGTGGATCATCTTTTCGCGCGCCATGATGCTGTCGCTCCGGCAGCCGATGTGGGTGCTGATCGGGCTGATGCAGCCGATCCTCTATCTCGTGCTGTTCGGGCCGCTGCTGCAGACGGTCGCGGCGAGCTCGGGTTTTCAGGGCGATGCCTGGCAGGTGTTCGTGCCCGGTCTCCTCGTCCAGCTTGGCATTTTTGGCGGCCTGTTCGTCGGTTTCGGCATCATCGCCGAGTGGCGGGCTGGCGTTATCGACCGGCAGATGGTGACACCAGCGAGCCGGGTATCGCTGATCGCCGGACGGACGCTACGCGACGTCGTGGTGATCGTGGCTCAGGCGATCATCCTCATCATCTGCGCCTTTTTCTTCGGCTTGCGCATACCCGCCGTGGCCGTGGTGATCGCACTGGTGCTGATCGCGCTGCTCGGTGCTGCCTTCTCGTTCATCTCGAACGCCATCGGCATGGCGACCAAGAGCGAGGATGCCCTGGCACCATTGGTCAACGCGCTCGCGCTACCAATCCTGTTGCTGTCGGGTATCCTGCTGCCGATGGCGCTGGCGCCGCAATGGCTGCAGATCGTCTCGGACTTCAACCCGTTCAAGCACATCGTCGAAGCGCTGCGAGCCGTGTTCCGCAGCGATTTCGGCAACCCGATCATCGCGATCGGCGGTGTGCTCGCGGTGATCCTGGTGATTGTCGGCGCCTGGATCGGGCAGCGCGTGCTGCGGGCGCAGACGCGGTAAAGCCTACAATTCGGCGGCCTCGAATATCCTCGTGAGGTCGCCCCCCCATTCGCCGTGGTACAGGTCGAGCCAGCGCTCGGCCGGCGTTTTGCGCAGATGCAGAGTTTGCTCCAACGGGGCGAGATGGATCGCCTCGTTGTTGCCGTCGGCGTCTAGCCGGCTGCGATTGGTGAGGCCGGCAGTGGCGATGGCCACCGCCTCGCGGGCGATATCGAAAACCGTGCCCTTGCGGAACGGGGTCGAAAGCGCGGTTCGCGGCACCTCGTTGCGCAGAGCCTGACGTTCGGCCGCTGTCCAGTTCTTCACCAGATCCCACGCCGCATCGAGGGCCGGGGGGTCGTAGAGCAGGCCGGTCCAGAATGCCGACAACGCGGTGATCGACTCTGCCGAACCCATGTCGGCGCCGCGCATCTCCAGAAACTGTTTGAGCCGTACTTCAGGAAACAACGTCGACAGGTGGTTTTCCCAGTCGACGATGGTCGGGCGGTCGCGCGGAAGCTGCGGCAGGTGCCCATGCAGGAAGGTGCGAAAACTCTCGCCGGCGACGTTCACATATTTGCCGTCGCGGATGACGAAGTACATCGGCACGTCGAGCGCATGATCGACATAGCGCTCAAAACTCATGCCGGGCTCGAAGGCGAAGGGCAGCATGCCGGTGCGGGCGTTGTCGGTATGCAGCCAGATATGCGAGCGGAAGCTCAGATAGCCGGACTCCTTGCCGTCGACGAAAGGCGAGTTGGCGAAGAGCGCCGTGGCGATGGGCTGCAGCGCCAGGCTGACGCGCAGCTTTTTCACCATGTCGGCTTCGCTCGAAAAATCGAGATTGGCCTGCACGGTCGCCGACCGGTACATCATCGAGGTGCCGAGCGTATCCACCTTCTCCATGTACGGCGTCATGATGCCGTAACGGCTCTTCGGCATGGCACAGATGTCCTTGACCGCCCACAAAGGGGTCACGCCGAGTCCGAGGAAATGGATATCGAGCGGCGCGGCCAGCAGCTTGACGAGTTCAAGGTGAAGCGCCGTCTCCTTGGCCGTCTCATGCAGCGTCTCGAGCGGCGCGCCGGAGAGTTCGAACTGGCCACCCGGCTCGAGGGAAATGGCGCCCTCCCCTGCCGGCCCCTTGAGGCCGATGACGGCATTGCCATCCATCAGCGGCGTCCAGCCGCATTTGGCGGTGACGCCGTCGAGCAAGGCGCGGATGCCGTTTTGCCCGTCATAGGCGACCGGCCGGATCGGGCCTTTGTGGAAGACGTGTTTTTCGTGCTCGGTGCCGATGCGCCAGCGCTCTTTCGGCTTTGCGCCGCGAGCGAGGGCTTCGATCAGATCGGCGCGCGATTCAATCGGAGGCGAAGGGAGGTCGGCGCCGGCCATGGAAATTCCTGGTACGAAGTGGCGGGAACATATCGCCCGCTAGGCCGAAAGCAATCCCTTTATCGCCAATCGCCGATGATTGACTGGATGACCGCCAAAGCTGCCACAGCGGCGGTGTCGGCGCGAAGGATGCGCGGGCCCAAACTGATCGGCACCACAAAGGGTTGGCCGAGCAGTAGCGCGCGTTCGTCGTCCGAGAACCCGCCTTCCGGACCGACCAGCAGGCCGAGGGGCCGGCCGGCGATTGCGGCAATATGCCCGATGGGCGAGCCGGACGGCGCCGCCTCATCGGCGACGATCAGCAGGCGGTCGCCTTGAAGTTCCGGCCATTGGGCCAGCAGCTTTTCGAGGCTGATCTCGGCGACAACCTCCGGCACGTTGAGCACTTCGCACTGCTCGGCCGCTTCGATGGCGTTGGCCCGCATGCGGTCGAGCTGGATGCGGGAAACCTGGGTGAAGCGGGTGATCACCGGCTGGATGGTCGAAACGCCCATCTCAGTCGCCTTCTGGATCACGTAATCAAGCCGGGCGGCCTTGAGCGGGGCAAAGCCGTACCAGAGGTTGGCGGCTGGCGGCTGGGGCGCGATCTGTTCGGCGAGCTCGATCACGACCGATTTCTTCGCCGTCGAGGTCAGGCGGCCGAGCCAAGCGCCGTCGCGGCCGTTGAACAGCACCACTTCATCGCCAATCTGCTTGCGGAGGACGCTGGCGAGGTAGAGCGACTGGTCCCTGCCGAGACTGACGGCCATACCCTCGCCAAGAGGATGCTCCACGAACAGGCGCGGCAATGAAGCGTGGGTACGAGGCATGACGGCAGAGGGCTTTCGGTTGTCGCGCGCCGGGGCTAGCTTCCGCTCACTACTCCAGCGGTGAGACGCAATGCAAACTCCCTCCCCCTCCGGCAGCGTCGCCGACGCGCAACGCGGCAACTGGGTCGACAATTTCGCCCCCGGCTGGCTGAAGCCCTATGCAAGGCTGGCCCGATGGGACCGGCCGATCGGTTTCTGGCTGCTGTTCTGGCCCTGCGGCTTCGCATTGGCGCTGGCGGCGGTTGCCGTGCCGGATCGCGGCTTCGACTGGCGCGCGCTGGTTCTGATGTTCATCGGCGCCGTGCTGATGCGGGGCGCCGGCTGCACGTTCAACGACATCGTCGACCGCGATATCGACGACAAGGTGGCCCGCACCCGTCTCCGGCCGATTCCCTCGGGCCAGGTGACGACCCGAAATGCTGCGCTGTTCCTGGTCGCACAGGCGTTGCTCGGCCTTTTGGTCCTTATTCAGTTCAACGTGCTGACGATTGTCCTCGGCCTCGGCTCGCTGGTGCTCGTCGCCATCTACCCGTTCATGAAGAGAATCACCTGGTGGCCGCAACTCTTTCTGGGCCTGGCGTTTTCGTGGGGGGCGCTGGTCGGCTGGACGTCGCAGGCGGGCTCGCTTTCTCTGTCCCCCATGCTGCTCTATCTCGGCTGTATTCTCTGGGTGATCGGCTACGACACGATCTACGCGCTGCAGGATATCGAGGACGACGCGCTGATCGGGGTCAAATCCACGGCGCGGCTTTTCGGCTCACGGGCCCGCGAAATCGTGGCGCTGTTTTATGCCGGGACGGTGGTTTTGTGGTGGATCGCTGGCTGGCTTAGCGGCGGCTACATTCTCTTCAGCATCGGGCTGCTGTGCGTCGCGGTGCTGCTCGGCTGGCAGGTCGTGACACTCGACACCGCCGAGCCCGGCAATTCCTACGCCCGCTTCCTTTCCAATCGCTGGGTCGGCGTGCTGATGACGCTGGCGCTGCTGGCCGACTGGCGCTGGTAGGCGAGCTACCGGTTCCGCACCACAAGGCATGCCCCGCCGGCCTTTTGCAGCGCGGCGCAGAGTTTTTGCGCGTCGGCACGATTGTCGCGGCCGACCTCAGTGGTGAAGCGCAGCGCCGGGCCGAAGTTTGGGTTGCGCTTGGCGACCAGCATCAATTCTTCATTGCCAAGCACGCTGCTAAACCTGGCCTGCAACCGATCGAAGGCTCGGCGCGCCGTCGCGGACGAGAAGAACTGCGCGAGCTGTATGCCCCATGGTTTCACGATCGCGGTCGGCGGGGTGAATTTCTGCAGCCGGTTGTTTTCGGCCAGCTCGATGCATGCCTGCTGAAACGGCTTGCCGGGCTGAAGGCTGTAGTCGGGCTGCTTGCCTACGCCGCCAAGCCAGGTCGTGACTGGCAGGCCGGTGACGATCTGCACATAGTCGAGCGTTTCCACCGCAAGGTAGCCATTGCCGGCGATGAAGCGAGCAGCAGCCCCCTCCCCGCCGTTGTAGGCAGCCGCAGCGAGTCCGAGATTGCCGAACTTCTGGTTCAGAAAGTTCAGATAGCGGGCCGAGCGCCAGAGTTCCTCCGCCGGGTCGTAGGCGTTGCGCAGGCCTTGCAGCCGGCCGGTCTCGGGCATGAACTGGGCAATCCCTTCCGCGCCGGCAAAACTCATCGCATTGGCGTCGAAATGGCTCTCCTGCCAGATCAAGCGGCCAAAATAGCCGGGCGGCAGGTTCCAGATGGTGGCATAGCGTTCGATGGCACTGCAGACGTCGGCGGTATAGGTCTTGAGTCCTATGCAAACGGAGCGTGGGCGGCCATCGTCGAGCTCGCGATCGAAACAATAGGACGTGACGGCGGGGGCCGGAGCGGCGATAATGGGCGTGCCGGGTAGCCACCCGGACACTCCGATCAGCACGGCAAACACCAGCCTCAGGGCGAACATTCGCATATCGGCCTTACTGAGGTCGGTGTCACAACCGGGTCCGAGTGCCTATCTAACGTCCACCGCGTCGCAGGTTGCGCAACTTCTTAGCGCCAAGCCTGCCGCCGTCTAAATTGCGGAAGGAATTTTGAAAATGGAACAGCGCAAACTTGGAAGCCAGGGGCTGACGGTCAGCGTCGAAGGTCTCGGCTGCATGGGCATGAGCGCCTTTTACGGGCCGAGCGATGAAGCCGAAAACCTCTCGACCCTCGCCCGGGCGCAGGAACTCGGCATCAATTTCTTCGATACCGCAGAGATTTACGGGCCGTTCAAAAACGAGCAACTGCTCGCCAGGGCCTTCAAGGGCAAGCGCGACAACGTGCAGATCGCGACCAAGGTCGGCTCCGAAGTGACCGATGCTGGCGAGCGGCTCGCGGTCAACGGCACGCCCGACTACATTTTCAAAGCGATCGACCGGTCGTTGCGGCACCTCCAGACCGATTATGTCGACCTCTACTATCTTCACCGTATCGACCCCAAGGTTGCGATCGAGGAATCGATCGGCGCCCTCGCAGAACTCGTGAAGGCCGGCAAGGTTCGTTACATCGGTGTGTCAGAGGCATCGCCCGCAACCCTCCGCCGGGCCCACAAAGTCCATCCGCTGACGGCGCTGCAGACCGAGTACTCGCTGTTCGAACGCACGCCTGAGGAAAACGACGTTTTGTCGACGATCCGCGAACTCGGCATCGGCTTCGTCTCCTATTCGCCGCTCGGGCGCGGCCTCCTCACCGGGCAGATCAAGAAAATCGATGATCTTGCCGCCGACGATTTCAGGCGGAGCAATCCGCGCTGGACGGGCGACAATTTTGCCAAGAACCTCGCCCTCGTCGACCGCATCAATGCGGTGGCCGCCAAGAAGGGCGTCACGGCCGGGCAGATCGCGCTGGCCTGGACCATCGCCCAGGGCACTGTGCCGATTCCCGGTACGCGGCGGCTCAAATATCTCGAGGAGAATGCCGACGCTGCCGCCATTCAGTTGAGCAAAGACGATCTTGCGGCGCTGGAAGATGCTGCGCCCGTTGGAGCCGCAGCCGGTGATCGCTACACCGCGCCGGGCATGGCCGGTCTCAACCACTGATTTGGAAGGCCCAGACAGCCCAAGGCCGGCCCCAGGGAAAAGGCCGGCCTTGAGGTGACGCGTCTGGAGGTCGCGTTACCCTGGCGTAGGTGGGAGCTGCATACCTGCGCGAGGTCGGCAAATAAACGCGGCACCCGGCGTTTGGTTCCCGAACAGATTTAAGAAAATGCAAAGCACCATGACGAGCCCGTCACGGTGCTTTGCAGGCTCAAAAATTGCTAGATGCAGCTCGTGCTACGAAGGGTCTAGCTGCGCGGTCAGCTCGCTTCGCCGGGCTTGCGGCGATTGAGGAAACGTGGGCGCCGGTTGGCATCGGCCGCCAGCTTGCGCCGGGCGGTGTCGCCGCCAAGCAGCACGCCATCGACCTGCTGGCTATAGGGCATCAGGCTTCCGTCGCCCGCCATGATGTAAAGCGGCAGACGAAGCTTTTTGCCCCAGTTCTGCCATTCGGCAACAACGCTGGTGTTGCCGGCTTCTTCGAACACCCGGTAGTTGAGATCGGGATCGGCATGGACGAGCTCGATCGCGCTCGTCAGCACGCCCTCTTCCGAGATCTTGGTGCACACCGCGACACCGTAGAATTCGTCCACCGGCACCTTGATCTTGATCGCAACGCCGCTCTTTTCGAGCGTGCGCCGAACGGTCACCGTCTTGACGGGTTCGCGGGGGGTATCATCGTTCGCCGCAGCCACCGGCCGCGGCATCAGGGTCTCGCCGAACTTCTTCGCGCGATATTCCCCGAAGCTGATTACGACCGATGACTTTTCCGTCTTCGCGTCCCGTTCCATTGTATGCCTCACTGTCAACTCTGAGAGCTATTTTTTCGCTGCCCTCTTTATGCCCCCAATCTAGTCGCCCCCCTTTCCGGCCAACTTAAGAAACGGAGTTAAGTTTAGGTTGTTTGGAAAAGGGTTAGCAGGTTCTGATGGGGTGTAAGGCCCGGTTAACTGAGGCAGATCGGAACCCCGATTCCACCTTGCACCAGAAAGACTTGCGCGATGCCTGCGCCGGCCTTCCGAAGGTCTCGGACGGAGATGGCGCTCTATTGGCCGTTAGGAAGTATGAGCGCCTTATCGGGCAGCGTAACGGCGGGCATGTCGGAAAAGGTTAGCTGTGCGCCGTCCGGCACGATTTCGGCTTCCGCCGATTGCCCGGTCGCCTGGGTGCCACTGCCGATATTGCCGCCCATCTGCCCCTGTTCGTCGCCCGGTTTGCCGACGCCGGCCTTCGTGCCATCGGCCGCCTGCTGACTGCCGCCGGACTGGCCCAACACTTTCTGACCCGAATTGATCTTTGTCTGGGCGTCCTGCGTATCGTCGGCGAGATGGGCGCTATAGGGCATTTCGTAGCCGCGCGGCGCAGTGACCGGGACGTAGTTTTCGTTGAGCTCTTCGACCCAGAGATAAACATGGCCGGGCGCACCGGTGATGCGATCAGGCTCAACGATGCGGGTCGCGACGAGGTTGAAGCGTTGAGGCAACGCGGTGAAACTCGGCCAGCCGATCATATAGGTGATGGCGGCGTAGGCACCGATGACGCACGCCGCCGTGATGATGATGGCCGCCGCCTTCACCCACCAGCGCCAGAGTGAGAACAGATTGAGGCTGAGCAGCAGAATGCTCAGCACGGCATAGACGGCGATCGTCCCGGCAAGCGCGAAAGGCGGCATCAGCGCATGCCCACATCAATAGAGGTCACTTGCGCACCTCGTGGACCAGCGAGATCTGGCGCGAATTGGTGCCCGTTACGTTGCCATCGGCATCGATGACGAAGCGGATCGCGGTCTTCTCGTCGGACTTTTTCACTAGCGTGATGGTGTCGTAATAGACAACACTGACCTTGGGGTTGATCTTCTCGACCTTGACCGTCACCGGCGTCGGCAGATGGGAATCGTCGGTGAACTTATAGATGTTCACAACGTACTCCCCGGCCACGTTGTGCCGGATCGAAACGTTCTCCTGGCGTAACGGATCGTTGACCTGCTGGCCGTTGACGGTCTGCGAGTCGTTGAAGGTGCCGCGGTCGTCGCGGTCGAGGCTCATGAAGCCTTTTTGCGTCTGATGGTACCAGACGATGTTCCCGAGCGGGTCCTCGACATAGGTGTCGATGTCGTCGGGGTTCCGGTCGGGCCAGTTGACGGTGATCAGGAACTCCGCCTTGACGTCGACATTGCCGGCCTTGGCGTCGGGCCGGATCAACGCGAAGGCGATGAACAGCATCACCGCAAAGCCGAGCAGCACGTTGAACAGGATATCGGTAAAGGGGACGAAAGTGCCGTCGTCGCTCTGACCCGAAAACAGGCTAGGGTCGTGCATCGGGCCGCCGCTCCAGTGCCGACATCACATAGATTTCGGAGGTCTCGGTGATGAGATCGAAGAGTTCGGCAATGGCGCCGTCGAGCAGGTAATATTCAAGCTTTAGCACCAGCGCGCTGGCGATGCCGGTGACAGTGACGTTGAGCGCTACCGCCATACCGCCGGTCATGCCGGAAAGCGCGGTGCGCAGATGGTCGGCATCGAACGAACTAAGCGCCGCAATCGGCACCAGCATCAGGATGAAGCCGATGGCCGTACCGAGCAGCGCCAGCCGCAGCAGTGCCTCCGAGACGAACAGGCCGAGTTTTTCGCGGCCACGCAGCCGGTCGGCGAGCGCCCTCAGCAGCAATGTCTGATCGAAGCGCACGCTTCCCTGCACATCGGCTTTGATCAGCAGGTTGCCGATGTGGGTAGTGAGGACACTCGGCTCGAGCGGACGGCCCTGCGCTGTCAGAACCCGTCCATCCACGACATGAAGGCCATCGGCCCCCGCCGCGAGGATTGTTTCGCGCGCCTTGCGGGAGGCGACGAGCTGGTTCGAAATCTCGGCGGTCTGAAACAGGCAATGCAGCGCCGTCAGCACGAAGATTGCCAGGATGGCGATCGAGATGTGGGTGCGGTCGGTCGCCAGCATCGTCTGCAAGAGGCCAAAATACCAAAGTGCCGCAATGCCGATCAGGGCGAAGCAATTGAGCAGCAGCCAGCGCAGCAGCGGCGCGTAATCGCGTATTTCGTTCGGTGTGCCGAAAAGCGCCATCCTGTCCTGCGCCATTATTCCTCCTCGAAAGCGGAGCGTTCGACCCCACCATTATTGCTTCGCAACCGCTAGCATGTGCCGTGCCGCGTCGCGTAATCGAGGAATCCAATGCATCGCATAGTTTTTTTGCATTCTCGCCGATGCTTTCGGACAATTGACGCTGCACCTCCGATGCAGCCATGACGGCTGGGGACGCGTGGGGCGGCCCAGGAGCATGCGGGGCAGCAGCGTGGTCGAGAAGAGTAGCGAAGCGCGACAAGCGGCCGGTTTTGCGGTGCGCGAACATCCGGACCGGGCGGCAATCGACGCCGAAATCCACGCCCGTCCGGTGACGCCGCTGACGGGACCGCTGAGGATACGTCGCGCCGCGTTCATGCCGACGGGTGGATCGCCCGCGCTCAGGATTTTGCAGGCCGCGCTGGTCGACCGCCAGACAGGCGCGCGGCAGGATGCCCGCCAACTCGACTATGAGAGCGGCGGCTATCGCGTCACCGCTGAAATTCACAACGAGTTCGCGACCCTCACCTGGATCGGTGCACTCGACGACTGGACGCCCTGGCCGACCGACATCGGCCTCGACCTGTTCAGCGATATGGCACTCATCGCCGCGACGCGGATCGACCTCGTACAGGGCGACGCGATCGCGCCTGCGGCCCTCGCCGGTTTTAGCCCGCCCAGCCTCTGCTATTCGGCGCTCTATGACGGGCAGGCGCAGGTGGCGACCGACTTCGTCATCGATGAGGATCGTTTCACCCGCTACGAAGTTGCGGCCGGACGATGCGGACCGCTCCGCTCGGGCGTGGTGGTGAGGCGACTGCTCGAGATCGAGACCTATCGAAGCCTCGTGCTGCTCGGCCTGCCGGTGGCGCGTGCGCAAAGCGGCAAGGTTCACACGCAGGAGCAGCAGCTCAGCACGCTGGTGCGCGATCTCGGGCTCGGCACCTCGATGCAGGACAGCCAGCGTTCGCTCGATCAGTTGCAGGGGTTGAGCCTCGACGTCGGGCGAGCCATCGACGAGACGAGTTTTCGCTTTGCCGCAACGCACGCTTATGCCGAGGTGCTGCATACCCGCATCGACCGGCTCGGCGAGGTCTCGATCGCCGAATTCACCACCATCGGGCGCTACCTCGCCAACCGGGTCGATCCAGCTGTTGCGACCTGCAGTGCGCTGGAGAAACGCCTCGATGCGCTGACGGCAAAACTCGAACGATCCACCGAGCTAGTCAGTGCGCGGATCAGCCTCGGTATCGAGACGCAGAACCAGGCCGTGCTCGATACGATCTCCAAAACCGGCCGCAGCCAATATCGGTTGCAGCAGACGGTCGAGGGGCTGTCGATCATCGCCATCTCGTATTACGCGCTGGCCCTGATCGGCTACATCATCGAGGGTTTTGCGCCGGAGCTGCCGATCGGCAAGGGGCCGCTGCTGGCGCTGGCTGCACCGATCGTGCTCGTCGTGGTGTGGATTGCGATCAGCCGCCTCCGCCGCCATCACGACTAGAGCCGAAGAAGCAAACCGCGTGCCAAGCGGTCGGGGCGACCCGGTGGAGGCGGAAGAACCGGCAGCCAATTTGGAACCGAGCGGCACCCGGCGGCCTTGATCCGGTACAGTTTGTCGGGCAGTTGAAAGCAGCAGATCGGGATTTTGCATTTCAAACACTGGAAAATGCTGCGTCGATACTGTGCGCAGGCGCCTTCATCGGTGCTGCCGCGATCGGATGAATTGAGGAGAAATTTGATGAAGTTTATCGGCTTGGCCGGACTGATTATGATTGCGGCCGCGAGCCCCAGTTTCGCTGCGGGAGATCCCACTGCCGGACAGGCCGTGTTTATGAAATGCGCGGTCTGCCACAACATCGGGCCCGATGCCAAAAACAAGATCGGGCCGGCCCTCACAGGCGTCATCGGTCGGCAGCCAGGGACCTTTGCGGGCTTCTCCTATTCGCAGGGAATGAAGGACTTTGGCACCAAGAATGCCGCCTGGACCGAAGCCCTCATCAGCCAGTTCGTAAAGGCGCCGAGAGACGTGGTGCCCGGCACCAAGATGACGTTCCAGGGTCTCACCGACCAGACCGACATCGACAACGTCATCGCCTATCTTCAGTCGCAATCGAAATAGATTCGGCGGAGCCGCTCCGAGCGGCTCTTCCGCTTCCCCCCGCCCTTGGCGTCCTGCTCTTGCGGCTCATAAACTCCGCCTATTTGTTATATTGCTAAGGCAAACGCCTTGGTAATAGATCGCATCATGGATATCACCCTCAAACAGCTTGAGATTTTCCAAGCAGTCGTCGTCGCTGGATCGATCACAAAAGCTTCCCGCCGCATCGGCCTCTCGCAACCTTCGATTTCGCAGCAACTCGCCAAACTCGAGGAAAAGCTCGGTTCGCAGCTCATCCAGCGCAACAGAACCGGCATCATCAGTTTGACACCGGCCGGCGAATACTGGTTCAAGTCGAGCGATGACCTGCTGCAGCGCGTCGAGGGCATCGTCGACGAGCATCATCAGCGCTTCATCGACAGCAGCGTGTTCGTGCGAATGGGCGTCACCCCGACCCTGCGCGGGCGCTTTGCGGCGGCGGCCGGCAAGATCGCCAGCGAGCAGCCGGGCTTCGTGAAATTCGAGCTGAGATTTGCGCTAACAAGTTCCGAGCTGGTCGAGCAGTTGCGCCTCCACCAGATCAACTTCGCGATCATCGCCAAGGAGGCGATCGACGGGGACGCCGGCTCGTTCCATCTGGCCGAACTGTTCGAGGACCGGATCGGCTGGGTGGTTCCCGCCTCAGTGCCAATGTCCGAGATCAAGCAGGTGCTTGGCAAAAAAAGCCCGGCGAAGGCGTTGTCCGGCGCGCTGCGCAACTACGTCGAGGTGGATGCGAGCCCGGCCCTCAGACAGCAGACCGACGAGTGGTACCGGCATCGGCTACCGGGTGCCGCGGCGGCATTCTCGACTAACACTTATGCGACCGCCGTGGACCTTGTCGCCGAGGGGCTGGCAACGGCGCATTCGCCACTGTCGCTGCTTCCCAATCTCGATGCGGCGACGCGCGACAAGATCCGGATTTTTCCGATCGAGACGCTGTCGCGCACGGTCATGCTCAGCATGCCCCGGCATCTGCTGACGCTGCCCGCCTATGCCAATGTCTTCCGGCGCATCGTCGAGTTCTGCCGCACCGACTACAATCGTGAGATGCTAGTCGGCGAGGTCATCCTCGATGCCTGGCCGGTTGCCAACACCAGCAAGACTGCGGCGGCGTCCTGAGCCGGACCGACGCCAGTCGAGCGCCTGACGTTTAGCCGTTTTGGGCTTCCAATAATTTTTCAATACTGAAAATTGGCTCAGCGCTGTGTCGCCGGTGCCAGTCTGTCTTTCCCCAAGAAAAACCCCAAGGGGAGGAGACACGATGACACCCAAACACCTTTTGTTTGGCGGGATGCTGACCGCCATAATTGCCGGGCTCACGACGCCCGGATTTGCAGCTCAACCCCCTGCCCCGGCAGCAGCGACAACGACGGCTGCGACTCCGACGGCAGGCGACGCTGTCACCAGCGATCGGCTGGCAAATGCCGGCAAAGACTCAGAAGCCGGCAACTGGCTGATGGTCAACAAGACCTACGATTCCAACCGCTACTCGACGCTTACCGAGATCACGCCCGACAATGTCGGCAAGCTTAAGCTGGCCTTCGCCGTACCGCTCAATGGGCTTGATCCCAACTCGAACGGCGTTGGCGCGCTCGAAGGAACAGTGCTCGCCAAGGATGGCTTTCTCTATGCCGTAGATCAATGGGGCACGCCCTATAAGATCGACGCGACCTCGGGCAAGGAAGGCAAGATCGTCTGGATCTGCGATACCGGCATTTCCAAGGATCCGACAAGTACCAATCAGCTCGCCAATCGCGGTCTCGCACTCTACGAAAACACCGTCATCACCAACCTCGGGGATGGACGGGTAGTAGCCTGCGACGACTCGACGGGTCAGGTCGCCTGGCAACAGCAGGTAACGAAAAACCCCGGCGAAGGTTTTGACGGCGCGCCGCTCGTTGCCGGCGACAAGATCATTGTCGGACAGGCATTCGGCGACTGGGCGACGCGAGGCTTCATCGCCGCTCTCGACGCCAAAACCGGCAAGGAAGACTGGCGCTTCTACACCGTCCCTGAACCTGGCCAGCCGGGGTCCGACACCTGGAAGTGCGACCAAGCGAAAAACCCGGACTGCTGGAAAACCGGTGGTGCTGCGACCTGGGTTACCGGCTCATACGATCCGTCGACCAAGACGCTCTACTGGGGCACGGGAAATCCTGTGCCGATGTTCGACCCCGAGTATCGCCCGGGTGACAATCTCTATTCGAACTCGTCCATCGCGCTCGATGCCGATACCGGGAAGATGAAATGGTATTTCCAATACACGCCCGGCGACTATCACGACTATGACGAAGTCGGCAGCCAGCAACTCGTCAACGTGAAGATCGGGGGCGAAGACCGCAAGGTGCTCGCGCACTTCGGCCGCAACGGCATCTTCTACACGCTTGACCGGACGAACGGCTCGTTCATCCAGGGCACGCCTTACGTCAACAAGCTGAACTGGACCAAAGGCCTCGACCCCAAGACTGGTCTGCCGATGGAATACGATCCGAGCAAGTCGCTGCAGGTCTACGCGTCGGGCGCCGTGAGACGGAGCGGTTCGGAGGTCGATACCTGCCCGAACATTCAGGGTGGCATCAACTACTGGCCGTCGGCCATCGATCCCACCACCAATCTGGCCTATGGTGCCGGCATCGAGGGCTGCTCCAACCTGACGACCAAGACGGTCGACCCGAAAGCGGTCAAGGGTGGTCAGATTTTTCTCGGTGGCGGCTACACCAATACGCCGGCGCAGACTGGATCGGTCTTTGCCTATGACGTTGCGACCGGCAAGCAGGTCGTGAAGCAGCCCCTGCCCTATCCGAACTATGCGGGCGTTAGCCTGTCTCCGGGTCTCCTCTGGGCTGGCCAGGTCGATGGCACGTTCGGCGCCTTCGATTCGAAGACGCTCGAGCAGAAGTGGTCGATCAATATCGGCAATGCCTTCGAAGCGCCGCCGACGGTCTTTGCGGTCAACGGCAAGGAATATGTGGCGATCCTGGGTGGGCCGATTGGTGGTGCAGACTTCGGCTATCCGGAACTCAAGGCGAAGCCGGCGGCGAACATGCTCTACGTGTTCTCGCTCTAAACAGCGGCGGACGAGAGGCCGGGGCGGCGCGAGCCGCTCCGGTCAAATCTCCAATATCGAAGATTGGCTAAGCCATGACCGGCTAGTGCCAATGTCCGACTCCCAGCAAAAACCTTCCTGGGGGGAGATCATATGACAACGAAAAAACTCATGCTCACCGGGCTGCTGACCGCCACGGTCTTCGGTCTGGCGAGCGCGTCGTTCGCGGCCCAGCCGCCCGCACCGGCGGCAGCAACGACCACCGCGGCAACGCCAACAGCCGGCGATCCGGTTTCGGCCGATCAGCTTGCCAATGCCGGCACCGACGACAAGCAGGCCGGCAACTGGCTGATGGTCAACAAGACCTATGACTCGAACCGCTATTCGAGCCTCAACGAGATCACCCCCGACAACGTCGCCGGCATGAAGCTCGCCTTCGCCGTGCCGCTCAATGGCCTCGAGCCATCCTCGTTCGGCGTCGGCGCGCTCGAGGGCACGGTGCTCGCCAAGGACGGCTTCCTCTACGCCGTCGATGGCTGGGGCACGCCCTATAAGATCGACGCGACGTCGGGCAAGGAAGGCAAGATCGTCTGGATCTGCGATACCGGCATCACCAAGGACCCGACGTCGGGCCTTTTGATCGCCAATCGCGGCCTCGCACTGGTCGGCAACAACGTCATCACTAACCTCAATGACGGCCGCGTCGTCGCCTGCGACGACTCGACCGGTCAGGTTGCCTGGCAGCAGCAGATCACCAAGAACCCCGGCGAGGGTTTTGACGGTGCGCCGCTCGTTGCCGATGGCAAGATCATCGTCGGCCAAGCCTTCGGCGATTGGGCGACCCGCGGCTTCATCGCGGCGCTCGATGCGGCGACCGGCAAGGAACTCTGGCGTTTCTACACCGTGCCCGAGCCAGGCCAGCCTGGCAGCGACACCTGGAAATGCGACCAGGCGAAAAACCCCGACTGCTGGAAGACCGGCGGCGCGGCGGCGTGGGTCACGGGCTCGTATGATCCCTCGACCAAGACACTCTACTGGGGTACGGGCAACCCGGTGCCGATGTTCGACCCCGAATATCGGCCGGGCGACAATCTCTATTCCAACTCGACCGTGGCGCTCGATGCCGAGACGGGCAAGCTGAAGTGGTATTTTCAGTACACCCCGGGCGACTATCACGACTATGACGAGGTCGGCAGCCAGCAGCTCGTCAACGTGAAGATCGGGGGCGAAGACCGCAAGGTGCTCGCGCACTTCGGCCGTAACGGCATTTTCTACACGCTCGACCGGACCAACGGCGCCTTCATCCAGGGCACGCCCTATGTGAACAAGCTGAACTGGACGAAGGGCCTCGACCCCAAGACGGGTCTGCCGGTGGAATACGATCCGTCGAAGTCTCTTCAGGTTTACGGCACCGGCGCGCTGAATCGTGCCGGCGGCACGGTCAACACCTGCCCGAACCTGCAGGGCGGCATCAACTACTGGCCGTCGGCGGTCGATCCGACCACCAACGTCGCCTACGGCGCCGGCATCGAAGGCTGTTCCAACCTGACCAACAAGACGGTGGCGCCAAACGCCGTCAAGGCGGGCCAGATCTTTCAGGGGGGCGGCGCAACGAACGCCGAACCGCAGAAGGGTTCGGTGTTCTCCTATGACGTCGCCACCGGCAAGCAGATCGCCAAGCAGGGCCTGCCCTACCCGAACTACGCCGGCGTGAGCATCACGCCGAGCCTGCTGTTTGCGGGCCAGGTCGACGGCACCTTCGGCGCCTACGACAAGAAGACGCTGGAAGAGAAGTGGTCGATCAACATCGGCAACGCGTTCGAAGCGCCCCCGACGATCTTCGCGATCAACGGCAAGGAATATGTGGCGATCGAAGGTGGCCCGATCGGCAACGCGGACTTTGGCTATCCGGAGCTCAAGGGCAAGCCGGCCGCCAACATGCTCTACGTGTTCTCGCTCTAGCCGGGTCGCGCAGCAACGACGATCAGCCTGCCGGGTGCGAGCCCGGCAGGCCTTTGCAACTTAGTGGATTGGACAATGAACCTGAACCGACCTGCCCGCCTCGCCGCCCTTGCCGCTCTCATCCTGGGGTTTGCCGCGACCACCGCTCTTGCCGATGACGCCGCGCCGGCAGCTCCGGCGACAACTGCCGCTCCCGCGGCAGCTGCAGCGCCCGCCGCGGCTTCCGACGCCGGCGATCCGACCCAATCCCCGGCGATCGAACTGTCGGCGGCAACACAGCCGCCCAATATCCAGCGCGGCAAACTGGTGTTTCAGACCACGGCCAACTGCGTGAATTGCCACGGCTGGCCCGGCGACGGCTCGACCGGCAAGAATCCGCGCTCGCCGGGCATCGCCGCCAATCTCCGGCAGAGCCAGCTCGACACCAATACGATGATCCAGATCGTGAGCTGCGGCATCCCCGGTTCGGCTATGCCCTACCACGACTCGCAGGCCTACAAGGACACGCGCTGCTACGGCCAGTTGCTGAAGGATTTTGCCCCCGATCAGCAGCCGAGCCCCGGCCACTACATCAATGCGCAGGACATCATCAACGTCGTTGCCTATGTGCAGCAGAAGGTGAAAGGCCGCGGCGCAATCACCAAGGCCGAATGCGAGGAATATTTCAATCGCCCCGGCGCTGCAGCCTGCCAGGATTATCAGTGACACGGACGACTAATACGGGAGTGCTGGCGGGACTCGCGGTCTCGCTGGCGCTGGTTTTGGCCGCACCGGCGATGGCTCAGGCGGGCCCGTCGGTTGCAGGCGGTGGCGCACCCGGCGCCGCGGCGTCCGCAGGTGGCGGGGATTCGGCCGCCGCTATCGTGCCACCCTTCACGATCTGGGACGTCAAGCTGGGCCAGCCGGTTTCGGCCATTCCGGATGCCGACATCGTCAACGTCGCCTGCGGCACGGATGGCGGGCCGCCGTCGCTGCCGCTCAAGAGTTTTGCCGAGTTTGCCAAATGCCCCGCGGAGCCATCGGGCTTGCATGAGGTACACTTCGAATACGATGACGAGCAGGCCTATGTCGCCAAGGCGCTGGAGCTCGAATACCGGTTCCTCCAGGCGGGGACTTCGGTCTACGCGCATCCGGTCATGCTCTCGGTGCTCGTAGACGACAAGGGCATCGCGCAGGGCATCCGGATCGTCACCGACGACCATGCCTCGATCCGCGACCGGCGCGGCGCCGCCTCGCTCGAGCAAAACCTGAGGGCACGCTTCGGCGACTGGAAACTCGATTGCCAGCAATTGGCGCCGGTCAACGGCGAGCAGCCGCTGGGCGCCACCTTTGTGCACGATGTGTGCACGGGCGCTGATACGAGTGGCGCCAGTCTGCGGCTCGAGGCGCGTTATATGCGGCTCAAGGGCGAGGTGGGGCTCGACCCGACCACACAGAAAGTGCAGCGCGCCGATTTCGAGAGCTCGACGCGGTTCGAACTCGTCGACGCGCCTTACAAACCGGCCCAGCCACCTGCTCCGGTGGTCAGCTCGGCGGGCTGACTATTGGACCTGCCCGTTCGCCATGAAGTTGTCGGTAAACTGCGCGCCGTCGGTTTTGACATCCTGCATATTGGCCGTGGTGAAGCGGGAGCCCGATACGCTGGCATTGGAGAAATCGGCGTCGTGGAGGTCAGCGCCGTAGAAATCGGTGAGGGTGATTTTCGCGCCCTTGAAGCTGGTATCCGACGCCTTGACGGTCTGCAGGTTGGCATTGTCCATGACGATGCCGTCAAATTTCGTATTGCCCAGACTGGCGTTGAGCAGGTTGGCGCGCAGCAGCGACGCGCCGGCGAGGTTAGCGCTGTTGAGACGCGCATCGCTCAGCACGACTTCGTCCATGTCAGCCTTGAGGGCCGAGAGCCGCGTCATCCGGGCGTGCTGCATGCGGGCGCCCTTGAGATTGGCGCCGTCGAACTTGGCGGTCGAAAGCTGCGCCTCATAGAACAGGGCATTGGTGACAGTGGCGCCGACAAAACTTGCGCCGGTAAGGTCGGTCAGATTGAAATTGGCGGCATCGGCATTGACGTGATCGAAGATTGCGCCCTTGAGGATGGCTCGGTGAAAGCTCGCCTCGGAGAGATTGGCGCCAGTGAAATCAACGCCGGTGAGGTCAGCCTTCTTAAAACTCATGCCGTGCAGATCGCAGCCGCGACATTCCTTGCGGGCGCCGGAAAGCAGGTCTTCATAAGGTCCCGCGAGCGCCAGGCTGGGCAACACAAGGGCGAAGACGACGGCGAGCAGAAATCTCATGGCAAGGCTCCCTTCACCAAGCATAACCGCGATGTGACCGCAGCAGCCCCGAATTGATGTATTGGAGGACCAAATGACCCAGATCATCCGGCGATTGGCCTACGGCGCGGCGCTGGCCGCTACCCTCTTCGGCGTGCCCGCCGTCGCTTTGGCACAAGCGGCGGATACCATCACAGGCCCGGCGTCCGCCAACGGTCCAGACATCATCGTCGTCAACGACCAGCGGGTTGTGCTGCTCGGCATCGATGCTCCCGAATCTAACCAGACCTGCCAGGACGGCGACAAGACCTGGACCTGCGCCGATACCGCGATGGCCGTGCTCGACCAGACGGTCAAGGCCGGCCCCGTGACCTGCGCCCTTAAGGGACCGGTCGATCCGTTCGGGCGGCGGAACGGCGTCTGTACAGTCGGCGGCAAAGATGTCGGCCGCACGCTGGTGCAGCAGGGGCTGGCGCTGGCCTATCCGCACGACCCCGAGAGCAAGGACTACGTGGCGGACCAGGCCGCGGCCAAGAAAGCCAAGGTCGGGCTCTGGCAGGATGGCGTCACCTTCGTCAATCCCTGGGAATTTCGCGCCAAGCACAACCACACCCCGTTCAAATAGTCAGACGTCGAGCGGCGTGTCGCCCCTCTCTGCCAGCCCGCCACCGGTCAGCGCGATATAGGCGTCGGTCAGGTCGGTGGTCGCTGTTGCGGCCATCAGCTCGGCGGGCGTGCCCTGCCGGATGATCTGGCCGCGGCGGATGATGACGATGCGGTCGGCATGCGCCACCTCCTCGACGAGGTGGGTGGCCCAGAGAATGGATGTGCCATGCTGCTTGCGCACCACCTGTACGTGGGCGACCAGCATGCGCCGGGTGACCGCATCGAGGCCGACCGAAGGCTCATCCATCAGCAGCAGGTCCGGCCCGTTGAGCAGCGCGCGCGCCACCTCGACGCGGCGTTGGTTGCCGCCTGAGAGGGTGCGGACAGGCTTCTTGATGAGGTCGGCGATTTCGAGCAGTTCCGTTGATTGGATGATGCGCTCGTTGAGCAACTTGCCGGAGAGGCCGAACAGCCCACCGTGAAAGGCCAGATTGGCGCGCACGGTCATATCGAGATCGAGCGAGCGCGCCTGGAACACCACCCCGAGCCGCGCCAGAATTGCCGCGCTGTTGCGCTTGTAGCCAAGACCGAACAGTTCGACCTCGCCGGCATCGGGCGCGAACAGCCCCGCGGCGATCTGGAACAGTGTCGACTTGCCGGCGCCGTTCGGACCCAGAAGCCCTACGACCTCTGCGCGGGAAATATCGAGGTCGATGCCTTTCAGCGCCTCGACCTTGCCGTAGGATTTTTTCACGCCCTTGAGGTGCAGCACTGGAGCGGTTGCAGGGTCGGTCATTGGGCAGGCTCCGACAGTTTGGCGGTGAGGAGTGCCGAAAGCCGGGTGATATCGCCGGCGTCGCGCTTGTTTCGCGGCGTCGTCAATGGGATATCGGCGGCGATGCGAGCGGGGCGGCCATCGAGGATGAGGGCGCGATCGGCAAGGCTCACGGCGTCCTCGGCGAGATGGGTGACGAGAAGCGCCGTCGCCCCCTCCGCCGTGATCAGCCCGGCGAACAGCTCCTGCATTTCAGTTACGAGAACTCGGTCGAGCGAGACGAATGGTTCATCGAGCAGCAGCAGCGCCGAGTTGACCGAAAGTGCCCGCGCCAGCGCGACTCGCCGCTGCATGCCGCCCGAAAGCTGGTCGGGCAGCGCATCCTCGTAGCCCGCGAGGCCGACGCGGCCGAGCCAGCGCCTCGCGTCCTCGAGCGTCGTTTCGGCACGCACCGCCATGATGTTGCCGGCCGCGCTCAGCCACGGCAGCAGCCGCGAATCCTGGAACACCAAACCGGATGGCGGCGCTTCATAGGCCGGAACCCCGCCGATGGTGATGACGCCATCAAACGCCCGATCAATGCCGGCGAGCATCCTCAGCAAGGTCGATTTGCCCACACCCGACGGCCCGACCAGCGCCACGACCGTTCCCGGTTCGACCTCGAAGGACAGGTCGGCGAGCAGCGGAACCGGCAGGCCCGCAAACCGCTTCTCGCGAATGGTAAGCGCTACGCCCGGACCGTGCGCCATCCCGAGACCTTTCGTTCTAGCGGCCGCATCAGGCCGTATTCGATGACTAGCACCACGGCGATGAACACCACGGTGTAGGCGAGGATACCCTCCATGTCGAAGAACTGGAAAAACACGTTGATCCGAAAGCCGACGCCGCCATCGCTGCCGAGAACCTCGAAGACCAGCACGATCTTCCAGATGAGGCTGAGCCCGGTGCGCGCCGCCGCCAGCACGAACGGCATCAGTTGCGGCGCAAAGATCAGCCGCAGCCGCCGGCCGAGCGGCATGCGAAAGGCAGCGGCCAGCTCATCGAAATCGGCCGAGAAGCTTTTCACCCCCTCGCGGATAGTGGTCACCACCAGCGGGATCTTGTTGCACATCACCGCGAGGATCAGCGCGAACTCGGTAAGGCCGAGCCAGATATAGAGCACGATAGCGATGACGATCGCCGGCAGGTTGAGACCGACCACGACCCAGCCTGCGAACAGCCGGTCGAGCCAGCGGATACGGCCAAGCGCGATGCCGATGACGGTGCCGATCAGCATCGAGAGCACAAAGGCAATTGCCGAGCGTCCGAGCGTTTTGGCGAAATCCGGGATGAGCTTTTCGCTCGTCGCCAAAACCCAGATATGGCCGGCAACAGCGATCGGCGTGGGAAAGAGACGGTTGGCATAGTGCATCGCCAGCACCTGCCAGAGCAGGAGCAGCAGGGGCAGCGACAGGAGTTCGAGCGCGCGCTGACGCAGCTCCTTTGACCGGGGATTTACCGCCTGCCTGCGGCTCGGCGTCGCCTCTATTTGCTGTATCCCTTGTAGAATGTGCCGTCCGGAATGCCCGTGGCGCCGCCAACCGCATCCGCGCCGCCATATTTGACCAAGAGGTCGAAGGTCTGCGTCGCGGCGTCCATCTTGGCCGGATCATAACTCTTCACGACCCCCTGCCGGTAGCCGTCGCGCATGGCGGCGAAGAGCTTGTCGTCGTCCTTGACGTTCATCAGGCTGCGGATGCCGTTCCAGGCATCGTCATTAGTCAACAGCGCCTGCTTCGTCTCAAACGAGGCGTCGAGGAAGGCCTTGATGGCGTCGGGCTTGTCGGTCGCAGTCTTGTCGGTGAACACCCAGCCAAGCAGTGGCGGCGTATCGCTGATGCCCATCTCCTTGAGCATCTGCTGCACCGAGATAAGCTGCGTCTTGCCGGCAAGCGCAGACTGGACGTTCCAGTTCCAGTTGTTGAGCCCGGCTTTGACCTGTCCGCTGGCGAGCAACTGGTTGACCAGCGGCGGAGCGCCGAATTTCAGCGAGGCATCGTTGGTGAGCGTGCCGCCTGTCTGCTTGTTGTAGTACGCCTCAAGCACGACATAACTTTTATCGACCGGCGTGCCGGCCGAGGCGATCGTCTGCCCCTTGAGATCGGCGACCGTCTTGATGCCCGAGGCCGGATCGATCATCAGACCGCCAACGGCGAGCGAGTGCGGTACCATGGTGACCATCGTGCCCTTACTCCGCTGCAGGGCCACATAGACGAAGTCGGAGAGGATGATGTCGACCGTGCCGGTCTGGAGCGCAATCTGGCCGGCCTGATTGTCGGCGAGCTGGCGGACTTCGACCGTCAGATTGTGCTTCTGGTCGATGCCGAGATTATGCATCGCCGTGAGCTCCCACTGCGCCGTCCCGGTCTGCTGCAAACCGATGGTGACCTTGAGCGGATTGGCGAGCGCGGGGGCGACGAGCGCAGCGACAACCAGCGCAAAAAGCGCAGCAATTCTGGCTGCCACAGCCGCCATTTTTCTCCCCCTCGCTTCATCGTTGGAAGCAGTTCTGGGTAGCATCGCGAGTTATCAGCGGGCCCTATGTTGACTATTGACATGTGTCGGTTGCGAACCGCCTCGCCACAGATCGATCATCGCAAGAAATACGGCGGACCTGATCTGCCGAATTTGGTGGAGGAGGTCTGAATGGGTCTGTTGACGCGCCGCCAGGCGCTTTTTGGCGTGGCCGCAGGAGCGGCTGTCAGTGTGCTGCCATCGCTGCTGGTTCGGCCGGCGCTGGCGAAGGGCAACCTGGCGCACGATCCGATCAAGCTTCCCGAGCTTAAGATCGACACCGTCAACATGAAGTACTCGCAGACGAGCTACACGCTCGAGACGGGCAAGTTCTACTGGTGGACGGTTTCCTCGGACGGTGAGGAGGAGGATATCGGCCTTGCGGCGCCGGAGCTCTTTGCCGCGTCGTGGATTTACCAGATCGTCTCGGGCGACGATAACGCCAACGAGGTGCATACCCAGTCGCTCGGCAGCATCGAATTCGATGACAAGGGGACGCAGATAATCCAGTTCATCCCGATTCAGCCCGGCCAGTATGCCTTCTACACGCCAGGTTTTGAGAACAAGGGCCTCAAGGGCACGGTCCTGGTGAATTGACGGTCATGAAAACAATCCTCGCCGCTCTTGCCGCTATAGTCCTCGCCGGTCTGTTCGCCACTGGGCCGGCACTCGCCGCCGGCACCAATTTGATCTTCGTCTCGAACGAAAAGAGCAACGAAGTCATCGTTTTCGACCCGAACTTCAACAAAGTGAAGTCGATCGCGACCTCGCATCGTCCGCGCGACATGCACTTCAACAAGGCGCACACGCTGCTCTATGTGGCGTGCGGTGATGACGACACAATCGACGTGATCGACGTTGCCAAACTCGCGGTCATAAAATCGATCCCGACCGGCCCGAGCCCCGAAATGTTCGTACTCTCCGGCGATGAAAAGTCGTTCTACGTCTCCGATGAGGAAGACTCCCGCATCGAAAAGATCGATATCGACTCCGGCACTTCGGTTCAGGACGTACCAACCGGCGCCGAGCCCGAAGGCGTCATCCTCTCCGAAGACGGCAAGACGCTGTATGCCACCTCCGAAGTCGCCGATATGGTGCACGTCATCGATACGGCGACGGGCGCCGTGACCAAGAACATCGTCGTCGGCACCCGCCCCCGCCGCTTCACCATGACGCCCGATGGCAAGGAACTTTGGGTCTCCTGCGAGCTGTCGAGCGAAGTCGATGTGATCGACCGCGCCACCAACACTGTGACCGACCAGTTGACCTTCGTCCCGCCCGGCTTCCGCGAGGAAGACGTGACGCCGGTCGGCATGACGATGACCAAGGACGGGAGCAAGATGATCCTGACGCTTGGCCGCTCCAACCACATCGCCATAGTCGACACCAAGAGCCGCAAGGTCTTGGCCTATGTGCTCGTCGGCAAGCGCGCCTGGGGCGTCGATCTTTCGGCAGACGAGAAGACGGCGATCGTCACCAACGGTCTGTCGGACGACATCACCGTGGTCGACATGCAATCGATGAAGCCGATCAAGTCGATCCCCGCCGGACGGACCCCGCACAGCGTGGTGATCGATGACTAGAGGGCTCATTTCGGCACTACTGACCGGGGCTGCGTTGGCTGCCTTCGCCGCTACCGGCTCCGCCGAAGCCAAAGTCAAACTGCCGGCGGCGAGCACCAATCCGGCGCTTGCCAATGCGCCGGCGCAGGCGGTGAAGGTCGGCTATCTCGGCCTCACCAACGATCCGCGCAACGCCGCCGATCTCGCCTACACCGATATCCAACTCGCGCCGCCGGATGATCCGATCACCGGCGCGCAGATGGGGTTTGCCGACGAAGCGATCGTCGCCAGCGGCAACGGCTACACCATCACGATGGATGCGCAGAAGGCCGCCGATATCGCCGACCTCGTCGCCAAGGTGAAGGTGATGGCCGCTGGGGGTGAGCGCTTCATCATCCTCGACCTGCCGGACGACCTCGTCGATCAGCTTGCCGCGCAGACCAAGGACCTGCCGGTGACGCTGGTTAACGCCTCGGCACACGCCGATTTCCTGCGCGACCGCTGTTATCCGAACCTGCTGCACACCGCCGCCTCCGACCGCATGCTCGAAGACGCGCTGGTGCAATATCTCAAGACGCGCAACTGGAACAAAGTACTGGTGCTGGTCGGCTCGCTGCCGCGCGACAAAGCGATAGCCGATTCCTTTAAGGCCTCGGCCGCCCGGCTCCGGCTGCAGATTGTCGATACCCGCACTTTTACGCTGAGCCGCACGCCCGACAGCCAGGAGAACAACGACGCGCTGCTGGTCACCGGCGGCACTGACTATGACGTGGTGTTCGTCGCCGACAGCGAAGGCGAATATGCGCGCTACCTGCCCTACGCTACGCAACTGCCCCGGCCCGTCGTCGGCAGCTCGGGGCTCGTCGCGGCGGAGTGGCATTGGTCATGGGATCGCGACGGGGCAACGCAGGTGACTTCGCGCTTCCTCAAGGCCACCGACCGCCGCCGCGAGATGACCGGCACGGACTGGAGCACGTGGATGGCCGCCAAGGCCATCGCCGATGCCTATGGCCGCGCGCCGGACGTTTCAGACCCCAGCAAGATCGATCAGTATCTCAGGAGCGACGATCTCAAGCTCGACGGCGCCAAGGGCTATTCGCTGAACTTTCGGCAGTGGGACGGACAGCTGCGGCAGCCGCTGGTGCTGTCGACGGACAACGCGGTGATTGCCTCGCCGCCCTTGCCAGGGTTCCTGCATCAGACCAATGATCTCGATACGCTCGGTGAGGACGAACCGGAGCACAAGTGTCAGTAGGAGCTTTGCATCTCTGGCTTGGGTTTCGCGCCGTGGTGTGGCGCGAAATCGCGAAGTTTTTGCGCCAGACGGAACGGCTGATCTCGGCGATCATCCGGCCGGCGCTGTGGCTCCTGGTGTTTGCCACCGGCCTCCATGACCTGCTGGGCGTCTCGATCATCCCGCCCTACGAAACCTATACGCCGTATCAGGAGTACATCCTCCCCGGCCTGATGGGCATCATCATCCTGTTTCAGTGCATGCAATCAGCGCTGTCGATGGTCTACGACCGCGAGGCGGGCGTGATGCGGGTGATGCTGGTCAGCCCCCTGCCCCGCAATTTCCTGTTGTTCGCCAAGATCGCCGCCGCCACCATCCTCGCGATCCTCCAGTGCTACGCCTTCCTGCTGCTGGCGTGGCTCTTCGGTTTCAATCTTCCCGGCTGGGGGTGCGTCGCGATCATTCCCGGGCTGATCCTCTCGGGGCTGATGCTTGGCTCGATCGGGCTGCTCGTTTCGGTCTATACGCGCCAGATCGAAAACTTCGCCGGGATGATGAATTTCGTCGTGTTCCCGATGTTTTTCCTCTCCTCGGCGCTTTATCCGCTGTGGAAACTGAGGGAAGCCGGCGCGGATTTCGTCTTCTGGCTCAGCGAGATCAATCCATTCACCCATGCGGTCGAACTCATCCGCTTCACCGGCTACGGCCAGATGGACTGGGTGTCGCTCGCCGTCGTCGTCGGCTGCACGATCGTCGCATTCCTGCTCGCCGCGCACGGCTACAACCCGCAGGCCGGCGCCATCGGCCGGGTACAGCGCGCGGCCTGACCCGCTCCCCCTCGAAGTCGCGAGGCTTGCCTCGCCTGCCCAGCGCGCCTAAGAGACCGAAAGTCTTGGCGCAACCCCCTGAGCAATGACCGATAAGCCCGCCTCCAGTCCCGCCGAAGATCTCGAGCTGCTGCGCTCGGGCGCGGTGGCGGCGGGGATCATTGCCGGCGGCTTCTTCCGGCGCGACCTCAAGACCTGGACCAAGGCCAATTCCTCCCCCGTCACTGAAGCCGACATCACGGTCGATCGGTATCTCCGCGCGTCGCTGCTCGCGGCGCGGCCCGATTACGGCTGGCTCAGCGAAGAGACGGCCGACGATCCGGCCCGGCTCGCGCGGCGGCGAGTGTTCATCGTCGATCCGATCGACGGCACGCGCGGTTTCATCCGTGGCGAGGATAGCTGGACGATTTCGCTCGCCGTGGTCGAGGACGGTGTGCCGAT
>Ga0105239_10001260_pt1 | contig 34405 bp, 25 predicted proteins | sample KBSC44metaG_FD_92761 | JGI IMG/M metagenome (GOLD analysis project Ga0105239, IMG submission 92761) | Corn rhizosphere microbial communities from Kellogg Biological Station, Michigan, USA - KBS C4-4 metaG | ecosystem: Host-associated > Plants > Roots > Rhizosphere > Soil | place: Michigan, USA... | reverse complement strand
CGATGCGGAGATATCTGTCACCAGCAAGGCACCTACTGACTACTTTGCCAATTCGACGAGGTCGGCGCTGATCGTCATTGCGCCCACCGTGGAAGCCTCGCCGTCGGAGGTCACCGCCGTCCTCAACTATGTGGGCAACGGGAATCACGTCTTCATCTCCGCACGTCATGTCGCCGACACGCTGCTGCACGCCCTGGGACTCAAAGAAGGTTGGGGCAACAGTCAGCTGGCCGAAATGGATAGCCTGCATATCAAGCTCTATGACCGGAACTCGCTGGCCTTTTATTCTTATTCCTACCCGGGTGACGGCTACGACAACTGGTTCACTTCGCTGGACACCCAATACGCCAACGTGATGGGAAAGGACAGCCATAACCGGCCCAATTTCGTCCGCTACACGTACAAGGGCGGAGGGTCTTTGTCGATACAGCTCGCGCCCCTGGCGTTCTCTAATTTTTTCCTGCTGCACAAGAACAACCGGGCCTACTATGAAAAGGCGCTGTCCAATGTGCCGTCTAACCTGACGACGGTATACTGGGATGACTATTTCCGTTATTATGACAGGAACAACCGGAGCTTTTCGGCCCTGCAGTATATCCTGAACAACCGGTCGCTGAGACTGGCATTCTGGCTGCTGCTGATCCTTTTCGCGCTCATCTATCTTTTCGATTCTAAAAGAAGGCAGCGGATGATCCCCCTGATAAGCCCCCTGCGGAATACTTCAGTGGACTTTGTCCGTACCATCGGCCGGCTATACTACCAGCGCAGGGAAAATCACAATCTGGCCATGAAGATGGTCGCCCATTTCCAGGACCAGGTGCGCACCCGCTATCATATGGCCTCCCCGACACTGGACGAAGAGTTCATCGACCGGTTATCCTACCGGACCGGCTATCCGAGGGAGTCGCTGGCCCGGCTGGTCACCTATATGCAGACGCTGCCTGCCAAAGCTTATGTACCGGATGAGGAGCTATTGGATTTTCATCAGCAACTGGACGCATTTTATAAAACAGCATAAAACAACATGGAAGAAAATTTATTCGAGCAAAGGACTGACCTGGGAGACCTGCAGGAGTCTGTAGAACAGCTGAAGGCGGAGATCGGCAAGGTGATCGTGGGACAGGAGAACATGATCGAGCTGCTGCTGGCCGGCATTCTCGCGGACGGCCATATTCTAATAGAGGGCGTGCCTGGTGTGGCCAAGACCCTTACTGCCAAGCTGCTCAGCAGGGCCATATCCATTGGCTTCTCGCGTATCCAGTTCACACCCGACCTGATGCCAAGCGATGTCATCGGCACTTCCGTGTTCAACCCCAGGGAAAGCAATTTCCAGTTCAAGCCCGGTCCTATCTTCAGCAATATCGTGCTTATCGATGAGATCAACCGGGCTCCGGCCAAGACCCAGTCGGCTCTTTTCGAGGTGATGGAAGAACGGCAGATCACGGTCGACGGCCAGACCTGGCACCTGCAGCCTCCTTTTATGGTCGTGGCGACCCAGAACCCTATCGAACAGGAGGGCACCTATCACCTCCCCGAGGCGCAGCTGGACCGTTTTCTCTTCAAGATATCCGTCCACTATCCGACGCTGCAGGAAGAGTTCCATATCGTGGCCAACCACCACCAGATGAAGGGCGAGCAGCGGATCGAGATGGTCCAGCCCGTGCTCACGGCAGAGCGTATCGAAGCGCTCCGCAATAAGGTGCGCGGCCTGCACGTCGAAGACAAGCTGATACAGTATATAACGGCTATCGTGGGAGCGACCCGCAATCATAAGGCAATATATCTGGGGGCTTCGCCGCGCGCTTCGATAGGCGTGCTCAATGGCAGCAAGGCCCTGGCGGCTATGCGGGGTCGTGACTTCGTGACTCCGGAAGACATCATTTATGCGGCACCGGCGGTCCTCCGTCACCGGCTCGTGCTGACACCGGAAAAAGAGATGGAAGGGACTTCGACGGACGAGGTCATTGCAGAGATCATAAAAGGCATAGAAGTGCCCAGATAACACCAAACCAAGGCCCGGCTACATGCTAATACGGTTCTATAAATCCCTGTTCTTCTCCCGGCGTTTTTACTGGACGTTCGTGGGCATCATTTTCTTATTCGTCTTTTCTTACGGGGCGCCCTTTCTTTATACGGTCGCCCAATTATTCCTGCTATTCCTCGTGCTGATGGTGGTTTTGGACTATATCGTGCTCTTTACGCGCAGGGAGCCGGTCACCGTCAAGCGTATGATGGCCGACCGATTCAGCAACGGGGATCCCAATCCGGTGAACCTTTCCGTGACCAACCTATATCCTTTTCCCGTCTCTCTGCGCATCATCGACGAGCTGCCCGAGCAGCTGCAGCGACGGGATTTCTTCCTGTCTGCACAGCTAAAGGGCGGGGAAAGCAAGGAGCTCGGCTATACGCTGCAGCCGAAGGAGAGGGGAGAGTACGTCTTCCACGACATCAATGTATTCATCAGGAGTCCCTTCAGGATGCTGATCCGGCGCAAGACGCTGAAAGGGGAAACCATGGTGCGCGTGCTGCCCTCATTCCAGGCCCTGCGGCAGTTCGAGCTGCTGGCCGGCGCGAGCAACCTGGAAGAAGCCGGCAACAAGCGTATGCGGAAGCTGGGACATAGCCTGGAGTTCGAGCAGATAAAGGAATATGTAACGGGCGACGATATCCGAAGCATCAACTGGAAGGCGACGGCTCGCAAGGGCGGACAGCTGATGGTCAATAACTTTACGGACGAAAGAAGCCAGCAGATCTATTGTCTTATCGACAAAGGGCGTGTCATGAAGATGCCCTTCGACGGCATGAGCCTGCTCGACTACGCCATCAATGCGACCCTGGTTCTTTCCCGGGTGGCGCTGATCCGCCAGGACAAGGCCGGCATCCTGACATTTGGCGACCAGATCGGCACCTTCCTGCCGGCGGGCCGGAAGTCCCTGCAGATGAGTCATATCCTGGAGATACTCTACAACCAGCAGACGCGTTTCCAGGAGACGGATTACGAGAGGGTCTATGCGATGGTGCGGACGCGTATCACCCAGCGCAGCCTGCTGGTGCTCTTTACCAATTTTGAGTCGTTGTCGGGCTTGCAGCGGCAGATGCCCTATATCCGGGCCATCGCCAAGAATCACCTGCTGCTGGTCGTTTTCTTCGAGAATACCGGGCTGACCGAGCTGCAGCAGAATCCTGCCGAGACAGTAGAAGGGGTCTATGAGAAGACCATTGCGGAAAAATTTGCATACGAGAAAAGAGTGATCGTAAAAGAATTGAACCAGCACGGCATACTGACGATCCTCACCGCTCCCGAGAATCTCACCGTCGCAGCCGTGAACAAATACGTCGAGATAAAGGCCCGGTTGGCCATCTGAGATAAGCCCCGGTTGGCAATCCAGGGGAATTGCCTGATCTTTGCGGCGATGAAAGGAAAAGCCGAAAATGGCCGCGGTGAGGCCGCGCCGAATATCTTTGAACAGGGAATGGTATTGCTGATCGACAAACCCCTTGACTGGACCTCTTTCGACGTCGTCCGGAAGTTAAGGGGACGGGTCCGTACCAAAAAGGTGGGCCATGCGGGCACGCTGGATCCCCTGGCCAGCGGGCTGCTCATCCTCTGTACAGGGAAGTACACCAAAAGGATCAACGAATACATGGCGCAGGAAAAGGAATATACCGGGACGATCACCCTCGGCGCCCTGACGCCCACTTATGACCTGGAAAGCGAGCCCGAGCAGCATAAGGACTACAGTTCTATTACGCCTCAGCTGGTAGCGGACGCCATCGCGGCGTCCTTCACCGGCGCGATCCTGCAGACCCCGCCTATCCATTCTGCGATAAAAGTGGGTGGCAAGCGGGTGTACGAGCTGGCGCGTAAGGGAAAAGAGGTCAAGCTCGAGCCGCGACCCGTCACCATCAGGACATTCGAGGTCACGTCCTTCCAGCTGCCCGTCCTGGGCTTTCGCGTGGTCTGTTCAACGGGGACCTATATCCGAAGTCTGGCCAATGACCTGGGCGCTGTGTTGGGATGCAATGGGTATCTCAGTGGTCTCCGGCGGACGCGTATCGGGGAATTCAGAGTAGAGGATGCGATGGATATGGAGAGGGCCGGGGAGTGGATAGATGCCCAGCTGGCGGGGACACAGGGATAGTCCCAGGAGCGAGGTTGCATGGGCAGCCGGTGCAGTGGATCGCTGGCGGGTGAGACGCGCCGGCTCAGAACGGATAGCCAATGCCCAGCTGGAACTGTCCTTTGAAGAGTTTCATGTCCCTGAACCATTTATCGCTATAGTGTATGCTCTGCGGGTCCTTCAGCTTGTAGGCCCAGTCAAAGCGGATGAGGAACCAGTCGAAGTCCACCCGCAGGCCTGTGCCTGCGTCGACGGCGATCTCTTTGTAGAAGCGGTTCAGCTGGAAGTCGCTGCCCTGTTGCTCGGGACTCTTGTCGATGGGGTAGCGGTCCCAGATATTCCCCGCGTCCACGTAGAGGGCGCTAAGGAACTTCACGCCGAATATCGTGCCCAGGGGAAAACGGTATTCGATATTTCCCTCCAGCTGTATATCGCCAAAACGGTCCAGCTGACCCTTGTTGGCCGTGTCATAGAATTTTGACGAGCCCAGACCGAGCTGGCGTATCTGCCAACCGCGCATGCTGTTGGGACCGCCGGCGAAGAAGGCCTTGTAGAAGGGAAGGGTCTGCTCCCAGCCGCTGCTCTGTCTGCCATACGCGATCCCTGCCCCTCCGTAGGCGTGCAGGGCCAGCTGGGATCGCCGGAAGTCGATGTGGTGACGGAAGTCGGCCTCTCCCTTGATAAAGCGCCAGAGATCGCCCTCATCCAACTTACGGATGAGCCCGAAAAGGGCCCCGCTGGACTCGCCGCTGAGGGTAAGGTAATTTGTCCTGTTCTCGTGTTTTTTGACGGACTTATAGACGAATTGATGGCTCAGCACCAGGCCGCTGCGGAAAGCGAGTTTCAGCGAGGGTATTTCTTCAAGAAAGTGCTTGAAACTGTCCGTCTTTATCAGCTTGGTATATTCGATGTTGAGCGGGCGCCACATATAAGTTTTGTTCCTCTTACTCCATTCCCAGCCAAACGATGCATTGAAGGACTGGACAGTAAAAAAATCCCTTCTGTCGACGTAAGAGGCGTTCACGTTGATGACCGATCGCAGGCTGTCCCTTACCCGCCTGAACCAGTTAGCCAGCGGGGCTACGTCCGGCAGCAGCCGTGGAAAGGATATGGTATGAGAGATGCTGGCCTGTGTCGTTTGGATAAAGCTGGAGCCCAGCTCGATGCCGCCACGGAGGTTGGTCGAGGTCAGGACCGACTGCCTGAAGGCGTTGCGGTTGCGCAGACCCAGGTTGACGTTCATACCGAAGAGGTTGGTGGCGGTCACGATATCGTTGGTATTGCGGCTGGCTTCCAGGTCTGTGGAAAGGGACTGTTTCTTGTTGGGATAGAGCTTCAGGGTGACGTCGAGCACGGAGTCCGAGCTGTCGGACGGGGTAAAGCTGAGGTTGGCCTGCTGCCAGGCGCCCATCAGGTTGAACCGGCTCAGCGTGCGGGCCTCATTGTCCACCTTGTACAGCCGGCCCGGACGAAGACGGATATTGCTGGGGAAGATGGAAGGCTTGAACTTATCTGACCTCGAGATCAGCGTAAAGCCCTTTGCCGTGGTCGTATCGATAGTGCTGACGACAACTGTATCCTCGGCAAGGAGGGGCAGGTCGGGGTAGACGGTCACCCTTCCGATAGTATACTGTGTAAGGTGCGCGGAATCTCTCGCCGGGCGTTGCTCCACGACGACATTGACCGTGGGGTGCTCCCGTTTTTTCTTCAGCTCTTCGAGCAGGGCTGCCTGCTGGAAGGGGTCCAGGTTGGGGTCGATGAGGGCGGCCACTACGGTATCTTTTACGATCACCAGGTCGTCCTTGGAAAAGCTGTAGTAGCCGGTATTCCGGAACAGGGTGACCAGCCGGTCGAGCTCCGCCGAGAGCACCTGTTTCGAATAGGGCTGCCCCTTCTTCAGGAGCGACTGGGGGAGGCTTTTTATCGCCAGGGCCTGGAGGGGTGGACTGGACAGGTTGTAGCCGATCGAATCCAGCCTGACCTGCTTGCCGGGGTAGACCGTAAAGTCGATCGTCACCCTTCGTTGGATGGTCGATTCGTTGCGGAAGAGGTGCCTGATATGAAAATGGTGGACGCGAACCGTATCCCGCCGGAAGGTATCTTTAATGACCGGGTTATAGTAGCCGGAGGCGTTGAGCAGGGCGATCATATAGCCGACCGAACGGCGGAGATTAGCCGTGTCGAATACCGGGGGATACATTACCGTATTGAAGATGCCGAGTATCGAGCGTGTCTGCACCCGCAGGCTGTCGTCCAGCTGATTGGAAAGCCGTGCCGAGAGGTCCAGCTTCTCGCCTTTGGGGATCTTGCCTTCAACCTTGATATTGGTTGCATAGACAAATGGCTGTGTCTGCGAGGTCTTCGCGGTGGAACAGGAGAACAGCAGCACAGTGACGGCTGATAGTAGGAATACAAGTTTGAAAAAAGATACAGTAAATTGCCGGGGCAATGGTAACAAAATCACAGGTCAAATATATTCAAAGTTTAGGCCACAAAAAATTCCGGGATGAGGAGGGGGTTTTTGTGGCGGAAGGTCCGAAGATCGTGGACGAGCTGCTGCAGGCTCCTAATCTCCGGCTGCGCCAGCTGTATGCCCTTCCAGTCTGGGATGGCGCGCCGCGCCAGACACAGGCACAGGTAACCGAGGTTGGCCCCTCCGAGCTGGAAAGGCTTTCCGGTCTGTCTACGCCCAACCAGGTGCTGGCTGTTTTTGAGAAGCCGTCATTTCCTCCCCCGGACTGGGCTTCCGGGCTTCACCTCGTGCTGGACGGCATCCAGGACCCCGGGAACTTAGGCACCATCGTCCGTATCGCCGACTGGTTTGGTATCGGGCAGATATTCGCCAGCTCTGACAGCGCGGACGTTTTTAATCCCAAGGCTATCCAGTCTACCATGGGGAGCATTGGCCGGGTGAACGTCGTATATGGAGACCCGGAAGTCTTTCTGGCGAAACATCCTGAACTGCCCCTGTATGCGGCGGTATTGGAGGGGCGGCCTGTCGGCGCGACCGGACGTGTTGCCAGGGGGGCGCTGGTCATTGGGAATGAATCAAAGGGGATCCGGCCGGCCCTGCTGGAGCGCGCCACCCATCGGATAACTATTCCGAGGATCGGGCAGGCGGAGTCGCTGAATGCGGCTGTCGCTACAGGTATTATTTTGTCGCATGTCACCTGAACTGGATGGCCTTTACCGGCTGCACCCGGCGGACGACGATGGTGGGGATCATGAGCACGAGGAAGCAGATGACAAAGGTCCCGACATTTACCGCCACGAAGTGCCACCATTCGAATTTGACCACGGCCTTGGAGATGAAATAGGCCTCTTCCCGAAGCCGGATAAAGCCATACTTGTTCTGCAGCCAGCCGACGAGGACGGCGACGATATTCCCCAGCGCCAGTCCGAACAGGGTAATATAGGCGCCCTGGTAGAGGAAGAGCTTTTGGATCGAAATATCGCGGCTACCCAGGGCCTTTAGAACGCCGATCATATGCGTGCGTTCAAGCACGAGGATGATCAGGCAGGTGACCAGGTTCAGCGTCGCGACGACGATCATGATGATCAGCACCAGGACGATTGTATTGTTCTGCAGGTCCAGCCACTGGAAAATATTGGGGTAGGTCTCTTCTGTGGTGCGGCTGCCCCAGGTCGTGGGAAGCTGGGAAAAGATGATGCTGTCAATGAGCGGCGCCTTTTGGTAGTCGGTCGTGAAGAGCTCGTAGCCGCCGATCTCGTTCGCCTGCCAGCCGTTGAGCCGCTGTATCAGCTTGAGGTCGCCAATGGCGATCAGCTTGTCGTAGTCTTCGATGCCGGTCTTAAAGATGCCGCTGACGACAACCGGCCGGACGCGGGGCGGCCCCTGGTTCTGGATGAAATAGACGAGCGCCTTGTCGCCGGCTTTCAGCTTCAGTTCGTTGGCGGTATAGGCGGACAGGACTATCTCGCTGCTATAGCCGCTGTCCGGAAAATGGGGCCAGCGACCGCTCTTCAGGAAGTCCTGCAGGTTGTGGAAGTCGTAGTCCTTCTCCACTCCTTTGAGCAATATGTATTCAATGCCCTCTTTGCCGCGGACGATGGCGTTCTTGGTCGCGTAGGCCTGGACCGTCGTGACGTCCCGGGTATGACGGAGCATGCGCAGGATGGTATCGTTCTTTTCGATGGGCTGTTCTTCGGTCAGCGGGCCGCTGGCGGGCGGGAAGTGCTGTACGCGGATATCTCCCCAGAGGTTGAACACCTTGCCGCCGACAGCGTCCTGAAAGCCGTTGGTAAAGGCCAGGGTCACCAGCATTGCCGCGACGCTGATGACGGTCGCCGCTATGGCGATCCGGATGATGAACCGGGAGAATGATCGTTGCCGGTTGAAAGCGATACGTTTTGCTATAAATGCTGCTACATTCATTGTGGCCAAAAATAGCTAATATTGAGCGTACTAATTCATTTCCCATGAATCGGATCCTTTTCTTTCTGCTGCTGTTGGCGGCAGGCGCCCACGCTCAACAGCCCGATTTTACCTATTCTCCCGTCATTCGCACCCCGCAGCTGTTCATGGCCGGCAACCAGCTGGGCTATCCCATCCTCCGGCTCGGCAGCAGCGACCAGCTGGAGCTGCATTTCGACGATATCGACGGCAACGTAAAGAGCTATTACTACACTATCGTTCTCTGCAACGAGGACTGGACGCCTGCGCCGGTGAGCGATTTCGATTTTATCAAGGGGTTTAACCAGATACGGATCGACAACTACCAGCTCTCCTCGGTGGCGCTGACGAGATATACGCACTACCAGGCCGTGCTGCCGGACCCCAACTGTATACCGATACACTCGGGCAACTACCTGCTGAAGGTATACCTGGACGCCGACACCACCAAGCTGGCGTTCACCCGTCGCTTCCTGGTCACGGATGCCAGGGCAACGATCCAGAGCCAGGTGCTGGCGCCTATCGACTATCAGCTGGCGCATACACACCAGCGTTTGACATTCAGGGTGAATACGAATGCGATCAACCCCACCAATCCGCTGGACCAGATAAAGGTGGTCGTTTTACAAAACTATAGGTGGGACAACCCGCTACGGGGGCTGAAGCCTACTTTTTATGCGGGCAATAATCTGGAATACAACAACGACAATGACATCGTCTTTGAAGGAGGGATGGAATGGCGCTGGCTGGACCTGCAGAGTTTCCGATATCAGAGCGACCGCGTCCAGAGCGTCAACTACGGCAAGAACTCGACCGACGTGATCGTCCGTCCGGACGTTGAACGCACGCGCCTGGACTATTATTTCTATAAGGACCTCAACGGCTTTTATATCATTCAGACCACGGAAAGTATCAATCCGCTGTGGCAGACAGACTATGCAACGGTGCTGTTCAGCTATGTGCCGCCGGGCAATAGTCCCTATCCCAATAAGGACGTCTATGTGCTTGGGAAATTCAACGGAGGGCTGCTCAACGATAGCAGCCTCATGACCTTTAACCAGGACAGGGGCCGGTATGAACGCCGCTTTTTCCTGAAGCAGGGTTATTATAGTTATTGCTATGCCACGGTCAGCAAGGGAGATCCGGACATGCGACCATCTTTCGCTCTTACGGAGGGCAATCATGTGGAGACAGAGAATGACTATACTATTTTAGTGTACTATAGGGCCTTAGGCGCCAGGGCAGACCAACTGGTCGGGATCTCCCGGTTTAATAGTTATAGTGGCCGATGATATTTTCCGATGAGCCCATGATCCTTACAACAGAAAAATAAAATTTGTTGATCGATATATCGACCGGAGGTCTTATCTTTGTGCCGGCAAAGTCTTATACGACCAGCTCCCGCTGAACCCCGCCAGGGCCGGAAGGCAGCAACGGTAGGTGGTCGTAGCGGTGCGATATAAGTAACTTTGCCATTTTTTATTTCCCTCCTGTTCAGCTGAATCATAGCTCTTACAATTAATCAGTATCTTTACTATCTACAAAGAATAAAGTAACATTTTATGAAATTCTTCATTGACACCGCCGACCTGGCGCAAATTAAAGAAGCAAATGACCTGGGTATTTTAGATGGTGTGACCACCAATCCCTCACTGATGGCAAAAGTTGGTATTTCGGGAGAGACAGCGGTTATCAACCACTACAAGACGATCGCAGAACTGGTAGACGGAGACGTTAGCGCAGAAGTGGTATCCACAACGTTCAATGAGATCATCGAGGAAGGAAAGAAGCTGCACGCAATTCATCCGAATATCGTGGTGAAGGTGCCGATGATCAAGGACGGCATCAAGGCGCTGAAATGGTTCTCTGACAATGGTATCAAGACCAACTGTACGCTGGTATTCTCTGCAGGCCAGGCCATCCTTGCTGCAAAAGCCGGCGCCAACTACGTATCGCCTTTTATCGGCCGTATCGACGACAGCAACTGGGACGGTGTCCAGCTGATCGAAGAGATCGCAGAGATATATACCATACAGGGTTATGAGACGGAGATCCTCGCAGCATCCATCCGCAGCCCGTTGCATATCGTTAAATGTGCACAAGCCGGCGCGAACGTCGTCACTTCTCCGCTGGAGCCCATCCTCGGCCTGCTGAAGCATCCGCTGACCGATATCGGTCTGGCAAAGTTCCTCGAGGACGCCAAGAAATTCAAATAACTTTCTGAGAGATCAGATAATTTTCCGACTAGGGATAACGAGGGTTACAGGGGGCTGATATTCGCAGTCTGTTCTGTAACCCTCCTTTTTTACGGGAATGGCTGTGCTGAGCCCGACGACCTCTCCGATAATAATAATGGCGGGGTGGGAAAGTCCCTGTTCCTTTGCCATCTCCTGCAATTCCGCGGCCGTGCCAATGGCCATTTTTTCCTGGGGCAGCGACGCGTTCTGAATGATCGCCGCGGGCATATGCCCAACTCCTTCTGACCGGTACAGCCCGGCTATCTCCGGCAGCTTTTTCATTCCCATATAAATGACGACCGTGGCCTTGCTTTTCAACGCCAGCCGGAGGTCCTCCGACAGCGAGCCGTCTTTTTTGGTGCCGGTGACGACCCAGATGCTTTCGCTGACCGCCCGGTGAGTCAGGGGAATATCGGACAGTCCCGAGGTTTGCATGCTGCTGATGCCCGGGATATAGGAAACGGCGAGCCCCAGCTCGCGTGCAAACAATGCCTCTTCGAAGCCCCGTCCAAAGATGAAGGGGTCGCCGCCTTTCAGCCGGACGATCGTCCTTCCTTTTACCGCCTTCTCGCGGATGAGCTCGTGTATATGGTCCTGGTGGGTCGTGGGGCCATAGGGCTCTTTTCCGACGTATATCTTCTCACAGCCTTCCGGTGCCAGGTCGAGCAGGGCGGGGTTGGCGAGGTTATCGTACAGGATAACGTCCGCGCGCTGCAGGGTCTTCCAGGCCTTGACCGTGATCAGGTCCGGATCGCCGGGTCCCGCGCCAACCAGTATTAATTCGCCAACAATCTTCATATATAAATTATTTAAATTCGATTACTAGTCACAAATTATGTCAAAAAAATGGCATTTCTAAAATTTTCTATTACATGAATAATATTTTTGATGGAAAATTTTAGTATACTTGTGGAAAGATATTACATCGTAATATTTTTAATATGTCTACGATTGCCTGCCTTTACCCTTAACATTTATCAATTAATACGTACGCAGCATGAGTTTTACTACCAGACCCATAGTAGTGGTGGTGGGCAATGGAATGGTCGGACACCGGTTTTGCGCCCGGCTAAAGTCTACGGGTTTGTTCCGGATCGTCCTTTTTGGTGAGGAGCCCCGCCCGGCATACGACCGGGTTCATCTCAGCGAATATTTCAGCGGGAAGACGGCTGCCGACCTCAGCCTGCCGATGACCGGCTGGTTTGAGGATGAGGAGATAGTCTTACATCTTGGTGATCCCATCCGGGAGATCGACCGGGAGCACCAGGTCGTTCATTCCCTGAAGGGGCATACCCAGCCCTATGACTATCTGGTGCTGGCCACGGGGTCTTCGCCGTTTGTTCCCGACATTCCGGGAGTCGAAAAGGAAGGCGTTTTTGTTTACCGAACGATCGAGGACCTGGAGAAGATCAAGGCCTATGCTCCCCGCGCCACCAACGGCGCCGTCATGGGGGGTGGGCTGCTGGGTCTGGAGGCGGCCAAGGCGCTGCTCGACCTGGGCATCCCGCAGACACACGTTATCGAATTTGCTACCCGGCTTATGCCCCGTCAGATAGACAGCGCCGGCAGCCATACGCTGGAGTCCAGCCTGAGGCGGCTGGGGTTGCAGCTGCACCTGAACAAGTCGACGCTGGCCATCGAAGGGAAGAACCGCATCGAAGGGCTGCAGTTTGCAGACGACACGCGGCTGGCGGTGGACATGCTGGTCATATCCGCGGGTATCCGTCCGCGTGACGAGCTCGCCCGGCTGGCCGGACTGCAGGTGGGGACGAGGGGTGGGATCATGGTGAACGAGCGTCTGCAGACGAGCGACAAAAGGATATTTGCCATTGGCGAATGCGCCCTGGTGGGCGGCATGGTCTATGGTCTGGTCGCTCCGGGCTATGATATGGCAGATGTGGTGGTGACCAACCTGACCGGTGGTAACAAGACCTTTACCGGATTTGACATGAGCACCAAGCTGAAGCTGATCGGTCAGGACGTGGCCAGCTTCGGGGATCCTTTCGCCAGCGAGCCGGACTGCAGGAGCATCGTCTTTGAAGACCGTCACAAGGGGGTATACAAGCGCATCAATGTCAGCGCCGATGGAAAATATCTGCTGGGTGGAGTCCTTGTCGGGGATGCCGCCGCCTATAATATTCTGTTGCAGACGGTGAACAACCGTCTCGTGTTGCCTCCCGATCCCGAGGACCTGATCCTTGGCAGCCGTGGAGGAGCCAGCGAGGGGGCGGGCGTGACCAGCCTTCCGGACGAGGCGCTTATCTGCAGCTGCGAATCCGTCACGAAGGCGGCGATCTGTACCGCTGTGACCGAACAGGGCGCTACTACGATCGATGCCATGAAAAAATGTACCCGCGCCGGCACGGGCTGCGGGGGCTGCGTTCCGCTCGTCAAGGACCTGATAACGGCTACGATGAAGGCCAATGGTCAGTATGTTCGCAACGTCGTCTGTGAGCATTTCGATCACTCGCGTCAGGAGCTGTTCGACCTGGTCAGGCTGCACAATGTCCGCACGTATGGCGAGGCGCTGGGCAAATGGGGTAAGGGTGATGGCTGTGAGGTGTGCAAGCCCGTTCTTGCTTCTATCTTCGCCAGTCTCTGGAATGAGACGATCGTCAAGCAGGCAACGATCCAGGATAGCAATGACCGTTACCTCGCCAATATCCAGAAAGGCGGCAGCTATTCCGTTGTCCCCCGTATCCCCGGTGGAGAGATCACTCCGGACAAGCTGATCGTGCTGGGCAAGGTTGCGAAGAAATACAATCTCTATACGAAGATCACCGGCGGTCAGCGCATCGACCTGTTCGGGGCGCATGTCGGCGACCTGCCCGATATCTGGGAAGAGCTGATAGCGGCAGGCTTTGAGAGCGGGCATGCCTACGGAAAGGCCCTGCGCACCGTCAAAAGCTGTGTGGGCAGCACCTGGTGCCGTTTTGGCCTGCATGACAGCGTGTCCTTCGCCATCGAGATCGAAGAGCGCTACCGGGGCATCCGCGCGCCGCACAAGCTGAAGGGTGGGGTCAGCGGCTGTATCCGTGAGTGCGCCGAGGCCCAGGGCAAGGATTTCGGCATCATCGCCACCGAGAAAGGATGGAACCTTTATGTATGCGGCAATGGCGGCTCCAAGCCGCAGCACGCCCAGCTGCTTGCCACCGACATCGACAAAGCTACCTGTATAAAATACCTCGACAGATTCCTTATGTTCTACATACGCACTGCCGATCCGCTGACAAGGACGGCGACCTGGCTGAATAAGATGGATGGCGGAATGAGCTATCTGAAGAACGTAGTCGTGAACGATAGCCTGGGGATGGGCGAGGCCTGGGAGGAGGAAATGCAGGGGCTTGTCGACAGCTATTCCTGCGAGTGGAAGGACGTGGTGGAAAACCCCGAGCTCCGCAAGCGTTTCGTTCATTTTGTCAACGCCCCCCGAAAGAAAGATCCCGAACTGCAATTTGACCCGCTGCGCAACCAGATAAAGGCGCAGGAGTGGCAGAAGTAAAACTTATACCATGAGCACTAGAACATCGCCTGAAATTACTATACAATGGCGGCTGGCCTGTCGTACCGAGGATGTCCCGGCCGACGGCGGGGCCTGTGTCCTGCTGGACGGACAGCAGATCGCTATATTTTATTTTGCCCGTCGCAACGAGTGGTACGCCACGCAGAACCGCTGTCCGCATCGTGGACAGATGGCCCTGTCCCGTGGTATGACCGGCAGCTCGGGCGAGAGCTGCGAGCCGAAGGTCGCCTGTCCTTTTCACAAAAAGACCTTTTCCCTGGTCACCGGGGAATGTCTCAGCGGCGATGACTACCAGATACAGACGTATCCGGTGCGGGTGAAAGGGGATAAGGTCTATATCGGTATTTCTGCCTAACTTTCGGCAGAATTATTCCAATGCGCGACATAACACACAAGACGTCCACGCTGCGTACTGCACGGGCCGTTGGCATTCTCTTTTGTTCACCTGCGACACTCGAGCTGATCCAGGCTGAAAAGCTTCCGAAGGGCAATCTTTTCGACGTGGCGAGGGCGGCTGGTTTTCTCGGCGCGAAGGCTACGCCGCAGCTGCTGCCCCACTGTCATCCGGTCGCCATCGATGGGATGGACTTCGAGTTTGAGTTTTTGGACAGGGAGCTGCATTCGGAACTTTTTGGTGAGGGGGTGGCTTCGCGGACCGGGATCGTGATCAGGGGGGAAGCGCGGTCTATCGGCAGGACAGGGATCGAGATGGAAATGCTTACGGGGGTTTCGGTGGCGGCCCTGGAGATATACGATATGCTCAAGCCAGTTGACAAGGTGCTGGAGATCGGGCATATCCGGCTGCTGGAGAAGAAGGGTGGGAAGAGTGACAGGCAGCGATATTTCGCCACGCCACCAACGTGTGCTGTGCTCGTCTGTTCGGATTCTACGGCCGAAGGAAAGAGGGAAGATAAGAGCGGAAAGATCATTAAGGAGATGCTGGAAGGTGTTAACGCCTGGGTAAAGTATTATGAGGTCGTACCTGATAATAAGGAGGACATCCAGCGACAGGTCAATGAGTGGGTGAAAGAGGATGTTCAATTCATTTTTACAACCGGCGGGACGGGGCTCGGGCCGAGAGATAATACAGTGGATGCGGTGAAGGAGCTCCTCGAGCGGGACGCCGACGGCATCGCCGAAGCCATGCGGGTCTATGGTCAGCAGCGAACTCCGATGGCGATGATGAGCCGGGGGGTAGCGGGTTCGATCGCTCATACGCTGATAGTGACGCTGCCCGGCAGCAGCGACGGCGCCAGGGAGTCGCTGGAGGCCATTCTGCCGGCCGTTTTTCATGCGAGGAAAATGATGAAAGGAGGAGGGCACTGATGATCGACTACCGACAGGCACAGCAGCTCGTCCTGGCGCAGGCCCGGTCTTTCGGACACGAACAGCTGCCGCTCGAAATGGCTTTTGGCCGTGTGCTGGCTGAGTCCGTCTATGCGGACCGGGACTATCCACCCTTCCCAAGGGCTACCATGGATGGCTATGCGCTCAGGTCCACCGACCTTGAAAAGGGGTTGTTTTCTTTTTCTATTGCGGAAACTATCTATGCCGGCGACGCGGCTACGCGGGACGTCGGGGAAGGGGAATGTTATAAGATCATGACCGGGGCCGCGGTGCCGGGGTCGGTTGATATGATCGTACGCCGCGAGGATGTCAGGGAGGAGGAAGGAAAGGCGGTGCTGTCCGACACGCTGGCCCAGCCCTTTCAGAATATCGCGCGGCAAGGGGAGGATCTTCAGAAGGGTGATATTGTCATCGGTCGCAGCTGCCGCTGTGAGCCCGCTGTCATGGGGCTGCTGGCCACGCTCGGCAGGGATGTCGTGAACGTCGAGAAGCTGCCCCGTATCACCCTGATCACTACCGGCAATGAAGTTGTGCAGGTAGGCGAAGCCGTTAGCGCCGTACAGATCCGTAACAGCAACCGCTGGCTGCTGGAGGCGGCGCTAAAGAAAGAAGGCGTAGCGCTGCACCGTTGCATGCATGTTCCCGACGACCCGGGGCTGTTGCGTCAGGAGATCGCCGAGGCACTTGGCTCCGATATGGTCATCCTTTGCGGGGGGGTATCGGCAGGTGACGCGGATCATGTTCCGGATGTGCTTGCACAGCTGGGGGTGGAGAAATTATTTCATAAAATGGCCATACGTCCGGGAAAGCCTACATGGTGTGGGGTAGGGAAGGGGGGCGCTATGGTCTTTGCGTTGCCCGGCAATCCCTTTTCGTGCCTGGTGAATACCATATTATTGATAAAGCCCTATTTGCAGGCCTGCTGGGGGCTTCCCATTCCGGCCCCGCTCGGGCTGCCCATGGGGGAGCCCAGAAAGAAGAAGACGCCGCTGGATGAGTTCTTCCCTGTGCATCTGTCCGGCGCGCCGGCGCGGCTAATTCCTGTGAGCCTCAACGGTTCGGGGGATATTCGTTTGGGGCGGCAGGCCAATGGACTCGCTCTGCACGCCGCGGGCACCGGCGATCTGTCGGTGGGCGATTCCGTCCTTTGCTATTCCTTTGTGTAGTCGGTTAGTTTTTGTACGTCGAGGAGGGTGATGTCCTTGCCTTCCAGGGCGATCAGCTGTTCGTACGCGAGGTCGTTGATGGTGCGAAATACTGTTTCATAGGTCGCTCCGACGAAGGAGGCGAGGTCCTGGCGGCTGAGCGTGATGCCGATATGGCCTTCCGGTGTCGTTCCGAACTTCTGCCGCAGACCCAGCAGCGCCTGGGCAACCCGTCCCTTGACGGGCATGTGGGCGAGGTTCCGCATCTTGCGTTCGGACTCCTGGAGCTCGTCTGCAAAAAAGAGCAATAGTCCATACATAAGGTCCTGGTTCACTTTTAAAGAGGTCTGAAAGAAGTCCAGGTCAATATAGCAGGCTTGGATCGGCGTGATGGCCGTAGCGGAAATCGGGTAGTGAGGATCATTGCCCAGGCCGCGGTGTCCGAAGATGTCGCCTTTTTGGGCAAAACGGATGATCAGCTCTTTTTCCTTTCCCCATTTCTTGTGCACTTTTACCGTTCCCTCATATACAAAATAAATACCCTGTACCTCCTCGCCTTCGTTAAAAATGACCTCTCCTTTTTTGAAGTGAAGGTTTTTACGGTTCGCTTCCACGGCGGGTAGCCAGTGCGGCAGGCAGCGCTGACAAAGAAAGCAGCTTTTTCCGTCACACGAATTGTTTCTTTTCTTCATTTAGTCCACAAAATAGCCTTCATCGAGCAATTTTATAAATATTATTTAAATAAAAATATGTTTATATTGGCAAAATGAGATAAAAATCTGAGCGTAATGTCTTATTTTTATTACGTAGGTCAGAAATTGGTTGATTTTTTGCATCTCATTGGTCTGATCTAATTATATTAAAATATTTATAATATTAATTTCGACTGCTTTCCGTCTTCGATTGCCATCCATTCAGATTGCTTCCATTTGAACATTTTTTGTAACCAAAACGCGACTGATATGCAAAAAATTTTTAAAGGGATGCCTATTCTCCTCCTATCCGGATTGGCACTGTCTTCCAGAGCTCAGCTATCGCTGACGGGACAGCTGCGGACGCGCACTGAAGTGCGCGATGGCTATGGTACGCTCGAGACTTCCGGCTCGAAAGCTGCTTTTTTGACCTCCCAGCGGGCCCGGCTCAATTTCAACTACCGCGGCCAGCGGGTCATCTTCCAGGCCTCTGTCCAGGACGTCCGGGTATGGGGTGCGGACGCTTCCACCATTAACAACGCCGATGGTACGCGGCTCAGCGTTCACGAGGCCTGGGCCGAGATCGTGCTGGCCAACAAGGCCGATAGCACATTTGGGCATAGCGCCGTAGACTATTTTGGCATCCGCATCGGCCGGCAAGAGCTGGTGTATGATGACCAGCGGCTGCTGGGGAACCTGGACTGGCTGCAGCAGGGCAGACGGCACGACGCGGTTGTCTTCCGTCTCCAGCACAAAGGCTGGCAGGCCGATCTGGGAGCCGCCTTCAACCAGAACACCGACGCCTTCAATTACAACGGTACCACCTATACGCCGGCCAACCTCCCGGCCTATGTCAAGGACAGTAAGGGTAATCTGGCGCCCGTGCCGACGGGTTATATCCCGCTGGCGAACGCAGCCGGTCTCAGCGCGCGTAATGGCAGCCCCTCGCTGGCCGCCGCGCCTGGCACCAACGGCGCTACGCAGGACTACAAGTCGATGCAGTATCTATACGTGGCCCGCAATATCCGCCGCGCCCGTCTTTCCGGTCTGGTCTTCGCTGATGAGTTTGGCAAGTACAAGCTGGACTCGGTGCGGTCGGTCGCGGGGTCGGACACGGGGTATCTCTATGGCCGGCACTTCAACCAGAGCGGCGTAAATGCGCGTGTTACGGCGGGGCTATTGCTGAATGCGCCCTTCAGCCGTGACTGGCGGCTGCAGGCAGGGTTCTATTACCAGGCCGGAAAGGACAGGGACGGGCTCGACCTGTCAGCCTATACCTCTACGCTATCGGTCACGTACAGCCGGGGACTATTTGGAGCGACCCTGGGCTGGGACTATGTTTCGGGGAACGACGCCTTTTCTTCTTCTACGACCAGCCATCGGTTTGATCCGCTGTATGGCACGCCGCATAAATTCTGGGGCTATATGGACTATTTCTATGCGGGGACCGGCTCTGCCGCCGGCGGCCTGAACAACCCGTATGCACGGGGTAAATACACTTCGCGGAATAGCCGGCTGACGCTGGAGCTTACCTATCACTATTTCGCGATGGCTGCTGCGCAGAAGGACGTAAAAGGCAGCGAACTGTCGCGCGGTCTCGGCAGCGAGGTCGACGCCATTATGAACTATCAGCTGAATAAGATCACGACCGTAGAGCTGGGTGCCTGCATGCTCGCCGCGACGCATAGCATGGAGTACGCCAAGGGGATTACGCCGGGGGCGGCCCGGCTGAATGCCGCCTGGACATATCTGCAGCTCAATATAAGACCCGATTTTCTGACCAAATAAACTAATTGACAAATGACCAACAAACAGCTCGACCGCATTCGCCTTTTCTCCCTGGACACGATCCAGATGCGGACCTTTCATATCACCTGGCTTATGTTCTTCACCTGCTTCTTCGGCTGGTTCGGTCTCGCGCCGCTGATGCCGGCGATCCGCGTCGATCTCGGGCTGACCAAGGCCCAGGTAGGCAATACCATCATCGCGTCGGTGTCTTCGACGATCATTGCACGTCTGCTGATCGGCAAACTCTGCGACCGCATCGGTCCGCGTAAGACGGCTGTGGGGCTGCTGCTGATCGGCTCGATACCGGTGATGCTGGCGGGGCTGGCGACCAATTATACGACATTCTTACTGTTTCGATTAGCCATTGGCGTGATAGGCGCATCTTTCGTCGTCACGCAATTTCATACCTCGATGATGTTCGGAGCCAAGATAAAGGGCACGGCCAACGCGATCACCGGCGGCTGGGGAAATTTAGGTGGGGGAGTAACGAATATGGTCATGCCCCTCATCTTTGCGGCGATCGTGGGTTTCGGCTATGCACCACACTATGCCTGGAGGTATGCGATGGTGGTTCCCGCCGTCATGATGTGGGTAGTGGCGTATTTGTACTACCGGTATACAGTCGATACCCCTGATGGAAATTTTTCGGATATCCGGAAGGTTTCGGGGGCTGCCGGGCCTACCAATTGGGCGGTGCTGGCCGACTGGCGGGTAGCCGCGCTGACGCTGGCCTATGCCATGTGCTTCGGCATGGAGATCACATTCGACAACGTGGCCTCCCTTCATTTCGTCGATACCTTTCATCTTCCTCAGGCCAGGGCGGGTTTCTGGGCCGGGCTTTTCGGTTTTATGAACATTTTTGCACGGGCGCTTGGCGGCTTTCTATCCGATAAGGCAGGTCTTCGCTGGGGGATGCGGGGCAAAGGCGGTCTGCTGGCCGGGGCCCTGCTGCTGGAAGGGCTGGGATTGATCGCTTTTGCCCATGCGCCGAGCTTTGGGATGGCGATCGGCTTCATGATCACATTTGCACTATTCTTAAAAATGGCCAATGGCGCCGTATACGGTATCGTTCCCTTCATCAATGAAAAAAATGTCGGCCTTATCAGCGGGGTCGTCGGAGCAGGAGGGAACCTGGGCGGGATGCTGTTCGGCTTCCTGTTCAAGTCGGATACCATTACTTACGGTCAAGCCTTTACCTATATCGGAACGACTGTAGTGATCATCGCAGCGGTGGTCTCTCTGACCCGGTTCAGGAAGGGGGATACTGCTGTCAGTGGTAGCCCCGCGCCGGCCACGGCTTAACTATTTGAATAATTTATGTCTGTCAACCCTCGTCATTCGGAACGTTTTTCATCGACCTGCTGCTATTGCGGCGTAGGCTGCGGGGTCACTATCTATAAAGATAAGAAAGGCCATATATCTGTTGAAGGCAGCGCTGACTACCCTGTGAACAAGGGCATGCTTTGCAGCAAGGGGCTCAACCTGCACCATACGGCCAATGACCGCAGCGACCGGCTGCTCTATCCGCAGATGCGGCCGGCGCGCCATATGCCCCTGCAGCGGGTGGGCTGGGACGAGGCGCTGGACCGGGCGGCAGCCGTGTTCAGATCGTTGATAGCCCGGTATGGGCCCGACTCTGTCGCATTCTATATCTCGGGTCAGTGTCTCACAGAAGAATACTATGTGGTGAACAAACTGATGAAGGGATTCATCGGCAGCAACAATATCGACAGCAATTCCCGGCTTTGCATGAGCAGTGCCGTGGCGGCTCATAAGATGGCATTTGGCGAGGACAGCGTGCCGGTCAGCTACGAGGACATCGAGCTGGCCGACTGCTTTTTTGTTACGGGCGCCAATCCCGCCTGGTGTCATCCCATCCTCTGGAGAAGGGTAGAAGCCCACAAGGCTGCGAATCCTGGTGTGCGGATAATCGTCGCCGATCCACGCCGTACGGACAGCTGTGCGGTCGCGGACCTGCACCTGCCGCTGAATCCGGGGACGGATATGACGCTCCACTATGCCATCGGCCGGATACTGATCGAAGAGGGTAGCTTTAGCCCGGAATTCATCCGGGAGCATACCGAAAAGTTCGAAGCTTACCGGGCTCGGGTTTTTGAACGGACCGTCGAAGAGGCCGCCGTCATCTGCGGTCTTCCCGTGGAGGATATTTTTACTGCGGCCTCCTGGATCGGTGAGGCTAAGGCATACATCAGCTTCTGGACGATGGGACTGAACCAAAGCGTCAGCGGGGTGAACAAGGTGCTTTCCCTTATCGACCTGCATCTGCTCACCGGGCAGATCGGTCGTCCGGGGGCGGGACCTTTTTCGCTGACCGGTCAGCCCAACGCCATGGGTGGCCGTGAGACGGGTGGCCTGGCGAACCTGTTGCCGGCGCACCGCGACATGTCGAACCCGGAGCATAGGAAGGAAGTACAGGCCTACTGGGGCAGCGGGCCGCTGGCCGATAAGCCGGGGCTTACGGCGACTGAGATGTTCCAGGCGATGGAAGAAGGAAAGCTGAAAGCCATCTGGATCATGGGGACCAATCCCCTGGTCAGTCTGCCCGATATCCGGAAGGCGGAGGCAGCCTTGAAGAAGGCCCGTTTCGTCGTAGTACAGGAGGTCAGCCAGAAGCCGGAGACCCTGGCCTATGCCGACCTTATCCTGCCCGCCGCCACCTGGGCGGAAAAGACGGGGACCATGACCAATTCAGAACGCCGGATCTCGCTGCTGGACAAGGTGCTCGACCCTCCGGGGGAAGCGCTGCCCGACTCCGTCATTCTCAGCCGGCTGGCACAGAAGATGGGTTTTGCCGGATTCGACTACGAAGGACCAGCGGCTATCTTCCGGGAACACGCGCTGCTGACTGCGGGGACCTCTATCGATATCAGCGGCCTGGACTATGAAATATTACGCCACCGGCGCTCAGTGCAGTGGCCCTATCCAGCGGGCAGCGAAGGGGCGGGGACGCCAAGGCTCTTTTTGGATAAGCGATTTCTTACTGCCAGCGGCAAGGCCGTATTTCATGCGGCCGACGACGGGCTGAAGGGCGAGCTGCCGGACCCGGATTTTCCACTCATACTCACGACGGGGCGTATCCGCGATCAGTGGCATACGATGACCCGGACCGGAAAAGTGAACCGCCTGAAACAGCATATCCCCCAGTCTTTCCTGGAGATGCACCCTTTTAATGCCCGGGTGCAGGGTCTGGAAGACGGAGAGATCGTGGTGGTGCGGTCGCGACGCGGGGAGGTGCGGGTGCCGGTAAAGCTGACGGATACGGTGAAGAAGAATACGGTATTCCTGCCGATGCACTGGGGGACAATACTGGGCAGCGACCTCAACCGGGCCAACAATATCACTAACAACCTAGTGGACCCTGTCTCGAAAGAGCCGGATTTTAAGTTCTGTGCGGTTGCTGTGCAACGATATAAGAAGCAGAAAGAAAGGATCGTGATCATTGGGGCAGGGGCGGGCGCGCACGGCTTTGTCCGCAGTTATCGCGAGCTCAACAGGGAAGACGAGATCGTCATCTTCAGCAAGGAGAACCTTCCCTTCTATAACCGCGTCCAGCTGCCCGACTATATCAGCGGCACACAGACCTGGCAGGACCTGGTCCGCATGGAGGACGAAGAGGAGTCGGACATGGCCATCGACCTGCGCAGGGGCATCAGCATCGAACGCATCGACCGGGCCGGGAAATATGTTGTCGACTCGACGGGCGCCGTGACACACTATGACCGGCTCATTCTTGCGACGGGCAGCCGGGCGGCGCTGCCGAAGAACCTTCCTGCGCTGGATGGCATCTTCACCCTGCGCAGCCGGATGGACGCCGATCAGTTCCGGCAACGGGTGCCTGAGAACGGGCATATCGTCGTCGTCGGGGGTGGGCTGCTGGGACTGGAGCTGGCGGCTTCCCTGCGGGAAATGGATATCCGGGTTTCTATCGTCCACCGCAGCTCGCGGTTCCTGGACCGTCAGCTGGACAGCCTTGGCAGCCAGCTGCTGCATGAAGAGATCGTCGACCTGGGCTGTGAGGTCTATTACACGGACGAGGTCCAGCTGTTTTATGGCCAGTCTAAATTGACGGGCGTGAGGCTTCGCAGCGGCCGTGTGCTCGACTGTGACCTGCTGGTCTTTGCCATCGGAACGGTGCCCAATATCGAGATCGCCAAGGCTGCAGGGCTTGAGATCCGCCGCGGAGTCGTCGTCAACGGACGTCTCCAGACCAGCGACCCCGATATCCACGCCATCGGCGAGATAGCGGAGTTCAACGGTAGCTGTTTTGGTTTTACGGCCGCCGCCGAACAGCAGGCCGCCGTACTCGCCCGCTATCTGCACGGCGATATCGCCAGCCACTACCGGGGTACGGTTCCCATGAACATCATTAAGATCCATGGCTTCGACCTCTGCAGCATCGGCATTCCCGAGAGCCCCAATATGCGGGAATACGAGGAGATCGTCTTTATCGACAAGGCAAGGCGGTATTATAAGAAATGTATCATTCACCAGGACCGGCTGGTCGGGGCTATTCTCATCGGCGACAAGGAAGAGTTCCGTCAGTTCCGGGAATGGATAACCGAAGGGATCGAGCTCAGCGACAAACGGCTGAGCCTGCTGCGCAGCGGTGCGCGTGCGGAGCCGGTGCTGGGCAAGCTGGTCTGCAGCTGCAACAATGTGGGGAGGGGCAATCTCGAAAAGAAGATCGGTGAAGGGTGTGGCGACCTGGCGGCTCTGGCTGCAGCCACCGGGGCGGGAACGGGTTGTGGCAGCTGTAGGCCGGAGATAAAAAAAATACTGGAAGAATGTTCCGTAAAAATCATCTCGTAAAGATCAACCTTCCCGGCGGCATCATCGCTGCGGGAGACCTCTACACTATCGTGGAGGCGGCGAGCCGCGCGCGGGTCAGCGAATGCTGTTTTGGCGCCCGGCAGCAGCTGTATTGCAAAGTCGCCGATACCTATAGTGAAGCATTTTTCAGCGAATTGGAGCAGGCGGGGATATTCTTCGAGCCGGACGGCGACCAGCATCCCAATATCATCAGCTCGTATGTGACGGAAGCCGTTTTTAGCCGGTCGGCCTGGGTCAGCGAGGGACTCTACAAAGACATCCTCGGGGCCTTTGATTTCCGTCCGCGGCTAAAGATCAATCTCGTGGAAAGCAGCCAGAGTCTGATACCGTTCTTCACCGGCCATCTCAACTTTATCAGCTCGGCGATCAACAATCACTGGCATCTCTTTATCCGCCGGCCGGGGACCAATGAGCTATATGCCTGGAAGGCGGGCGTATATTCGCCGGATATACCGCGTATAAGCAAGTTAATAGAAGAATATTTTATGGGTGGCGCCGCCGCCGGGGGTGGCCCGGTTCACGCGGGTTCTGCCTGGGGTGATCAGCTCTATGCCGTCATCCAGTCCTCTGGCGCCTTTTCCGAAGCGCCCATTCCCCAGCCGCTGGAGCTGCCTCCTTTTACGGTCCCCTACTACGAGGGTTTCAACCGCTATGGCAATAAAAGCTGGCTCGGTATCTACCGTCGGGAAGAGCTGTTCCCGCTGGAATTTCTAAAGGCCGTCTGTCTGGTCTGCCTCCAGACCAAGATAGGCCAGCTGTATACCACACCCTGGAAATCCCTATTGGTGAAGGGCATCGAAGATGAGGACCTGCCGCGCTGGGAATTTGCCCTGGGCAAGCACCGTATCAATGTGCGTCATGCGGCCGGCGAGCTCAACTGGCAGATGGAAGATTTTTGTCCTGAAGGGCTTCGGCTGAAAAGGTATCTCGTGCGACAGTTCGATCAGGACGATATCCGCACCGAAGGGCTCACTTTTTCGATCAAGACCCGGAAGGGGTCTGGTCTGTCGGGGTCGATCATCATCCGCAAGCAGGAAGGCATCCGGCCCGGCCAGCTGAAGCTGCTGGACCGGTATGAGATACAGCATACCCCCGGTTTTGACCCGCATTCCAAGGAATATACCGTCTTCCGGAAGGACCTGGAAAAGGAAAACCTCTTTCCCTATCTCGTCTCGCTGTGTAAGGAGTTCTACCGGCTGCAGAACGAAAAAGCTGCCCTGCCCACGGGGAGCAATGCCCTTTCCGGCTCTGCGTCACAGCCTTCTGAGCGTCAGCGATACCGCTGCCGTCACTGTCTCACCTGCTACGACGAGCAATATGGGGACCCGGAGCATGGAATAGCTGCGGGCACAGGCTTTGGATCAATAGCTTCCACCTATAGCTGTGGCGTTTGCGGGGCGCCGGGGACCGACTACATTCCCATAGAGAAATCCCCGGTAACTGTCGTATCTTTATAGAATCGAAATGTCCAACATCGCCGATAAATATGGAAGGAGTTTTAGTACCCTTAGGGTAAGCCTGCTGCATCATTGTAACCTGGGTTGCGTGTATTGTGTCTCAGGGAATGACGAACTGAAGCAGGCCAATGTGTCCGGAAAGGGCGATACGATAGCGGCAGACCGGATGCTGGCGATGATCGACAGGCTACATAGGCAGCTGCAGCTGAAGACGATACGGCTGACGGGCGGAGAGCCGTTGCTCTACCCGGGTCTGGTTGAGCTGATCCGGGGTATAAAGGCGATCGGCATCCCCAGGATCAAGCTGACGACCAATGGGTTTCTGCTGGAGCGGCTGGCCCTCCCGCTGAAAGAGGCGGGGATGCAGTCGATCAACGTCTCGTTGGACGCCATCGACGAGGACGTGTTCTTTGCCATGAGCAGACGTCATTCGGCCGATCGCATCGTCCGCGGCATCGACGCGGCCCTGGCTGCGGGGCTGAATGTCAAGCTGAATACGGTGGCCATGAAGGGGATCAACGATTCACAGCTGCTTCCGCTGGCGGAGTTCGCTGCGGAGCGGGGGCTGAGGATCCGTTATCTGGAGGTGATGGCGATGGGGCATTTGCACGCGCAGGCCGATCGCCACCTGCTGACCCAGGGTGAGATACTGGATATCTTATCCCGCCGGTATGTCCTGACCCCGCTGGACAGGGAGGCCTCGGCCACTGCCCGCTATTGGCAGGCGCAGGATGGCCCGGTCATCGGCATCATCGCCAATGAGAGCGAGCCTTTTTGCCGGGATTGCAATAGGCTCCGGCTGGACAGCAGCGGGAATATCTATGGCTGTCTGAGCAGCAACCACCCGATAGCGCTGCGGCTTGAAGAGACCGAAGAAGAATGGGTCGAAAAGCTGCAGCAGGCGATGGCGCAGAAACAGCTGGTCCGGTTTACGGGCAGCGACCTGAGCATGTTACAGATCGGAGGATAAATAATAAAAGCATGAAAATTCACGTCTACGCGGGGTTGAAGGACTATTTTCAGTCGGAGTTCGAGCTCAGGGGTGAAATAGCGAACACGGACGAGTTGAGGGCCGTCCTGGTGAAGATCAATGGCAATGCAGGACCGCTGTTGTCTACCTGCCGTTTTGCCGTCGAAGAAGGGTTTATCGATAAGAGTTTTAAACTGAATGCGCATGACACCGTCGTCATCATACCCCCCAGCAGCGGAGGTTAGTGCCCTTTCGGCTGAACCGCTGGATGTTGTGGGGCTGCTGTCCCGGGCGCATCATCCGGGGGCCGGCGCGGTTGTCCTGTTCAGCGGCGAGGTCCGCAACAGCAACAGGGGGCAGGCCGTCCTGGGTCTTGAATACGAGGCTTACGGTCCGCTGGCGGAGCGGCTCATCGGGGAGATACTGGCGGAAGCACGTGAAAAATGGCAGCTGCATATTGCCGTCGCCCAGCATCGTATCGGGAGGGTGGCCGTCGGCGACAGCGCCGTCGTCGTCATTACGGCCTCGGCCCATCGCAGCGAAGCCTATGCGGCCAACCGGTATATCATCGACCGGATCAAGCACGAAGCCCCCATCTGGAAGTGCGAGCACTATGCTGACGGGACAAAGGAGTGGGGCAACAACTGCAACTGTCATACCGTGACGGGGGACATTCATAAACATATTTACGAGAGCGACCCGACACAACGACCATGAAGCCCACGATAACCATCGAATATTGCCCGCAGTGCGGCTGGATGCTAAGGGCCGCCTATATGGCCCAGGAACTGCTGACCACCTTTACGACCGACGTCCATGCTGTAAGCCTCCAGCCGGCAACGCTGGCGGGCACCTATATCATCTCGATCGACGGCGAGGTCCTTTTTGACCGCCGTCGTGAGGGCCGGTTCCCCGAGATAAAAGAGCTGAAGCAGCTGATCAGGGACAAGGTCAACCCAGAGAAGAGCCTGGGACATTCCGATAAAAAACATTGATCATGGCCGTTATAACCGAAAGCGGTGCATCTGCTCTTCTGGGCCTCGTGCTCTGCGGTGGCGAAAGCCGTCGTATGGGGCAGGACAAGGGGCTGATGCTGAAGGATGGTGTTCCGTGGGCGCTGCATGTGGGGGAGAAGATCAGCCGGTTGGGTATATCAGTTGAGTATTCTGTAAATTCCAGACAGTATAGTTCTTATACGGCTGTGATCCCGGAGGAATGGCTGATCACTGATGCGCTCGACCTGCCGGGGCCGCTCAATGGTTTGTTTACGGCTCACGGCCGGCACCCTGATCGCGATATTTTGCTGCTAGCCTGTGATATGCTGGATATGGACGCCGCTACGCTGGAGATGCTGATCGGCTGCTATAGCGGTGAAGGGGGGTATGAATTTTATGCCTACGAGGAAGACACGTGGCTGCAGCCGTTTGGCGCGATCTATACGGCTGCGGGGCTCGGGAGGGTAGGCGCGCCGGCGGATGGACGGCTGCAGAGCCTGCTGCGTGCGGGGCGGACGAGGAGGATGGTTGCGGCACGGAGGGACGCGTTCAATAATTATAATACGCTCTCAAAATAAAAAGGCCGGCTCTTCTGAGCCGGCCGTTAGCACTATCAACGTGGATCAATATCCGTCATTCTGCCTGAGCTTTGGATTCTTGTCCGTATCGTATTTGGGGATGGGCAATACCCTGTAGTTGGAGCCCCAGGGCTGAAGGGGTACGGTGCTGTGGGCGGGAAGGTCCTGCCTATTGCGCTGGAATTCCAGGGAACCCTGGCCTTCGAGGGCGAGCTCGATCCTTCTTTCTTTGATGATCGCATTTATGAGGTCCTGCTGTGTGAGGGGGGCGATGGGTGCGGTGTTCGCCCTTGTCCTGATCTGGTTGACCAGGGAGACAGCGGTAGCGTCGACCGTGCCATTGGCGAGCTTTGCCAGCGCCTCCGCCTTGGAGAGGATGACCTCTGCGTAGCGCAGCACGGGGACGAAGTCGGTCGTCAGGCCGGTATACTTTCTTGTCCAGTAGGAGCCTTTGTATATCTCCATCAGCGAGTCTCCGCCGAAGGCCCGGTATCTCCGGTCAACGGTGGTATCCATCAGTCGGATAAAATCGGTGCTGATGGAAATATCGCCTCTTGCCCTTGGTCCATAGTGCTGACCCAGGGAGGCGTTGGTGTTCGGGTTGTCGGCGCCGCTCATGGCCACAGAGAAAATGGATTCTGCTGTTGTATAGGGCGGGCGGAAGGCGGCCATCGGGTTGTTCGCATTCAACGAGTATTTGTTCATGCCGATCACTGCGTCCGCATATTGGTTCGCCTTGGTCCAGTCGCCTTTATACAGGTAGAGGCGCATGAGCAATGCCCTGGCTGAACCCTTGTTGGCCCTTGCGACTCTTGTGAAGGGATCTGATGGGGGATCGGGCAGTTTCGTTTCGGCCTCGAGCAGGTCTGCTTCTATCTGGTCATAGACCTGTCGTACGGTAGATCTCGGCAGGTAGTTGCTGCTGTCAAATGCATCTTTTGCCGTGCTTAATACCAGGGGTATGCCCGGGTGGGAGGCATCGGCCGTGAAACTATAGGGTTGTGCCCAGAGGTTCACCAGGTAGAAGTAGCAAAGGGACCGGATGAATTTGGCTTCGCCGACATACTGGTTGGCTTTGTCGGGTGATACCAGGCCAGCATTCGGCGCAAATCCCTTCAGGAAAAGGTTAGACTGGTAAATGGTCCGGTAAGCCCCCTGGTAGGCGGAGGCTACTGTGCCGTCGCTGGAGTTGGTGCTGCTATAAAATCCCATATTCCCAAAATAGCTGCTGGGGATGGCGTCGAGCCCGCGGATATCTGCATAGATGAGGACGCGGCCGCCGAAGAAATTGGAGTTCTGCAGCGCGTCGTACATACCGACCGAGGCCAGCTCGATACGGGCGGGAGTGGTAAAGGCCTGGTCCGCGGGAATAGCGTTCTGCGGCGCCTTGAAAAGATCGGACTTTTGGCAGGAGGGTAGGACTGCGCCGGCGATAAGAGAACTGAATACTATATTTTTAATTTTCATTTTACTTGAATTTAGTAATTAGAAACCCAGATTTAAGCCAACAGTAAAGATCTTCGGCTGTGGCGTCGCGCGTGAATCAACCCCTACCTGGATATTGCCATTGGTTGTAGAGCTGTTTTGCGTAGTTCCTGACGTGCTCACGTCGGGGTCCAGACCAGAGTATTTGGTAATGACGAATGGATTAAATGCCTGGGCATAGACGCGGATATTGTCAAAGCCGATCCGGTTGAGCAGCTTCTTGGGAACCGTATATCCGACCGTAATGGTTCTGAAGCGGATGAAGTCACCCTTTTCCAGCCATCTTGTAGAAGCCTGGTTGCCAGTATTGTCGCTGCCCAGCCAGAGCTTGGGTACGTCGGTCTGCTGTCCGGCGGCCGTCCATCTTCTCAGGATGTCCGTGTAGTTATTGCTGAACTGGTTGGTCATCATACCAGCTTTCGAGCTATTGTAGATGTAATTCCCTCCCTGGTAGGTGATGGACACGTTGAGGTCAAAACCTTTATAGGAGAAAGTGTTTTCCCAACCACCGTAGAAGGTAGGAAGACCGGATCTCTTCTGATAGACATAGTCCGAACCGCTAAGAGCAGCAACGGAAGTACCTTTTCCATCCGTCCACAGGGTACTGTTGGGGGCTCCATAGTTGTACTGCTTGATCGAACCGTCCTTTGCAAACCAGCGGGGATTGCCGGTTGCAGGGTCTACGCCGGCCCAGACGGGCAGATAGAATGTACCCAGCCTTTTTCCGACGCTGGCAACCGATTGCCCAAATACGATGTCCGCGTTATTGTTATTCGGAACCAGACCCGTTACCTTGTTCCATATACGGGTGAAGTTGATCGAGGTTGTCCAGGTAAAGTCTTTGGTAGAGATCACGGTGCTTCCTACCGTCAGTTCGACGCCCCTGTTGTGCATACCGCCGATATTGGTGTTGATACTGGAAGTAGGGACACCCACGGTGTAGAGAATAGGAGCTGCCAGGATCAGGCCGTTGATATTGTTATTAAAATAGTCTGCTGTAATGTTGACCTTGCCTTTCAGGATAGTTGCATCGAAGCCAAAATCCGTCTTTTTCGAAGTCTCCCATCTCAGGTCGGCATTACCCGCCTGGGTGATCGCAAGACCGTTGAGGCTCGTATAAGTAGCGCCTGCATATAAGTTCAGGGATGCATAGTCGCTGATGTTCCCTGAGTTGCCTACCTGGCCGTAGCTGCCGCGTATTTTCAGGTAGTCCAGCCAGTGGATGCCCTGCATGAAATCTTCCTTCGTTATTTCCCATCCGGCGCTTACGCTGGGGAAATTACCGAACTGTCTGTTCACACCGAATGCCGAGTAGCCGTCCCTGCGGAAGGACCCTTCGATGAAATACTTACCTGCAAAAGTATAGTTCAACCGGCCGAAATAAGACATCAGGCCGTTCGCGCTAAGATTTCCGCCTGTGTTATCAAGCAGGGTGGTCGTGCCGGGCTGGGTATTGGTGTAGGCCCCGTCAACGATATGGTTGTAGAAGGGGTCGGTAAAGTTGCCAGCTCCGGTGTATTGGGCGAAATAGGTATTCTTCTGGTATTCGGTGCCTGCGACCACGCCGATCTTGTGTACGCCGGCGAAGGTCTTGTCATAGCTCGCATAGTTCTGCCAGTTCCACTGATCATATTCCCGGCGCTGCTCCTGTTCGAGACCGCCGTAGGAGTAACCCAGACCATTGACCAGGGGTGAGCTATACTGGTCTTCGAAATTGGTCAGGTATTGGATGCCGAACTTGGACGTCAGACTAAGACCTGCGATTGGCGTGATGGTGCCATAGATATTGGCCCGCAGGTCCTGCGCCGTGTTGTTGTTTCGCTGCAGGTATATCTGCGGCAGGAGATTCAGATAGTAGGAAGCTCCTGGCAGATAGTTGACGCCGCCGATCGTAGTGACATTATTGCCATTACCCAGCAATCCGTTTGCCGTAAGGTTATAGCCGGTGGGGTTCTTCGGGTCATAGGGAGATACGTTGGGCTCGGCCTGCCAGCCGGATATGGTCGTATCAGCGATATAGCCGTCGCTCAGAACGCCCTGGTTGAGGGTCTTGGCATAGCTCAGCTGAAGACCAGACTTGAACCATGTTTTAGGAGTGAAATCCATGTTCAGGCGTGCCTGACCGGTAGTCAGCTTGTTGCCGATGGTAATACCTTCCTGGCTCAGGTAGCGGGCCGATCCGTAAACAGACAGCCGGTCTGCGCCGCCCGAGAAGGAAATGGAGTTGTCATAGGTCTGGGCCGTACGGTAAAGAACGTCCATCCAATTGGTATTGTCGTTCTTGCCGTCTCCATCTATGTCGCTGGTCTTGGCCATGCTTGCAGCGGGAGACCCGGCACCAAAACGGTTGGAGCCTTTCTCATTCGTAATGGTGATGAACTGGTCTGCGTTCAGCAGCGAAGGCACCTTTCTGGCGCTGGCCCAGCCGGCCTTCGAATCGAAACTGACCTTGGTCGTACCCTTGCGTCCTTTTTTGGTAGTGATGACGATGACGCCATTGCTGGCGCGCGAGCCATAGATAACGGCTGCGCCGGCATCCTTCAGGACATCGATGGATTCGATGTCATCCGGGTTGATCAGCTGCAGCGGATCGAACCTCGTTCCATTACCGCTGTTAAAGCCGTTGAGGTTATACGTGTTGGCATTTTGGGGAATGCCATCGATAACAACCAGTGGTTGTGAGGAGGAGGAAATGGAGTTAATACCGCGTACACGGATCGCGGTACGATCTGCCAGAACGCCGCTGCCCAGTGTGATCTGTACGCCGGCGGTCTTGCCGGCCAGCGCCTGGTCGATAGACTGGACGGGCTCGGCGGCGATCTTTTCGCCTTTGACCTTGGATACGGCACCGGTGTTCTCCCGGACGGTCTTGACGCCGTAGCCGACGACAAGCACTTCTTCCAGATTCCTGTTCTGGGATTTCATGACAACATTCAAATTGGAGAGCCCTGCGATCTCGATCTCCTGGGGCTCCATTCCGACCCCGGAGACGATCAGCCTTTTGGCGCCCGCGGGCACCGCGATGCTGAATACCCCGTCCGAAGCAGACGAAGTGCCGGCCGTGGAGCCTTTGATCGTGATGCTGGCCCCAAAGACGGGGCCGCCTTTTCATCGGTGACCTTTCCCGTGACTGTGCGCTGCTGCGCGAACAGATGCACGGAAAGCAAAAACAGTCCTGCAATTAATAGCAGTTTTCGCATGTTGATAGTGTTTAGATTTGAAAGAATAGAGAAAGCTTGCCCGCGCATGCATCGGATATACCATTGCACGCGTGCGGCTGTTAGCCTGCGCTAACAAAATGCCGTCATGACCGGCCGTTTATCGGTTAATCAGTACTGTGATCGGCCAACGGAGTCGTTAAAGTCGTATGTTGATGCTGGAGGGGAGGCGGTCCATGAAATGGAGTTGTAGCCAGCGATAGGAGCAGCCGTGCAATGTGTAGTGGTGTTTTGGTTAGTTAACAATGAAAGTGTAGCGAATGTAGGAATTTAAATAAATAAAAAAAAATCTTCGCTTACTAACAATAAAAAGCCCCCGCAGTTAAAATGCAGGGGCTTTATTGAATATTCTATAAAATTGGTTGTCTACTTCAGCTTTTTCTGCAGGTTCTGATCGATCGCGTCGAGGAACTCTTCCGTATACAGGAAGTGTTTGCCATGCTCCACTTTGTTGCCATGTACGCAGATGGCCAGGTCCTTGGTCATCTTGCCGCCTTCTACGGTCTCGATACAAACTGCCTCGAGCGCATTGGCAAAGTCGATCAGCTCCTGGTTGCTGTCCAGCTTCCCGCGGAATGCGAGACCACGGGTCCAGGCGAAGATGCTGGCGATGGGATTGGTGGAGGTAGGCTTGCCGGCCTGGTGGTCGCGGTAGTGGCGCGTTACCGTACCGTGTGCCGCCTCGGCTTCCATTATCTTGCCGTCGGGTGTGATCAGCACCGAGGTCATCAGACCCAGGGAGCCAAAGCCCTGTGCCACAGAATCGCTCTGTACGTCGCCGTCATAGTTCTTGCAGGCCCAGACGAAATTGCCGTTCCATTTCAGCGCACTGGCGACCATGTCATCGATGAGACGGTGTTCGTAGACGATACCCGCCTCCTCGAATTTTTGCTTGAACTCGCTCTTATAGATATCTTCGAATATGTCTTTGAAACGGCCGTCGTATTTCTTCAGGATCGTGTTCTTCGTAGACAGGTAGAGCGGCCATTTTTTGCTCAGCGCCATGTTAAAGCAGCTTCTTGCAAAACCCTTGATGGATTCGTCGGTATTGTACATGCTCAGCGCAACGCCGTCGCCCTTGAAGTTGAAAACTTCGAATGTCTGGGGAGCGCTGCCGTCTTCGGGTGTAAAGGTCATGGTCAGCTTGCCTTTGCCCTTGATGACCGTATCGGTTGCACGGTACTGGTCGCCGAAGGCATGACGGCCGACGATGATGGGAGCCGTCCAGTTGGTGACCAGGCGGGGTACATTTGTCATCACGATCGGCTCGCGGAAGACGGTACCGTCGAGAATATTGCGGATCGTCCCGTTGGGGCTCTTCCACATTTGTTTCAGACTGAATTCTTTTACGCGTGCTTCGTCAGGAGTGATCGTGGCGCATTTGATGCCCACGCCATATTGTTTGATGGCATTGGCGGCGTCGACCGTCACCTGGTCGTCTGTCTTATCGCGGTATTCGACACCCAGGTCATAATATTTGATGTCGATGTCGAGATAAGGTAAAATAAGCTTGTCTTTAATAAATTTCCAGATTATCCTGGTCATTTCATCCCCATCCAGTTCAACTACCGGATTTGCTACTTT